>Ga0194052_1001011_pt1 | contig 16930 bp, 11 predicted proteins | sample SepL226m_MetaG_FD_160117 | JGI IMG/M metagenome (GOLD analysis project Ga0194052, IMG submission 160117) | Anoxic zone freshwater microbial communities from boreal shield lake in IISD Experimental Lakes Area, Ontario, Canada - Sep2016-L227-6m | ecosystem: Environmental > Aquatic > Freshwater >... | reverse complement strand
TGGCTCTGCTCGTCCTCGTCGGCGGCGTGTGGGCCGACAGGCTGCCGCGGCGCTGGGTCATGCTGGACGCCGACCTCGTGCGGACAGTGCTACAGCTCGCCGCCGCGGGGCTCCTCATAGGCGGCGTGGCGCACGTGTGGCATCTCGCCTTGCTGCAGGTCGGGATGGGCGTCGCGGAGGCGTTCTTCGGCCCGGCGTACACAGGCCTCGTGCCTGAGGTCGTCAGCCCGCCGCGACTGCAGCAGGCGAATGCGCTCCAGGGGCTGGTGTCCAGCGGGGCCATCACCCTGGGAGCCTTCCTGGCCGGCATCCTGGTCGCGGCTCTGGGCGCGGGATGGGCGATCGGCATCGACGGACTGAGCTACCTGGTCAGCGCCTGGTTCCTTCTGCGGCTGCGGCCGGCGGCGTTCCTGGGCCGGCCGTCGGGCAGGACGGGCGTCACCGCCATGGGCCCGGCCTTGGCCGGCGAGGAGGCGGCCGTCGACGCGGCGCCCGTGGCCGGCGGGCGAAGCTTCTTTCGCGATCTCGCCGCGGGCTGGCGCGAGTTCACGAGCCACACGTGGATCTGGGTCATGGTGGCCGGCGCGGCGGCGTTCCTGTTCGCCATCGACGGCCCCATCCAGGTGCTGGGCCCGATCGTCGCGCGCGACGCCTACGACGGTGCGCGCACCTGGGGCTTGACGTCGGCCGCGATGGGCATTGGTCAGATCGCCGGGGGGCTGCTGAGCCTGAGCTGGCGCCCGCGGCGGCCGATGCTGGTGATCGCAGCGGGGATGAGCCTGACCGCGCTCCCCGTGGTGTTCCTGGCCCTGGAGGCGCCGGTGTGGACGCTGTACTTGTCCCTCGCGGTCGTGGGCGTCGAGTGGGGCCTCTACGATCCCTTCTGGCTGACCTGCATGCAGAAGGAGGTCGCGCCCGACATGATCTCGCGCGTGTCGGCCTACGACTACCTCGGGGTGCTCGCGTTCTACCCGGCGGGCCTGGCGCTCGCCGGCCCGCTGGCTGACGCCTTCGGCATCTCCACCGTGCTGTGGGTGAGCGCGGGCGTGGCCGTCCTGGTGAGCGTCTTCCAGCTCGCCTGGCGTGACGTGCGCGCGCCGCACGACATGGGGGCGCCGCCTGGTTGACGCCGGCGGCGCCTGCTGCCACTCTCCAGGACGCCGAGTCTGGCTTCAACGTGGGGAGCACGTGCTGGAGGAGATCAGCCACATCGAGGCCGTTGACAGCGTGCGCGTGCTCGCCAACGACGAGCGCCTGCACCTGCTGCGCCTGCTCATGCGTGGGCCGGCGACGCTCACGCAGCTTGGAGCCGTGATGGGGCACCATCCCGCGTGGGTGCGCCATCACCTGCTCTCGCTCGAGCACGCCGGGCTCGTCGAGCTCGTGGAGACGCGGCACACGAAGAACTTCACGGAGAAGTTCTACTGCGCCACGGCCCGCGCCTACGCGGTGAACTTCATGGTCCTGCCGGAGGTCGGGGAGGACGGGCTGCTCGTGCTGTTGGGCAGCGACGACCTGGCCCTTGACCTTCTCGCCCAGCGCCTGCGCGAGAGCGAGGGGACGCCGGACGTGGTGACCATCGCCATGGGTAGTCTCGAGGGCCTCATCGCCCTGCGCCAAGGGCTCGGCCACGTCGCCGGCTGCCATCTGCTCGACCCGGAGACCGGCGACTTCAACCGTTCCTACGCCCGCGCGCTGTTCCCGGGGCGCGAGCTGCAGCTGATCACGCTCGCGCACCGGCAGCAGGGGCTCATCGTGCCGCCCGGCAACCCGCGCGGCTTCCGGGGGCTCGACGAGGCGGTCGCCGGCGGCGCGCGCATCGTGAACCGCAATCGCGGGTCGGGGACGCGCGTCTGGCTCGACCGTCTGCTGGCGGTCGCCGGCATCGACCCGGCGGGCGTGCCCGGTTACGAGCGCGAGGTGGCGACGCACGAGCAAGCCGCCCGGGCCGTGGCCGACGGCTCGGCCGACGTGGCCCTCGGCATCTTCGCGGCCGCCGGCGCTCAGGGCCTCAGCTTCGTGCCGCTCATGGAAGAGCGCTACGACCTCGTGACACCGACGCCGATCTACAAGAGCGACCTGATGGCGCCGCTCCTGGCGCTGCTACAGGACGAGGGATTCAAGCGGTCGGTGGACGATCTGGGCGGGTACTCCACGCGGGAGACCGGGGCCGTCGCGGCCCTCGCCATCTGACAGGCCGCGCCGTCGAGCGGAGGGCTACGCGCCGCGTTCGGCCCCGTCCTAGACCGCCTCGCCCGTCGCCTCCCATTCGGCGTACAGCCCGGCGTACCGTCCGCCGGCGGCCACGAGCTCGTCGTGCGTGCCGCGCTCGACGATCCGGCCGTCGTCCACCACGACGATGTCGTCGGCGTAGCGGACGGTGCTCAGGCGGTGCGCCACGATGACGCTGGTGCGGCCGCGGAACAGGACTTCCATGGCGCGGTCGATGCGGCGCTCGCTCTCGGCGTCCACACTCGAGGTCGCCTCGTCGAGGATCAGGATGCGCGGGTCGGCGAGCAGCGCCCGCGCGAAGCTGATCAGCTGCCGCTGCCCGGTGCTGAGCGCCGAGCCGCCCTCCTGCACGTCGGTGTCGTAGCCGTCCGGCAGCGACGTCACGAAGTCGTGCACTCCCACGATGCGCGCCACACGCTTCACCTCTTCCGCTTCGGCGGTCGGCCGTGCGAAGCGGATGTTGTCCATCACGGAGCCACTGAACAGGAACGCCTCCTGGGGCACGACCGCGAGCTGCTCGCGCAGCGACGCCATCGTGACGCCGCGCAGGTCGTGGCCGTCGACGAGGACGGCACCCTCGGTGGGGTCGTAGAAGCGCGCCAGGAGCTTGATGACCGTCGACTTGCCGGCGCCGGTGGCGCCCACGAGCGCGACGGTCTTGCCGGCGGCGAGCGTGAGGTCGATGTCGTGGAGCACCGGGGAGTCCGCGTTGTAGCCGAAGGTCACGTGGTCGAGCCGCACTTCGCCGCGCACGTCCGGCAGGGCGACGGCGTCGGGCGCATCCTGCAGGTCCGGGTCGGTGTCGAGGACGGTGTAGATCTTCTGAACCGCGGCCATCGACGATTGGAAGGTGTTGTAGAGCTGGCTGAGCTGCTGGAGCGGATCGAAGAAGGCGTTGAGATAGCCGATGAAGGCGACCAGCACGCCGATCTGCAGGGCCTTGCCGCTGACCAGCGAGCCGCCGTACCAGAGGACGATCACGACCGCGGCGGCCGACATGAACTCCACGAAGGGGAAGTAGAGGCCACTCTGCACCACGGTGCGATAGTTGACGTCGCGGTAGGCGGCGTTGGCGACCGCGAGCTGGGCGTAGTCGCTGTCCTCGCGGCGGAACGCCTTGATGACGCGCATGCCGCTGAGCGACTCCTGCAGGTGCGCGCTCACGTCTCCGATCTTGTTGCGCACCTGGGCGTAGGCGACGGCGGACTTGGCGCGGAAGATGAGCGTGGCGACGATGAGGAACGGCACGATGCTCAGCGTCGCCAGGGCGAGGCGCCAGTCGAGGATGAAGAGGAACACGATGGCGCCGACGAAGGTCAGCGAGTTGGTCACCAGCGAGGTGACGCCGTCGGTGACGAGCTGGTCGAGCGCGTCGATGTCGTTGGTGAGCCGGCTCACGATCCAGCCGGTCTTCTGGCGGCTGAAGAAGTCGAGCGTGAGCTTCTGCAGATGCGCGAAGAGGTTGCGGCGCAGGTCGTAGATGATGTGCTCGCCGACCCAGCTGGTGAGGTAGGTCTGCAGGTAGCTGGCGCCGAGGTTGAGCAGGCTGACGCCGATGAAGGCGACGATCACCCAGGTGAGGACGGTGGTGTCCTTCTTGCCGATGCCGCCGTCGATGGCGATCTTGATGAGGTACGGCACGGCCAGCGTGCTCAGCGTGACGACGATCATGGCGACGAGACTGAAGATGGCGCGCGCCCGGTACGGATAGGCGAGGCGCGCCAGCCGGGCGAGCTTGAGCTCGCGCGCGAGGTGCACGAAGGCGCGCCATCCCTTGAGTTCCTCGAGGCTGGCGCCGGACCCGTGCGGGCCTGAGGCGTGGCGGGAGGAGGTGGCCATCAGGCCGCGCCCCCCGTCGGTCCGCCGGCCGGCTCGGCGAGGCGCCCGGCCCCCGAAGCGCCCGCGCCGTCCGCCTCCGGCTCGTTGACCTCGACGCGGTCGAAGTCGCAGTGCTCCTCCTCGGCGCGGCCGAACATGCGCGAGTAGAGACCGTCGGCGGCCATCAGCTCCTCGTGCGTGCCGCGCTCGGAGATGCGCCCCTTGTCCATCACCACGATCTCGTCCGCCAGCGAGATGGTGCTGGGCCGGTGGGCGATGATGAAGGTCGTGCGCCCGTAGGTGACCTCCTGGAGGGCGCGGCGGATCTTGAACTCGGTCTCGACGTCGACGCTCGAGGTGGCGTCGTCGAGGATGAGGATGCGCGGGTCCATCACCAGCGCCCGCGCAATGGCGACGCGCTGGCGCTGACCGCCACTGAGCGTGAAGCCGCGTTCGCCGATGACGGTCTCGTAGCCCTTGGGGAGGGCTTCGATGAACTCATCGGCCTGCGCGGCCTTGGCCGCCTCCCGGACCTGCTCGTCGGTCGCGTCCGGCCGGCCCAGGCGGATGTTCTCCGTTATCGAGGTGCTGAACAGGAACGGGTCCTGGTTCACGATGCCGATGTGGCTGCGCAGGCTGTTGAGCTGCAGCCTGCTCACGTCCTGCCCGTCGATGAGCACGCGGCCCGCGCCCGGGTCGTAGAAGCGCGGGATCAGGTTGGTCAGCGTCGTCTTGCCGCAGCCGGTGTGGCCGACCAGCGCGACGGTGCGGCCGGCCGGGACCGCGAGGCTCACGGCCTCGAGCACCGGCCGGTCGACGTAGCTGAAGTACACGTTGTCGAACGTGACGGCCCCGGCGGGCGCTTCGGCCTCGGCGCCGGCTTCCCCTCTTGTCCCGGCGCCCGCACCGGCGCCGGCGGCCGCCGGCGCGACCAGCGGCCGCGCGTCCGGCCGCTCCGTCATCTCCAGCGGTGCGTCGAGGATCTCGTACACGCGGTTGCCGCTGGCGATGGCGCGCTGCGCGAGGCCGGTGAGCCAGCCGATGATCTGCGCGGGATACACGAACATCATCAGGTAGCTGTAGAAGGCCACCAGCGCGCCGAGCGTCATCTGGCCGTCGATCACCTGCCGCCCGCCGTAGTACAGCAGGAACGCCACGGCCAGGTTGGGGATGAAGGCGATCAGCGGGATATAGACGGCGCGCACGCGCGCCGCGGCCACGCTGGCCTCGAACACCCGGTAGCTGCGCTCGCTGAACTTCACCAGCTCGTCGTCCTCGCGCGCGAAGATGCGCACGATGCGCGAGCCCACCACGTTCTCCTCCGCCGCCTCCGTGACGTCGGCGATCTTCTGCTGCACGTCCTGCAGGATCGGCCGCAGCTTGGCGCTGAAGCGCAGCGTCACGAAGAGCAGCGCCGGCAGGAACGCCATCGACATCAGCGCCAGCTGCCAGTCGAGCGCGAACAGCAGGATCACGACGGCGACCATCATCACGGCGTTGGTGCTGAAGAAGACGAGCCCGTAGCCGAGGAACATGCGCACGTTCTGCACGTCGCTCATGGCGCGGCTCATGAGCTGGCCGGTGGGCCAGCGGTCGAAGTAGCTGGCCGGCTGGCTGAGCAGCCGCGCCCACAGCCGGTTGCGCAGGTCGTACTCTATCCCGAGGCTCGCCTTGCCGGTCGCGAGTCGTCTGGCGACGGAGACGACGAGGCGCACGAGGGCGATGCCGAGCAAGGCGAGGCCGTACACGGCGAGCTTGCTGGTCTGACCTCCGAGCAGCGCGTTGTTGATCGTGAGCTGCGTGATGCGCGGCACCAGGAGGCCGAGGCCCATCTGGATGAACGCCAGCACGAAGCCCACGAGCGTGAGCAACTTGTAGTCGCCGAGCAGCTTGGTGATGCGCCAGAAGGTCTTCATCTGACGGCTAGCTTACCCGGCCTGCGGCTTCGGCAGCGAGCGGCGCTCGCGAGGTGAGACCGCGCGGCCACGGACTGACGGCTCTGCAGGGAGCCCTGGCGCCACGGGCGCTCTCGGGCAGTTGAGGAGCTGATGTGGAACTTGAAGCGGCTGCATGGCCGAGCGACCGTCAGAGGAAGCGGCTGTTTGACAGGAAGTCCTTCGCGGACATATCGTCCGAGCGTGGACACCGTAGACCATCCCAACTGGCTGGAGCCGCACGTGGCGATGTGCGAGGCGGTCGTCGCACTGTTCCACCCCTTCGCAGAGGTCGCGGTCCACGACATCCGCCGGGACCGCATCGTCGCGCTGTGGAACCCGATCTCCGAGCGCGCGGTAGGCGACGCGTCGCTGCTCGATGAGCTGCCCGACTCCGCGGGCGACGCGTGCGTCATCGGCCCGTACCCGAAGGTGCTCGCTGACGGACGGGCGATCACATCGGTGAGCGTCGTGCTGCACAACGCCAAGGGAGCGCGGCGCGGGCTGCTCTGCATCAACTTCGACCGCTCGCCGTTCGACGGCGCCATCGAACTCCTCTCGAGGTTCGCGACGCCGGTCCAGGAGCGTCCGCCGGAGCTCTTCGAGCGCGACTGGCGCGAGCAGATCGCCCTGCTGGTCGACGCTGAGTGCCGCGCTCGGCAGCTGCGCCGCGATCGGCTCACCCGCGGGCAGCGTCTCGCGCTCGTCCGGCTCATCGACGCACGCGGCCTGTTCGCGACCCGCAACGCCGCGGCGCACGCGGCGCGCGCCCTGGGCGCGTCTCGCACCACCATCTACGCCTTGCTCAAGGAGGCCCGCACATGAAGCCGCTGCGCACGTTCCGCCTGGAGGAGTACCTCGGCGAGTGGGAGTTCAGCGCCCGCTACTACCTGACCGCCTCGGACGCGGAAAGTGTGACGCTCGCGGAACTGCTGGCGATGGGCACTGAGGAAGACCGCGCGGGCTTCATGGCGATGCCGCTGTCGTACATCGAGACCTGGGGGACCGGGGACCTGCGTGAGGCGGTGGCCGGCACCTACGACAACGTCGATGCCGGCCACGTCCTGGCGTTCGCAGGGGCGCAGGAGGCGATGTTCTGGGCGATGCAGGAACTGGCCGGTCCCGGCGACCACGCCGTCGTGACCGTCCCGTGCTACCAGTCGATGGAGACGGTCACCGTGGCCACCGGGGCGGACGTGAGCGCACTCGTCATGCGCCGCGAGAACGGCTGGGCGCTGGACCTCGACGAGCTGCGCGGCCTGCTGCGCCCGAACACGAAGCTGATCGCGGTCAACTACCCCAACAACCCCACCGGCTACGTGCCGGACGCGGCGACGTTCCGGGCCCTCGTCCAGCTCTGCGACGAGCGCGGCATCCGCCTCTTCTGCGACGAGGTGTACCGCGGCATCGAGGTCGACCGGGAGCGCACGCTGCCGCAGGCAGCGGACCTGTCGGAGACGGCCCTCTCGCTCAACGTGGCCTCCAAGTCGTACGGGCTTCCCGGCCTGCGCGTCGGCTGGCTCGCGTGCCGTGACCGCGCCCTGCTCGAGCGCCTTGAGAAGCGCAAGCACTACACGTCGATCTGCAATCCCGGTCCCAGCGAGTACCTCGCCGCGATCGCCCTGCGGAACCGCGAGCGCCTCTGGGACCGCAACCGCGGCATCGTCGCCGCCAATCGTCCGCTCTGGGAGGCGTTCTTCGCCCGACGGGCCGACCTGTTCGACTGGGAGCCGCCGGTCGGCGGGTGCGTGTGCTTCCCCCGCTACAAGGGCGGGGACGTGGACGACCTCGCGCGGCGCCTGGCCATGAAGGAGGGCGTCGTCGTGCTCCCGGCGAGCGTCTACTACTCCGAGCTCGCCGACGTGCCGACCGACCACTTCCGCGTGGGCCTCGGCCGACTCGGACTCGGGGCGGGTCTGGAGGCGTTCGAACGCTTCCTGCGCAAGGAGTAGCAAGAGCGGTCGCCCGCGCGTTCTGGCGGTACACTTGTCGCCCGGCCTGAGCGGCCGGCGACGACCCATGACGCAGCCCACCGACACCCCGCCGCCGACGCGGCCCTCCGAGGCGCTCCCCGCCTGGCTCCTGCGGTCGCAGCCGGCGCCGCCGGCCGCAGGCCGTAGCGGCGTCTCGTTCCTCAGCAGGTTCGTCCTGGGGATCGGCCGGTTCCTCGAGGAAGCCTTTGCCGGTGAGGCGCTGAGCGCCCGGCCCGGCCTGCTCCAGGGCCTCGACGCGCGCGCCAAGATCGTCGGCCTTCTCGCCCTCGTCGTCACAGCCGCGCTGACGACGGACCTGGCGGCGCTGCTGCTGCTCCTCGCCGCCGGCGTCGCTCTCATCCCACTCAGTCGTCTCGAGTTCCGCCGCTTCGCCTTGCGCGCCTGGCTCGTCGTGCCGGTCTTCACGCTGCTCATCGCGCTCCCGGCGACGACGAGCTGGGTCACGCCCGGCGACGCCGTCATCCCCTTGTGGGGCTCGGGTTCGATCACCGACAACGGGCTGCTCGTCGCGGCGCGGCTCGTGGTGCGCGTCACCGCCGCCGTCACCTTTGGCGTGTTGCTCGCCGTCACGACGCGCTGGGACGTGCTCGTGCGCGGCCTGCGCGTGCTCTGGGTGCCGCGCTCGTTCGTCTTCATCCTCACGGCCACGTACCGTTACGTCTTCCAGCTGCTGCGCCTCACGCAGGAGCTGGTGACGGCACGGCTGAGCCGGAGCGTCGGACCGGTGAGCCGCCGCGACGACCGCAGGTTCATCGCGGCGGCGGTCGGCACCCTCTTCGTGCGCTCGCAGGCCCTCGGCGAGGAGGTGCACCTGGCGATGCTGGCGCGCGGCTACACGGGCGAGGTCGTCACCCTCGAGCGCCTGCGCTGGCGCGCCCGCGACGGCATCTGGCTCGTCGCCGTCGCGGCTCTGATCGCCGCCGCCGTGCTGCTGCAGCTTCGCGCCGCCTGAAGCCCGGCGGGAACGAAGTGCGCCGGCCCGGTCCGCGGGCTATCGCGGACCGGGCCGGCGCGGCTCTTGTCGCTGCCCTACTTGCTCAGCGAGTAGTCGAGGAAGTCGAAGATCCAGACTGGGTGCAGGTAGAAGCCGTGCGTCCGCTTCGAATACACCGAGTTCACGTTGGGCTGGTAGAGAGGCACGACCGGGGCGTCGGCCATGATCTCCTGCTGCATCGTGCCGAACAGGGCCAGGCGCTTCACCGGGTCGGTCATGCTGAAGCTCACCGCCAGTTGCTTCTCCACCTGCGGGCTCCACCAGTAGCTTGGGTTCAGCCCGTTGGGGACGGCGTTGCTCTTGCTGAAGCCCGGCACGATGAAGTCGGCGGGGTCGGGGAAGTCCTGCCAGCTGTCCTGCAGGCCGATCGGGGTCTTCTTGGGCAGGCTGATCAGGGTCCAGTAGGTGGCGCGGTCGATCAGCTTGACCTGGGCCTTGATGCCGATCTGCGCGAGGTCGTTCTGGATCGACTGGATGACCTTGGGCCACGGGTCGACGTTGTGCGAGTACAGCGTCGTCGAGAAGCCGTTGGGGTAGCCCGCGGCCGTGAGGATCTGCTTGGCCTTGGCGGGATCGTAACCGTAGAAGACGCCGGCAGGCCCGTCGACGTGGCCGGGCAGGCCCGCCGGGTAGATCTGGTCGAGCCTGCTGCCGGCGCCCGAGATCAGCTTGATCAGCTTGTCTCGGTCGATCGCCCAGGCGACCGCCTGTCGCACCTTGACGTTGTCGAACGGCTTCATCTGCACGTTCATGAAAAGGTAGTCGATCGCGATGGCCGGCGCGTTGGCGACCTGCTTGCTCCACACCGGGTCGTGCGTCACGTTCACGTAGTCGCTCGGGGCGATGTAGTCGCCGAGGACGTCGTTCTCGCCGCGCTTGAGCTTGAGCAGCGCGGTCTGCGGGTTGATCGAGAACTGGATCTTGATCCCGTCGACCCACGCTTGCGGCACGCCGCGCCAGTCGGTCCAGTTGGGATTGCGCTTGAGGACGAGCTCCGTGCCCGCTGTCCAGTGGTCCATCATGTAGGGGCCTGTGCCGAGCGGGTTGCGGATGAAATGGGTGCCCTGGCTCTTGACCCACTCCTTGGGAACGACGTCGCAGAACGACATCGTGAGCGCGTACAGGATGGTCGCGTCCGGCTTGCTCAGGTCGATCTCGAGCGTGTCCTTGCCGATGGCTTTGACGCCGGAGACGTACTGGACCTTGCCGGCGTTGAACGCCGGTGCGCCGACGATGCTCATGTAGAAGCTCGTGCCGGGCGGGACCGGACGCGTGGCAGCGCTCAGCATGCGCTCGATCGAGTACTTGACGTCAGCCGCCGTGACCTCGCGGTTCACCGGCGGCGCGAACTTGATGCCCGGCCGCAGGTGGAAGGTGTAGGTCTTGCCGTTGTTGGTGATGCCGCCGTTGGCCACGGTGGGCACCTCGGTCGCCATGTCCGGCACCAGCACCGTGCCCGGGGTGCCGGGGGCGCTCGCGTAGGTGAGCAACGTGTTGTACATCGTGTGCTCGATCGACCAGCCGTTGCCCTCCCAGTCGACCGCCGGGTCGAGGTATTGGGGCTCGCCCATGTAGCTGACGAGCAGGGTGCCGCCCTTGGCTTGGGTGCCCGCCGCTGCGGGGCTGGGCGAGGACGACGAGGACGAGCTGGCGCCGCAGGCGCCTACGGCGAGGAGCAGAGCGGCGCCGAGCAGCGCGGCCGCCAGAAGCCTGATGCGTGCCTTCATGCTGGTTCCTTTCTGACGGAGTGCACGGCGCCCCCACGGCCGTGACTTGCGAGACCCTACCACGCGAAGTGCCTGCTAGTATGGCGAAACCGGCGCTTGCGGCCGGCAATGAGCACATCCGCGGAGGAAGTCATGTCGAAGCTCGAGACAGCGCTGGCCGAGATGGTGCGCATCGACAGCACGAATCCCGGCCTCGCGGGCGGGCCGGGCGAGGGAGCCTTCGCCGCCGATCTCGCGGCGCGCATGGAGCGGCTCGGCATGGAGGTCGACCTCAGGGAGGTGCTGCCCGGCCGCCCGAACGTGGTCGGCCGGCTGCGCGGACGCGGCGGCGGGCGCAGCCTGATGCTCCTGGGGCATCTCGACGTGGTCGGCCCGTGGGGGCCGGACGCTTTCGAGCCCCTCGTCCGGGACGGGCGCATGTACGGTCGCGGCGCCGCCGACATGAAATGCGGCTTCGCGGCGGCGCTGGCGGCGGTCGAGTCGCTCGTCGAGTCCGGCGCGCGCCTGGCCGGCGACCTGCTGGTCGCCGGCGTCATCGACGAGGAGTGGGAGAGCGCCGGGGCGATGGCGCTGACGCAGCGCTGGCGCGCCGACGCCTGCGTGCTTGTCGAGTGCACGGATCTCGACGTCGTGAGTGAGCACGGCGGCTTCGCCTGGTACGAGGTCGAGAGCCGCGGCGTGGAGGCGGCCGGCGTCGACCCTGAGCACGGCGTGGACGGTATCGCGCTGCTGGCGCCGGTGCTGGCCGGCATCGCGGCGCTCGACACGCGCCTTGCGAGCCGGCCTCCCGCTGGCTACGGCCGCGGCAGCATCCACGCGAGCACCATCAGCGGCGGCGACCAGCTGCCGGTCTACCCGGCGCGCTGCGTCCTCGGCGTCGAGCGCTGCCTGATCGCCGGCGAGACCGTGGCGCAGGCGCAGGCCGAGATGGAGGGCATTCTCGCCGCGGCAGCGGCCGCCGACGTCCGCTTCGCCGGCGAGCTGCGCACCATCGTGGCCCGCGAGCCGCTGGCGCAGAGCGCCGACGAGCCGGTCGTCGCGACGGTCGTGGCGGCCGCCGCCGGCAAGCTTGGTCACGGCCCGGTCGTCCGCGGGGACATCGCCTGGGGCGATTCCGGTCTGCTGGTGGAAGCCGGCATCCCCTGCGTGACCTTCGGCCCCATCGGGCACGGCGAGCACACGGCCGACGAGTGGGTCGACCTCGCGTCCGTGGCCACCACCGCGGCCGTGCTCGAGGCCACCGCGCGGGACTTCTGCGGAGGGGCACGGCGATGAACCGGTACTACGTGAACGAGGCGGCGACGCGCGGCTCAGGCGAGCCGGCGACGCGAGGGTCAGGCGAGCCTGCGGGTCCGGGCGTGGCCACCCAGGCGCTGCCGGCTCAGACCCCGAGCGCTCAGGCCGCGCGTGCGACCAGCCCGATGGCCTTCCACCAGAGCATGCCGGGGTACGAGCCGACGCCGCTCGTCCGCACCCCTGAGCTGGCGCACCAGCTGGGCGTCGGATCGCTGGTCGTCAAGGACCAGTCGCGCTGCTTCGGCCTGCCGGCGTTCAAGATCATCGGGGCGTCGTGGGCCGTGAACTGCGCGGTCTCCGAGCTCCTCGGCCTTCCCCCGGCGGACACCCTGGCGGCGCTCGCCGAGCGCGCGCAGTCGCTTAGCCCGCTCAAGCTGGTCACTGCCACCGACGGCAACCACGGGCGGGCCGTGGCGCGCATGGCGGCGCTCCTCGGGCTGGACGCGACGATCTACGTGCCCGCCGGCACGGTGCCGGCGCGGATCGACGCTATCCGCGGCGAAGGAGCACGGCTCGAGGTCGTTGACGGACCCTACGACGACGCCGTCGCGCGGGCGGCGCAAGACGCGGGCCCGCGCTGCCTCATCGTGAGCGACACGTCCTGGCCAGGCTACGAGAGCACGCCCAGGGCCGTGGTCGCCGGCTACGCGACGATCATGCACGAGATCGACGAGCAGCTCTCGGCGCTCGACGCGCCGCAGCCGGACCTCGTTCTCGTGCAGAACGGAGTCGGGGCATTGGCCGCCGCGGTCGGCGCTCACTACGTCGCCGGCAACGACCCCCTCCTCGTCTCGGTCGAGCCGGACGACGCGGCCTGCATGCTCGAGTCGCTGGCGGCCGGCAGGATCGTCACCGTCCCCGGCCCACATAGCTCGATCATGGCGGGCCTCAACTGCGGCACGCTGTCGATGGTCGCCTGGCCCGTGTTGCAGGCCACCTTCCCGCTCTGCATCACGGTGGGCGACGATCGCGCCCGGCGGGCGATGCGGCTGCTGGCCGCCGCCGGCATCGAGTCCGGAGAGAGCGGCGCCTCAGGCCTCGCCGGGTTGCTCGCGCTCTGCGAGGCTCCCGAGTTCGCCGAGCCGCGGAGCCGGTTCGGCATCGGGCCGGACACGAACGTCCTCGTCTTCTCGACGGAAGGCGCCACTGACCCCGACGCCTACGCCGCGATCGTGGGGCACCCGCCGGGGGGAGCGCCCGCGACGATCTCGACGTAGCCGGTCGCGGGCCTCAGGCCCAGCGCTTGATGGCCGCGTCCGACAGCCGGTCGGCGGCCTCGTTGAGCCGTAGGCCGACGACATCGAGGCGCCTCAGCAGCTCTCTCTGCTTGACGACGTCCATGGTCGGATCCCCTCGGAAGAGGCGCCCCAGCTCGGCGTCGTAGAGGCGACGGATCTCGTTCGCGGACTCCTTCGATGCCAAGGCGGCCTTCAGGTCCTTGGGGTCCCTGGCGACCGCCTCGACGGCCAGCTGAAGGGCGCCGATCCCGCGCGCCGTGGCGTCCAGCAGACCGAGGAAGCCGCGCGCCGACGTGACGCCGTACAGCGCCCATTCCCGCACGAAGTCGCTCAGGTTCGCGATCACGTCGTTGATGGAGCGCGAAAGACGGAGGAGGTCCTCGCGATCGATGGGCGCGACGAGCACGCCCGCGAGCCGGTTGACCAGCTCGGCCGTCATGTGGTCGGCGCGCCGCCCCATCGCAGAGGTCTTCTTGCGGGCGTCGTCGGAGTCGACCCTGCCCTCCGCCACCGCGCGGGCGAGGCGGCACGCCGCGGCGGCCTCGCCTAGCTGGGCCTCGAGCGTCGCGATGACCGCGAGCCGGCTGTGCAGGCAGTCCTGGACCGCGCCGTCCACCGTCAGGAAGAGATGGTCCTCGCCGAGGAGCTCCAGCAGCCCGCAACGCTTGAACACATCGAGAACGGAGGATCCCACGCGGGCGAACACGAGGTCACGGCCGCTGTCGCGCAGGTTGTGCACGAGCCGGATCAGCGTCTCGGCGGCGGTCACATCGATGTCGATGGTCGATTCGAGGTTCCAGATCACGACACGGGGCGAAGGTCGCATGGCGTTGAGAAACCCGTTCAGGCGGTCGACCGCAAGACCCGCGTTGGCGAAGAAGAGCTGGCCATCCAGGCGGAAGATGAAGAGCCCCGGGAACGTCTCGTTCTCCGGATGCCGGGCCATGTCGCTGTACGTCGTCTCGCCGGGCACGCGACCGAGCACGGCGGCATGCGGCCGGCTCGCGCGATAGATCAAGATGGCGAGAGAAAGCCCGACTGCGAGCCCGAGACCGGGCAGGACACCCAGGACCAACACGCCGACGAGCGCGGCCAGCGCGGGCGCCACGTCGACGCGGCGGATGTCGGCAAAGCGCCGCAGCGCCGTCAAGTCGATCAGGCCCCACACCACGCTCACCACCACGGCGCCAAGGATCGCCTGCGGAAGGTCGCGCGAGATCCGAGTGACGGTGAAGACCGCCACGAGCATGACGGCGGCGCCGATCAGGCCGGCCAGCTGGGACCTGGCGCCGCTCGAATCATTGAGCGCGGTGCCCGAAAGCCCCCCGCCGACCACGATCCCGCCGAAAGCCCCGGAGCCGATGTTGGCGATACCCAGGGCGACCAACTCCTGGTCGGCGTCGATCTCGTAGCTGTGACGCAGAGCGAAGGTCCGAGCGCCGCTCAGGGCCTCCGCATAGACCACGATGGCGATGCCGGCGGCGCTCGGGACGAGGCCAAGTACCTCGGCCCCATGGACGTCCGGAAGCTGGGGGACGGGGAGGCCGCTCGGGATGGCGCCGATCATCGCCACGCCGTGCGCTTCGAGGTGCAGGGCGGCGGCCGCGACGACGCCGAGCACGAGGACCGTCAGCGCGCCGGGCACCTTCGGCCAGCGTCGCAACCCGAAGAGAAGGACGAGCGCGACGGCGCTGACGGCGGCGGTCACGAGGCTGGTCTCGTCGAGATGAGTGAGGTCGGTCCAGACGATCCTCAGGAAGTTGGCCGGCGCTTCGACCTGCAGACCGAGGAGCTTCGGCACCTGGCGAGCGATGATCGTCAGGGCGAGGCCTGTGACGTAGCCGCTGACGACCGGGCGAGCGAGGAACGCCGAGATGAAGCCCAGCCGGCCGACGCCGGCCGCCAGGCTGAAGAGGCCCACAAGGACCGCGACCATGCCCGCGAGCGCGAGGGCGTGCTCCGGGTCGGCTGCGCCGTGCGCCGCCACGACCGCCGCCGTCATGATGGCGGCGGTCGACGTGGGCGAGCAGACCAGCTGACGGGACGTGCCGAAGAGCGCGTAGATCACGAGGCCCGCGAGCGTCGCATAGAGCCCGGCCTGAGGTGGTACCCCCGCGATCTGGGCGTAGGCCATGCACTCCGGCACCAGCAGGCCGATGACGGTGAAGGCGGCGATGGTGTCGACTCTCAGCCAGCGCCGCCGGTACTCGCCGGTCAGCTCGGTGATCGGCAGCCAGCGATGCAGTCTCGCGTGCGCCGCGGCGTTCGCCGGCGCTGACCGGTCCTGTCCGTCCATGCCTCATCATAGAGCGAGAGCGGCAACGCACGTGAGTGATGGTGCCACCGGCGCGAGACGGCCCGTGGCGGCCGCGGCGGGCCGGGCGTACAATCGCACCTCAGCGCGAAGGTCGCAGGCCGGTTCGCGGCGGCGGCGTCCCGGCCTCCCCGGAGGCGCACGACGCGCCTGCGGGCGCAGGAGGTCGACATGACGAGGATCGCGCGATTCCGCAGAGCGATCCGCGATCTCGGTCGCGGCGAGAGCGTCCCCTTGACCTCGATCCTCGAACGCCAGCTCGAGGAGACCTCGGTCGCGTGCAAGCTGGCGCGTGCCGTGGCCGAGGGGAGCGCCGACCCGAGTCAAGCTCACGAGCGGATGGCCGAGATAGAACATGCCGGCGACGTGCTGCGAGGCGAGCTGGTGACCAGGCTCGCCGGAGTTCTGGTGTCACCGATCGATCGCGAGGACCTCTTCCGGTTGTCGCGCTCGATCGACGATGTGCTCGACAACCTGCGTGACTTCGTGCGCGAGTGGGATCTGTACCAGATCGAGGGCGGCGAGTCCTTTGTAACGGTTCTCGACGCCATCGCCGGCGGTGTCGAAGACCTGCGCCTCGCGGTGCAGACGCTCGCCAGTAGCGCCAAAGACACGAGCCAGTCCGCTCTCGTCTCCAAGAAGTCCGCCAACGAGATCCGGCGCCAGTACGACGCCGAGGTGGGGCGCCTCTTTCGCGGTGAGCTCACGATGGACATGCTCAAGGCGCGCGAGTTGCTGAGGAGGCTCGATGTCGTCGGCCTGCGCCTCAATGAGGCGGCCGACGTGCTGTCGGACGCGGCCGTCAAGCGCAGCGGCTGACAGGGAGGCGGGGATCCCTCCGGCTTCGCCCCGGTCATGCGACCGGGTCTCAGGTGGCCCGGGTGTAGACTGACCCTCCGTGTCACTCTTCGACCTCCACAACGTCTCCTTCAGCTACGCCGACGGCGTCCCCGCGCTCAAGGACGTCAGCCTGAGCGTGGCCGAGGGCGAGCGGCTCGCCCTGCTGGGCGCCAACGGCTCCGGCAAGTCGACCCTGCTCATGCTGCTGGCCGGGCTGGCGCAACCGACGAGCGGTGAGGTGCGCGCCTTCGGCGCTCCGCTCACCGCCGAGATGCTCAAGGACGAGACCAGGGCGCAGGCCTTTCGGCGCCGGGTCGGCGTGGTGTTCCAGAGCGCCGACGTGCAGCTCTTCAACCCCACCGTGCGCGACGAGATCGCCTTCGGGCCGCTGCACCTGGGGCTGGAGCGGGCCGAGGTGGAGCAGCGTGTCGACGACACGCTGCGGCTCCTCGGCCTCGAGGCCCTGGCCGAGCGCGCCCCGTACAAGCTCTCGGGCGGCGAGAAGAAGAAGGTCGCGCTCGGCCAGGGCCTCGAGGCCGAGGA
>Ga0194052_1001010_pt1 | contig 16934 bp, 11 predicted proteins | sample SepL226m_MetaG_FD_160117 | JGI IMG/M metagenome (GOLD analysis project Ga0194052, IMG submission 160117) | Anoxic zone freshwater microbial communities from boreal shield lake in IISD Experimental Lakes Area, Ontario, Canada - Sep2016-L227-6m | ecosystem: Environmental > Aquatic > Freshwater >... | reverse complement strand
TCATTACGCAGAAACGGTTGGTATTTTCTGTGCTATATTTTTGGCAGCGTTTGTTGCGTTCTGGTTTGAAATGGATGCAGACAAAAAATTTGATATTCTTAATCAAGTAAATGACGAGACGTTAGTTAAAGTAACAAGAAACGGGAATGTTTGTGAAGTCCCAAAGAAAGATATTGTTGTCGGAGATATCGTGTTACTTGGAACCGGAGAAGAGGTTCCTGCTGATGGCGAATTGAAGGAGGCCATCTCCCTGCAGATTGATGAATCATGCCTGACGGGCGAGCCAATGATTAATAAAACAATTAATCCCGATCAGTTTAATAACGAAGCAACCTATCCCTCAAATTGGGTAATGCGCGGCACTAACGTTATGGACGGCCACGCCATCATGGAAGTGCGGAAAGTTGGGGATGCAACAGAGTATGGTATGGTGGCCGATAAAGCGACCAAAATAAGTGGAGTAGAAACACCACTGAACAAACAATTAGCACGACTGGCAAAATTTATCAGCGTTGTTGGATTTTCGCTGGCGATTATAACCTTTACCGCATTGTTTTTAAAAGACCTTTTTTTGAAAGGCATCATGCAGGCAGTGCAGCTAACGTCTCTCAGCATTATTTTGTTGGGCACAATGGTTGGATCGGTTAAAGTTTGGGTTCCAATTGTATATGATGCATTTGATTTACTTGGGATCAAAAAAAACATTCCAAAACGCATTGATGAGGGCAACTGGTTTATCTGGATGGGTTTTGGTATTCTCACCTCTCTTGTTCTCTCTGGAATTTCCACGCTTTTTGGAATAAATCTCTTTAAACCTGATTCATGGATTAGCCTTGAATTTGCGGGTAGACTTCTTCAGTATTTTATGGTTTCCGTGACACTGATTGTTGTTGCCGTTCCTGAGGGCTTGCCATTGAGCAACACGTTAAGTCTGGCGTTAAGTATGCGAAGAATGTTGAAAACCAATAATCTGGTTCGCAACATGCATGCCTGTGAAACCATGGGAGCAACAACAGTAATCTGCACGGATAAAACTGGAACGCTCACTCAAAATCAGATGCAGGTTGATAGTCCGAATTTTTTCAGTTTAAAAGATAATATTTTACTGAATGATCTGACAAGCAATCTTGTAAAGGAAAGCATTGCGGTAAATTCTACAGCCTATCTGGATTTTAGCGATCCGACCCATATTAAATCAATTGGAAATCCCACTGAAGCCGCAATGTTGCTCTGGCTTCATCAAATGAATATTAATTATATCGATATACGCGAAAATGTACAAATTCTTGAACAATTGACTTTTTCCACAGAGCGGAAATATATGGCAACTCTTGTCTATTCGACTCTTCTCGGCAAAAAAGTACTCTATGTTAAAGGCGCCCCGGAAATAGTTTTATCCAATTGTGTCAATGTCCAATATGACCCGGAATTAAAATCTGTTGATGAATCAAAACCGCTCATTGAGCAGTTATTGACAACATATCAGAATCGTGCGATGCGAACATTGGGATTTGCTTATGAAATCATAGACGATTCCATTGACCGGTTTGAAAGCGGAAAACTTGTTAACACGAATTTAACGTATTTGGGTGTTGTGGCAATCTCTGACCCTTTGAGACCGGAAGTACCTGATGCCGTGCGGAGATGCATGAACGCAGGCATTGACGTTAAAATTGTCACTGGCGACACTATAGGCACGGCAAGGGAGATTGGACGACAGATTGGAATCTGGAATGATAGTGATGAATCTGTCAATATCATTACTGGCATCGAATTTGGTGCCCTGAGTGACGAAGATGCGCTCCAGCGGGTCAAGCACCTGAAAATTATGTGCCGTGCAAGACCAACGGATAAACAACGTCTGGTTCAACTCTTGCAGCTAAACGGCTCTGTGGTTGCCGTGACCGGTGATGGAACTAATGATGCTCCGGCGTTAAACTTTGCTCACGTTGGGTTGTCGATGGGGTCAGGCACTTCGGTTGCCAAGGAGGCAAGTGATATTACGCTGCTTGACGATTCATTTAACAGCATAGCCACTGCTGTCATGTGGGGACGCTCGGTTTATCACAATATTCAACGTTTTATTTTATTTCAGTTGACTATTAATGTAGCCGCTCTCACTATAGTTTTTTTGGGCTCAATTTTCGGTCAGGAACTGCCATTGACCGTTATCCAAATGTTATGGATTAATCTTATAATGGATACGTTTGCAGCAGGGGCATTAGCATCCTTGCCTCCTGAAAATCGTGTTATGGAGGATAAACCTCGAAAAAATGAGGATTTTATCATTACTCCGGAAATGCAGTTTTCTATATTATCTGTGGGCTTTATTTTTGTTGCACTCTTACTGGGTACACTCTTTTTCTTTACGGAAAAGAATGGAAGTATCAGTACTTATAATCTTTCCAAGTTTTTTACAATATTTGTTATGCTGCAGTTTTGGAACATGTTCAATGCCAAAGCTTTTGGTACAGGCAAATCGGCCTTCAGTGGCCTGTCCAAAAGTGTAGGTTTCATTATCGTCGCAGTTATAATATTACTTGGTCAGTTCCTTATCGTTCAGTTTGGTGGAGATGTTTTTAGAACCGTTCCCTTGACCTTCATGGATTGGGCAATCATAATTGCATCAACATCGTTAACTCTTTGGATAGGCGAGGTTGTCCGCTTGGTAAAACGAACCACCCGGCTGGCAAGCGTCCCGTCCTGACCAATCTTGCACTATCAGAAGCTTATTTTTTCGATTTGCTCTGCATTTGAAAATGTCTTAAATTGTTGCAATATCCGTAAAAGGTACGTACAACATTTTAAAACACCTGTTTTCTTATTAACCCTAAAAACAATATAACCTATGTCAAACGGAACAAGCAGCGACCTATCAGGCGCCATCAGCAATCTTCTTGATACCCTTGGAAAACTTGCGCAGCAGCAGGTTGAGCTTTTGAACAGCGGAATCAAGAGTGCAGCACAGCTTGCAGAGCCTCTTGGCAAAACTGCCACAGATCTTGTTGGAAATGTCATCTCCGCTCTTAACCAGATCTTGCAGAACCTCTCTTCTGCTATTGCGCCTAAAAAGTAAGCCTGGTTTAAAAAAAAAAGCACCTTATGCGTAAAGTATAGGGTGCTTTTTTTTTGCTATTATATGCTCTGAAGATTATCTCTTCCTTTGCAACAAGACCGACAGGATATTGCCGTATGATCATCAAGGAAAATATCACCGCTCTTTTCAATACCTGTTACGGCCCTCCCCTTTCCATTACAAAAATACAGGGGGATGCTTCAAGTCGTCAGTATTTCAGGGTTATCGGGACGACTGGCACCTCTGTCGCCTGTTATGACCCGGCATTTGAAGCATCAACAGCGATTGACTACCCGTTTCTGGTCATGCACGAACTCTTGTCGATGCATGATATTCCGGTTCCGGCTGTCACGGCCATTGATGTCGATAATGGACTCCTGCTTCTTGAGGATTGCGGAGAGCTGCTGCTGCAGAACCTTTTCGTGTCACCAAAAGAAGAGACTATTCCTCTCTTGTACCGGGAGATCATTGATATCCTCGTGCAACTTCAGACAATTGGCGGGGCAAAAACCACTATCCCGTTCAACAGAAGTTTTGACCAGGAAAAACTCATGTTCGAGTTTGATTTTTTTATTGAGCACGGCCTGCGTAACTACTTTGCTCCTGCATTCGACCAGCAGTCAATTGGCACCTTACGCCATGAGTTTGAAGCCGTTGCAGAGCTTCTTGTTAAACCCCGGCACTTTGTGCTGAACCATCGGGATTTTCACAGCAGGAATATTCTTGTTTACAAGAACAAACCGGTGATTATTGACTTTCAGGATGCTCGTATGGGCCTGCCGCAATATGATGCGGTTTCCCTGATAAAGGATTCTTATATCAAGCTCGACCCTTTGCTGACCGAAGAGTTGAAAGCACATCACTATAACGCTCTTCATCGTCACGATCTGTGCACCATGAGTTTCGATGAATACCTTTTTTATTTTGATCTGATGGCCTTTCAACGAAATATCAAGGCTATCGGAACATTCTGTTACCAGACCAGAGTAAAAAATAGCAACGCCTTCGAACACTCTATTGCGCCAACACTCGCCTATCTGCCTGATTATATCGAAGCAAGAACTGAACTGAAGATTGCGGGAGAAATCTTGCGCCCTCTTTTTGATGGAGCAACATCATGAAAGCATTTGTCCTTGCCGCAGGTCTCGGCACCCGGCTACGCCCCCTGACCGATCATATCCCGAAACCACTGATTCCGATTCTCAATATTCCCTCTCTTTTCTACACATTGTGTTTGTTGAAGCAGGCTGGCATTCACGAGATTATTTGCAACATCCACTCTCATGCCGATACAATCAAAAACTTTATTACTGCGAGTGATCTTCCTGGACTGGATATCTCTTTCTCGGAAGAGCCCGTAATTCTCGGGACAGGGGGCGGCCTGAAAAAATGCGAAAATCTCCTCGGTTCGGATGAGTTTCTTCTGGTCAACAGCGATATTATTACCGATATTAACTTTACAGCGCTTCTTCAGCATCACAAAAAGTCTGGCATGCCAGGCACCCTGACCCTTTATGAAACACCAGCGGCCTCTTCTATCGGTTACATCGGCGTTGAAGATGGCCTGGTCAAAGATTTCAAAAACCGGCGACATACCGGTCTTTTCTCCTCATTCATTTATACTGGTACGGCGGTTCTCACTCCAGAGATTTTCCGATTTATGAAAGCAGAGTTTTCTGGAATTGTCGATACCGGCTTTACAGGACTTATTGATAACGGCGGCCTCAGTTACTACCAGCATAAAGGATTATGGATGGATATCGGCACCATGCAAAGTTACTGGCATGCAAATATCAATGCGGCATCTGCCATTAACGATCTTGCCGAAACAATGACCCATACGATAGGAATGTACCCGCATGCGATCTCTCCTGAAGCCTTCATCAGCTCCAATACTGAGATTTCAGGCTCAGTTATCGGAAGAGGTTGCCGCATCGGAGAACATTGTACGATCAGGAATTCAGTGATTCTGCCGGGTGTAGAGGTGAATGCCGGAAGAACACTTGTCAATGCCATTGTCGATCCCTACAGTACAACAGTCATTGAAGAACCGAAACCAAAGAAATGAATTGATGGTAGCAACAGGTCTCGACATCCTGCTCAGGAATACTGACAGCATACGACACAGAAATATTGGACTGATTGTCAATCAAACATCCGTTACCTCTGACCTGAAGTACTCATGGGATGTGCTGAAAGAGAAAGGTCTTCATATACAAAAGATTTTTTCTCCCGAACACGGGCTCTTCGGTACCGAACAGGATCAGATCGCCGTCGGGTATCAGCCTGAATCTGGTTGTGAAATGGTCAGTCTTTACGGTGATTCTGCCAAGACGCTTATTCCAGACAAAGCGGTGCTGGAGAATCTTGATCTTCTTCTCTTCGATATTCAGGATGTTGGTGCCCGTTATTACACCTACCTCAACACCCTGGCTCTTTGTATGCAAGCCATTTCGGGCAGGGACATTGAGATCATGGTGCTCGACCGACCGAATCCTCTGGGAGGAACCATTGTCGAAGGACCTCTTCTCGACCCGGCATTCAACTCATTTGTCGGCGTTTTTCCGGTACCGGTACGGCATGGCATGACGGCGGGAGAGTTGGCTCTCTTTTACCGTGACTTCAAAAAACTTGATGTCAACCTCAGCGTCATCTCGATGCATGGCTGGCAACGCTCCATGCTGTTCCATGAAACAGGACTGCCCTGGATTCCTCCATCACCGAACATGCCTGCCTTCGCCACAGCCGAGGTTTATCCAGGTATGTGCCTGTTTGAGGGGCTTAATATCTCTGAAGGAAGAGGAACGACAACCCCATTTCAGCTTTCCGGGGCGCCATTTATAAAACCCTACGACCTTGCTGAACGCTGCTCTTCATACCGACTCGAAGGAGTTCTCTTTCGCCCGGTATGGTTCAAGCCGACGTTTCACAAGTTCTGTGGAGAGGTTATCGGAGGCATCTGGCTGCAGGTGACCGATCACGCCCGCTTCAGATCATTCGCCACCGGAGTTGCCATGACTGCGGCCCTCCATGAGCTCTACCCCGGGCAGGTGCAGTTCTTGCGTGGTGTGTATGAATTCAACGGTACCATTCCGGCATTCGATCTTCTTGCAGGAAACAGCAGCATCCGCACCTCAATACTGAACAATTGCAATACCAGCGACATTCTTGCATCATGGGAGCATGAAGAGGCTGAATTCTCTGACCGAAAATCGGACTTTCACCTGTACGAACCCTAACTTGTTGTACTCCATGCAGCCCATTGATCTTGCCATCATTATTCTTTTTCTGGTCGGAAATACACTCTTCGGGCTCTGGCATGGAAAAAGCAACAAAAGCAGCAGCGACTATTTTCTTGGAAATCATAATCTTCCCTGGATTGTCTCAATGCTCTCCATTGTCGCATCAGAAACGTCAGTTTTGACCTTTGTCAGTGTTCCAGGTCTTGCCTACCGGGGCGACTGGAGCTTCCTGCAACTGGCTATGGGCTACATTATTGGACGAATTCTGGTCAGTGCCATTCTCCTTCCCCTGTATTTCAAGCACGGCGTAAGTTCTATTTATGAAATCATCGGCATCCGTTTTGGGACGGGCATGCAAAAAGTTGCCGCGTTGGTCTTTCTTGTTACCAGAACCCTTGGCGATGCCATCAGGTTTCTGGCTGCCGGCGTGGTTGTGCAGGTGGTCACGGGGTGGTCGCTGCCGCTCTCGGTGATGATTATCGGTGTTGTCACCCTTGTCTATACCCTGTCAGGCGGCATCAAGGCAGTTGTCTGGCTCGAAAGTTTTCAATTCAGTCTTTATCTGTTGGGCGGCGTTCTCTCCATTGTATTTCTTCTTCAGAGCATAGACAAGGGTCTGCCAGAGGTACTGACCTCTCTGGCCAGCTCCGGAAAACTGAACATCATCAATACCGATCCTCATTTTTTAACCACCCCGCTTACCTTTTTCAGTGCATTTATCGGTGGAATTCTTCTCTCCCTTTCATCGCATGGGGTCGACTACATGATGGTACAGCGGGTACTTGGCTGCAAAAATCTCAGTTCAGCAAGAAAAGCAATGATTGGCAGCGGTTTTTTTGTCTTTTTTCAGTTTTCTGTTTTTCTCCTTGCAGGCTCCCTGATTTCAGTCTTCATGCATGGAGTTCCCATGGAAAAAGATCGGGAATTTGCCTTTTTTATTGTTCACTATCTTCCTGCCGGACTGAAAGGATTACTGATCGCAGGAGTCTTGTCAGCAGCCATGTCAACCCACAGTTCAGCCATCAATGCCCTCGCCTCTTCAACGGTAAACGACATTCTTGGAGGAACAGCCTCTCTCGGCTTTTCAAGGGTTATCAGTTTTATGTGGGCTATCCTGCTTATTATTATTGCGCTCATGTTTGATGCAGGCAGCAAGGCAATTGTCATGGTTGGCCTTGAAATCGCCTCTTTCACCTACGGAGGACTTCTAGGACTCTTTCTCCTGTCCAGAAGCAAACGCAATTTTCATACGGCCAGTCTGGCCACTGGTCTTGTCGCAAGCATGGCCATTGTTTTCGTGCTGAAACATTTCGGACTTGCCTGGACATGGTATATACTTGTCTCCGTCATCATCAACATCATCATTGTCTTCATTACCGATATTGTCATCAAATTATTTGCTCCTGTGCACAGCATCACTGACAAAAAGATCTGAAAAGTCTAAAATTCTAACGCATCATGCAAAGAGAGGCCCCAGAATTATACCTCGAACAGGAACAACTGCGAACGGAAAATGCCGCTCTCAGAAAAAAACTATCTGAGATTGAAAGGAAAGCCGCCACTTATGAAGCTGCATACAAAACGTTCAATATGGTTGTGGAAGCAACACAGGTCGGATACTGGGACTGGAATATCAAGACTGGAGAGCTGACTGTCAATCACGAATGGGCCTCTTTGATCGGCTATACCCTTGATGAGCTCGAACCAATAACGATCAACACATGGATAGAACGGTGCCATCCCGACGACATTGCCGAATCAAATCGGTTGCTTGAGGAGCATTTTGCCGGTAAAACCGGTTCTTACAGAATGGAGGTCAGGATGCGCCACAAACTCGGTCATTGGGTCTGGCTGCTTGACCGGGGCAAGGTATTTGAACGAGATGCGCAAGGCAATCCGCTCCGAATGGTTGGATCCCATGAGAATATCACTCCCCGAAAAAATTCTGAACACGCCCTCGCTCAAAGCATCGCATTCGAACGTCTGGTAACTGCGCTCTCAAATCAGTTTATCAACCTGCCTTTCGAGCATATTGATACGATGATCAACAGTACCTTACAGCTTATCGGTGAATTTGTTGAGGCCGACCGCAGCTATATTTTCCAGTTGCGCGATGATCTTCGTCTGATGGACAACACTCATGAATGGTGCGCAAAAGGCATTGAGCCGGAAATTGAGCGGCTTCAGGAAGTTCCCACCAGTATCTTTCCCTGGTGGATGGAACAGATCCGAAACAACAAGATTATTCACCTTGACCGAATTGCCGATCTACCCGATGAAGCGGCGACTGAAAAAGAGATCCTGGAATCCCAGAACATCAAGTCGTTGATTGTCATCCCGCTTATCGCTGGCTCATCCCCCTTCGGCTATATTGGTTTTGATGCCGTAGAGCAAGAACAGCACTGGAGACCTGAAACCGTTTCCGTCCTGAAGCTTTCAGGAGGCATCATTGCCAATGCACTGCAGCGCAAGCAGGTTGAACACTTTATACAGGCTGAGCTTGATCTTGCCATTAAACTCAACAGCTCATCATCTGTCGAGGAAACGCTGCGCACCTGCCTTCAGGCTGCCTTGTTAGCTTCGGGACTGGATTGCGGAGGCATTTACCTGGTCAACAAAAACGAAGCGAAAATAACCCTCACCATTCATGAAGGGTTGCCGCAATCGTTCGTCGATCATTCGTCATCATACAACTTCGATTCCGAAAATGCCCGGATCATTCTGAAGGGAAAACCTATATACCATAAGTTCAATGAACTGTTGTTTGAACACCATGAGGTACTCCTGACTGAACAACTGAAAGCCATCGCAATCATCCCCATAAGCTACAGGGGTGAGGTGATAGCCTGTCTCAATGTTGCATCACACACCCTTGCACAAGTCCCGGAACTTGCCCGGCAAGGACTCGAAACTATTACATCACATATCGGCGCTGCCATCATGCAGGCTCGCCAGGAAGAAGAGATCGCAGAGGCAAAAAGCAACCTTGAATCACTGTTCGACACTATTGACGATTTACTCTTCATCGTCGATATGGGGGGAAATGTTATTCACACCAATGCCGCAGTCAGAAAAAAACTGGGCTATTCCACCGATGCTCTCTGCGGTAAACATGTGCTGTATTTTCACCCCGAAGAACAATGGGAGATCGCACAAGCCAATATTGAAGGGATGATTGCTGGAGAAAAAACCTCCTGCCTTGTACCATTAAGAACAAATTCCGGAACACTTATACCCGTCGAGACCAAAATTACCAGGGGAATCTGGAACAACAAACCAGTATTATTTGGAATCAGCCGTGATTTTTCAGAGCGAGTACTCTCAGAACAGACCTTGAGGGAGAGTGAAAAACGGTTTAGAGAACTGACCGAACTCCTGCCTCTCGCACTCTTTGAGACTGATTTAAAAGGCATCATAACTTATGCCAACAAGAAAAGCTTCGATATTTTCAGGCACACTCCTGAAGATCAACATCTGGGCATTTCCGGATTCAGTTTCTGTATTCCACAGGAGAGAGAAAAAGCATTGGTCATTTTTGAGGCGGTAAAACAGGGCAACCATGTTTCCAAAGAATTTATGGCCATCAGAAAAGACGGCAGCCTGTTCCCGGCTCAGATCTACAGTCTGCCGATCATCCAGAGCGGCCTGGTCAATGGAGCGCGATCTCTGGTGGTTGATCTTACTGAGCTAAAAAAAGCTGAAAAAACCTTACGAACCAATGCACTGCACAGAAGAATGGTCAAGGAGTTCAAAACCCTGATCAACAACATTCCGGGAGCTGTCTATCGCACCAATGACGAAGGAAAAACGATAATGCTCTCAATGATCAGTGATTTTCTGCAGGATTATACCAGAGAAGAGTTTGAAACTGAACTCTTTGAAACCGGAACGATGATCTATCTGGAAGACCGGATTGCCATTGTTGCCGCAAACCAGACACTGAGATCATCAAAAACATCTCTCGCGCTTTGTTTCCGTATCGTCATGAAAAACGGATCCATCAGATGGCTTGAAGACCGAAAAACTTCAGCTTTTTCACCGAACGGTCTCTTCACAGGGATAGACGGCATTCTTTTTGACATCACAGAACGTATCATGGCGCAAGAGGAAAAACATCAGCTTGAATCAAATCTCCGCAAAACCCAGCGCCTTGAAACCATCGGAACACTTGCTGGAGGTATTGCGCATGATTTCAACAATATCCTTACCCCTATTCTCGGGTATGCTGAAATGGGCGTACTCGGCCTCAGCAAAGAAGATCCCCTGTACGACTACTTCATTGAAATCTCACAAGCTGCTGAACATGCCAAAAATCTTGTTGCTCAAATCCTGACCTTCAGTAAAGCCCAGGAAAATACACCGGATATTGTCAGCGTTCAAAAGATTGTTGGTGAAGCCCTCAAGCTGCTCCGTCCTTTGATTCCCTCGACAATTACCATTGAACAACATCTTGACAATTTTTGCCCGAATATACTTGCCGATCCATCACAAATCCACCAGGTCATCGTAAATCTCTGCACCAATGCCTTCCATGCAATGGAGGAATCGGGAGGATTGCTGAAAATTGAACTTACCGAGATTCTCCCCGATGCTGCTTTGCGGAAACTGCTCCCGAAACTACATGCAGAAAGTTATGTCAAACTTGGCATTTCGGATACAGGCACAGGGATGGATGAAACCACAATGGAACGGATATTCGAACCGTTCTTTACCACAAAATCAGTCAATAAAGGCACTGGCCTTGGCCTTTCCGTTGTCCATGGTATTGTCACAAGCTTTGGTGGTGAAATTATCGTTGACAGCCATAAAGAAAAGGGAACCACGTTCACGGCATATCTTCCTGTAATCAAAGAAGAAAGCGTGAGAGTAGCCATTCCGGACATGCCGGCAAAGGGAAAGGGGAGTATTCTCTTTGTTGACGATGAATCGAGTGTTCTCAAAATAATGACGATGATGATCACAAAACTTGGCTTCAGAATAGAAGCGATGAGCTCGCCCCTGCAAGCTTTGGAACTGTTCCGGCAGAATCCTGAACGTTTCGATATCATCATCACCGACCTGACCATGCCTGAAATGACAGGCATTGAACTTGCTGAAAAACTGCACAAGACCAAACCTCAACTACCTGTAATCCTTATGACTGGTTACGGGAAAGATATGGAGCTGACAACTCCTCTCAGCCATTACGGGATCTGCAAATTCCTGAAAAAACCGGTCAAACTGGCCGAGTTGGCATCCATAATCAATGAAATCATTTCCGGAAAAAACGCCTAACCTGATGTATCATGAAAATTCTTGTTATTGACGACGACGACGCAGTAAGAAAATTTATCAGCATAGCGCTGAAAAAAGAAAACCATACCGTTTTTGAGGCTGACAACGGCAAAACCGGACTCCAGATCCTGCAGAAACAGCATGACATTTCCATCATGATCACCGACCTTATCATGCCAGAAATGGAGGGTATTGAAACTATTATCGAAGTCAAACAGAAATACCCTGCGATAAAAATCCTTGCTATTTCAGGCGGCGGCAAAGTAAGCCCTGAAAACTACCTTGTTCTGGCCAATGCTCTCGGAGCAAACAATACTCTGAAAAAACCTTTCAGCGGGCAGGAGTTGATCAAAGTCATTGAAAATCTTGACACCGGATGCTGAAGAAGTTATTCAGGAAGAGCATCATAGTATTGCCCAAGAGCCGTCTGAAGCTGCTCAATATCATTAATTACTTCAAAGGTTTTGTTTTTTGCCTTGTCAAGCCATAATGCTATAACCAGCAGCTCGGCAACGTCAGAACGGTTGATAAACCCGTTCCACAACCGGTCACCGGTATCAACATGAAGCTTGTAGTGCAGAGGTTCACCGTCTTTCAAGCCTCCGGGCCGGACAATAGTATACGAACGTCCTTCTTTGGTGAATACTTCACGCACATGCTCTTCAGCTTCCCATTTTTTTTGCAGCACACCGGCAAAAAGATTGAGCGGATGATACCACTTGGTAACGGCAAGAGAACTAACAAGCCCAAAGTGTTTGACGCCAGCTTTTGCAGCCTCATCAGCCAACCTCTTCACCCCATCCCGATCCACATCGGCCGGTGAAGATTCTCCGGAATAAGAGTTGGAACCAAGTGTAGAAATTACAGCATCACAACCTGCTACCGCAAGCGCAATATCAAGAGCGTTTTGAATCTTGCCGGTAACAATTTCGACACGATCACCAAACAGACTCAACGCCTTATGCTTATCCCTGGAAAATACTCTCACCGGAACACCGTAATGTAAAAGCCGCTTTACAACCCATTGGCCAGTCTTTCCTGTAGCGCCTGCGACAAGAACTTTGCCTCTGTACATACTTTCGCTCTCCATGAATCTCCATTTAAACCGACTTAATTTCAACTTATTATTTAATAATGCATTACCATAGAAAACACTGCCAGCGGCAATATAGTTTCTTTACAAAGCCGCAATTTTCCTAATTTCTATAAAAATGACATTTTACACTCTCATTGCTATACGGAAACAGCGCGTGCGTGCTTCAACAATAAAAAAAATGATATCGCATGAAAAATAATTGGTTTACAGGGATTCTTGCCATTGGAATAGTGCTCATGTACCAAACGGTATCAGCATACGAACCAGAAACACTTAACTTGCTTAAAAAAAATATTTCAGCATGGAATGCGATGCCTCCGGCAACACCCGGACATACCATTGATCTCTCAAAGGCGCCACTTGAAAATGCCGACCTTTCCAACGCCTGCCTTGTCAAGGCAAATCTCAAGGGTGCGTTCATGAAAGGCGCAAAACTCAGGGATGCAAACATTCATGGCGCTAATCTCAGATGGTGCATGATGGAAAATACCGACTTAAGCAGAGCCAATATGGCTAATACCAATCTTTTTGAGGCGAATTTGGAAAATGCAAATCTAACCGGCACGAACCTTAAAGGCGCAACATTCATTGAACAGGCAAATCTTTCCGGAACCACGCTTTCAAACAACACCATACTTCCATCAGGTGAAAGAGCTACTTTACGCTGGAGTACATTGCATAATGCAAAATTTGTCAGCGAAGCGGAGAGTGCCTTGCCCACTGGCAACTCGTCAACCTCTCTTGAGGATTCAGCGTCGTATACTTCTGGAACCCGAACCGCAGAAATAACCGAAACCGGCATAAGCATACAGCATGCGGCACTGCCCGATGCAAATTTTGAAAATGCCGCTCTTGATAATGCTGAGATGGAAAATGCAAACCTCATCAATGCCAATTTCCATAAAGCAGATTTACAGTCAGCAAGAATGCATGGGGCAAATCTTCAGGGCGCTAACCTTGACCGCGCCTTTCTCAAAGGAGCCGATCTCAGCAATACCAACCTGTCAAAAGCAATGCTGTACGGAGCAGTACTCAAGGGCGCAAACCTGAGCGGTGCAAATCTTGAGAGAGCATCTCTGCTTGAAGCTGATCTGGATGGAGCAAAACTGGATGGAGCAAACTTGAAAGGAGCAAACATCATGGACGCTAATTTCAACAATGCAACACTATCACCACTCACCATATTACCATCAGGAGAACATGCAACAGAAAAATGGGCGGTAATGAAACAAGCGATATTTATGAAGCCTTAGCTCTTGTCGGGAAAACGTTTGCGGTAAAACAAATGCTGAAGCAGATGTACTTTGCTGATATTGGGATCACTCGCCAGAAGCCTGTTTTTTTTCCCTGTTCTGGTAACCACGTCAAGAGTACCATCATCATTGACCTTGTCAACTTTCCAGAACTTGTCCACCACATAGTGATAAGCCTCACCATGTTCAAGAGGATAAACCTGCCTTGCCCTCGGCCCGGGACAGAATGAGCTTTTCGGTTTATGGTAAATTATTTTATCCCCTGCACTGAATCTTCTCATTTCACCAAGCTCTCCTCACCAAACATCATTGTTATAATCAACATCTACAGTGCTGACTTCCTTAAAATCATGGTATACTCGTTCAAATCCGACATCGGTTTACACCTTATGTAAAGACAACATTCAACATTCATATAGTTCCCTTCGCCTGTTTTGAATCTAGACTGAAAGGTCACGATATCATCATCCTGCCTCTCTTTCTGTAACCTGCTCTTCACGACAGTATAATCTTCCGGGTGGATCAAATTGGCTAATCCAACTTCTGATAACGTATTTGGTTCATATCCTAAAAACTTTTCAATCGATCCCGTCAAATCAACAATGTATTCTCTATGATCAATAACAGCATAAGCCTCAATAACCGGCTTGTAGTGTTCGGCATTCCTGTCAACGCTCAAGCGAACCTGTCTGAGCAAATTGTCAATATCCATACGGGAGCATGACAACGCCATCACATTGCTCAGCGGAGCCAATGCGCCCTCCAGTGAACGACCGTTCAACAACCATTGAATATCTGCCCCATCTTTATCAAGGCGTTCAAGTATTTTTTTGCCGGGCCTGCATTTTCCCTTGAGATACGGTGTCATCTGCGCCGGATATTTTATTCCGACTTTTCTGCAAAACGAGTTAACCGATCCATGTTTTTGAAGAATATATTCCCTGAGTCGTTGACTGAACCCATCACTTGATGTGATAGATAAATGAGGTTCGTTTGTTGATGTCATTGTAAACATGAAAACCTTTCCGTCATAAGCGAAACTTGAAGAACAAAAATCCGCACTAACCGATAAATAATACATTCAACTATTTGTGAACGCGAGGTTGCAACATTGCACTATGTCACGTCCCGTAAGATATATAATTCTATATCTTATATACAATAGTTTTTGAACCCCTGTTCAGGAGTGATTGCACAAAATCAACCATGCTTCAGATCTGAACCAGCAAGCCTATCTCAATAACCTGACCAGCAGGAAGGTCATAGTATGCCGTTGCACTGAGAGCATTGCGCGCCATCAAGGCAAAAAGTGTTTTTCGCCATGAAATCATTTTCGACTTTAGCCCTGTAACAATTCTCTCCCGGCTCAGGAAAAAGCTGATCGCCTCCAGCCTGAAATGTAACCCCTGATGATTTGCAAGAGCAATGACCTGACGGATATTAGGGTATTCCAAAAATCCGTATCGAGCAACAACCTTGAAAAAACCATCACCCAGTTTGGTCACCTCGACTTTGCGACTATTTGGAACCCTCGGCACCCGTTCCGTACTGAAATGAAAGAGAGCTATTTCAGAATGCATTATCTTGTTGTGACGAAGGTTATGGAGCATGGCAACGGGAACTAAATCGGGATTAGCCGTCAAATAGACTGCCTGACCGTTCACTCGATGGGGCTGCTGTAATGAGATACTCTGTATAAACTCTTCAATGGTCAGGGTGCGATCCGTGAGCTGTTTCAACAGGAGACTGCGTCCCTGTTTCCAGGTAAGCATCAGGGTAAATACCACCAGCCCTATAACCAAAGGAAACCATGCGCCATGAAAGAGCTTGCTCATGCTTGCTGCAAAAAAGGAAAGATCAATAACCGCAAAAAAGCTGATCAAAATATTAAGGGCAATCTTGTTCCATTTCCAGAGATCGCGCGCTACATAATAAAACAGGATGGTTGAAATCAGCATGGTTGCCGTGACTGCGACACCGTAAGCCGAAGCAAGCTTGCTTGAAGAACCGAAACCTGCCACCAAACCAATAGTAGCGACCATCAATGTCCAGTTTGCTGCAGGAACATAAATCTGCCCGATATGCTTTTCTGAGGTATGTGTCACCGTCAGGCGAGGCATGTACCCAAGCTGAATTGCTTGCTGAGTCAGTGAAAATACACCCGTAATCAGCGCTTGAGAGGCAATAATGGTGGCTGAGGTTGAAAGCACCACCATAGGAATCATGGCCCAGGATGGCACAAGGCCATAAAACGGATGATGGGACTCCAGAGGAAAGGCAAGAAGGAAAGCACCCTGTCCAAAATAATTCAGGAGCAAGGCAGGTAGCACGAGCAATACCCAGGTCAACCGGATCGGATGTTTTCCGAAATGGCCCATATCAGCATAGAGCGCTTCGGCCCCCGTAACGGAGAGAAAAACCGCCCCCAAAACCATAAAGCCCTGAAGGTGATTGTTCAAAAGAAAGGAAATGCCGTACCATGGCATAATCGCCTTCAAGATCTGCGGATACTGAACAATTTCAACAAAACCAAGGATACCGATAACGACAAACCACACAAAAATAATCGGACCGAAAAGGGCGCCGACTCTTGCTGTTCCATGATGCTGAAACAAAAAAAGACCGACAAGGACTATAATAGTTGCAGGTATAACAAGATCCTTGAATGCCGGGGCGATAATCTGAACCCCTTCGATCGCGCTGAGAACTGATATAGCCGGAGTAATCATTCCATCGCCATAAAGCAATGCCGCTCCAAACAACCCTATTACAACCAAAAGCCACCGTTCATAACCATTTTTCTTGCTATGGGTGATGATCAGTGCGGTAAGAGCAAGAATACCTCCCTCTCCGTCGTTATCGGCTTTCATGATAAAGGTGAGATACTTCAGGCTGACAATCAGAAGAAGAGACCAGACAAGCAGAGAAAGAACACCGAGAACATTGCCTTGTGTGATAGGAATTCCATACTCACCATGAAAACACTCCCGAAC
>Ga0194052_1001008_pt1 | contig 16957 bp, 18 predicted proteins | sample SepL226m_MetaG_FD_160117 | JGI IMG/M metagenome (GOLD analysis project Ga0194052, IMG submission 160117) | Anoxic zone freshwater microbial communities from boreal shield lake in IISD Experimental Lakes Area, Ontario, Canada - Sep2016-L227-6m | ecosystem: Environmental > Aquatic > Freshwater >... | reverse complement strand
AAAAATGGTTAGGCCAAAATGTGATAAAAAAGTTAGCTTCTGTCCTGTATATAAAGAATTCAAGCCAGAAGGTTGTTGTAAAAGTGTTAAAAGTATAGAAATAGATAAAGTCGAAGCTGAAGCTTTGCGTTTAAAAAATATCGAAAATTTAAACCAAAGTCAGGCAGCAAAGAAAATGGGTATTTCTCAAAGTACTTTTCAGCGAATTTTAGTATCTGCTTATAAAAAAGTATCTTTGGCTTTAATCGAAGGTAAAATTATTAAATTAAACGAAAAATAAAAATATGAATGATGTAAAAATGTTAGTAGAAGATTTAGCAAAAATGATTTCTGAAGGAAAAATATTAGAAGCATTTGATAAATATTATGCAGATAATGTTTCAATGCAAGAAAATGAGGATGAAGCTCGCTTGGGTAAAGAAGTAAACAGAAAATATGAAGAAGCATTCGTCGGTGGTATTACTGAAGTTCACAGTTCAATGATATTAGGAATAGCTACAGGAGACAATTATTCTGTAATTGAATCATCAATGGATGTGACACATAAGGATTGGGGACGAGTAGCTCGAACTCAAGTCGCAGTACAAAGATGGGAAAATGGAAAGATTGTAAAAGAGAAGTTTTACTACAATACAAAATAATACAAAATAAAAAAACCACTCATTTGGGTGGTTTTTTTTATTTTGTATTAATGACCAAAGATGATAATATGATTAAACTATATGAATTTAGTATCTAAAACATTGAAACTGTTTTTCAAGTACCGGCTTTCTGAAATTGAGAACATCAAGAAAGACCCAATAAAAGCTCAAAAAGAAGTTCTGCTTAGTCTTATAGATAAGGCTCTTGATACTGAATTTGGCAGAATAAATAATTTTGATAATATTTCAGATATACCGTCTTTCCAAAAAAATGTTTCACTTTCTTCATATGAAGATATGTATCCATATATATCTCGTATGATGAATGGTGAAAAGGATATTCTTTGGCCAGGCCTTGTGTCATGGTTTGCTAAATCTTCAGGAACAACAAATGATAGAAGTAAATTTATTCCAGTTTCAGAAGATTCACTAGAAGAATGTCATTTTAAAGCTGGACGTGATGAGTTGGTTTTGTATATAAAAAATAATCCAGAAACTAAAATTTTCGAAGGAAAAAGTGTTTTTGTGGGTGGAAGCTTTAGTCAAATAAAAAATGATCCAGATATTTTCTGTGGAGATATTTCTGCAATAATGATGAAGAATTTACCTCCTCTTGGAGAGTATTTAAGAACACCGTCACTAAAAACTGCATTACTTGCTGATTATGAAAAAAAGATTGACCAACTCGCTGAAGAAGTAAGTAAAGAAAATGTTGTGAGTATTGCCGGTGTTCCGACTTGGAGTATTTTCTTAATTAAAAAAGTTATGGAGAAAAATGAAGGTAAAAATATTTTTGAAATTTGGCCAAATTTTGAAGTATTTTTTCATGGTGCAGTTTCATTTACTCCATATGAAAAATTATTTAATGAACTTTTACCATCAAAAAACATGCATTATATGGAGGCTTATAATGCGTCTGAAGGTTTTTTTGCCATAGAAGATGATCCAAAAAGAAAAGGAGAAATGATGTTGATGCCAGATTATGGAATTTTTTACGAATTTATTCCTATGGAAGAATTCGGCAAAGAAAACCCTAAAGTTCTTACAATGGAAGAAGTTGAAATTGGTAAAAATTATGCAATTGTCATTTCGACCAATGCTGGTCTTTGGCGTTACATTATTGGTGACACTGTTTCTTTTACGACACTTTATCCTCATAGAGTGAAAATAACTGGCCGTACAAAGCATTTTATAAATGCATTTGGAGAAGAAGTTATTATCGACAATACAGATAAAGCCATAGCCGAAGCATGTAAAGAGACTAATTCTTTAATTTGTGAATATACAGTTGCACCTGTATTTATACAAGATGGAAAAAATGGCTGTCATGAGTGGCTGATAGAATTTGAAAAAGAGCCAGAGTCATTAGAATTATTTGTTGCTATTTTAGATAATAAATTGCGTGAAATAAATTCTGATTACGATGCAAAAAGATTTAATGATATAGCACTTAGTTTACCAAATGTTAAAAATATTCCTTCTGGAACATTTCATAAATGGATGAAACAAAGAGGGAAGTTTGGTGGGCAAAATAAAGTACCAAGACTTTCAAATACAAGAGAATACGTAGATGAAATACTAAAAATTTGTTAATTATTGTTTAAACTCTTTTGTTAGAATATGACCTTCTTTGTTTAGGTCATATATAAGAATGCCATCAAAAGGCATTTCAACATTTGATATTTCATGATCGCTGACATTTTCTATGTATTTTATTATTGAACGAATTGAATTTCCATGTGCAACCACAAGTACATTTTTTCCTTCTATTAAAATTGGTAGAATTCTATTTATGAAAAAAGGAATAGTCCTGTCGTAAACCATTTTTAAATTCTCACCACCAGGAACAGGGTAGTCCCAGCCACGTCTTAATTTTTGAAATTCTTCTTCACCGATTGATTTTTCTATCTCCCATTTATTTTTACCTGTGTAGTCACCGTAATCTCTCTCATTCAATTCTTCTATTTTTTCAGTTGGTACTTCGGATAATTTTTCATCACTTTTTTTCATGAAATCAAGCGTCTCTTGTGTACGAATAAGTTTTGAGATAAAGATATTGCTAAATTGTATATTTTCGACAAGCTTACCCATTTTTTCTGCTTGTTTTTTCCCAGTTTCTGAAAGATGAACATCGGTAAGCCCTGTCCATTTACCGAGCTTGTTCCACTCAGATTCTCCATGTCTTACTAAAACTAATTTTCCCATTTGTTCTGTTTCCATATATTTATTATACATGAATCTATGTTTTATTTAAAATGTAAATAAAAAAGCTGATTATGTAAATACATAACCAGCTTAAATAACCATGAAAAAAATATTACTCAAAAAATAAATTAATATATTATTTATTTTACTTCTACACCGGGTGCAATAATTTCATTTTCTTCGACCCCAGTTAGTTGAGTTAAATTAATATATAATTGTCCAGCTGAAACTATCTCATATTCTTGTCCTTTGTACATAATATGATTATTTTTTAGATAATCATATATTACATAGTTCCCAAATTTATTCGCGCAGAACATTATGTATAATTCTTTTTCATCATCGAATGAAATACTTATCTTTTTCTGAGCATAATTTACAAATCTTCCTTTTGTAAAAGGATTTATTGTGATTTTTTCAGTTTTTGTAAATACGCTATCTCTTAATACCCCATCAACAATTGTAGTTTCTTTTTCAGTGTAAGTTCTTTTCAAAATTATTGATTGATTGCTTGGACCATTGAAAAATTGTAGACCTGCCATTTTATTTTCTTCAGTCAATTTATACTTTGTTATTAAAGTATCATTAAAGGCAGTTAGCCCTATTTTTCCTTCGTTTATTACTACACAAGATTGTATAGAGAATAATATCGCAACGAATGCGATTAATTTAATCACTCTTTTCATTTCATTTTATTTATTTGTTATTAAATGTGTTTATATAAATTACTCTAATCTCCATAAGCAGAAGGGCAGAGTAATTTATATAAATAATTTAAAGGTTTTTTCAAAGGTCTATTTTTCTTGATATTAAAACATTTAGACTGTTTTGTCAAATATATTTGTATTATAATTTATGTATATGTTTGTGGCGAAAAAAGTATATCTGTGATAAATTGTAGGTAATGAAAGTCAAGACTGATTATAAAAAAGTATTTGACGATAAAACAGCTTTATTACAATCAAAAAAAGCTGCTAAAGAAGTTGTGAGTGTTGTTGGTTTTGCGTTAGGTAATTTAATTTGGCGTATAAATCAAGGTAATTTCAAAATAGACAATCTTTCTAGTGATGATATAAAGAGATACAAAGGAACAAAATATTTTATTCTTGGAGGTTCAATAGGAACAAATGGTTATACAAAAGTACTGCTTCCTATATTAGCTCAAAAACAAATAAAAAATATTTCAGGAAAAGATAGCAATATACCTGAAATACTTAATACAAACTTAACTTCGACAAATGCTGGCGCCTTGGGCGCCTTTCATGCTTTTAATAAGGAAGCTAGATTTGGAATAATTAAGAATGTAAAAACTATTTATGAAAAAAATAAAATTCCAATTTTAGCCATGATTGATATTGGTGGTACAAAAATAAATTTAATATTAGCTTGTCTTGATCAAGATGGAGAGCTTAATAGTAAAATATTAAAAAATCATTTTTTTCCAACCAGAAGATGTGATTCCCCCGAGGATTTTTATCAACAGTTAGTTTCATATATTCGACCAGTATTGGATAGTTTTAAGAATAGTACGTATCAATTATTGCCTTATATGGCGATAGGTCAACCAGGGCGTATTCTTGATCCTAAGGGTATTATTGATGACGGTGCTCATGATCTTGGAATATGTGAAGGAGCTTTTTGTAATTGCAATCCATCATATTTGTGTCAGAAGATGTTGCATGATATTGGTTACAAAATGGATGTTTATGTATGCAATGATGGCATTGCGCAATTTAATGGATTATTGATGGATATAAAAATAAATAATTTAGAATTATGGCAAAAAATATCTAGTAAAAATAAAAATCAAATAATGTATTTAGGTATAGGAACAGGACTTGGTTCTGGTTACGGTACTGTTTACAAAGATGGCACATATAAAATTAGTAATTTTCGTGAAGCATACAAAATTAAAGCTACGGAGGAATGGGAAAAAATAAAATATGAATCTAAAATTAGTTTAAAATATTTTAATTTTTTTAAATTACCACACATTGAATATGAATATGGTGAAATAATTTCAAGTAAGTTTTTTAGAAAATATATGCATTTGATTGAATATTGCAATATTTTAAATAAAAAACAACTATTCTTTATTCCATATACTGGATTAGAAGATGTTCCGAATAAATCAATAATTTCCTTCTTGAAGGATATAAAAAATCTAAATTCACCACTTAATTCTACGACAATAAATAAAATTTTAGAACAAGATATTGTTTCTTCGAAAGCTGAACAAATTGTTGATTTAAACAAAAATGAAATTACGAAGAATCTGAAAAAAATTCTAGAAACATATTCTGAAGAATTGAGTGGAACTCTCGTTAAGAATATAAAGAAAAGTCATTATAAGGAAGTTGTTTCAAAGGTAATTTTGACTAAGAAAAATGGCAACACTGTATTTTTTGTTGGAATAGGAAAGTCACATTCAATTGCCGATAATCTTGCAGAAAGATATAGAAATTTAGGTATAAATAGTATGTGCCTTGAGTTAACAGGCGCAAATTCTGAAAATCTAACGAACATAAAAGAAGGTGATTTAATATTTATGCTTTCAAACAGTGGAAAGTCCTGGGAGATACTTAATTTGATTGAATTTATAAAAAGAAAAGGATGTAACACTGTTGCTATAACTGGTGATCCCGAATCTCGTCTTGCTCATAATTGTGATTTTTTTATAAATAGTAAGGTTGAAGATGTTACAAATGATATTATACGTTTACCCGAGGCTCCTACTACAACAACGACTTCAGCGCTGGCTGTTGGGACAGCTATTGGTGTAGTTTCGTGTCATTATTTTAATTATAGCAAGGAACAATTTTATTTAGATCACCCAAATTTTATATATGAAACTAATATAAAATTTGAGGGAGCTTTTGCAGATCCGAATTTTTCTATTGAAATAAAAATCGAAGATATCTTTAAAAGATTTGCTAAAAGTATTGGTAAATTAAACAAAACTTCTTTTCATGAACAAACAATATCTCTTTTAAAAAAGATTCTTGTTTCTCATTACAACAAAAGAACTGTTTTTATTACAGGATCTGGGTCTTCTTTGCATGTGGCTGAAAAAATATCCGCGACCTTAACTAGTATTGGTATAGATTCAACTGCAATTAATCCTGCGCAACTTCCTCACGGTGATTTTGCTCATATTGTGGACGGTGATTTACTTATCATAGTTTCATTTAGTGGTGAAACTAGTCATTTAAAATATATATATGATTTAGCCAAAGATAAAAATGTAGATGTTGCTTTAATTACTAGTAATGAAAATTCAACCTTAGCAAAAGCAATAAATCCATTCTGTGTTATTGCAGACTCTGAAATTGATGATGAAAAACTAGTTCCAATACCTGGGCAAAAATTATTTTCATCATTTCTTAATTTAGCAGTTGGTGACGCTGTGTCTGTATTACTTGCTTGGTTGATCAAAACAACTCATTTAAAATTTGCTACATTAGGTCATAGGGGTGGTGCTATTGCTAGGGCAGACAATAATTACCAAAAATATTTAAATACACTGGATGGTTTAAATATTTCATCTTTTAAAATTCCTACATCTCCTAAAAAAGAACTCAATGATATTGATAAACATTTTTTAAATTTATTGGAGAAAAATATTAAAGTTGTAAAAGACAATATACTTCCAGAAAATTATACAAATGAAAAATTAGCAAAAATCATTAATTACGAGTTGATGATTTATAGAAATAGAATTAAAAAACATAAACAACCTGTAATAATTTTTGGAATGGGTTCAATTGGTTTGGCATATTTAGCTAGAATATTTATTGAAACAAAAAAGAAAATTATCTTTGTTGAAAATGATGAAACTAAATTAAATTTATTGCAAAAAGGTAAAGAAGTGAGATTATCTTCTGGTAATGGATTAGATATCACAATCCCTGTAGGAGAAAGTATTAATGGTTTTGATTTAGAGAAGATAGCTGCAGAATCGTTGAATGCTGATTGTATTTTTATAGCTATTAGGTTAAATAATATCAAACAGTTAATTGATACAATTTTATTTATAACCTTGAGAAGATATGCATATGATATCCATGAAACAATAAATTTTGTTTTTGATGAGAATTTTCAGGTATATGACAATACTCTTGAATTATTACAATATGAAATATATAGAAAAATAGATGACCCAAATATTAAAAGTTATTTTGATGAATTTGTTGGTCTGGTTCCATCTATCAATGAAGCGATTGTTCCAGACATTAAGATGGGTAAAATTAATTCCATCTTAATAGAAAGATATTTACCTCCTTTGTATATAGATCAATCAAAATGGAAAAAAAGAAAGGGTGCTAAAATAACATCCTTTAGTAATAAGATTATATTTGAAAATAATTTTTTAGCTATTCACATGAGAAAACTTTGGATGCATAATATGGCGCATTCGATGATTGGATATCTTGGAAATTCTTTAAATTACAAGACTATTCATGAATCTATTAATGATAAGAAAATTGAGGAAATTGTTAAAAAAGCAATGGAGTCAGTGGGTTTGGTTTTATATCGTCGATGGGATTATAGTGACACAGAGCACAAAAGTTGTGATTCTTATGTTGAATGGTGCATTAAGAAATATAAAAATAAATACATTAGAGATACGATAGATAGGATTTGCAGAGATCCAGAAAGAAAGTTAAGGGAAAATGATCGTCTAGTGGGTCCAGTGAATTACATTTGGCGTTATGATAAAAATGTCGCAAAAGATATTTTAATAGGTGTTGTTGCTGCTATAAGATATGATAAAAAGAAATGCAGGCAATTAAAAAATGAAGTTATAAAGAAAATTAAAATTAGTCCAAAAGAATTAAGTCATTCAATGGATGAATATGAAAAATTTATTCGTCAAAAATAATTAATTTTAGTTTTATAATTATGTTATAATTTTTACATGACATTTAAAATACTTCATTTAAATATTGAATTAAGTAAGCATAATGATGCTGTTGTAAAACTTTTAGAAGATAAGAAGCCAGACATAGTTTGTTTTATAGAATCGATGGAAAAAGATGTAGAGCATTTTGCTTCACATTTTGGATATAATTATGTTCACTCTCCAAGATTCATTTTAGATGAAGGAAATAAAAAAGACAAAGAAGGTGTGGCAATTTTATCAAAATATAAAATGCTTGATATTCAAAAACATACTTATGGAGATGGAATTCCTGGTGAACTGCCTATTAAGGATTTAAATGATTCAAAAGTAGATGATCCAAGACCTGCTGGTAGATTTTTTGATAATTATACATTCCTAACTTCGTTGATTGATTTAGGTGATAAGAAAATAACTGTCTCAACAACCCATTTTCCAGTAACTGATTATAATGGTAGAGGTATGGCAGATCATGAATTAAAGGATATAAAAAACATTGATGACTTGGAACATTCTGAATTATTTATAGAAAAAATTATTAGTTTCATTAGAGATATTAAAGGGCCAACTATTTTTACAGCTGATTTAAATAGTCCAAGAGGAAAATATTTTTATGACACAATTGCTCATGAATTAGTAGATCAAGTTCCAGCTTCACTAAAATCTAGTATCGACCCAGTGCTTCATCGGGCAAAGAATTTAAAATTGGTTGTAGATGCTTTTATGACAACTCCAGATTTTAATGTTGAATCATTTGAAATAATTGAAGGTGTAAGTGATCACAAAGCATATTTTGTCACATTAAATTTATAAAAAAACCCTTACACTGAATATTCAGGTAAGGGTTCATAATAATAAAAATTAAGAAAACTAATCAATTTCTTCGCAGTTTTGAATTATAGCTGAATCACAAAATATAAATTTTGCCATTTGTCTTACTACGAGTATGTATTCAGTTTTATATCTATTAATTTTTAAATAGTCATAATCTTCTTTTTCACTACCAGATAAAATTGGTATGAAAAATTTAGATGCATCAAGAAGCTCAGATTCATTTTTAGCTATTTCTATCCACTTACGAATAATTGCTTTCTTTTTGTCTGATCCTTCAGGTGCTTTTATGAATTGGTTTTTAGCTCTTGTAAAAGTTTTTGCTTTTGATTGAGCCTTAAGTTCACCATATACATGAGCAGTACAGTTTAATGAATCAATTATAAATTTCCTTGGAATTTTAAAATAATTTAATTCATTTACAAGCTTATCAGTTTGATTTTGATTTAATATAATTTTTTTCATAAAAAAATATTTTGTTTAAATAAATATTATTCCAAAAATAAAGAATGATGCTACTCCAATGAATACATAAATAACTTGAAATATTAGTTCCTTTACTATTGATGTTCTTTTTCCAAAATAATATGTAATTATTTCTTTAAATGAACCATATGCACCTATTATTAAGATTAGAGCACAAATAAAAAGAATTATTGTAGCTACTATTTTAAATGGAGCTTTAATTAGATCGTTTTCTGCAACATATAATGCAGTACAAAATAATATCCCTGAAAGCATGCAACATAAAGGGATAAATGCGAATAAGTAAAAATTTTTTGTTTTGTTCATATCTGTAATTATTTGATTTGTTTATCTAAATCTCCGTAGGGAAACTAAGATAAACAAACCAAGTAATATTTTTTAAGGTTCTATGTTTATATTTACATTACTATTTGAGTTTTATTTTGTCAAATATTAATTATTTACTAAAAATGTAAAAAATATTTAATTATGCTAGAATATTTTTGATGTGGTAGCCAAGTGGTAAGGCATTTACCCGCAAGGTAAACATCGTAGGTTCAATTCCTGCCCACATCTCATGACGCCGAAAGAATTTATTGAATATAGATTAAATGAATTAAAATCTACTGAAAACAAAGTAGATTCTTTATCTGCTAATGAATTACTTGATTTTATTTTTAAAACAATAATGTCAAAAAAGTTTAGGAAGTTTAGTGTTACACCGGAATATGTTGATTATATAAAAAATGTTATAAACGAAAGTATTAAAATTGATGCACCTATCAAATTTTCTTTTCCTTTTGGTGGCTATAAGTTATGGAGATTAGAAGAAACACCAGAAGTCGATTGGGCTGAATTATTTGTTGATGTATTATGCAAAATGGTTAAAACCAATTGTAGAAGTTTATAAGCCAGGTATTGTTTTAGATTTTGCTTCAGATGATATGATTGTGGAAAGAATGAACAATATTCCGCCAGATGATACCGAAGCATATAGAAAAAGTTTCAATGATTCAATAAAATTTCTTGAAAGATATTTACCAGAAAATCTAAAATTTACTTTTACTCCTATTTCTTCTTTTTATACACAAGAAGAATTTGAAAAAGATTTACAAGATAAAATTGAAAAGAAAAAAATTGAATTTAATGGACTACCAGTATTAGATGATAAGAAAAAAAGAATGGTTGAAATGAATGTTAAATTAAAAGAAGGTCAGGATAAAGATTCACAATGGAGAGAAAAAGTAGAATTGATTCATCAAGCATATTTTGCAGTAGATAAAAGAAGACCTTATACGAGAGCAAAAGATAAAATTCTTGTTTTTCCATATCCGTTAAAAGATGGTAAGTGCATCGCAGTGGGAACAACTAAAACATCTGTGGCTAAATTTTGGGTTGGTGTGGGTGTGCTAAAAAAAAGAGATGATAAATATATTGAATCTGTGCTTTCTCCAAGTCAGATAAAAAATGTAGAAATAAATGAAGAACCTATTTCAATAGAAAATTTGTCTGGTAAAAATTTTACGAGAATTAAAATTATTTAATTTAAAATAAAAAAAGCTGACTTGCGGTCAGCTTTTTGATTTTATTCCTTTTAGGAATTTATGCTCTCATGTGTATTAAATTCCAGTTGTTTCCAACTTTTGGTTTTATCGCTAAAGATCCAGCTTTACAATAAGGACAATTTTCTGGTTCAAAGTCTTCTATATCAAAATGAAATACTGGAACTACTTTTGAACCATCTGGAAGTTTGTAATCTTTAGATCTATGTACTAATACATATGACTTTTCGATTACTTTAGGTGGGGGATTATCTCCATTGCAATTTAGAACTGCTTGTTTTGTTTCCCAAGTGCTTCCACTTCCCGTTGTCATAAGTTCATTTATAACTAAAACATTAAGATTGGAAGGTATGCCTCCACGTATTATGGTTGGGTTTCCGTTCTTATCTTTTTCAACAGTAAAATGTCGTATTTTTGGATTTTGTTCTTTTGCCATAATCTTTGCTACTTCATAACTTAAATCAATAGCAGAATATGCAGAACCAGCCACAGCATCAATTCTATATCCTTCGATTAAAATATGTTTTACTATTTCATATGCAAATAAATGACACATGACTGGATAGTCCAAAACATTTTTACAAGATATAAATCCATTACTGTGTTTCTCTGATTTTAAAATTGCATGTGGTTTTTGGGGAGAAGGTCCTCCTTTGTATTGCCAGAATGCATCAAAATAATCAAAAATTGCTTTCATTTCTCGTTCAGACATAAATCTGTTTCTGAAATGATTTGGTGTAAGTTCGAAAACATCACCATTTTGTATTATCTCTAATACGCTTTTAATATTGTCCATTACAAGTCCTCCAATTTAAAGGTTATTATTTATTTAATTAATTTCAATAAAACTATTTCTAAATTTACATTAGTATTTAAATGATATATTGTCAAATAGGTTATAATTTGAATTATAAATTTTGAAGTTGTTTTAGTGTATGTTATATTTTTTATAAGGCCCTATCGTCTAACGGTTAGGACACATCCTTCTCAAGGATGGAATCAGAGTTCGATTCTCTGTAGGGTCACATTTTTGTAAAAAAAAAGAAGCACCGGTTGGATGCTTCTATATTATTTATTAACAAAATGTATTATTTCTTTTGTTTTTCTTCAATACACGTTGTTGCATGTAAAGATGCAAGTAATCTACCTTTTGGAATTAATTTTCCTGATTTAATACAAATGCCATAAGTTTTATTAGCAATTCTAGTTAATGCTCTATCTAGATTTCCTAAATGTTTTAAAAGACGAGCAACTTGGATATTGACCGTCGTATTGTCTGACACTTTTTTTGCATCTTCGACGTTTTGGAAGGTGGGGGAAGTATCTTCCGTTCCATTTCCATTTTTGTCCGACCCTTGCAATACAAGTAATGTATTTTGAATTTTTACTATTTCTTCAAGAATCAAAATTTTAAATTCTTGCAACTCCTTGTCTGAGTACCTCGTTTTTTCTTGTACAGTTTTCTTTTCTGTCATTTTTTCTGTGTTTTAGTTCGTATTATTTAAATGTGTTTTTTTTAAAAAAACTATGCGTTTTCATATCTATTATACATATTTATATAGTTTTGTCAAATTCTAGTTTTACTCGTCGTTTTGGCGGGGTTTATCTATTTCAAGTAGAGAAAGTTCTGGTGAGGATCCAGATATACGCAATACGTCTTTATCTATTTTTCTCAATTCTTTGTTTGAAGTATTGTAATGATTTACTACAGTGCCAAGTGCATTACCAAGTTTAGTATGGTATTCATCATATGACTTTAAATGCTTACCAAGGTCACCAACTTTCTTGATGATATCTTTTGCTGATTCTTCTATTTGCATTGCTTTCAAGCCTTGTAGGACTGTTTGTAAGTATGCAAGAAATGAAGTTGGTGAAGTTATGATAACTTTATATTTACCAGCTGCTCGCTGAATTAAGTTTTCAGCACTTTCATCAATAGATCCAACTTTGTTTATAAGTAAATCGTAATAGATAGCTTCATGAGGAATAAACATAAATGCGAAGTCAGTCGTACCTTTGTCTGGTTGAATATATTTTGATGTTTCAGTAATTCTGTTTTTTAAATCATTTACAAAAGTTGTCTCAAGTCTTTTTTTGTCAGCAGGATTTGTCTCTTCCACCATGCGATTATAATTTTCTAATGAGAATTTAGAATCAATAGGAATTATTTTATCTTTTACGAAAACTACTGCATCCACGATGTTTCCATCTGGGAATGGATATTGCATTTGATATGAGCCTGGTGGTAAAACATTCTTCAAAACAGTTTCTAAATAATATTCACCAAGTATTCCGCGTTGCTTTGGGTTTTTTAAAATATCTTGTAGGCTTTGTAATTGGTCAGCGAAAGAGATGACTTGCTTATTTGTCTCATCAAGTCTGGTTAATTTTTCTGTAACATCACGGATTATTTTATTTGATTCAGATGAATGGAATTGAAGACTTTCGTGCATTTGCTTATTTGATTCACCGATTTTTCCATCTACTGTTCTTGAAAGTTCATTTAGTTGAGTAAGTATAAGTTGCAGACCTGTATCATTATTTTCATTGCTTGTGTCTTTTTTCTTATTTATAAAAAGGTAGGCAATAATACCTCCGACTAAAACTCCTATTATAATCCATAAAATATTTTCCATATGTTTATATTAATTTTCCTAAATGATGTTTTAATGTGTAAATCCAATCTTCGTCATCTCCACCTTCTTTTTCTTTGGTATCTAGAAACCACCTTAGATAACCCGGATCCATTTTAGCTACATCTTCGACAGTCTTACCATTATATTTACCAAAAGAAAATGAATGCATAAGTGATGGCCTAGATGATATTTCAATCATATGATTCAATGCTTCTTCATCTGTAAATTTATGTTCTTCTTTGATTTTATTAAATAGTCTTTCAAATAATTTTTCCAAAACAAGAACATCACCTAGTGCGTCATGTGCAGTAGCTTCTATTTCAATATCTAAATAGTATCGTAGGAATTGTAATTTGTGTTGAGGGATTTTATTTTCTTTATCAAGTGCTCGAGCGACGCGTAGTGTGCATATGACATTCTTAGGTTCGATATTTTCTTTTAAAATTATACCTAAATCAAATTTAGCATTATGAGCGACGACGACAGAATCAGGACTTTCAAAAAGACTTTTGATTTTCTTATAATCTGGGCTTTCTTTGAAACTTGGTTTGTCTGCCACCATTTTATTTGTAATATGATGCACAGATGAAGCTTCAGCTGGAATTTTAATTTCAGGTTTGTATAATTCGCACAATATTTCGTCTCCAGACTTATAAGCCAGCTGGCATAAAAAATCTGTACTATTTACTCCAGTTGTTTCAGTATCAAAGAAAATAATTTTTTTCATATAGTGCTATTTTAACATATTTTGATATAATGGGTCTATGTTACACGAACAAATAAAAGGAAGTATTAAAGAAGCTATGCTTGCAAAAGATGCTGTTCTTTTGAGCACATTGCGTTCTATGGTGTCTAGTTTTACAAACGAACTTGTCGCTAAAAATAAAAAACCAAATGAAATGCTTACAGATGAAGAAGTTATCGTAGTGATAACCCGTTTAGCAAAACAGAGAAAAGATTCAATTGAACAATTTAAAAAAGGAAATCGAGAAGATTTGGTCAAAGAAGAAGAAGCTCAGCTTGCAATATTAGAAAAATATTTACCCAAATTAATGGAAAGAGATGAAGTTGTTAAAATTGTCACGATGAAAAAAGAAGAGCTCGGTGTTGTGGATGTAAAAGATAAAGGTAAATTAATGGCAACAATTATGAAAGATTTGAAAGGTAAGGCTGACGGTACTCTCGTAAAAGAGGTCGTTGATTCTCTATTCTAGAATATATGGAAACAGTAAGACATTTGATTAGTTTAGTTGAAAGTCATCAAGCATTAACTTATGGGTTGATATTTGTTGGCTTGGTTTTTGAAGGGGAAGTCACTTTGATTTCTGCTGGTATTTTCGCTCAACTAGGAGCGATAAATGTGTGGTTTGCTCTTTTGTTTATATACACTGGTGGTTTCCTAAAGACAATATTGGGATATTATATTGGAACTTTGATCGGCAGCAGGTGGAGTGAATCAAAAGCGTTAAAATATATCGAAAAAAGAGTTTTGAATTTGATGCCGAATTTTGAACAAAAACCTTTCTGGTCTATTTTTATTTCAAAATTTATTGAAGGTGCAAATCATATTGTAATTATTTTTTCTGGTTATAAAAAAATTGATTACAAAAAATACTTACGTGCTGAAATAATCTCCACATTGATTTGGGCTCCATTATTATTGTCTTTAGGATATTTCTTTGGATATACAGCTCTGAATATAAGTAAAGAAATATGGAGGTTCTCACTTATAATATTAATATTAATGATTTTATTCTTCCTAGTTGATAAATTGATAGGATGGATATATGAAATCTTTGAAGAATTTTATGATGGTAATTAAAAAAATATCTATGTTGTTTAAAAAAAGGAAAATTTTAGTAACGCACAATGGCTCATTTCATGCAGATGATATTTTTGCTACGGCCACATTGTCACTTTTATATAATGGAAGTGTTAAAATCGTTCGAACTCGTGATAAAGGTAAAATAAAAAATGCAGATATCGTCTATGATGTCGGAGGTATTTACGATCCCTCTAAAAATCTTTTTGATCATCATCAAAACGGAGGAGCAGGAAAAAGAGAAAACGGCATAGAATATGCATCTTTCGGTTTGATATGGAAACATTTTGGATTACAGCTTTGTGATGGTGATAAAGAGGTTTGGGAAATCATTGAAGATAAAATTGTTGCACCGATCGATGCTATTGATAATGGTATCGACATAGTCACACCTGTATATAAAGATATTATGCCTTATGACTTAGAGCAGGCATTTTTAGTTTACTCACCAACATGGGAAGAAAGCAATGATGATATTGATAAAATTTTTAAAGAGCAAGTAAATAAAATTTGTGAATTACTAAAAAGAGAGATATCTGTAGCAAAATCAGAGGTGAAAGGTAAAAACTTAATTTTGGATGTTTACAATAATGCTAAAGATAAAAGAATATTAATTTCTGAAACGCCATTTCCAAGATACTTATTTCAGAAGATTGTTTCAGAATTACCTGAACCAGTTTATTTTATTTGCCCAAGTGGACATAACGAAGTTCTTTGGAAGATAGAGACTGTCAGAAAAAATGGTCATACTATGGATAGTAGGAAATTATTCCCAGAATCTTGGCGTGGTCACTTCGGAGGAGACTCAAAATTGAAAGAAATTACGACTGTGGATGATGCAATGTTTTGTCATAGATCAGGATTTTTAATGATTGCAAAATCTCGCGAAGGGGCTATAAAATTAGCAGAATTGGCACTTTTAGCGTAGAATGGTATAACTATGGCTTTTATAGACGAAATTAAATTACATGCAAGCGCAGGACGCGGTGGGGACGGTGTTGTCCGTTGGCGTCAGGAAAAATTTATCCCAAAGGGTGGACCTGCTGGCGGAGATGGTGGCCGAGGTGGTGATTTTTTTGCTATTGCTGTTCGAGATATAAATATTTTATATAAATATAAAGCTAAAAAAGAATTTACTGCAGGACGGGGAGAAGATGGTGGAAATAAAAGTTTGCACGGTGCAAATGGTGAAGATTATGTTTTAGAATTACCTATAGGTTCAGTTATTACAAATCTAGGAACTGAAGAGCGATGGCAACTATTAAAAGAAGGTGAGAAAGTTTTGCTTTTGCGCGGAGGTTATGGTGGTTTCGGAAATGAACATTTTAAAAGTTCCACAAATACTACACCGCAAGAATGTAAACCAGGTGCAGATGGTGAACAAGGAGACTTCAAAATAGAATTAGAACTTTTTGCAGATATCGGACTTGTCGGATTACCAAATGCTGGTAAATCTTCACTATTAAATTCTGTAACTAATGCTGAAGCTAAAATAGGTGACTATGCTTTCACAACATTAGATCCAAACTTAGGAGATTTTTACGGTTATATAATAGCTGATATTCCAGGGCTTATCGAAGGTGCATCTGATGGTAAAGGTCTTGGTGTGAAATTTTTAAAACATGTGAAAAGAACTAAAATGCTTGCACATCTTGTTTCATTTGAAAATTTATCAAAGGGAACTACTGGCATGATGAAAGTATATAAAGAGATACGTAAAGAATTGGAAAAATATGATAAGAAAAATAATTTAGTTGATGAAGATGGATTGGCTACAAAAGAAGAAATAATAATTCTGACAAAAACAGATGTAGTCGAAGATCCAAAAATTATAGAAAAAAAGAAAAAAGAATTTGAAAAGCTTGGTGGTAAAGTTTACGTCTTGTCCTTATATG
>Ga0194052_1001005_pt1 | contig 17002 bp, 18 predicted proteins | sample SepL226m_MetaG_FD_160117 | JGI IMG/M metagenome (GOLD analysis project Ga0194052, IMG submission 160117) | Anoxic zone freshwater microbial communities from boreal shield lake in IISD Experimental Lakes Area, Ontario, Canada - Sep2016-L227-6m | ecosystem: Environmental > Aquatic > Freshwater >... | reverse complement strand
GCACGTCGCCGATGCGCGCAATGTTCAAGCCCTGCTGCCCCTCGGGAATGGCGCAGCCGCAGATCAGGTCTTCAATCGCTTTCGGGTCCAGCGTCGGCACCTGCGCCAGCGCCGCCTGCAGGACGTTGACCAGCAAGGCGTCAGGCCGCGTGTTGCGGAAATAGCCACGGTGCGAGCGACCAATCGGCGTGCGGGTGGCGGCAACGATATAGGCTTCTTGAATTTGTTTCATATTAATTTCTCACTACCTTGCCCGTCGACATCATTCCCATGATGCGTTCTTGCGTCTTGGGATGCGTCAGCAACGAGCAGAATGCCTTGCGCTCCAGCGCCATCACGTACTCTTCTGTCACCAGACTGCCGGCATCGACATCTCCGCCACACACGACTTCGGCTATCAGGCCGGCAATGTGGAAGTCGTGCGCGCTGACAAAACCACCGTCGCGCATGTTGACGAGTGAGCCCTTGATCGTGGCAACACCGCTGCGACCCGCCACCGGGAACAGGCGTTTGTGCGGTGCCCGGTAGCCGGACTTGAACATGGCCTTGGCCTCGTTGATCGCAACAAACAGCAACTCGCCCTTGTGCGCCACGATCACGTCGCTGTCCAGCACATAGCCGAGCTTGCGTGACTCCAGCGCGCTGGTTCCGACTTTGGCCATGGCGGCAGCCGTAAAGCCTTCGGTCAGGAAGGGCAGCAAGTCCTTGCCGGTGGAGGCGGCCGCGTTCTCCGCCGCACGCCGTGCGATGTAAGTCAGACCGCCGGCACCCGGTACTAGGCCGACACCGACTTCGACCAGGCCGATATAGCTTTCCATGGCGACGACCCGTTTGGACGAATAGACCGCCAACTCGCAACCACCACCCAACGCCAGACCGCGCACCGCCGACACCACGGGCACGTTGGCATAGCGCAGTCGGAGCATGGCCTGCTGCATCTCACCCTCGGCGCCGTCAATCGCGGCAGCGCCACCGATCATGAAGGCCGGCAGCATGGCCTGCAGATCAGCGCCGGCCGAGAACATCTCGTCGCTCGACCAGACCACCAGACCCTGATAGCCAGCCTCGGCCAACTCAATGCCTTGCAGCAAGCCTTCAACCACACCGGGGCTGATGGCGTGCATCTTGGTCTTGATGCTGGCAATCAGCACCTCATCATCAAGCGTCCACAGGCGGATGGACTCGTCCTCATGCAAGGTCTTGCCGGCGGTCTGCGCCGAGGGCGCGTTGGCGCCCAGCACGCTTTCCGGAAAGTGTTGCCGCGCATAGACCGGCAGGCTGCGTGGCAGCACAAATTGTCCGGTCGATGGGTTCCAGGAACCTTGCGGTGTGTGCACGCCGCCGGCGTCAGCCACCGGCCCTTTAAAGACCCAATCCGGCAGCGGCGCCTTGCACAGCGCCTTGCCGGCGTCAATGTCTTCCTTGACCATGTTGGCCACCATCAACCAACCCGCTTCCTGCCACAATTCAAACGGGCCCTGCTTCATGCCAAAGCCCCAGCGCATGCAATAGTCGACGTCACGCGCGTTGTCGGCAATCGAGGCCAGATGCACGGCACAGTAATGAAAACTGTTTCGCAGAATGGCCCACAGGAATTGCCCTTGCGCACCCTCGCTGTTGCGCAGCAGTTGCAGGAGCTGTGCCGCAGGTTTTTTCAACATGCGGGCGTAGACTTCATCGGCCTTCTGGCCGGCCGGTACGTACTCTTTGGAGTCGAGCTCGAAGCGCATCACATCGCGCCCGACCTTCTTGAAAAAGCCCGCCTTGGTCTTTTGCCCCAGGTTGCCCATGTCAAGCAAGGTCTTGAGCACCTCAGGGGTGGCAAAACTCTCATAGAAGGGGTCCACTTCAAGACTGAGCGTGTCCTGCAGGGTCTTGATGACATGGGCCATGGTGTCCAAGCCCACCACGTCGGCGGTGCGGAAGGTGCCGGAACTGGCGCGGCCAAGTTTCTTGCCGGTGAGGTCGTCCACTACGTCGTAGCTGAGGCCGAAATTGGCAACCTCTTTCATGGTGGCCAGCATGCCGGCAATGCCAACGCGGTTGGCAATGAAATTGGGCGAGTCCTTGGCGCGCACCACGCCTTTGCCCAGAACGCTGGTAACAAAAGTTTCCAGAGCGTCCAGGATTTGCGGCTCGGTGGTGGGCGTGTTGATCAGTTCCACCAGCATCATGTAGCGCGGCGGATTGAAGAAATGAATGCCACAGAAGCGTGGCTTGATCTCCTCGGGCAGCGCTTCGCTGAGCCGGGTGATCGAGAGCCCCGAAGTATTGGACGCAACGATCGCGTGCGGCGCCAGAAAGGGGGCAATTTTCTTGTAAAGATCGAGCTTCCAGTCCATGCGCTCGGCAATCGCTTCGATCACCAGATCGCAGTCCTGCAGCAGTTCCAGGTGTTCCTCGTAATTGGCTTGGCCGATCAGGGCAGCATCGGCCGCAAGCCCCAGCGGGGCGGGCTTGAGTTTTTTCAAACCCTCGACGGCCTTGCTGACGATGCCATTTTTGGGGCCATCCTTGGCAGGCAGGTCAAACAGGATGACCGGTACCTTGACGTTGACCAGGTGCGCTGCAATCTGCGCCCCCATCACGCCGGCACCCAGGACGGCAACTTTACGGACTTGGAATCGACTCACAAAAACCTCCTAAGCTGTTTTCTTCACACCACCCCGGACGATCCCGGGGCCAGTGTCATTCGGCGCGATGCCAGATCTGGGTGCGGTAGAAGAACCCGATATAGCCACGCATCTCCATCGTCTTGCCGCCGTCGACGGGCTTCAGCCGGGTCTTGTAGGTCTTGCCGTTGTTGGGGTCAAGAATCTCGCCGCCACCCCACACTGCCTTGTCGTCGGCGTCCTGGCGCACGTTACGAATGAGCGTCATGCCCAGAACCGGCTTGTCCTTGCGCTCGTCGCTGCACTGGTCACACTTGGAGTCGAGCTTGGCGGCGTCAAAGATCTTCTCCACCACGCCAGTCAGTACGCCGCCTTTTTCCGTGATGCGAACCAGTGACTTTTCGGTCTTGCCATCGTCATCGATGGTCTTCCAGAGGCCGACCGGTGTGCTCTGCGCCAGCGCGGAGGCCGACAGGATGCTGAGTGTGAGTGCAATGATGAAACGAAACATGGTGATCTCCTCTTTGTAGTTGAACGAACGAAAAAACGCTTTACGCAAATACCGCGTCGGTATCCATCAGCACCTTGCTGCCGGCGCGCGCGGTACGCATCAATGTAGCCGTTTCCGGGAACAATTTGGCGAAATAGAAGCGCGCGGTCTGCAGTTTTGCGAGGTAGAACGTGTCTGTATTTCCGGCGGCAATCTGGCGCAGGGCCACTTGCGCCATGCGTGCCCAGAAGTAACCGAACACCAGATGCCCGGCAACGCGCAGGTAGTCCACGGCAGCGGCGCCGACTTCGTCGGGATTCTGGAAGCCCTTGAAACCGATCTCGGTGGTGAACTTGGTCATCTGCTCGCCCAGCACGGCGATCGGCGTGATGAATTCGGCCATCTTCTCGTTGACACCTTCTTCTTCCACCAGTTTGGCGACCAGCTTGCCGAACTTGCGCAGCGTGGCGCCGTTGTTGCCCAGAATCTTGCGGCCCAGCAAGTCCAGCGACTGGACGGTATTGGTACCTTCATAAATCATGTTGATACGGGCATCGCGAACGAACTGCTCCATGCCCCATTCCTTGATGAAGCCGTGGCCACCAAAGACCTGCAGACAGGCCGAGGTGGCGGTCCAGCCGTTGTCGGTCAGGAAAGCCTTGACGATGGGCGTCAGCATGGCGAGCAGTTCGCCGGAGTCCTTGCGCACCTTCTCATCCGGGTGGTTGTGCTCTTTTTCCAGCAGCATCGAGCTGAAGCACATCAGGGCGCGACCGCCCTCGGCGTAGGCCTTGGCCGTGAGCAGCATCTTGCGCACATCGGGATGCACGATGATGGGGTCGGCTGGCTTGTCCTTGGCCTTGGGGCCGGTGAGGGAGCGCATCTGGATGCGGTCTTTGGCGTAAACCAGTGCATTCTGGTAAGCCACCTCGGTCAAGCCGAGGGACTGATTGCCAACGCCCAGTCGCGCGGCGTTCATCATCACGAACATGCCGTTCATGCCCTTGTTGGGCTGACCCACCATGGTGCCGATGGCGCCGTCGAGAACGATCTGCGCTGTCGAATTGCCATGGATGCCCATCTTGTGCTCCAGGCCGCCACAGTAGATGCCGTTGCGCGCGCCCAGCGAGCCATCCTTGTTGACCAGAAACTTGGGCACGATGAACAGGCTGACGCCCTTGATGCCGGCCGGCGCGTCGGGCAAGCGGGCCAGCACCAGATGAATGATGTTGGCTGTCATGTCCTGCTCGCCGGCGCTGATGAAGATCTTGTTACCGGTGAGCTTGTAGCTGCCGTCGGCCAGCGGTTCCGCCTTGGTGCGCATCAGGCCCAGATCGGTACCACAGTGCGCCTCCGTCAGACACATGGTCCCGGTCCACTCGCCGCTGGTCATCTTGTGCAGGTAGGTCTGCTTTTGCTCGTCCGTACCGTGGGTGATCAGGGAAGCGTAGGCGCCGTGGGTCAGGCCGGGATACATGGTCCAGGCCTGGTTGGCGCTGTTGAGCATCTCGTAAAAGCACTGGTTCACCACGAGTGGCAGCCCCTGACCACCAAACTCCGGCTCGCAGGCCAAGGCTGCCCAGCCGGCTGCAATGTACTTGGCATAGGCCTCTTTGAAACCCTTGGGCGTCGTCACGGCGTGCGTGGTCTGGTCGATCGAACAACCCTCGGTATCACCACTGACATTAAGCGGGAAAACGACCTCGGCGGCAAATTTTCCGCCCTCTTCAAGGACCGCATTGATGGTGTCGGCATCGATGTCGGCATGCTTGGGCATCTGCTTGAACTCGTCGGTGACACCGAGGACTTCGTGCAGCACAAATTGCATGTCGCGCAGGGGCGGGGTATAGGAAGGCATGCTGATTACTCCTTGGAAACTGAGTTCGATTGGGTGGAAGGGGAGGACACACAGGCGCTGGGCTTGCCATAACGTGCCAGAATGTTTTCGAAACCCTGATTGGCATGCTTGACGGAGCGCGGGTGCTTCAGAAAGCGCGCTTCGTAGTGCAAGGCCAGGATCAGTCCGTGAATTTCAAAGGCCATCTGTTCTTCGTCGGCATCGGCAAGGAGATGTCCTTCTTCCTTGGCCTGCACAACGGCACGGTACATGGCGGCAAGCCAGGTCTTGACCGAACTGGCCAGCGCTTCGCGCACCGGTCCCGGGCGATCATCAAATTCGACCGCGCCGCTGATGAAGATGCAACCCGACTGGAGTTCGATGGCAACGCGCTTCATCCAGTTGGCAAACAGGGCTCTTACGCGCGGCAAGCCGCGCGCCTCGTCCATGGCCGGGAAAAATACCTCATCGGAGAAGCGGGCGTAGTACTCACGGATGACCGAAATCTGCAGTTCTTCACGCGATCCGAAATGGGCAAAAACCCCTGATTTGCTCATTTGCGTCACTTCGGCCAAAGCGCCAATACTCAGGCCTTCGAGTCCGATCTGCGCCGCCAGACCGAGCGCGGCATCGACGATGGTCTGCTTGGTTTGCTGCCCCTTTTGCATGGCGCGCCCGGCACCTGAGGCGCTGCGGCCCTTGCCTGGCACGGCCTTGAGCGGGAACTTGGAAGTGATCATGCTGCCGAATAAAAACGAACGATCGTTCTATTTTGCAACAGTTTCTGGATTTCAGGTGCGATGAACCCAGGGTCTAGAGGTGATTTTCTAAGGGAAGTGCGGGTTTACCCGCATATGTGCGAGATCTGCACCGCAAAAGTCAAAGTATCAGTGCGAGACTGGACTCCAGATGCTCCGAGGGAAGTCGTTTAAAACCGGACCGGGCAAAGCGCTGCAAACGCCCGACGACAAAGGCACTCAGCACCGAGGCACGGACTTGCGTGTCGACGCTTGGGGTAGCCGAGCCGCTGGCATCCACAACGCTACGCAAACTCTGCTTGAGAGCCGCTTCGATCTTGTCAAAAAACTGGTTCATACGCTGCTGCAAACGCTCATTCTCAAACACCAGCGCATCACCCACCATGACGCGGGTCATGCCCGGATTCTTCTCGGCAAACTGGATCAACATGACAATGATCTGCGCTGCCTGACGGGCGCCACTTTGAGCGGCCGGCGCGAGATCGACCGGGTTGGACGCGCTCTCACGCTCCACAATCTGATTGATCAGGGAGAACACAGTCTGCTCAATGAAATCGATCAAACCTTCGAACATCTGCGCCTTGCTGGCAAAGTGCCGATACAGCGCAGCCTCGCTCACGTCCAGACGCGCTGCCAATGCGGCCGTCGTGATGCGCTCCGCGCCGGGGTGCTCCAGCATGGTCGCCAGCGCCTGCAGTATCTGCACCCGGCGTTCTCCGGGCCGGGGCCGCTTGCGCACAGGCGCAAGCACCCGTCTTGCCAAGGAGGCCTGTAGATTGGCTTCAGGGGAGGATTCGAGGTCGGACATGCTGCACCAGGCGAAATGATAATTTCATTCTCGCACAGGGGGGCCAAGGGTTTTCGAGGGGGCAGCGCTAATGGGAACGGATCATGGTGCCGAAGGCCTGATCGGTCAGAATTTCGAGCAGCAGAACGTGCGGCACGCGACCGTCAATGATGTGCACGGAATTCACGCCACTCTTGGCCGCATCCAGCGCCCCGCTGATCTTGGGCAGCATGCCACCACTGATGGTGCCATCAAGAAAAAGATCGTCGATCTGTCGTGCGCTGAGATTGGTCAGCAGGTTGCCAGCCTTGTCCAGCACACCGCTGATATTGGTCAGCATCATCAGTTTCTCTGCCTTCAGGACCGTCGCCAATTTGGCGGCAACCACGTCGGCGTTGATGTTATAGCTCTCGTTATTTTCACCAAACCCGATCGGACTGATGACGGGGATGAAAGCATCGTCCTGCAATGCCTTGACGACGCTTGGATCAATACTGACGATATCTCCCACCTGGCCGACGTCGTGCTCTTTGCTGGGATCCAGGGTGTCGACCATTTTGAGTTTCTGGGCGCGAATCATGCCGCCATCACGCCCCGTCAGCCCAACCGCCTTACCACCAGCCTGATTGATCAGCCCAACAATGTCTTGCTGCACCTCGCCAGCCAGAACCCACTCGACCACTTCCATGGTCTCCGCATCGGTGACACGCATTCCCTGGATAAATTCGCCCTTCTTGCCCAGGCGTTTGAGGGCGGTCTCAATCTGCGGGCCGCCCCCGTGTACCACGACGGGGTTGATGCCCACCAGTTTAAGCAGCACCACATCCTCGGCAAAATCGGCCTGTAAAGCCGGATCGGTCATGGCGTTGCCGCCATATTTGATGACCATGGTTTTGCCATGAAACTTGCGAATATAGGGCAGCGCCTGCGCCAGTATCTCGGCCTTGTCACGCGGAGGGATTTTGCTGACGTCGGTCATCGCAGCACTCAAATCTTGACGGCGAAGTCGTCTTTCGTCTTTCCCTGTGCCAAGAGGGCTGCCAACCAGCGCGGTGTCAAGCCGCGGCCACTCCAGGTTTCGCCGTTGGGGCCACGAAATTTCGCAGCAACAACCGAAGCAGGCTTTTCTTTCTTTTTCGCCTTCGCTGGCGCGCTCTTGCCTACCCTGGCAACTTTACCCTTGCCTTTGGTTACACGCCCCTTGCCAACTTGCAAGTCCTTCAAGGTAATGCCGAATGCCTGCATCTTGGCGAGAATATCCTGCACTGTCAGGGAAAATTCGCGGGTCTTGATTTCCGTCGCCTGCTTTTGCAGTTTTTCTATTTGACTTTGAATCTCAATCAAATTACTCATGTTAAATACCATCCTGTTTAGACAATACTCCCCAATAACCTGCGGTCGGCAGGCAACATACTTCTTTTTTTAATGAGTCACATTATCTCTCATAATGACCTTCAGCACGGTCAGCAGAATAATTTTGATATCGAACCAGAATGATCTGTTCTTGAGATATTCAATATCCAAAGCGACTTTTTCGGCAATCGGCAGTTCGTCGCGCCCATTCACCTGGGCCCATCCCGTCAGACCAGGCGGAAGCGCGTGAACACCGCTGCGGGTCCGCAGTTCAATCAGATCCTGCTGATTGAACAAGGCGGGTCGTGGGCCGACGAAACTCATGTCGCCCCTGAATATGCTCCACAACTGCGGCAACTCATCCAGGCTGCTCAGACGTAGAAAACTGCCAATGGGCGTCAGGTACGCATCCGGGCTACTCAGCAAGTGCGTGGCCACCACTGGTGTGCCAGTGCGCATGCTGCGAAACTTGGGCATGCGGAAAGTCACATTGTTACACCCAACTCGATCCGACCAGTAGAGGATCGGACCTCTTGACGTGAGCGCCACTGCCAGAGCCAGCAAGGCCAGTGGCAACAACAATAGCATCACTGCGAGCAAAGCCAGCAGCAGATCGAATATCCGTTTCATGGTTTTTGAAGGAATTGAAGTTTCCAGTACACCGCCGACAGGAAGAATCGAACGATACTTCGCAAATGCCATCTCAAATACCTGAACTCACGGTGACTCTGGCGCCGCGCATCATGCGTCACACTGGCGAGCGGACAGAGCATGGTTTGAAATCCCAAGAGTCTTAACCTGGCGCATATATCCACGTCTTCATAATATAAGAAATAGCGCTCGTCAAACCCCTTGAGTTGCGTAAATACATCCCGCGAAAACAGCATGAACATGCCGCCAACCCAGTCCGGATAAACACACTGTGCCTCCAACCTATAGTCCTGCACCCAGCCCATCCCGAAGAGCTTTCCCAACAATTTGAGCGGACTCGGAAAACAGCGTGCCGTTACCTCCAAATCGCCATTTTCCGCCTTGACCAGGGGGGCAACGACGCCAACCGACGAATTCTCCTGGCAGGCGAGCAGGTGCTTGAATGGATTGGAATGAAGTCGGATATCGGGGTTGAGGACACAGAAATAGCGACCCCTGGCATGGCTGAAAGCCTGATTATGATTGGCAGCAAAACCCTTGGGAAAGGTATTTCCGAGCACGGTTATGGGGAAAGAATAAGTGGCCGGGTCAAACGGCAAAATCTCCTCAAGATTGAGCGTAAGAATCAACTCCATTCGAAGGCCCTGGCAGTGCGCCTGCAGCCCGTTGAGCAGGTTCATGACGAGCCCGATCTGAGCGTGGCTCACAACCGATATCGAGATTTCAGGCGCGGTCGAATCAAGGTAATCTGCCGCCGGCTGCAGGACCCCTGTTGCACTCATGGTCTGTGCATCCCTGCGACGGTGCGACGCAAGCCCTCGTCCATCGAAACTGGCGGCTGCCACGCCAGAACGCGACGCGCCTTCGAAATATCGACTCGCAAATTGCCACAGACGCGTTGTATGACATCGCTCCTGCCAAGCGCTTTGCCGACGAACTGCAGGGCAGAAACCGGCACCGGCACCAGACGCGCCGAAACGCCAAGTGCCCTGGCCAGACCACGCACCAGATCGGGACTGGAGATATCCTGCCCGTCGCTCACCAGAAACGTGCTGTTCGCTGCCTGCGGATGGTCAATGCAAGCTGCAATGAAACTGACCAAATTGTCCATCGCCACCATGCTGCGCAAGTTCTGCACACAAGCCAGAGGCAAAGGCCAACCACGCTGCACCGCACGCATGAGCGCCGCAAAATTGGCCCTGACACCCGGGCCGTAGACCAATGGTGGTCGGATGATGACCACCTCCAACCCGGTCTTGGCCGACAGGTCAAGCAGCCCCTGCTCCGCTTTCAATTTGGAATCGGCATAGGGGTTGTGGGGATTGGGTGGATCGGCCTCAGTGAAAGGCTTGTCTCTGTCCGTTTGCACCCCGTTGACGCCGATGGAACTCAGGAAGACGAAGCGCCTCACACCAGCCGCCACAGCCTGGCGCGCCAGTTCCAGCGTGACAGCCACATTGACCCGATCAAATTCGATCGCAGACTTTTCCGTGTCGTCATTCAGGACATGCACCCGCGCCGCCGCATGGACAATCACATCGATGCCGTCCAGCGCTGCCAGTTCCGGTATTCCAAATGTCAAATCACCCGTCACCACATACCTCGCGCCGGCCACTCGATTGGCCGGGGTCGCACGCGTCGTCCCAATAACTTCACTCGTCTCAAGCGCGACCAGATGGGCTGTCAACGCATGTCCGACAAAGCCTGAGGCACCAGTGACCAGGACCCTGCGTGTCATGCGCGCGCTCCTGCAACTGGTTTTCGCAGCGCCAACAGCAGACAGGAAATGAAGAACCAGACCTGGTCAAGCCGCTTGCGCCGGCAATGTCTGGCCTGCAGAGCCAACCACAGGCACCCAAGGCGGCCGCCGCGCAAGCCTTTCTGCACAACAGGCAGTGAAGACGCGCCAATCACGTCTGCGATCAATCGCGACTGCTCAAAGCCATAGCCACTGAGTACTTTTTTCGCGCGCAGCCAGAATGACCGCCAACCTGCGTTGACGCCGATTTGGTTGTTCGCATGCTGCCGATATTGCATACTGGACCATGGGTCTATTACCCAAGAGCAACCGCGTGACCTGGCAAAGGCGTAGGTCAACCAGTCGTGGTAGTCAATGCCAGGCAATCGACTGTCTCCCTTTCGGACAAGTTCCTGTAGCGATATCGCCAGGCTGCGCTGAATGACGTAGGTGCAGCCCGGCCCTGCCGATTCAAAAACATAGTCCCACTTCTGCTGCGGTGATGCCTTGTTGACAGGACAGGATTTACCAGAGGACCAAAATGCGGTGAAATTGCTTGAGTAACCGGCGGCATCGAGCTTCTTGATCATGCAATGCGCGCGCCACAACTTGTCGGGATGCCAAAGATCATCCTGATCAGCGAAGCTCAAGTAGTCAAATTCCATCAGGTTCACGTCCCTGAGCAAGCGGAAAAAATTCCTTCCAGGACTTCCAAAATGGTTGCCAAACGGGAGCAAGCTGATGCGCGATTCGGACTGGGCCCACTCTGCCAACAGTTTTTCGGTGCCATCCGTAGACCGATCAACATTGATGAAAAGTTGCAGGGCAACCTTCTCCTGCTGCAAGATCGAGCATATCTGGTCGGTCAAAAATGCCGCGCCATTAAAGGCGGCCATGCAAACCGCAAAACGCGGTCTTTGCTGTGTTTTGTCCTGAGACTGGGTTGTCGCAATCTTCGTCATAAATTTCAAGCTTGTCGACCCGTGGCTTGTTGATTCGCTTGTGCTCTCCAGTAAAGTGTCTTTAGTAGTCGGCGCATGAATTTCATTAACGCAAGGGCCTCCAGCAACTGACAAACCAGCCAGGACAGCTTGTGATTCAAGCGCAGATGGCGGTAATTTGCCATATCAGCTCGGGTCATCTCCCATAAGTTGGAGCTCAGTCCATCAACCCCGTAAGGCATCTTGTAGGTGGCCGCCAAGTCGATTTCGAGTCGATCAAGGCGTCCCCCCTCGCAGACAATTTCCAGCCACAGCAGTCTGTCTTCCATGTAGCGCTGTCCTTCTGCAAATCGCTGGTGAATATTCTTTCGAAGCATCACTGACGGCGTGATGAACCTGTTCGCCCACAATAATGACCAGCGATCGATTCGGCATGCTGCAAACGGGGACAATGCCCAGTCAGGTTTTTCGTCGCGATCCCGGATGACACGATGTCGATGACTGCAGAGGTCTACCTCTGGATGCGACTGCATGTATGAAAGTTGCAGTTTCAGTTTTCCAGGATGCCACACGTCGTCTGCGTCCAGAAAGGCAATGTACGGTTGAGTAGCAGACTGCCATCCTGCATTGCGGGCACTTGCCACTCCCTGGTTTTGCTTGAACTGCAGCAACTTGATCCAATCAGGATAGGCGCTAGCCAACTCTGTCAGGATAGGCCAAGTCTCATCAGAGCTTGCGTCATCGATCAGAATCACCTCCTTCGGCAATTCTGTTTGTGCCGCCACCGAGGAAACGGCACGCCGGATGGATGAGGCACAGTTGTAACAGGGAATGAGTACCGTGACGGGGACCTGAGCATCAGACAAGTTCATGAAGGCAACTCCCGGTCGATGACTCAGTGTTGAAGTAAATCGGGCCATTGCTAGCCACGGTCTGCCCCCATCAGCAGTGCCTTGGTCCTCTGGAAGAAGTCACTGTCCGGTCGAATTCGAAACAGGCTCAGGAGCCAAAGCTTGATTCTGAAGTCGGTTGCGGACCTTGCACCAAAACGGCTATTCAAGCAATGCCATCTCCTGGAGGTGTCCCGACATTGTCCCGCAGCTCGATAGTACAGTCGTGTCATGTGATCAAGAACCACGTCACGCGCTTCTCCCTGACTCAGCTGCAGAAGTTCGGCAAACGCGCTGTCTACCAGATCCATATTGACTTTTGGAACATTGGGTTCACGAAGTTTCAGAACCTCGTTGATCAAGTCACGTTGGAGATGGAGCGAGTCAAAAACAAATTCGCCATAGCGGCGCCGGATGCGTTGTGTGAATTGTTGTTGATGTGAAAAATCCCGACTCGAAATCTGGTGCGGATGCTGCCTGTACAGCAACAGCACCTCGGGTACATTGGCCATCCGGCAATTCAGGCGTGCTGCCCTCTCCCACAAATCATAGTCCTCGCACTTCTCCCACCGGCCGTCATACAACAATTGCCGAGCCAGTTCGGTCCTGATCAAGACCGTCGGATGGGCAAACATGGTGCCAAACATCAAGCCCCTCTTGATCGCCTGATCCGACTGCGGGTGCCGAAGCACGCGCTGGTCCCGAGTTCCAAAGAATTTCACCCAACTGCCGCAAATGTCAGCCTCTGTATCCTCGATCCACTTCAGTTGCCTTGCAAAGCGATGCGGCAAGGAGATATCATCTGCGTCCATGCGCGCAATCCACTGGCCGCGCGCCATCCGGATCCCCTCATTCAGTGTCTCAACCAGCCCCCGGTTTTCCCGGGAAACCAGAACCACCCGCTGATCCTGGCGAAACTGCTGCAGGAGCTCCAGCGTGCCATCCGTCGAGCCATCGTCAATGATGATGAATTCAAAATCGGTGAAGGTCTGCCCCAGAATGGAATGGACCGCGGCTTCCACATAGTTCTGGCCATTGAAGACCGGCAGCAGCACGGAAACCACTGGGGTCGGCGCAAACTCGCCAGTTGCCACGTTCATTGCCTGACCCATCCCTTCGGCAACAGATCACTGGTATCTATCGGGTGCGCAAACCATTTCGCTGGTGCAACCACCATCTTGTCTGGGTTGGAGTTCAACCACGCGCCCCACCAACTGAACGAACTGTTCGCAATGATGTTGTGCCTGCACAGACTCATCAACTGCATGTCAACAAAACCATTCACTCCAGTATTGTTTTCTACATAACAATGCGGATGCGGAATTTCCAGATTGCCCTTCACCCATTTCATATCGTCGGAAAACACATAAAAGACAGGGCTCTCGATGCGCTGCGCAATATGCTCAACCGCCGTCCGATAATAATCAAGCGAACACAGTCCGTGCTTTTCATTGATGATTGAATTGCTGGCGAAGTCATTTCTTCTGACATGCAGGCTCACGGAATTTCCGTCGCCAATCCGGCACGCCGTCTCCACATTCAAACCTGATAGGGATTGATTGAAAAGAAAGCGCTGCCGAATATCTGGTTTGATCTTCGAAAAATATTTTTCACTCTGCCAGTAGCCTCTGATATAGGACTGGTCAGGTATTTCCAGCAATTGCGGGCAAAAATGAAAGTGTGGTTCTTCCGCATAGTGTCGATAAAACCTGCCCTGCGGGTTCAGCAATCTTGAGATTCTTTGAACCACCCGAAACCTGTGCATACCAAGGATGGAATCAGTTTCTTCGGGGCTGGCTTCCATCGCCCTGATGTTGAATACTCGCCCCAGTTCGTACCCGTTATGGATTTGCAGGCTGCTGTCGTTCAACGCCAGCTTCAAATCGGTCCCCAATCGGGTGGCTGTGGCCAGACCAAAAGCGTATTGGAACATCTGGTTACCCAGACCCCCTGAGAGATGAACAACAACCACGCCTCAATCCCCCTGCAAATCGACTGAAAGCAGACGCGCCAGCGCAGCGTTGCGTCGCAACAAAGAACCAATGACGCCGGCCGCGATGCTCAGTCCAAGCAGCAGGAGACCCATGTTGTTGGCCAGCCCGTCAACCCTCAACGGCGCCACAAATGACAGTAACAGGCACATCACCAGAGCCAGGGTCGACACCAGCCAGCGCCAAATGTCCAGTTTGACCGGCAGCACCATCTGCATCTGCAGCACCATCGAGACGCAGGCCACCGCACCGGCTCCGACCAGCACCGCGGGCAGGGACTCCACCCCCCCATCGCGACCGCAAAAAAGCACCAGACCAGACCAAAGCACCATCGTGGCCAGCGCATACGGCAAGATGACCTTGCGGGTCTGTCCCTCAATCTGTGCCGCATAAGACCAAAGGTTGGCGGTGCATCGGAAGAACTCGATCAAGACCCCCCACATCACAAACACGACTGCTCCATGGTACTTGTCATCCGCCAGCACTGCCAGCAGCGATGAAGAGAAATAGATATTCAGACCGGCCAGAATGGCGTAGATGGGCCAAACCACATTGACAAGGTCAGACAGCAGCATCGCCTTTTCCGATCTGGATTTCCTGGCTCCGATATGACGAAAAAAATACGGGCTCAGCAACTGCATGAACAACGTCTCCACGATGGCCCATAGCTGTGCTGCAACGCTCAAACCAAGCGCCAACAGACCCAGATCAGCGATGCCCCACACGGTGCCCACCCAAAATCTGTAACTCGTGCTTTGAAGCCACATCAGACCCGTGGCCATGGCCAGCGGGAGACAGTAGGAAAGCACAGTCTGACGATCCAGCATCAATGTCTTTGCATCGGATTGCGAGGCCAGAGAGGACCTGGGTGCTTGCAGTTTCTTCAAAACATATCTTGCACCGACCGCGCCTGTCATCATGCCCACGGCCTGTCCGAACAACCAGGACCATCCTGTATGGAAATGGTATGCAAGACAGACCGAAGCGATCAATCCCGCAACGGACGTCACCGACATCCATATGACACTTGGACCGCGCAAGCCAATCATGTTCAATATGTAAATCAGTGTCGCGTTCCAGGTTCCAAAGTAAACCACTGCAGATACCGTGACCGTGGCCAAAATGGCAGCGGCAACCGTGCTGTTGATGTCTGGAAAAACTAGCCACCATGACATCACTGCCACGGCGGCCCCCCCGGAAACAAGGACAAGGTACTTGTTGTAGCCCGCAAGGCGCCCGAAAAGTGATCCATCGTCGGACCATGCGTGCGTATGCCGGTTGATGTGCTGCCCTACCGGGCTGATCAGCAACAAGCCAAACAGCCCCTGAAATCCGACGAGAAGGGCGTAAATTCCGAATTCCGCCGACTCCAGCAATGCCGTCATGACGCGCAGACTGGCAATAGCGACCAGCGCGGTCACGACCCGGCCGGTGAGCACCCAGACAAATTCAGATCGTGAGGCCAAGATCACTCGCAATCGTATTCACGATGGTGTCTGCGAAGGCTTCCGCACTGAACGGTCTTGCGCCTTCTCCTGTCAGGAACGCAGCAATACGATCCTGGTAAGAAATATATTGGGTCTCGGTCATCGAAGCCAAAAAGTCGTGCATCGCGGCATTTTCATAGCAAATGCTGAAACGATATCCTTGCGTTGTGTCGCGCTGGCTATCCACCAGATCATCTCTCCAGGTAAATACCCGGCGGTATCGTTCCAGGAATCCTGCATCTCCATTGATCGGCAAGATCTGGGGCGACTCATACAACAAGACATGGCTTGGCAATGAAAACCTGGTTGATCTGCAGACGTTCAGGTCAGCCGAATTCAGATCGAAGATGCTGTTGGAGCGAAAGCCGTCTCCCACAAAACTCGCCTTGCGACCCCGTGCAATCAATTCAGTTCCCAGCTTTCCCACACGAAATCATAATTCCACATCTGACGATGCGTGGCGCTAAGATCATGGCGGATTCTGGACCTGGCTGCTGGCGCATCCAAATCGAAATTGTGAAATTGAATTTGAAGGTACCTGATTTTTCGAATCAGTCCGGATCGGATAATTTCCGGCAGTAACTGAAATTCGCCGCCCTCAATATTCACCTTGAGCAGGTCAATCCTGTCAACTCCGAGTTCAGCGACGACTTCGCCAATGGACCTCAGCTCGGCCCACTCCCTGGTGCCCGGTTGGTCCACTCTGTGAAAGCTCGACTCATTTGAATTCAGCACAATTTCAAAGCAGCCGGAGGCGCAGGACAGTCCATAGTTGTGCAACTGGATCGATGGGTTAGCCAGAAATCTCTCAACACAATGTCTGTAGAAACTCGAAACCGGCTCGAAGACGTGAACCTGACAGTTGAATTTCCTATTGATATTCTCGGCAAAATCACCCAGGTAGCCTCCCACATCAAAAACCACGCTCGACTTGTCCAGCGCATAACCTAGCCGCAGCGTGTCATCGCCCCTGACCGCAAACCATCTTTTTATATTCCAGGAAAAGGAATCCCGCAACACATACAGTTTGAACAACTGTATGAACTTGCTCCTTATCCTTTCCATCGCCGCCTTGATTGACATCGGACAACCCGAGCTCAGCGGCCGTTCATAGGGGGTTATCGCATTCAACATTCAGACTGATCTGCATGCCATGCTCCTTGTCAATATGCGGAATATCGGTGACGGCGCCAATGTGAACAAAGCCAGGGAGATGTCTCTTGCCACAACCTAGGTGTAGTTTCATTTTCACTTCCATTCAATGGAGCAGTTTTCGTGTGGAATCCAAAAAAGGCTGCTATTCAACCACGAAGGCTGTGTCAAACCCATGCATCTTCAGCAAAGCGTATTTTTTGGCCTCAGCCAGATCCACCGCCACCATCTCCTGCACCATCTCATCCAGCGTAATCTCGGGCACCCAGCCCAGTTTTTCCTTGGCCCTGGTCGGATCCCCCAGCAGGGTTTCGA
>Ga0194052_1001004_pt1 | contig 17014 bp, 10 predicted proteins | sample SepL226m_MetaG_FD_160117 | JGI IMG/M metagenome (GOLD analysis project Ga0194052, IMG submission 160117) | Anoxic zone freshwater microbial communities from boreal shield lake in IISD Experimental Lakes Area, Ontario, Canada - Sep2016-L227-6m | ecosystem: Environmental > Aquatic > Freshwater >... | reverse complement strand
GGCGGCATGTCCGTCTGCGTCTTCGCCATGATGACCGGATGGGATGACCCTTCGGCGGGATTCAGGTTGTAATTAATGATGTATAATTAGATGTCAGTGATAATTAATATATCGATACCTTCAATGATTATTGTTATGCTAACCAGTGTCACTTACATCATTGTCTATTATGACATTAAGAAACTTAAATTTGTAAGAAAAGGTACGTAGTATGAATCAGCCTAATATTATTTTGATCAACTGTGATGATCTCGGTTATGGTGATATTGGTTGTTATGACTCGACAATCAACCAAACGCCTGTCCTCGATCGGCTGGCGGCTGAAGGTGTGCGGTTTACGGATTTCTACCAGGCGTCTCCGGTTTGCTCACCTTCGCGCGGGGCGATGCTGACCGGTTGTTATCCACCACGGATCGGGTTTGGGATGTTCGAGGGGAAATGGGTGCTGTTCCCCGGTCAGGGCGTTGGCCTGAATCCGAGCGAAATCACGATCGCGAAGGTGCTCCAGCAAGCCGGTTACGCCACCAAGCTCGTTGGTAAATGGCACTGTGGCGATCAGCCGGAGTTCCTGCCGACCCGGCATGGCTTCGACAGCTATTACGGCCTCCCCTATAGCAACGACATGGGACGGCAAAAGGGCTGGAACGACAAGGACGTGCTTTTCGCGCCGTTGCCGCTGATGCGCGACGGGAACGTCATCCAGGAGCAGCCGGACCAGACGTCGTTGACCGAACGCTATGTGGAAGATTCGCTGCGGTTCATCCGCGACAATGCGGGGCGGCCATTCTTTTTGTACCTGGCGCACATGTACGTCCACCTGCCATTGTACGTGCCCGACCGTTTCCTGCGCGAATCGAAGAACGGCAGCTATGGCGCGGCGGTCGCGGCGATTGACTGGGCGACCGGCGTGCTCCTGCACGAACTGAAGGCACTCGGCTTGGAGAACGACACGCTGGTCATTTTCACCAGCGACAACGGCTCGCGTTGCCGGGATGGCGGAGGTAGCAACGGCGTATTGCGGGGGACCAAAGGAACGACTTGGGAAGGTGGTCTTCGCGTGCCGTGTATCATGCGCTGGCCTGGTCATATATCGGCGGGTACAACATGCTGTGAGTTAGCGACTGCACTCGACTTTTATCCTACACTAGCTGCTCTTGCTGGTGCGAAAGTTCCCGATGACCGCAAGATTGACGGCATCGACATCTCGTCGTTGCTGCTGACTGGCAGTGGTTCGCCACGTGACACGTTCTTCTATTATCATGGTAACAATCTTGAAGCTATGCGTCACGGTAAATGGAAGCTTCATGTGTGTAAGGGAAAGGATGAGTTAGAGGAATTATATGACTTGGAGAACGACCCCGGCGAGATAAAGAACGTCTATGAAACCAATCCCGGCATTGTCCGCGAACTAATGACGAAAATCAATAATTGTCGGGATGATATGGGGGACGATGCTCGTGGTGTTGCAGGACAGAATGTGCGTTCTATAGGTATTGTTGAGCAACCTGACACGCTGACCCATTACAATCTGAATCATCCATACATCGTTGCCTTGTACGACTTAAAGGAACGCGGGTGAACATTTTAATAATTATTGCCGACCAGTTGTCGAAAGTTGCTATGGGAGCTTTTGGAAATCGGCATGTGCATACACCGAATCTTGACCGACTTGCGGAAAATGGTGTGCGTTTCTCCGGGTGTTATACGCCGTGTCCGCTATGTCAGCCTGCGCGCGCGTCATTTTGGACGGGACGTTTTCCACATGAGACAGGTGTGTTATCCAATGGCTTGAAAGATCCGGTACCGCTGGTACCGGTGACGATGCCTACACTGGGTGAACTTTTTACAGAAGCAGGATATGACGCGGTACATTTTGGGAAAACGCATGATGCCGGATCGCTCCGCGGATTTCGGGTTTTTTCTGAAGAAGAATATCCAGTAGACGCTGTCGGAACCTGGCCGGTTAACGGCGAAACATGTCGTGACCGGTATACTACAGAACATGTCATTGCGTATCTTCGTGATTTACCTTCGAATCCTTTTCTTGCGGTTGCGGATCTTAATAATCCGCATAATATATGTCAGTATGTAGGTGAATTCGCGGGTCATCATAATGATTTGCCGGATTCTGACAATTTACCGCCGTTGCCTGAAAATTTCTGTGTATCAAACTTCGACGCATTGCCGCTTCCTGTGCAGTATATCTGCTGCAGTCATAACCGGCAGGCGCAGGCAGCAGGTTGGAAGGAAATAGATTACCGGCATTATCTTGCTGCTTATTATCATTATGTCAGACGTGTAGATACAGAGATAGGCCGCATCCTTGACGCGCTTAATCAGTCAACTGCCGGTCAGGATACTCTCGTTCTTTTCTTTTCTGATCATGGCGATAGTATGGGAGGCCGAGGGCTTGTAACAAAGCAGGTTAGTTTATATGAAGAGACAACAAATGTGCCGTTAATTATAAATGGTCCTGGTATTTCAGCGCATACAGAGGATGGTTTGTGTTCTTTACTTGATGTATTGCCGACACTGTTGGATGTGGCCGGTATACAGGCAGTACCGGGGTTGTGGGGAAAGAGTTTGTGGCCATGGGTATCCGGTCAGCGCTCGGATTCTCCTCATGATTATGTAGTCAGTGAGTGGTTCACAGAATGGGGATTTACAGTTGAGCCGGGGCGTATGTTGCGTACGGCGTACTGGAAATACATCCGTTATAGGGAAGATGATGGCGAAGAGTTTTACGATCTTATGAATGATCCAGGTGAAACGTGCTCGCAGTTGCAGCACCCGAAACTTTTTGAACACCGACAGTTACTTGATAAGCATCTTACTGCCACCGCTGACTCATTCATGATGCTGCAACCAAAGGTAGACCCACGATGGCGGTCACATCCGCCGGGTTACCATAATCACCAGGGGGCGGCCGCGCCGATGGTACTATGAAAAGTAATATCATTTTTATTTTTTATAATTTCCAGTAAGCAGGTATGTCGTGGTCTTTGTAAATCTCCGGATTCATACACCGGAGATGTTTATCAGATGTCATAGGAGCAGGAATAAGCTAATGATAATTGAAGAATTGTTAAAACATGCAATGCAATATGATTCCACTATAGGAAATCAACAGATGGTTTTTGACGATAAGTTGCTTCTGGAGGCTGAGCATGCCGTAGCCGGTGAAATCCATTACAACGATGGGCAGTATGTTTTTATTGGACGTACTGACATCGATTGGACTGGCAGTCACATTGCTAATCATGTTTGGAAGGAACGTCCAAAACGCTTTCTTTATTTGCCTTCATTAATGGCGGGGTATAATACTCTTCATGATGAACGTTACGCGGAGGCGGCCCGCGACTATATTGCTGACTGGATGCGTATTCACCCGGCCTGTCAGGACTGGAAGATGCCTGATTATGACAACGGATTAAATCTGGGAATAAGGGTGGTTTTCTTTGCTCAGGCACTGGCCGCGTTTTGTTCCAGTCCAACCTGGGATGACGTATTCCTTGTTAAAGTTATTGAAGATATCGATAGCGAACTCCGCTATATCAGCGGCAATTTATCGCCTAAGGGTAACTTCCGCATGGTGCAGGCTATGGCTTTAATTCAGTGCGGTTTGCGTCTGCCTTTTGTGTCAGAAGCGAAAAACTGGCTGCGACAAGGGGTGATAGTCATGAATGACGCTGCCCGGCGTCAGGTTTTGCCCGGCGGAGTTCACATAGAATGTACCGCTGGATACCATGGATGGATGACACAATTATTCAGTGATTGCTTAAAGTTACAACGGACATGGCCTGATATCGGATTTAATTTCACAGTGGATATGGTTGCTGATATGCATGACTATAGCGTGGCGGCGACTCGTCCAAATGGTACGTATTGTGGTATGCACGACATTGAAGGTGCCTGGGAAGGAACTCATGAAAATGTCGCGGCTAAACGCCGTACTGATTTTCGTCAGACACATGGTTTGCAGGATGTTATACCGGCAGAATCTCAGGTGTTTCAGGCTGCGGGACAAGCATACATGCGCGATGGTTGGGATTCAGACGCGACTTATCTTACATTTGACGCTACCCATTGGGGTGGTGCCCATTGTCATCTCAGCAGGAATTCCATTCAGTTGCATGCTTTCGGTCGCACATTGCTTATGGACCCGGGTCGGATAGCCTACGAGATGAGTGATCCTTTAGGACCATATGCCAAGTCAACCCGTGCCCATAATACAATAAATTTAAATGGCTGGAACCAATTTACCACAAACCCTGATGATTTTAGGTGTTATCACTCGCCAGGTTTTGATTGTGTGTCTTCACGATATTCGGCAGGGTATTGGCCCGGAGAATACGGATGGTGGTTTTTTAATGGGCTGGGTAAAGGACTGGCTGCCACACATGCAAGGCATATTTTTTGGGTTCATAATCGATGGTGTCTGGTAATCGATGAGGTAAACAGATGGAACGAGGACGGTCGTGGTCAGGAATATGAGTCTCCCACTTTGGAATTGAACTGGCAGTTTTCACCTGGATTTGTCACGGTTGATGCTGACAGAAGGCAGGTTAATACCCGGCATTCTGACGCTAATCTGTTACTTGTTGTTGCTGCCGCGCCAGCCAATGCAATCATCGAAACTTATGAAGGGACAACTAATCCTCACCGCGGTTGGGTGCGGGATTATTCCCACTTTGCCGGAATTCCCGCGCCTCAGGTTTCACTTACCTGCCATCCATGGCATGGATATATGGAAACGTTGGTGACACTTTTAGTGCCGTACCGTGGAACCATTACACCAGAGGTGGTAACAGAATTCATCCCTGGTGATTTAATGAAAGGAAAACCTGCGCATCTGGTCCTGACATGGGCAGACGGCACTCGTGAAACTGTGAATTGGATACCCGGATTGGAAACCATGCTTGGCAACAGTAGCGAGTTGGAGAATGATGGTGTCTTATTGTATATGCGTAATGATTCAGACGTTGCTGCTGTTGATGCCACATATGTACGAAATGTACCGACAGCCGGGTTGTTAGTACGGGTTTGAGGGAAATGCTGGTTGAGATATATAATGAGGCAACATTGATGACTGATAATCAAATAATCTATTTAATGGGGTGGTATATCCTGTTGTTATCCTATACTATCAGCGACTAACTGCTGGGTATCATATTATTCTTGCTACATAGAAATTTTAAAAAAAAGATGATGTAGTGTATCATTTATTCTAAAGTAATTACTTATTGAAGGTAACATTTGTATGAAACCTCATCTTATTCAAATATTGTCTGATGAACATTGCGGATTTGCGATGTCATGTGCTGAAGACCCGAATGTGCGGACACCGAATCTTGACCGTTTGGCGACTGGCGGTGTCCGGTTCGGGCATGCGTATGCGAATTGTCCGGTATGCACGCCGTCGCGGGGAACGATCTTCTCCGGTCGGCACGCTCATGCCGGGCCGGTGCCGGGGTTCTTCGATGTGTGGAAGGTAGGCGCGCCAAGTACGGCTACGTTGCTTGACTCCGCCGGCTACCGCACGGCATACTTCGGCAAGTGGCATTGCGGAATAATAAATGATCAAGTTCCGTCCACTGTACAACAGGAGCCTGAACGCTTCCCGGGCAAACCGAACAGGACACCCGAGGATCGTCGGGGTGGATTCCAAGAGTGGCAGGCATTTGAGGTAATCCATGCGAATTACAAGACTTATTTCTACAACAATCATGACTTGGAACCGGAACCGGTGGATGGCTATCACACTGATGTTCTGACCGACCGGGCCATTGATTATCTGCGGAATTACGACCAATCCAAACCGCTATACCTTGTACTTAGCATCGAACCCCCGCATTTTCCGCTGGAAGTTTCAGAACAGTTTCGGTGTCTTGATCCGGATACATTGATTTTGCGGCCTAATTGTGATGATACATCCGAAAGGCGTCAGCACATTGTTAATTACTACGCGATGATTGAGAATCTTGACTGGAACATCGGTCGCTTGCTTGCGACGTTAGAAGAGTTGCCGGCATTTTGCGGTGAACAGACATGTGTGAGCTATATTTCCGACCATGGAGAATTGATGGGTAGTCATGGACTGTTCTGTCGGAAAGAGTATCCATATGAGGAGGCGACGCGTATTCCGGCAATCTTTTATTGGCCGGGACATATCCCGGCGCACGGCGTCGTGTCAGGATTATTTTCACTTGTGGATTTCGCACCTACCTTGATTGGTTTGACCGGTACAACAGTACCGGTCTGGATGCAGGGGCACGATTGGTCGCAGTTTTTGTGCGGCGGAACTGATGCCGGTCCGACAGAAGTATTGTTGGAGATGACAGAATCGCCAATGTGGACACCGGCGTATCTTAATTGGCGCGGTTTCACCGATGGCCGTTGGAAGTATGCCTTCTATGAGACTCGGCACGAGGAGTTATTCGACCTTGTCGCTGATCCATACGAACAGTACAACCTTGCCACGACTATGCCAGACCAATGCCTGCGGATGCGCCAGCGGTTGCTCATGCTGTTAGCCGCCACACGCGAACCGTTTTTTGATGTTATCATTGAGCATGGCGTCAATTCGCCCGACACCGTCCATTATCTCCCCCCGTCACACGCGGACATGGGGTTTCCGAGGAACTTTGGGGAAACATGATGAGTCTTTTAAAAATACCACAGATTAATCCTGATAGAAAGGAAGTAATGATTTGAAACCAAATATAGTTTTTCTTTTCACTGATGACCAGCGTTTTGATACCATTGCGGCGCTTGGAAACAGGCAGATTAACACGCCGAACATGGACTGGCTGGTGCAAAATGGGACGGCTTTTACGCACGCTTGTATTCCCGGAGGAACAGTGGCTGCGGTATGCATGCCTAGCCGGGCGATGCTGAATACCGGTCGGACATTATTTCACATTAATGGCGCCGGGGAGACGATTCCACCAGAACATGCGACCTTAGGAGAAACGTTGCGTGGCGCAGGATACCACACTTTTGGCGTTGGCAAATGGCATAATGGAACCGAGTCGTTCCATCGGTCATTCACGGCGGGTGGTGAGATTTTCTTCGGCGGTATGGCTGACCATTGGAATGTACCGGTATTCGATTTTGATCCAACTGGCAAGTATGATACACGCTGTCTATATGTCGAAAATCCCTTTAGCTCTAACCTGACCAGAGAACGCCACTGCGATCACATCCATGCCGGGCGGCATTCAACTGACATCATCAGCGAGACTGGTATCCGGTTTCTGAAAGAGCATCCTGCCGGGCAACCATATTTTCTTTATTTGTCGTTTCTTGCGCCGCATGATCCGCGGACGATGCCAGAGGAGTTTTTGGAAATGTATGACCCGGCGGAGATTGAGTTACCGGAGAACTTCCTGCCACAACATCCATTTGATAACGGCGAATTGAAAGTCAGGGATGAAATTTTGGCATCTGTTCCGCGTAACGAGACTGAGATACTCCGGCATCTGGCCGATTACTATGCAATGATTAGTCATCTCGATGACCGAATTGGTCGTGTCATCGCCGCCGTCAGTGAGCGCGGTGAACTTGATAGGAACATCTTTGTATTGTGCGGTGATAATGGTCTTGCGCTAGGGCAACATGGGTTGATGGGCAAACAAAGCCTCTACGACCACAGCATTCGTGTACCACTGGTGTTGTGTGGTCCCGGTATTTCTGCCGGTCAGACAAGTGATGCCCTTGTATATCTTCTCGACATCTTTCCGACGCTTTGCAGTCTTACCGATACACCTGTGCCGGCCTCGGTGGAGGGGAAGAACTTGCTGGGTGACTCGCGTGATGCACTCTATCTTGCCTATAACGATAAACATCGTGGTGTACGCACTCGGCAACACAAGCTTATTGAGTATGTTGTCAACGGCAGTCATCAGATGACACAGGTATTTGATATGGTAGCAGATCCACTGGAGACGCGGAATCTGGCGGATGATATGGCACTCGTTGAGAATTTGCGCCGTGAGTTGTTCCATCTCCGTGACGAATGGGACGACCTACAGAGTAGTTGGGGACAAACATTCTGGAAAGGTTACGAACAATGAATAACCCGAACATCCTGATCCTGATGAGCGACCAGCATACCGCCAGCCTGATGGGCTGCGCCGGGGCGTCGTTCGTGCGCACCCCCAACATGGACCGGCTGGCGGCTACGGGTGTTCGGTTCGCGAACGCCTACTGTGCGCACCCGCACTGCGTGCCGTCGCGCGCTTCGCTGATGACCGGCTTACAGACTTACAAGATACCGTGCTATGACAATGGTTCGACTTTTCGCAGCGATCTGCCGACTTGGGCGCACATGCTGCGTCAGTTCGGCTACAACACGGTTATGAATGGTAAAATGCATTTCGTCGGCGAGGATTTTTATCACGGGTTCCATGAACACATTAACGAACCCCGCTGCCAGATTGGCGGTTTCCGCTGGGGCGAGGAGAAACCTGATCCGACAACCGGGAAGAAGTACTGGGCCGACCTTCATTTTGAGGGTGACCCGGTATTTGAAAAACGCTGGAAGGAAGAGACCGACCGGGTGCACGACGCCGTTGCGTTTTTGCGTTCAGGCAAGCACGACAAACCGTGGTGCTATACTGTGGGGTTATCTGGACCGCACTATCCGCAATGCTGTACCCGCGTCCTTTTTGACAGTTATTCAGATGCCATCATTCCGGAACCACTGGGACCAGAATATCTAAATGAGCGAAATCAGCACTGGCGTCGTTGTTGGGGATTTGATCGTTTAACGCAGGAGCAGACATGTGACGCCAGGCGTGCCTATCTGGCGATGATTACCCAGATCGACTTATGGATGGGAGAGATTTTGGCAGCTTTGGAACAAAGCAGGCAGGCCGATAATACGATAATTTTCTATACTTCTGACCATGGTGAAATGTGGGGTGAACGCGGGGTCTGGGGCAAGCAGATCTTCTACGAGGAGTCGGCTCCTGTACCGCTGATCGTCAACGGCCCGGCGTGCGGAGTCCACCAAGGCGTCACCGTGGATACCCCTGTCTCGCTGCTCGATATCTATCCCACCTTGCGCGACTTGGGTGGCGCGGGCTACTGGAACGTGCCACTCGACGGGCGCAGCCTGGCCCCCGTCCTGATCGGCGATACTGCTCTGCCGGATGTGCCAGTGTTCTGTGAATACGACGGTCCGGACACCAAAGGGCCGGAGCGCATGGTCAGGTTCCAGAATTGGAAGCTCAATTATTACCACCAACAAGGGATGGAACTGTTCGATCTTGCAACTGACCCACGCGAACTTCACAACCTGGCGGACGACCCGATCCACCGACCGACGCGTGATCGGCTCTGGGCCATGCTTACTGATGGTTGGGATCCAGATACCATTGACAGTCTGGTGCGCGAAGACCAGAACCGTCGCACCTGGGTAACCCAGTGCTACCCGGGTGAGGTGAAGGCGTTATGAATAAACTTCAACTTAAAGGTATTATATTATGAATGAACTAATTCAACTCTGTAATCGGCCAGAATTGATGGCTGATATTGACGCGCAAAGCGGTGATTTGGTGCGGTTGCACGACCGTCGCCTGAATCTTGATATCATTGACCAGGCACCTGATTGGGAATTGCAGGTAAACCGGCAATCGTATCCCCTGAAACTGGAGTTCCACCAAGATGGACGCGGGTTGTTGGAAACGATTGCCCGCACCCAGCATTTCGGCGGACATTCTCAGGGGTGGGCGTTGCAGGTTGGTCGAATTATGGTACCGGGTGAGAGTTCGTTACATATCCAATATCGAATCAAACGCGTTAGGCTGGAAGAACGGACTCCGGTTCCCGGGCCGAATCCTTACGAAATAGAGATGCCGTTGTGGATTGACACCATCGGCTTTATTGGTTGGAATTTTTCTCTGATAAAACCAGACACCACAATGCGGGTGGCGCACCTGGGTGCGGCCGGTCCGCGCGAGCACCTGAGTTTTGAGGAAGGTCCGGTGGCACAGGTTGTGCCGCATCTTGAGCACTTAATGCGGCGCACTTATCCCGGGCAGCAGGCTATTCCCGGCACGCTTTATTATCGTGATGATTCTGATGCCTGGCTTTGCCTCTACTCACGACGCGCCAAACTCGCACACATCAGCGATTTCACTGAAACCGGTACACGGTTCCATGTTCAGTACCACAAACTTATGGAACCGGATGGCGAGTTTCCTGTGCCGGAGTTCTCAATTGCCTGGGGTCGCGGCCGCGAGAGTATGGAGAAGTTCTGGACGGATATGTTCGATGAATACGAGGAGCCGCCCACCTGGCTTTACCGTACCACCTGGGCGATGATGGATTACCACACCGTCTACTCGGGTAAGCAGGTCTTTCGCCCTGGTCCGTTCAAGTTTAAGGAACTGGGTGAAACCTGCGAGGCAACAATCAAAGCCGGTGGTGCCAATGGTTTCTGGCTCTACACCCATACTATTCGACGTAGCGATTCGGACACCGCTCCTTACAGTGCAGGTCCGAATCCTGATCAGGGTACCCATCGCGATTTTCGCGACATGGTTCGCCGTATCCATGACGCCGATGGTCGGGCGGTGGTATGGCTCAGTACCACCGGATTACGTCCCGGCGGCGATCTGCGTCCCGAGTGGCAGGTACGTGGTGTTGACGGAAGACCATATATCAGTTGGGGGTTCAATTCCCATGAGTTCATAGCAGCTTGTAACCCTTTGCATCCCGGCTTTCGCAACTATATGCTCGATTGGACCCGGCGTTATCTTGAGGAGTTTGATGTAGACGGTTTCTTCCTTGACTGTGGGGTATTTACTTATCCATGTGACTTTGCTCCGTGGTTCACGGCTGACCACTTCCCCAGTGAACTGGGACCGGCTTTTCAGGAACTTTACCAGGATATGTGGGATTTGGCTCAGCGTATTAAACCAGGACAGGTACATATGTTCCACGAAGGGGTGCATGCTGATTATCCGGCCAGTGGCTACATGATGTGTGGACATACTTGTCCGCCTAAACCGGCAGGTGAACTCAACAACTGGCGGCAGATGGAACGTTTTTCGCGGTATGGCAAACGTCTCAACTGGTCAAGTTTTACACCGTTTGATCTCGCCAGCGGATTTGTCCACTGGAACCCGGTGGCCGGGGCCACAGACCGCGATACCATGCTGAAATACGCCGCCGACCCAATGAACCAACTGGTGGTGAAACTCGTCCGCGAGCAGGGGGTGCGTGACGCCGTAGGCATCACCGACGGCGTGTCGCGGGTAGTTAACACCATCGTGACTATCCCATCCTACCGTGGCTCACTGCCATTATCGCTTGGTAGGTTGGAGCAGGTGAGTCAGCTACGAAATATTCTGACAGGAACTGTAATGGATATCCGTCATGACTCAATACTTGGACCAGTTTTTGACCTGGCAGGTGGCGCGGCTTATGAATTGGAAGGGAAGTAGTTATGATGAAATGGAAATCGAATTGGAGTGAAAATTAATGTAATTATTTTTCTAATTCTCCAATTTCCTATTGACACCATACAAATACAGTTATAAAATTGATACCAAAGATGTATTGTTAACGTTAACAAGTTATTTTATTTAAGGGGGGATTAATTATGTACCATCAGCATTCCAAATGCGGCAAAAGAAGATCAGGTTTCACGCTTATTGAACTTCTGGTCGTGATTGCCATTATTGCCATCCTCGCCGCGATACTTTTCCCGGTGTTTGCCCGGGCACGAGAAAAAGCACGGCAGACTACCTGTACCAGTAACCAACGGCAGATAGCTTTGAGCATTTCAATGTGGGCACAGGATCATGATGAAATGATGCCAATGTATACGAATGTTTGGAACAGTATTAATCTGGATAACAAAGTTCTGAATTGTCCATCAGCCAGCAAAAGTTTAACAAATTCTTATATTTATAATAAACGGTGTGACAGTATAGCGATTGGTAGCGTTGATAGTCCTGATGTCAGGTGGGTATCAAGTGATGGTGCCAATGAAATGCTGGATTTAAGGCATTCCGGGAAAACGATATCAAGTTATATGGATGGTCACGTTGCTATTGGTTATCCATCTGTTATTGTTGCTCCGGCAGGCGCGAAATCTGTATGTTATCAGGGTTATGTCCCTGACCTTAGTGCAGATGGTACAGGACTATTAAAATCTTGTGTTTCCGGTGACCCCCCAGGTGGATGGCCAGTTCATATTAACGACAATAATGCATTCGCATGGTCAATACCAACCATGTGGTTGAGTGACCAATCAACTGCCAGTCCGTCAATTATTTACGACCTTGGTGTTGCAACTACTTTAACAGGTTTTCATATCTGGAACTATAACGGCGATGGAACATCGAGTTATTGTACTCGTGGAATAAAGGATTTCACAATGGATATTTCAATGGATGGACAAACATGGACTTCACAATCATTAAGTTCAACGCGAGTACCACAAGCTACTTGGGCTGCAACTTCCACATATACCGGAGTAGATTTTACATTTCAGGCTTTAGTTACAGCCAGATATGTAAGGATTAATGTTGTAAATAATTGGGCAGGGAATTTGCAATATGGTATTGCCGAAATTCGTTTTATTGGTCTGGATAATTTTTCACCTGAGAATAATTACACAATAATACAGCCTGTTGCCGCAACACAAACAGCCGGCACTATTTATAATGCCACACAACGCACCCCAACTTATTCTATTAATGGTTCAGGTTTGTCAACTCAACTGCCTACTGGAACAGTTGCAATACAACCATATAGTTGGCCAAAACATTCAACTGGGGCAGCTGATGAATGGTTATCAAAATTATCTGGCGGCAATCCTACTATTCAATTTGACCTTGGTTCATCGTATAATTTAGTAGGTTTGCACTTGTGGAATAATAATAACGCTGTCACTCGTGGGGTCAAGACAGTAGTTATTTCTGTCTCCCAAGATGCTGTAACCTGGACAGATTTATCATCGCCCACTCAAATTGAGAAAGCACCGAATGCAGAATATCGTGGTTTGGATTATTTGTTCAGTTCACAACAAGCAGCACGCTATGTTAAGTTAACATCATCGGCGACATGGGGAGATGCAACATATACCGGAATAGAAGAAATACGTTTTCTCGCTAAACAATAGAATATTGTATTAATATATGGGCTTATAAAAAGCTATTTCAAGTGTTAGTGAATGCTGTCTTTAGCATTAAAAAGATTATCTATCAATGGGAATTCAGGTTGTAGTTGAGGATATATTTATGATGAAATGGAAACCGAATTGGAGTGAAACTAAACAGCACTTCAGCGATTGGTGGAGACATCAGGGGATGGTGTTGACCACGGGGTGCTTCCCCGCTGTGAAACCGCATGAAACGGTGGCCGATCCTGGTGGACCGGCCACCGGCCCGGACGATCACAGTTACTACCACAAGACTCCCGATTGGCGTGCCAGGGTGAATCACTGGCATCTGTCCAGGCACGACTACCTCGCTGATGCCCTGCCGTTGGTGCATACCGATATTGGTCCCGGTTCGTTAGCATTACTGCTTGGTTCCACACCGCAATTTGCACCGACAACAGTGTGGTTTGAACCGACTATGCAGTATGAGGATGAACCGGAAAATATTCCTCCATTTCATTTTGACCCGGAAAATTATTGGTGGAAGATACATGAACAGACAATGTGTGAATGCACAAAACTAAGTAATGGAAAATATGCGGTCGGTTGCCCTGACTTAATTGAGAATATTGATATCATCGCGGCCTTGCGTGAACCAGAAGTTTTGTTGTTGGATATGATAGAACGACCGGAATGGGTTGAAGAGAAAGTATGGGAGATTAACCAGGTTTGGTTTGAGGCATATTCCCGGATATACGACATTATAAAACTTGACGATGGAAGTTCCTGTTGGGGTGCGTTTGGGTTATGGGGACCGGGTACGACCGCCAAGGTACAATGCGATGCCTCTGCCATGTTCTCTCCGGTGATGTTCAGGCGTTTTGTGGTGCCGGCACTCACCGCGCAATGTGAATGGTTGGATAATTCGATGTTTCACCTTGATGGTCACCAGTGCATCTGTCATCTTGACCATTTGTTGGAGATAGACGCGCTTGATGCCATCGAGTGGACGCCGGATCCAACAGTTTCTGGTGGTGGCAGTTCAGTATGGTATCCACTGTACCGCCGAATCCTTGCCGCCGGTAAGTCCGTGCAGGCAATTGGGGTGAAACTGGATGAAGTAATTCCATTACTGGATGCTGTTGGCAGCAAAGGGATGTATATCTCTGTGAATAGTGACGGGGATCGGGATGCGTTCGAGCGGGTCGCCGGACAAGCGGACACCTATCGCTGACAAGGCGAATATACAAGTAAAAGGATTGGAGAAGCATATGAACACAGAAACCGATCAACGCTGGACCCTGCTGTATGGCGCATACCATGGCGTTGAACGAACGGCGACCACCGAGTTGCAGCGTGGCGTGCAGTTCTATCTGCCTTACGTGTTGACCACTCAATCGGCGGACGGTACAGACTTTGCCGTGATGCAGCATCTGTTGTTGGTCGGTACGGTTGAAAGCAATCCGGCCGTGGCGCAACTGCTGCAGTATGTCGGCTGCACGGCACCTCAGCAAGCCGGCAGTTTCCTGTTGCATGTTGGTCCCAGTCCCTGGTCCAAAGTGGCGCGCGTCATAGCCGTCGTCGGAGCGGACGCTGCCGGCACTTTACATGGCGTTACCGAGATGCTCGCTATGATCTCTCTGGGTGGCCTTCCTCACGACATAGCGACGTATCGTCATCTGAGGATCGACGGATTACCGGACATGACTGAGACCTTTGTTTCGGCAATCGCTCAGCGCGGCCTGTGGACCTGGGGTTATGTCATTTACGACTACCGTCGTTATCTGGACAACATGGTGCGCCTCAAACTAAACACCCTGACCATCTGGAATGATTGCGTGCCTATTAATATGGCTGATATTCTGGAGTACGCCCATGATCGCGGTATAGCGGTGCATGCCGGATTTCATTGGGGTTGGGGAATCCCGGACCTTGATATCTCCAAAGCCGAAGATCGCAACAAAATATGCGAAAGCGTGTTGCGCACCTGGCGTGAACAGTATGCCGCGCTGCCGATCGACGGGCTGTATTTCCAGACTATCACTGAACACACAACCACCGAAATAGCCGGTCGCTCAGTTGCCACCTGGTGCTGCGAACTGATCAATCCTATTGCTCATGAACTATGGAAACTGCGGTCAGACCTTCCGATTCAATTTGGACTGCATGCCACTTCGATAAAAGAGCATTTCACCGATCTTGATGCGTTGGATCCACGCCTGATTATTAACTGGGAGGATGCCGGGGCGTTGCCCTTCTCCGACATCCCGCGGCCCGATAACTGGGGTCATGGCATTCCCCAGGATTTCGAAGCGACGCTGGATTACGCCAAGCGACTGGCACAATGGCGTCCGGGAATGCCTTTTGCCATGGTGCCCAAGGGCTGGATAATGTTGCGTTGGGGTGTTGAGTTTGAGCATCATGGTCCATTCATTTGCGGTGAACGTCGGCCGGAATACATCCGGGAGCGACTACAGGCACGGCAAGGTGAGTGGAATTGGCAGAACCAACTTTGGTTCCAGAATTACCCATTGGCCGCACGCTTCTATCGGGAACTACTCACCAGCAGTCCGCATGGCGTACTGGTTACAGGATTAGTGGAAGACGGAATGTTTGAAGAGAAGATTCAACCCAGTGTGGCACTCTTTGCCGAGACACTATGGAACCCGCTCCAGACAGACAATGACATCCTGAGTCGTTCCTTACGGCCGTATGTCCAGGGAGTTTAAGATGAACCGATACATGCCACTTCCCACTCCTCTGGTTTGGAATTCTCCAAGCCATGATTCGTCTGGCTCAATGCCGCTGGGCAACGGTGACATAGGACTGAATGTGTGGGTCGAGGAGGACGGCGACTTGCTGTTCTACCTCAGCAAGACCGACGCATGGGATGAGAATGCGCGACTGCTAAAACTCGGTCGCGTGCGCGTCTCGCTCACACCCAACCCATTTCGCACTCCTGCCGATTTTCGGCAGGAACTCGACCTTGCAACAGGCACAATTCGCTTTTATTCAACAAATCACGATTTACAAGTAACGCTGCTTCTCTGGGTCGATGCCAATCGGCCGGTGGTGCGCGTGGAGATCGACGCTGACAGGCCGGTAGATGCCCGCGTCGGCCTGGAACTCTGGCGCACATGCGAACGCACCCGGGAAGGCATGGAAGGTCATTGCGATGCCGGGCTGCTCTCGGAAGACGCTTTCGAGACGGTCTATACCGACACCGTGTTTATGACGACGGACGACTCGATACTCTGGTGTCACCGTAACCGCGCCTCTTGCTGGCAAGCGACATTAGAACATCAGGACATGGCAGGCTGGATCGCGGAGGGGAGTGACCCGTTACTCGACCGTACCTTCGGCGCTTTGTTGCGCGGTGACGGGCTTGTGAAAGACAATGACCAGATGTTGCGCACAGCGGTTCCGCAAACCCATATCGCAGTTGCTATCCACCCACTGACCGTACAGGTTGCCACGCCTGACGAGTGGGTGATGGGGGTGATGACACAGGCGGTCCAGAGCGATTCTGTCACAAGAGAAACCGCCTTTACCGAACATACCGACTGGTGGCATGCTTTCTGGGAGCGGAGTTGGATTCGGGTTTCGGGAACATCCGAGGCTGAAACGGTGTCGCGTGGCTACGAACTCCAGCGTTTTATCAACGCGTGTGGCGGGCGCGGCGCGTTTCCGATCAAGTTCAATGGCTCTATTTTTACTGTGGATGCTCGTGAGAAAGATGCTTCCTATGATGCCGACTACAGACGCTGGGGTGGTGGTTATTGGTTTCAGAACACACGATTGACCTACTGGCCGATGATTATGAGCGGCGATTTCGATCTTATGGAGCCGTGGTTCCGTATGTATGTGGATGCCTTACCTTTTTCCATGGAACGGGCC
>Ga0194052_1001003_pt1 | contig 17030 bp, 6 predicted proteins | sample SepL226m_MetaG_FD_160117 | JGI IMG/M metagenome (GOLD analysis project Ga0194052, IMG submission 160117) | Anoxic zone freshwater microbial communities from boreal shield lake in IISD Experimental Lakes Area, Ontario, Canada - Sep2016-L227-6m | ecosystem: Environmental > Aquatic > Freshwater >... | reverse complement strand
CAATAAAAACAGTCCATACAATTTTCTAATAAAAAACCAAATTGAGAGCGATATGTCTTACGAGAATCGATACATTCATAAAGTCTTTCACCACTTTCATAAATATAACTACAGTCCATACAATTTCTTGATTTTATCGTCCAATTCGAATACATTACATCCTCATCATCAAAACAACATGAAGATAAATATGTATTTTTATTATCACCAGAATGATTTGTATATTCTGAATTTACATTATTCTTATTATAAACAGCAATTCTTGGAACTTTTATTTGTAGTTCTCTAAATTGCTCAAAAAAAGTTTTTGAAAAATCAAAATCTACACCGAAAGAAGTAGGATCCCAAGCATCTCCCCACCAGCAATTAATGCAAAAAATTTTATGGGGCTTATTAGGAGAATAAAAAGTAACTATGCTTTTTTTACATAAATCACAATTTCTTCTATATAGAGTTCTTTCATTACGCCAAGCATATCTTCTTTGTAAACGACATTCAGAACACCAAGTCGGCGCTGGAACTTTTACTTTTTCATAAAAATTAAAATCCCTAGATTCTATTACAAAATCTTTTTTGCAATTTTGGCAATTTCTGGATTCGGAATTCATTATATAAGTATACCAAAAAACAGCCTTTTTATAAAGCTGTTTTTTTGTATTTGACCTATATTTTACTTAGGCTTTTGGAGTTTCACTTTCTCCTCCTTCTTTATATTCTGCATCATGAATTTCTGGTCCTTGTTCTTCTGGTGTTGCATTCGCTTCTGGTGGAGTTGTTTCAGCTCCAGCTTTATTCATAGCTTCACCAATCTTAGACATTTCTGTTGAAAGTTCTTCGGTAGCTTTTTTAATAGCTTCCATGTCAGTACCTTCTTTAACAGTTCGTAATGCAGTTATTTTTGCATTTACACTGTCTTTAACTTCAGCCGGAATTTTCGCATCATTGTCTTTGATTGCTTTTTCTGCAGTATAGATTATCATCTCTGCAGTATTTTTCACATCGACAATTTCTCTTTTCTTTTTATCTTCTTCAGCATGAAGTTCAGCATCAGCTTGCATCTTTTTAATATCTTCGTCTTTCAATCCAGAACTTGCTTCGATACGGATTGATTGAACTTTTCCAGATGCTTTATCTTGAGCCTTAACATTCAAGATTCCATTTGCATCTACATCGAAGGTAACTTCGACTTGAGGAATACCTCGTGGTGCTGGTGGAACTCCATCTAATATGAATCGGCCAAGGGATTTGTTATCAGACGCCATTGGTCTTTCACCTTGCACTATATGAATCTCAACAGAAGTTTGATTGTCAGCTGCAGTTGAAAAGATTTGAGACTTTGAAGATGGAATAGTTGTATTTCTTTCAACTAATTTTGTAGCTACTCCTCCTAATGTTTCAATACCAAGTGATAATGGAATAACATCAAGAAGAAGAACATCACGAACATCTCCTTGTAATACTCCAGCTTGAACAGCTGCTCCAAGTGCAACGACTTCATCAGGATTAATTGAAAGATTTGGTGCTTTACCAAATAAATTCTTTACTGCTTCAACAATAGCAGGCATTCTTGTCTGACCACCAACCATAATAACTTCATTTATGTCAGCCATTTTAAATGGTGAAGCATCTAGGGCTCTCTTTGTGATTTCAATTGAACGGTCAATATATTCTTTAGCTAAAGATTCTAGTGTTGCTCTAGTCATTTTCATTAACAAATGTTTTGGACCAGACGCATCAGAAGTTATGAATGGAATATTTATTTCACTTTCCATTGTAGTTGAAAGTTCATGTTTTGTTTTCTCAGCTGCTTCTTTTAATCTCTGGTGTGCAAGTGGATCTTTAGTTACATCAATACCAGATTCTTTTTTAAATTCATCTGCAATCCATGAAACTATTTTTCTATCGATATCACCTCCACCCATGTGTGAATCTCCGTCTGTTGATTTAACTTCTATTACGTCATCTCCGATTTCAAGAACTGATACATCGAATGTTCCACCACCGAAATCGTAAACAACTATTTTTTCATTTTTCTTTTTATCAAAACCGTATGCAAGCGCTGCTGCTGTAGGTTCGTTGATAATTCTTTTTACATCAAGACCAGCGATAGCTCCAGCATCCTTTGTAGCTTTTCTTTGGGCATCGTTGAAATATGCGGGTACAGTAATAACTGCTTCAGTAATTTTTTCTCCTAATTTTGTTTCAACATCTGTTTTAATTTTTTGCAAAATCATTGCAGAAATTTCTTCCGGACGATAAAACTTATCATTCATTTTTACTTTTACTCCACCACCTTCTCCTTGCTCAATTTTAAATGGAGCAGTTCCTTGATCTTTCTGAACTTCTGGATCATCAAATCTGTGACCCATATATCTTTTCATTTCAGAAATTGTATTTTCTGGATTTGTAACTGCTTGTCTCTTTGCTAAGAGACCAACAATACGATCACCATTTTTTGTCGTTGCAACAATAGATGGAGTCGTACGATTACCTTCTACGTTTTCAATAATTTTTGGTACACCTCCTTCAATAATTGATACTGCGGAGTTTGTCGTACCTAAGTCTATACCTATTATTTTACTCATACTTTTAATTTTTACTTTATTCATATCCCGAATCGACATTCGGGGTTAATAATTAAATTATTCTTGTATTATATACCTAAGCTTAATTTTTGACAAGTATTTCGTGGTCGCAAAATACTTGTTTGATATTATAATTATATTTTGATATAATGCAAGTATGGATAATAAAAATATCAAAAAAACCAATATTCAAAAGGGTATTTTAAAGATTTTAGCTGAAAAGCCAGCTGTATCCGTAAATACAATAAAGGAAAATAAGGACTCAAAAGAAAGCTATGCTCTAGTCCGTTCAATAAAAAATCTTGTTGAAAATGGATGCGTAGAGATTATAAAATCCGACAATCAAAACTACCTAAAATTAACAAAAAAGGGGCAAGGAAAATTAAATTGCATAAAATTAGAAGCAGAAGAAGCTCTAGTATCAAATACATGGGACGGTTTTTGGAGAATTATAATTTTAGATATTCCAGAAGAAAGAAAATCAGAACGAGAAGCATTGAGATATTTATTAAAGAAAGCAAACTTTGTTTGTGTTAAAAATACTGTTTGGATCTCCCCTCACCCATATGAAAATCTTTTTACGAATATAAAAAAAGACTTAGGGCTAGAAACAGAACTTATGATAATAGTTACAAACAAATTAGATCCAGAAACTAATTCTGCTTTCTTAAAAAGTGTAAATTCAAAATAAAATTTATTTTCTAGTGAATGCTTCTTTCGGAGAAAGTCCTGCGGCACGATGTGCTGGTATCCAACCTGACAAAAGTCCGATGATAACAGAGAAAATCATAATTACTCCAACGAACCAAAGTGGTGTAAGGAATAAACTAATCGAGGTACCTCCAAATCTAACTGCGAGAATACTAAAACCATAATTGAGGAGTTTACCAAAAGTAAAACCAATTATTATTCCACTGGCACCACCAAAGAATCCCATGATAGATGATTCAAGTAAAAATAAATTTCTAACATCAGAATCAGTTGCACCAATTGATTTTAAAATTCCAACTTCATAAATACGTTCAAGAAAACTAACAAGCATAGTATTGAACATTCCGATAGCAGAAACGATAAGTGCTGTAATACCAAACACACCTAGAACTGTCGTAATAATATTTGTAATTTTTCTTGCTTGAGTAATAAGGTCAATTTTAGCTGAAACGAGAAAGCCTTCATTTAATAATTTATCACGAAGTCTCTCCAACACATCTACACTTTTTGCTTTAACTAATATAGATTGATAGAAAGGAGGAGGTTGTGAAATTGAATTAGCAAATATCATAGCAATAGGTGCCAAAGATTCATCTGAAATAATTCCTTTAACAGGAATAGCATCTATTGAGTCAGATTCTACTGTTGTATTTGTAGAACTTTCTTGATAGTAAACTTTTAAATCAAATGGTTTTTCCAAAACTGTTTCGTCAGTTTTTAATCCAAGGGCAAGCAACATTTGACTTGAAGCAACTAATCCTTTATCAACAATTGTTTTTCCTATACTTGGTAAGGTACCTGATAATCTAAAATATGATGGTTCGATTATTTGTGTTTCAACTAAAAGACTTGAAGTATCTTTTGCACTAATTTCTCCTGGAAATTTTGCAATAGGACTTACCTCTGCCACATCGTCATATTTTTTTAATTCACTAACGTATGGAGCTTCGATAAGTTTATTACTTTCTGTAGGATATGATATCTCCATTGTAGTTAGAGAGTCTTCTGTGGTCATCAACTTTCCAATTAAAATATATTGGAGCCCGTAACCAAGTGATACAAGCAATAAAACAGTAGCAATACCAATCGACATACCTAAAATCGTCAAAATAGCTCGTTGAGGTTTAGTACGAAAACTTCGAAAAGAAAGAGACAAAAGTTCTTTGAATTTTAATGTTTGTCCTGGCATTTACCAGTATATTATAACTTTTTTAGTGAAACATTAGCAATATCTTCAGCACTTTCTTTTGAAATTTGAGAATCTGAATTAGAATTTTCAGTAGAAGGAGGTATATTTGTTCCATTATTTAAAATTAATTCTAATTTCTCTGCCATTAAATGCGCTGCACGGAAAGATAAACCAACTCCAAATTTATTTTTTGAAAGATCAAGCAGATCAGGAACTTGAGCTTCAGTTATTAAATTGTGAATTCTGTCCGAAATAACTTGATCAAGTGACATGACTTGCCATGGAGTAAGCTCCCCGGTATATCCTTTTATTAACCAATCTCGAATATGATATATTTCATCAAAAACAGGTGCTTCTGGATTTTTTTCAATTAAATGATAGATACTTTCAATATCTTTTCTTTTTTCCATTATTTCTTTTAGATATGCTGATATACTTTCTGTCTTCTTTTTCCAAAGACCCACACCACCTTCATCAAATGGTTTACTTATCAATTCTTTAAATTTTTTAACATCTATTTTCTCATTAAACAAATCATTTAATATATTTTCAAAACGTTGATTTTCTTCCATTGTATATCCACGAAGTAAGAAATTTGAAAGTAGATGTGCTGAAAGTTGTTCGATTTTTTCTCCCTCTTTTTCCGCAGATTTCTCTCCTTCTTTATTACCTTTGTTCCCTTCTGTCTTTGTAGATGAAAGTTGTTTGAATAAATTTTTAGACAAAGATTCAGCGACAGTTTTATCTTTTGTTATATGCTCCGTTTCCGTAATGACACCGTCTTTCATATGATAAATAGTTTTAACATCACGAAGACTCCAAGCTTCGTGTGTAACCATTATTATCGTTCTTCCATCTTTTTCGTTTAATTCTTTTAAGAATTCAAGAACCAATTTTGCATTTACAGAGTCAAGGTTTCCAAGTGGCTCGTCAGCAATAACAATAGGAGGGTCATTTGCCAACGCACGTGCAATACCGACTCTTTGTTGTTGACCTCCTGAAAGCTCGAATGGATAACGATCAGCGTATTGAAGCATACCCAATCTCTCAAGTAATTTGTGTGCTTCTTTGTCTGCTTTCTCAGAAGTTAAACCGACGAATAGCATAGGTAGTGCAACATTTTTTAAAACAGTCAAAGAAGGAACAAGGTTAAATTGCTGAAAAACTATTCCAATACCTGTCTGTCTAAAAATAGCGAGCTCTTGATTTGAAAGTCCTGAAATATCACGGCCGTTGATTAAAATTTTTCCTTCTTGAAAACGATCAATACCAGAAATAGAATAAAGCATAGTAGTCTTTCCGCAACCAGACGGACCAAAGAAAGCCGCATAGTCGCCTCTTTTTACGTCAAGGGTAATATTCTTCAAGGCTTTTACCTCTATCGGTTTATCTTTGTTATACCAAAGACTTACATTTTCAAGTTTAATTATTGCATCTTGTTCCATGAATTTGATCTACATAAGCGATAATCTCTTTAGGTGTACTTTCACCTTTCACTAAAAATCCATCAATACCTATTTTTGAAAGATTTTCTTTTAACGTCTCTTCACTGTAAGCAGAATATAAAATAATTTTTACACAAGAAAATTCTTTATTACTTTTTATTTTGGTTACGAATTCGACACAGCGAGCAACTTCAAAAGCAGAAATATGACTCTTTTTTGAAGACATCATTATATCTAAAAAGATAGTATCTATACCTATACTTTTATCAAAAACTATTTTCTCTGCTTCAGGAATTGATGCTGCTGTCAGAACTTCATATTCATTACCACGACCATGAATCCAAAAAATGTCACGAAAATATATTCGCATCATTTCATTACTATCAATAATAAGAATTTTTATCTTTTTTTTCTGCTCATCCATACAAAACTACAGCAACAAAATAAAAGTCACTATGTATACATTATAATACATTTTTAACTAAAATAGAAAGTATTAATTAGACTAAAAAGTCTTGATTTATAATGCCACTTTTGGCATTAATTACATCTGAGGTAAAAACAGGAGTATATGACTCGTCATTATTCTTTTTTTCAATAGTCACATAATACTCACCTTTTGCAAGCAAACAATAATAATGCCCATATTCATCTGCTACTCGATGAAACATTTCCTTGCCATTACTTTTTAGATACACTCTAACAACAGCAAAAGACAAAGGCTGACCATTTATTTTATCTTTAATGACACCGAATGATTTAGGTCTTAACTTCACAAAACGTATAGTAGACAAAAATACATAAAGTAATAAGATACAAATATTAAATATGTCTGGTTTGAAAATAAAAAGTCCTACAGAAAACAACAAACCGATAATAAAAAAAGCATTTGAAACTTGTGCCATGACTTTCTTGTGAGGAGTATGAAATCTCATAATGTTTTTATCGCGCTTCGCAAACTCATTCCAATCAAAACCTTGTGGGTCCATTGGAATATTTCTTGTGATTATCCTATTGTCTCCTAATTCTATTTCTTCACCAAAATATAAGTTGTCATACAATTCATCTTTCTCTTTTGCATGTAGATGAAGCGAAGGCATTATGTAATTTGTTTTTTTTGCAATCATTCTATATGTTCCAGGAGGAACAAAAAATCCATAGCGGCCATCGAGGTCTGTGATAGATGTAGCGACTTCTTTACCATTTTTATCTTGTAACACCACATAGGCTGGATCAAGTGGTTGCTTGGTGACACTATCATATACAGTTCCCCATGGTTGTTTTCTTTTTCTTAAACCAAGTGCGGACAAGAACAAACTCCACATCCTAAGAAATGTAATAAAAAATTCCGAAAAAGAAAACAGTCCACCAGTCAAAGAAGAAAAAATAGCAGTACCACCACCTGCAACACCGATAGTAGTAACAGTCTTGGTCGAAATATCTATAGCGGGTGTTTGAGTAACCACATTTGCAACTTTCTCTACTTGAGTAGAAGTATTTTGAACAATCTTTGTAACATTCTTCGCTGTGTCAGTAACAATATTTGTATTTGATTTTTCATTATTTGTAGAAACATTTACATTTGCACTCGGTGCAACATTATTTTGATTTACTACATCAGTTCCACCCGGCAATCTTATTGTAGTTACCTGCCCTCCTTTGACGGTAGTTGAATTATCTTTTACAACATCTCCATTATTTTGGTACAAAGAAGTATCTGTAGGAAGAGAACTATTTGAACTAGAATTCTTTGTATTAGTTGATGTATTTTGACTTGGATTTGAATTAGATGTAAAAACTGGTGGAGGTGTATTTACTGGATTTACATATGTAGGATCAGGTGTAGTGTTTTTTCTAACAGAAACCGGACGCCAATCAGTAGTAACTTTAAAGTTATCCTTCGAACAAGAATTATTTGTACTACAATTAAAAATTATTTTTCCTAATTTTTCAGTTGTAGCATAACCTTCAAAATCACCCGATGAATTAATTTTAACTCCATTAAAATTAATCCACCCACCATTATCACTCGATGCATATCCAGACAAAACACCTTCTCCATTATTCAACACTCCACCACCTCCTGGATGTAAATTTATAGTTCCTATAATTGATCCCCATGCATAACCAGATAAAAAATCATCAGTAACCATAACTGCATTTATACTATCGTTAAAAAGAGCAAAATTAATTTTTACTTCAGAATGTTCTACTCCTTTTGCATATTTATATTCATCGTCTATATACCCAACAGAAGAAGAAGCACTTACAATAAATGGAATAAATATCAAACAAATAAAAATTGCTATTTTTTTAAAATACGAATTATTTTTATTTAACATTCTTTAAGAAATTAAATGTCTGATCGAAATTTTTAAAGATAATATCCACAATCGACTGACTTTGTTTTGGTGTAATTATAGTTCGGATTGGAAGCATTGCTCTATTCCCTGCCTCGTCAGTAGATGAGATTTGGAATCTATAGATTGTACCTGCTTTTAATGTAGACAATATTATAACGTGATTTGTTACAAGTGCTGTCGTGTCTGATTGCTTGTTTGCAAGCGCTTTATCTGGTGAACCAGAACCTTCTTCATAATAAACAACTGAAGTAGAAGGCTCATCTGTTTGCCATGAAATTATAGACTGTGCTCTATCTGTACGTCCTTCAACTAACGAGCTTTCAACTTTAAAGCTTGCAATAGAAGGTGGAGTTATATCCACTGATGTTGTAACTGAGATCGGTTGATCTCCCATAGCAACATTACCTTTTGCATTAACACCAGAAATCGTAACCTCATAAGTAGTTCCAGGAGTTAAGTTTTCAACTTTCATTGAATGATTAGTATTTTTATTTACACTATCTATATTACGAGACAATTCACCAGTTTTCAAATTCTTGTATTCAACTATTGAAGTAGTTGGTTCGTCTGTAGTCCAAACAATAACAAATGAATCTTTCTTCTTTTGAATTATTGAACCATGTATTTTTGAAGCCTGTGTAGTAAATGTAATTTCTGCTGACTTACCGACAACTTGTGGTAATGAGAAAGCTCTAGCTTGTAAGTGATACAAGGTATTTGGTTTCAAGTTCAAAAGATTAAGTGTATGTGTAAGAGTTTTTTCTGTAGTATCAGATGTTTCAATCAAATAAGGATTTGCACTTGTTGCATCATAAGAAGAATCTTCAATATAACCAACAACTGGGAATGATTTTATATTTGTACGATATGTCACTGTAGCACTATTTTCTGTTATATCAGTTATTTTTGGTTCTTCGATAAATGGAGGAATAAGCGCTGGTAATATTGATTCGATAGTTGATTCAATTTCATTTTGATACTGTTGAACATTATCTATCTTTGTTAGGTCGGGAGTATTTTGACTAAAGAATTTTGTTTTGAATGTTTTATCATCTGATGAAGATGAATTTCCAGATTTATCAATAGCTGTAACTTTAATATGATAATCTGTTCCTAATGTTAAACCTTTCAAATATACATTGTGAGTTTTACCCCATTTTCCATCTGCAGAATTTCCTCCATAACTATCATCTTTTCCATATTCAACGAATGATAATACATCTTTATCAGTATCGAAACTTATTTGTGCTTCGAATGAAGTTACATCATGAATTTTTACATTTGAAATAACTGGTGCAACTAAATCAGGAATATATTTTGAAGTATTATCATTAGCAGGATTATTTGTTGTATTGTTATTAACTACAACTACTGTTGTTTTTCCTGTGTCTGTAGTCAAAGTATTTTCAGTTGATGTAGCTAGGTTGTTTGTTGCATCGGCAGATTTTACAACATAAAAGTAAGGAGTATTTTCAGTCAAAGTATTTACCACACCTTGTGTATCTAATGTTGAAGGACTTAATGTGACAACATGGTAAATAGATAAAGTGGAATCAACTACTGTACTTCGAGTTAATTCTCCAGTCACAGTTCCATAAGAAACTTGTGAAGTTGCTGGTTCGTCAGTCGTCCAAGTTATGACAGCTGCATTGGCTGTTCTGACTGGTGAAGAAATATCTGTTATAACTGGTGGCAAATTATCAATGACATTTACAGTTCTTGTAGATGTAGCTGTATTACTGTCTGCATCGGTTGCTGTATATGTAATTGTATAACTTCCAGCAGTATTTATATTTAAGTTACTTGAAGAAGTAACCGTAACATTATTTCCTCCTGAATCTACCGCTGTTGCACCTGGGTCAACAAATGGAACATTAATATAAACTGGCATTGGGTTAATTCCAAGCAATGTGATAGTTGGTGGTACTGCAGTTGCTAAAGCAAAAGTTGCTGAGATTGTGTGATCACTTGTAACATTTTTAAATGTATAAGTTGTGTCTGGTAACTGTGCTTTTCCATCAATCAATAATGTTGAAACTTTATAATTTGTATTTGGTGTAATTGTGTATGTATGATCTTGTTTTGATGAAACTGTACCAGAAGTTGGGCTAATACTTCCATTTGCACCAGATGTGACAGTGATGATATAAGTATCAGCATATTTAATATTTACAGTTCTTGTCGCTGTTGAACTATTTTTTGCTGCATCTGAAACTGTGTAAGTTATTGCATAAACTCCAGCAGCACTTGTATTAACAGTACCTGTAGCAACTATTGAAGAAGTAATATCTCCATCTCTATCATCTTGTGCTGTTGCACCTGGATCTGTAAAGGTAGAGCCAACAATAATATTCATTGGATTATCTCCAAGCAATGTTATGACTGGTACAGTTACATCAGGTGAAGATGTAAATGTCACACCAATAATATGTGTAGCTTTTACATTTGTAAATGTATATGTAAGAGCCTTTGCTAAAGCAACACCATCAACAGTCAAAACATCAACTCCATAACCTGAGTCTGGTGTAATTGTATATGTTTGATTTCCAGCTGATGCTACAGCAGTAACACCTGATGGACTAATCGAACCATGCGCTCCTGCTGTCGCAGTTATATTGTAAGTTGAAGCAAGAATTACATTTACAGTTCGAGTTGCAACTGACATATTTCCTGATAAATCACTTGATCTATATGTAACAGTATAAGAACCAACCGCAGATGTATTAACTGTACCTGTCGCAATTACAGGACGGGTTCCATCAACAGCATCAACTGATGTGACTCCTGGATCGATAAATGTATCACCTTGTGTGACTGACATTGGGTTTGCACCATTCACTGTTATCACTGGTGGAGTTGTGTCTGCATTTAGTGTAAATGTAGCATCAATAGTGTGTGGAGCTTTTACATTTGTAAATGTGTAAGTTGTATTATGTGCAAGACTTACGCCATCTACAGTTAGTGTTGCCACTGTGTATCCAGCATCAGGGGTAATATTATAAATTTGATTTGCTCCAGTAGTTACCGAAGTTGTTCCTGTTGGAGTCACCGTTCCATGATCACCTGAAGTCGCAACGATATCATAAGTCACAGCAAGAACTACGTGAATTATTCTTGTAGAGATTGAAGTATTTCCTGATAAGTCTGTTGAAGAATAAGTCATAGTATAATTTCCAATAACATCAGTATTTACATTTCCAGTAATTGTAACTGTGCGACTTCCATCAACTGCATCTGTTGCTGTAGCACCTGGTTCAGTGTATGTGTCACCTTTAGTGATTGTCATTGGGTTTGCACCATTTAATGTGATAACTGGACCTGCATTATCTGCAAATGTTGCTGAGATCGTATGCGGTGCTGTGACATTTGTAAATGTATAAGTTCCTGCAGTTGCAAGACTTACATTATCTACGACTAGCGTAGCGATTTTGAAACCTGAGTCTGGGGTTATGGTGTAGATTTGATTTCCACCCGCAGTTACAGAAGTTGTACCTGATGGTGATATTGTTCCATGAGTTCCAGTAGTTGCAATGATGTCATAAGTTGAAGAAAGCGAAACATTTACAGTTCGAGTTACTGTAGAAATATTTAGAGATGAATCACTTGATGTATATGTAACAACATAATTTCCAACAACATCAGTATTTACATTTCCAGTAATTGTAACTGTGCGACTTCCATCAACTGCATCTGTTGCTGTAGCACCTGGTTCAGTGTATGTGTCACCTTTAGTGATTGTCATTGGGTTTGCACCATTTAATGTGATAACTGGACCTGCATTATCTGCAAATGTTGCTGAGATCGTATGCGGTGCTGTGACATTTGTAAATGTATAAGTTCCTGCAGTTGCAAGACTTACATTATCTACGACTAGCGTAGCGATTTTGAAACCTGAGTCTGGGGTTATGGTGTAAGTTTTATTTGTACCTGAAGCAACTGCCGTAACTCCTGTTGGAGTAACTGTTCCGTGTGCACCTGAAGTCGCAGTTATATCATAAGTTGTAGAAAGAATTACATTCACTGTTCTTGTAAGTGTCGAAGTGTTTCCTGCAACATCCACAGATGAATAAGTCAAAGTATATGAGCCTAATACTGATGTAACAACACTACCTGTGACAGTGACTGTCCTTACTCCATCGACAGCATCGAGTGCTGTTGCACCTGGATCAACAAATGTATCACCTTTGGTTACAGACATTGGGTTTGCACCATTTAATGTGATAACTGGACCTGCTGTGTCTGCAAATGTTGCAGATATTGTATGTGGTGCTGTGACATTTTTAAATGTATATGTATTTACACCTGCTGTTGGCAAAAGTGCTGGATCAGAATCTATAGTTATACTTGCAACTTTAAAACCAGCGTCAGGAGTAATTGTATAAGCTTGATCAGTGTGAACAAGAACATTCGTAGCACCTTCTGGAGTTATTGTTCCATGCGATCCTGTATTTGCTGTGATAGCAAATGTAACTGCATTTGCATCGTCAACATAAACATCACGAGTAGCTGTTCCTACATTCCCTGAGCTGTCAGTAGAAGTATATGTGACAACATAAGCAGTTGCACTTGGGGTATTCATAACTGGCAAACCAGTGACAACAATACTAGAAGTTAGATCTCCGTCTGTGTCATCGAGTGATGTCGCACCTGGGTCTGTAAATGTTGTACCGCTTAATACATGCATTGGATTTAATCCATTCAATGTGACAACTGGTGCTGTCGTATCAGCTCCATGATTTAAGATTGTATAAGTGTCGATAACATCAGTACCTAGTATTGCATTTGTAGGATTTGAAAGTGTGACAATAATTGTTTTATTTGTTCTTGAGTTGTGGTGATCGACTATATCTGCAGAAATACTTGTACTTGTTTGTCCTGCTGTTATTGTAGCTATACCATCGGCAAGTGTATAATCTACTCCACCACCAACTGCAGTACCAGTCACTACATAATGTACTGTTGAATTAAGTGGGTAAATTCTATTAAGAGAAATATTAAATGTTGCTGGAGTTACACTTTGTAAACCAGAAGCAGAAGTTGAATCAAAAGAAATTGTTGGTGCAGATAGATCTAAAGTATTTATTATTCCATTCTCTGAAAAATCATTTTGACTTGAAAGTGGTCCTGAACCTGCATCTTGGTTATCATGAATCAACACTCGAATTCCAACATTAGAATACGAATTACCAACAAGACTAGGTTCACTGAATGTATTCCAAGAAATTGACTCATCTTGTCCACTTGAAATTGTTGTATTAATAATTGTCTTTGGTGTAGTGCCATTAGCCATTATCCAAACTGGTGTACCAGTAAAGAAAACTGTATTTTGTCTAGTTGCGCGCCCAGAAGAAACATCTGTAGGCCAAGTACCATTTGTTAATCCTGTTAAAGTATTTCCAGTTTTGCCTGTATATTTAATAACTTCATTATTAATTTGAACATAACCAGATGATCCTAATTTTGAAGTATCAGATAAAACTAAACCATTAGTAATATCTCCTGATGCCAAAGTCACACCTATGTCATAAAATATTCTAGCTTCATAAACAGGATTTACTTTTTTAGCAATTGATTTATCCATCAATTTGTAAGTCACAGTTACATTTTTATCCAATCCTTCTATTGGAACAACGCTCTGGACTTGTGCAGCTGTAGCAACACTACCTCCTCCTCCTTCATTATAATTTTGAACTCCGTCAGGCTTAACTGTTTTATATGAACCAGCCCGAACAGATATATTTCCATTTACACCAACTACTGCAATTCTATATCTATAATACAAAGCGGGGTTTAATCCTCGATGTAAATAATAATCAGTAGAGTATGCATTCATACCAATACCAATAGAAGCATAACTACCATAAGTTCCATTTTCAGAAGAAGATGTTGCATATTCTAATTTAAATGAACTAAAGCCTGTTCCATTATCTAAGGCTTTCCATCCTACATACATATCATAAGAAGGAATAGAAATATTTGATGAATCTTGTACAAAGAATGAAGTTGCTGCAATCGGTGTCATCGTTGAAGTTGAAATTTGATCTGTCATATTTCCATACAAATCTCTGTATTGATATTTGATTGTTTTTGCTTCGATATCAGAATCAAATGTCCAAGGAATTGTAGTATCAGCCGTGATAGTTACCCAACCAGTATCCGTAGGATTTGTTTGAGTATTTGCATCATCACTAATTTTATATTGCACAGCAGACATATCTGTAGGCATTGGAATTGTTATCGTTGCAGAATTATTTACTCCAGCCAAACCTGCATCAAATGTCACAGGAGTATTTATCACTGGTTTTGTAGTATCGATAATTAGATTTGAAACAGTTTGTGAAGCTGTATTGTTTATTGGTTCTGAATCATTTATATCAACTTTAAATTGAGCTCCACTTGTCGCAATACTAGATGGTGCTGTCCAGTATGCAGTGTAAGTGTAGAATGAAGAACTTGAAACTTTATTATCACGAACTCCATCAGAATTTTGATCTACAATTTGTCCACCAGCTGGTGCATCACCATAAGTGATGTCACTATCAGAAATTGCATTCCATCCACTACTTGTTTTATAACTAAATGTTGGTGTCACAAAATTTGCAACTTTATCTCCAGCTGTATCTGTGTCACGAATTGAATATTGTATTTTTACTTTTCCATAATTTGCATCAGCACTATCAGAAATTTGTGATACAACCAAACCACCAATTCCTGTCGTTGGATAATCTACATTAAATTCTGGTGCAGCATTGTATCCAACAATATTTGTGTCAGTATTTGAGTTAGTATAATTATCAATAATTTTAACTGTGATAGTTTCTGTTCTTGATTGCATTACCCATGGCCAAGAAAGCGTACTTATTGTCGCGGGATTTGAAGAGAATCCTGTTCCCATTGTACCTACACCTGATAAGGTTCCATCAGTATTTGCTCCATAATATGTCGTACCTCCATCTCGAGAAAATTGTACAAAAATATTTTCATTCGCTGGTACACCTGTAACATTTTGTAATTTCAAAGTTACATTTGCAGATGTACTGTTTACATTAGTATCAGTATTATTTATCAAAAGTGTTGTTGCTGTCACTATAGGACTTGCTGCATCAAGAGTAAATGAAGGTGATGCAAGTGAGCCAATCATGTTTCCAACTGAGCCGTCATTGGCAACGACTTTAATTGTTTCATTTATATTTTGATAACCGTTCGCATCAGTTCGTGCAAGCCAAATAATTGACTTTCCTGTTCCTTTATTTGATAAACCGATACCATTACCTATAGCACTTACTGCTTTTACATAAATTGCAGTACCTGTATTGTGTGCTATCGCTGTCGTACTTATCGCTCCGCGAACAACTCCAAGCAAACTATTTCCTGATTTACTTGTATAAGAAATCATTTCATCGTCAATCATAATAGTTCCTGAAGTTGGTAAATATGTCGCATCAGAAACTGCAACTGAAGTTGTACCACTTGTAATATTTCCATTCAATGTCGCTGGAATAATATAAAACAAAGATTGAGTTGTTTGAGTTGATTCAATATCTGTCACATCATAACCAACACTTACTAAACCAGTCCCATCTTCACTGGCTGTAACATTTGAAACTGTTGGAGGTGAGTTTGCAAATTTAAAACTAAATGACTGAACTGGACTTTCATTATTAGTTGCAACATCAACCGCTTGTGCATGAATTTGATAGATATCATTAATTGTGAAAACAATAGATGATGTATCATAATTCCAAGTAGAATTTCCATTACCTAATGTTGTCGCTATGTAAACTTCAGTACCTGATGAAAATGACCCAGCACTGTAATATTTATTTGTAGTTGTATCTTTAATAGAAATATTTTCTGCGCTGACACCTGAACCTCCAGTATCTGCGACAGTTCCTTTTATAGATAAAACTTTATAAGATTCTTGTGGACTTGCAAGTGCGCCAAGTGTAGTACAACCATTACCACTAGTTGAACAAATTGAAGTGATAGTAGAAGTTGGTAAAGAATGATCGTAAGCTCTAGTTAAATTTGTAGCTGCAGTATTTCCATTTCCAGCAGCATCTGTTGCAACTCCTGCATTAACTGCTATTGTAACTGTTCCATCAGAAGTTGGGGTCACTACAAAATTATAAGTAGTTCCACTACCGGAAAATGTTCCAGCTGTTCCATTTGTAACTGTAATGTCACTTAATATAAAATTAGAAGTTGATTCAGAAAATGTTGCAGTCACAGCGATTGTTCCATTTGTTGGATCAGGAGCAGATGAAGTTAAGAGAACTGTAGGTGCTGTATTGTCAACTGCAAATGTCGCACCAGAAGTTGGAGCAGAGTTGACAACATTTCCAGCTAAGTCAGTACCAACTGAAAATGAAACTGTATCTGTTCCATCACCAGAAACTGCACCGACAACATAACTATATGTATATACTCTTGCACTTGATCTTGTCATACTAGTTGCAGGAAGAGTATTTATTCCAGAAATAGAAATTTTTGGAGCAATACTTGTTGCCATATCTTCATTAAAATTTGCTGTGATTATTTGAGTATCTCCCGACTTTACTGCATGACCAGTAACAGAATATGTGACAGAAGAAACTGTCGGTGCAACTGTGTCCACCGTCACCGTCACAACAGATGAAAGTCCAGTGTTACCAGCTAAGTCTGTCGCTTTAGTTTGGAAAGTATGTGCAGCATTAGTTAGTCCTGTGGCAGAATATGTCCAAGCTGCAGCTGTTCC
>Ga0194052_1001002_pt1 | contig 17042 bp, 17 predicted proteins | sample SepL226m_MetaG_FD_160117 | JGI IMG/M metagenome (GOLD analysis project Ga0194052, IMG submission 160117) | Anoxic zone freshwater microbial communities from boreal shield lake in IISD Experimental Lakes Area, Ontario, Canada - Sep2016-L227-6m | ecosystem: Environmental > Aquatic > Freshwater >... | reverse complement strand
GGAAGTGAAGCACGAGCAGCGGCACCGGCTCAAAGAAGGCCAGAAGGTGCTGGTGGCGGTTGTGCTGGATGACCAGGGCCGCCTGGCCGCCTCGGCGCGCCTGGACGACTTCCTGGGCGACGAGGCCGAGGACTACCGGGAGGGAGACAAGGTCTCGGTGATGGTTGCCGAGTTCACCGAGATTGGTGTGCGGGTGGTGGTCAACCACCGCCACTGGGGCATGGTGCACAACAGCGACGTCTTCAGCGAACTGACCCGGGGCGAGGTCCGCGACGGCTGGATCAAGGCGCTACGCGCCGACCACAAGCTGAACGTCGCCCTCACGGCGCCGGGCTACGCCAAGATCGACAGCATCGCCCAGGGCGTCCTGGACGTGCTGAAGCGCCGTGGTGGGTTCCTGCCCCTCACCGACAAGAGCCAGCCCGAAGCCATCTACGAGTCCCTGGGCATCAGCAAGAAAGTGTTCAAGCAGACCATCGGCTCGCTCTACAAGAGCCGGCGCATTGCCATCGAGCCGGAGGGCATCCGGCTCATCGCCGTGCCCTAGGCCCCGGATGCGCTACGCCGAGCCTCTCTTCCGGCCGCCCAGCGAGGCCGAGTCATTCATCCTCCAGGCCACGCTGGGGTGCTCGTGGAACGCCTGCACCTACTGCGCCATGTATCGCGCCAAGACCTTCCGGGTGCGGCCGCGGGAAGAAATTCTCGCAGACATCGCCGAGGCTGGAGCCCGCTTCGCGGACGAGGTCCGGCACGTCTTCGTGGCGGACGGCGACCCGCTGGCCATGGGGCTTGACCACTGGGAGCCCATCCTCTGCGCCCTCGCAGCGGCCTTCCCCCGGCTCCGGCGCGTCAGCACCTATGCCACCGCGCGGAACCTCCTGGAGAAGTCCCCGGAGCAGCTGCGCCGCCTCCGGGACCTGGGCCTGTCGCTGCTCTACATCGGCCCCGAGTCCGGGGATGACGTCACCCTGCAGCGTCTCGCCAAGGGCGCCAGCGCCGCCGAACACGCAGAGGCGGCCCGCCGGGCCCGGGACGCAGGCATGGAACAGTCGCTGATCTTCCTGCTGGGCGCCGGGGGCCGTGAGCGCAGCGAGGCCCATGCCCGTGCCTCCGGGCGCCTGGCCACAACCATGGACCCCCGGTTCCTCTCGACGCTGACGCTCACGGTGGTGCCGGGCACCCCCCTCGCTCGGCTGGCCGAGCAGGGTCGTTTCGAGCTGCCCGATGTCCCGGGGCTGCTGCAGGAGCTGCGCTGGTTCATTGAGGAAGCCCACCCCACTGCTGCCATCTTCCGCTCGAACCACGCCTCCAACTACCTGCCCATCGGGGGCCGCCTGCCCCGGGACCGGGAGACCATCCTCGCCGCCGTCGACGCAGCCCTCGCCGGGCAGGTGCCGCTCCGGCCCGAGTGGCGTCGGGGCCTCTAGGAATGGGCCTGGAACGAGCCAATAATCTTACGTTTTGTAAGATCCTGATCGAAATCACGGAGCTGCCGCCGGTGGTCATCTACATTGGAGCCGTTTGATGCAAAGGGATCCTCCGCCTTCGACCGCTTCAAGGAGCCGCCATGTCTCGCACCGCCGCCTTGCTCGTCCTCCTGGCCTCGCTGTCCCTTGCTGCCGCCGACCAGCCCGCCGTCAAGAGGACTCCAGCGCCCTACACCCTGCCGACCTCCGGCGAGAAGGTCTACCTGGCCTACTGCGCCAGCTGTCACGGGGCCAAGGGACTCGGTGATGGCCCTGTGGCGTCCTCCCTCAAGGCCCCCCTGCCTGACCTGAGCACCCTGGCCAAGCGCAACCAGGGCCAATATCCCAGCGCCCGGGTCTCCGAGAGCATCCGGGGCGAAGCCCTGAGCCATGCCCACGGCACCGCCGACATGCCCGTCTGGGGTCCCGTGTTCCGCTCCCTCGACAGCCGCAGCGAAGGCGCCACGAACATCCGGGTCTACAACCTAGTCAAGCACATCGAGGCGCTCCAGGCGAAGTAGCCTCCCGACACTCGAACCACCCCTCGGGCAAAACCCACCCCGAGGTAGGAATTCACTGGCTATAGTGGTTCCTCGGGGGCCCGTGATCCACGCCCCGCTGGAGGACCCATGCGCACCCCCCTCGCCTGCCGCACCTGGCTGGCAGCCATTCTGGCCGCAGCGCCCCTGGCGGCCCAGAGCCTGCCCATCGTGGAGAAGACCCTCTCGAACGGCATGCGGCTGGTGATGGTGGAGCGCCACGACCAGCCGACCATCTCCCTGGGCTGGATGGCCCGGGTGGGCAGCGCGGACGAGCGCCCCGGCATGACCGGCATCGCGCACCTGTTCGAGCACATGATGTTCAAGGGCACCCGCACCATCGGCACCCGGGATGCGAAGCGGGACGGCGAGCTGAACAACCTGCAGGACCAGATCCAGGTTGGCATCCGTGAAGAGATGGGCATCCTGCGCGAGCGGCAGCGCCGGGGCGAGATCACCAACATGATGGATCCCAAGGCCCGGACGCCCCGGCTTCAGGAGCTGATCAAGGCCTTCGACCGTCTGGTGGAGGAGCAGCGAGGCCTCGTCGTCAAGGACGAGATGGACAAGATCTACAGTCAGGCCGGCGGCACCGGCCTCAACGCCAGCACCAGCCAGGACCGCACCTTCTACATCACCAGCCTGCCCTCCAATAAGCTGGAGCTCTGGATGTGGCTGGAGTCCGACCGCTTGGCTAACCCCGTGTTCCGGGAGTTCTACAGCGAGCGGGACGTGATCCTCGAAGAGCGCCGCCAGACGCTGGAGAGCCGACCCGGAGGCATCGTGGGCGAGGCCTTCAATGCCATGACCTGGGCCGCCAACACCTACCACTGGGAGGTCATCGGCTGGCCCAGCGACATCGCCCAGGTCACCCGCGAGCAGGCCAACACCTTCTTTGCGACCTACTACGCTCCCAACAACATCACGGCGGTGCTCGTGGGCGACTTCAATCCCGCCCAGGCCGCCGCCCAAGCCGAGCGCTATTTCGGTCGCATCCCCGCCAACCCCAAGGGCGTGCCGGAGATCATCACCCTCGAGCCCGCCCAGCCCGCAGAGCAGCGCATGTTGGCCGAGGTGGAGACCACCCCCTCGATCCAGGTGGAGTTCAAGACCGTGTCCGCGGTGCACAAGGATGCGGCGGCCCTGCAGGCCCTGGCGGGCATCCTGGGCGGCGCGCCCGCCTTCATGGGCCGGCCCGGCGCGGGCGGCGGCCGGCCGCCCTCTGGCCGCCTGAACAAGGCCCTGGTGCTCGACCAGAAAGTCGCCACCCAGGCGAACGCGAGCTTCCGCGGCCAGAAGCTCGGCGGCACCTTCTCGCTGCGGGCCACGCCCGCACCGGGCCGGAGTCCTGCCGACCTGGAGCCCCTGCTCTACGCGGAGCTGACCCGAGTGGCCAAGGACGGCGTCACCGAAGAAGAGCTGCAGCGGTATAAGAAGGCCACCCAGGTGGGCCTCGCCAGCCGCCTCGAGACCAACGCCGGCATCCGGGAGACCCTGGCCCAGTATCTTGCTGTGGGCACCGTGGCGGACTTCCAGGCCGCCCAGGACCGCACCCTGGCCGTCACCCGCGAGGAGGTGCAGCGGGTGGCCCGGACCTGCTTCCCCCGGGAAGGGCGCAACGTGCTGCTCACCACCCGCAGGGAAGCCAAGGCCCCGGTGGACGATCCGCTCAAGAAGGGCCCTGAGCGCATGAAGAAAATGGAGGGCAAGTGATGCTCAGCCGCACCGCACTCATCCTCGCCCTCTGCGCCTCCTGCGCCTTCCCCCAGGCCATCCCAAGCCGCCCCGAGCAGCTGACCTTCGCCCCCCTGGCCTTCCAGGTGCCCCGGGCCAAGGAGCACAGGGCCAAGCTGAAGAACGGCATTCCCATCGTGCTCTCGGTCTCGGAGCAGGAGCCCTCGCCCCTGGTGCGTGTCACCATCTCCTGGCGCGGCGGCGCCTATCTGGATCCGAAGGGAAAGGAGGGCCTGGCCCAGCTCTTCGGCGCCCAGCTCGCCCGCGGGGGCACCGCGAGCCTGGACCCCGCGCAGCTCGACGACCGGCTGGAGACCTTGGCCGCCACCCTCAGCAGCGCCTGTGGCGAGACCACCGGCAGCCTTTCCCTCCAGGTGCTGAACCGGGACCTGGAAGCGGGCCTGAGCCTCCTGCTCCAGGTCTTCCAGGAGCCCGCCTTCACCCAGGACCGGCTGGACCTGGCCAAGCGCCAGCAGCGGCAGGCCCTGAGCCGGCGGAATGATGCGGTGACTTCCATCGCTTCGTACCAGATGAGCTACCTGCTCTTCGGGGACAGTCACTTCGCCAGCGCGGACACCACCGCCCCCAGCCTGGAGGCCATCACCCGCGAGGACCTGTTGGCCTTCCACGGGCGCCTCCTCCACCCGGCGAACCTGGTGGTGACCGTGTCCGGTCAGGTCGACCGCAAGGGGATCCTCGACAAGCTGAACGCAGGCCTCGGCGCCCTGAAGGCCAGTGCCCAGGCCCAGGTGAGTCCCGCCGTGCCCGCACCTGCCTTCACCCGCAAGCCCGGCATCTACATCAGCGACAAGGACGCGCCCCAGGCCATGGTGCAGTGGGCCTTCCCGGGCCTGCGCCGCAGCGACCCCGACTGGCACGCCGCCCTGGTCATGAACCAGGTGCTGGGCGCCTCGGGCTTCACCAGCCGGCTCATGAAGAAGATCCGCTCGGACGAGGGCCTCACCTATGGGGTTCGCACCGCCCTCGGCCCTGGCCCCCACTGGCGGGGTGACCTCACCGGCAGCATGCAGACCAAGAACCGCTCCGTGGCCTACGCGCTGCGCCTGGCCATGGTGGAGATGCAGAAGCTCCGGGACGTGGCCGTTCCAGCGGAGGAACTGCAGGTCATCAAGGACAACCTGGTCGAGGCCTTCCCCAGCCAGTGGGGCAGCCGACAGGCCGTGGCCGGGCGACTCACCGAGGAGGTCCTCCTCGGCGCCAGCGAAGACTGGTGGGTGGACTTCCGGGAGAAGGTCCAGGCCATCACCCCCGCGGAGGTCCAGCGGCTGGCGAAGCGGCTGCTTGAGCCGAATCTGCTTGTGATCCTGGCAGTTGGCAAGACCGCGGAGATGGAGCCCGGTGATCCGGACCACCCCGTCCGTCTGGCCGAAGTCGCCAAGCTGCCTCTGACCCGACTCCCGCTTCGGGACGCCCTGACCCTCAAGCCCTTGAACTGATCCTCACCTGCCGTCTGCGGGCGGCGCCGGAGCCTGGAAAGGACACCCGCTGGCGCAGCTACCACAGCCGGAGGCGCAGTCCTTCGCCGGGCTGAGCTCGCGCAGGAAGCCCCGCAGGAACCAGCCGGCGGCGGCGGCGGCGAGGGCCAGCGCGGCGAAGGACTGGAAGCTCATGCGAACCCCAGCCAGCGGCCGGCGACGACCGTGATCCAGGCCATGCCCCAGCCGAGGACCAGACCGTAGGCCACGGTGAAGGCGGCCCAACCCCAGCTGCCGGCCTCCCGCCGGATCATGGCGATGGTGCCGAGGCAGGGCGTGTAGATGAGGGTGAAGATCATGAAGGCCAGGGCCGTGAGCGGGCTCAGGCCGGAGCCGTCACGCAGGGCCACCTGCAGGGGGCTCAGGCGCTCGCCGGCTTTGGGCTCCTCGCTGGCCTGGTGGATCACGGCCATGGTGGAGACCACAATCTCCTTGGCCACGAAGCCCGCCGTGAGGGCGATGACATCCTTCCAGGCCTCGGGACGCTTGCGGTCCGGGTCCAGGATGGGGCGCAGCACCGGCTCCACCTTTTGGCCCAGGCGCGCGGCCAGGCTGGTGTTCACGATCCGGCTCTCGTGGGCGAGTTGCAGGGCCCGGAGTCGCTCTTCGGCCTCGGCGGCGGGCAGGTTGAGGGTGACGACGGCCTGGCGCTGCTGCTGGTATTCCAGGGTCCACTGTCGGTTGGCGATGCCCGGGTAGCGGGACAGGAACCAGATCAGCGTGGCGCCGGCGAAGATGGTGGTGCCCGCGCGAGTGAGGAAGACCGAGCCCTTCTCCCACATGTGAATGAGCGTGGCCTTCAGCACCGGCAGCCGGTAGGGCGGCAGCTCCATCACGAAGGGCGTGCTGGGCCCCTGGAACAGCGCGCTGCGGAGCAGGCGACCCACGAGCACCGCCAGCACCAGGCCGAGGAAGTGCATGGCGATGATGACGACCGCCGCCATGAGCGGAGAGAAGAAGGTGCCGGCGATGACGATGTAGACCTGGAGGCGCGCCGAGCAGCTCACCAGCGGTGTGACCAGCATGGTGATGAGGCGGTCCTGACGGCTCTCGATGGTCCGCGCGGCCTGGATGGCGGGGACGTTGCAGCCGCTGCCCATGATGAGCGGGATGAAGCTCTTTCCGTGGAGGCCCATGACGTGCATGAGCCGGTCCATGATGAAGGCCGCCCGGGCCATGTAGCCCGTGTCCTCCATGAAGGCGATGCAGCCCATGAGGATCATGATCACGGGCACGAAGACGATCACGGCGCTCACGCCGGGGATGACCCCGTCCACCAGCAGGCTGGTGAGCTCACCGGCAGGGAGGCGCGAGCCCGCGAAGGCCGCCAGGGCCTTGAAGCCTTCGGAGATCCAGTCCTGGGGGATCTTCCCCAGAATGAAAGACAGTGAGTAGGTCAGGATCAGCACAGCGATGAAGATGGGGATGCCGAAGACCCGGTGGGTGAGGACCGCGTCCAGGCGCGAGGTGGGGGTGGCCTTGTCGTCGGCGGCTGTGGCCACCTCTTTCACCAGGCCGTGGGCGAAGCCGTAGCGGCGCTCCGCCACCAAGGTGGCGCCGTCCGCGCCCAGGTGCGGCTCCAGGAAGGCGAAGGACTTGCTCAGCTGGTGTCCGATCGCTTCGCTGGCGTGGCTCTCGGCCACCTGCCGCTTCGCCTCGGCATTGTTCTCCAGCAGCTGCAGCGCGAGCCAGCGGGGCGGCATGGCCGCCTCCAGGCGCTCGTCCCGGCAGATCTCCGCCTCCAGCAGCCGCAGCTCGCCTTCGATGTCGTGGCCGTAGTCCACGGTGATCCGCCGGCAGCGGTTGGACTCGCCGCGGGCCATGGCGGCCAGCAGGGTCTTCAGCTCCGTGATGCCCTGCTCCCGGTTGCCCACCGTGGGGATCACCGGCCCCCCCAGCAGGATCTCCAGGGCCGGCAGGTCGATGTGGATGCCCCGGTTCTCGGCGTCGTCCACCATGTTGAGCACGAAGGCCACGGGCTTACCGAGCTCCAGCAGCTGCGTGCTGAGATAGAGGTTGCGCTCCAGGTTGGAGGCGTCGAGGACGTTCAGCACCAGGTCCACTTCGGGGGAGGCCAGGTACTGCGAAGCCACCCGTTCGTCCTCGCTGCGCGCCGACAGCGAGTAGGTGCCGGGCAGGTCCACCACCTCCAGCGTACTCCCCTCGTGCTCGAAGGTGCCGCTGCGCCGCTCCACCGTCACCCCAGGCCAGTTGCCCACGTGGTGCCGGGAGCCCGTCAGGGCATTGAACAGCGTGGTCTTCCCGCAGTTGGGATTGCCCGCCAGGGCGATGGTAAGAGCCATCACACCAACCGTTGGACAAGAATGCAGGAGCTCTCATCCCGGCGCAGGGACAGGTGGTAGCCCTTGATGACCAGCTCCATGGGATCCCCCAGCGGCGCAAGCTTCTCGACCCGCAGCTGCGCCCCCCGGATGAAGCCCATCTCCAGCAGACGCTGACGCACCTGGCCCAGGGCATGCACCTGGACGACCTCTCCCTGGTCTCCAGGCTGGAGAAGACTCAGCGGGATGGGTAGATTTTGAGTCATTGTCTCAACTCCTAACCTAAGTGTAGCCCAGAACCGAGGCTTAACAAGGTCCGGACAGTCCGGTGTGATCTGCGTCTAAACTGAAGGGAATGAACCCCTCCAGCCCCCTGACCCTGCCCAACGCACTCACCCTGCTCAGGATTCTCGCGGTCCCTTTCTTCGCCATCGCGCTCTGGTACGGCCACCACTGGCAGGCCTTCATCATCTTCGCCGCCGCAGGCCTGACGGACCTGCTGGACGGCTATATCGCCCGGACCTTCGACCAGCGCTCAGACCTGGGCGCCGTCCTGGACCCGGCAGCGGACAAGTTCCTGATGACCACGGCCTTCGTCCTCCTGGCCTGGCGCACCCAGGGCATGACCGCGCCCATCCCGGTCTGGGTGGCGATCCTGGCCATCACCCGGGACCTGGTGATCTCCTTTTACGCCTTCGCCTCGGTGGACCGCCTGAGCGACAGCAAGTTCCATCCGAGCTTCCTGGGCAAGCTCAGCACCGCCATGCAGCTCATCGCCGTCTCCCTGGGACTCTTCTTTAACGCGCTGGGCTACCGGCCCTGGATGGACCCCTTCCTCCCGGAGATGTATTGGGTGGTGGCCGGCCTGGTGCTCGCTTCGGGCATCCACTACTTCCTGCGGGCGACGCGCTCGGCCCTGGCCTGATAGACTGGGTCATCCGCGTCGGGAGACGCCGAAGGAGACGCCATGAGAACACCTGCCCCGAAGGGGCCCAGGACTGCGCCCACCCCCAAGAGATTTAGCACCAGTCGGCCTGCGGCTCGACCACGCACACGGCCAGCCGCCCCCGCTGAAGCCCCGGCGGACGCCCGCTCAGAGACCCGCTCGGCAGGGCGCCCTTCCCGGCCCACCACCCGCTCCACGGCCCCAAGGGCTCTCCGCACGGACGCCCGGCCTGCCACCCGTCCCGGCGCCCGATCCACCGCCCAGGCTGAGACCCCGGCTGAGGGTCACTCCGGAACTCGGCCAGCCGGACGCACCTCCCGGCCTGCCACCCGCTCCGAGGCCTCCAGGGCTCCTCGCACGGACGCCCGGCCCGGGCCCCGTCCTGGCGCCCGTCCGGCCGCCGGGGGTCGCCCAGGCAGGAGGCCCGTCGCTCCGGTCGCACCGGCCCCAAAGCCCACGCCCGTGCGCAAGGCCGCTCCCCGGATCGTGAAGGCGGGCCAGGAGCGCCTCCAGAAGATCCTCGCCGCCGCGGGCATTGCCAGTCGCCGGGCCTGCGAGACCATCATCCTCGGGGGCCACGTCCAGGTGAATGGCAAGACCATCACGGAGCTGGGCACCCTGGCCGATCCCCGCCGGGATGTGATCACCGTGGACCTGCAGCCCATCCAGCGGGAGGACCCGGTCTACATCCTGATGAATAAGCCCAAGGGCTACGTCACCACGGTGAAGGACGACCGCGGGCGGCCCACAGTGATGGCCCTGCTGCACGGCGTCGAGGGCCGCCTCTACCCTGTGGGCCGCCTCGATTTCAACTCCGAAGGCCTGCTGCTCATGACCAACGATGGCGCCCTGGCCAAGGTGCTCATGGGTCCAGAGCACGAGATCCCCAAGGTCTACCTCGTCAAGGTCCACCGGAACCCCACCACCGAGCTGATCAAGGAGTTCCAGGAGGGCTTCCTCCTCAGCGGGCGGCGCCTGAAGCCCTGCCACGTCGAGGTCGCAGAGAAGGGCGACAACCCCTGGCTCAAGGTGACCCTCACCGAGGGCAAGAACCAGCAGATCCGCCGGATGTTCGCCGCCGTGGGCCACCCTGTCAGCAAGCTGCGCCGGGTCCAGTTCGGCCCCCTGGCGGACCCACTGCTGAAGCCCGGCACCTGGCGCTTCCTCAGCCCCCAGGAGATCGCGGCGATCAAGAGCCTCTAGGGCTCCAGCCCAGGTAGAGCCTCAGCCCAGGTGGAGGCTCCTCACCGCCAGGAAGATCTCCCGCAGGAAGAACACCAGCGCGATGACAAAGGCCGCCATGGCAAGGATGAACAGTGTCGCCACGGGAATGGCGATGCTGGCCTTCAGGACGGCGCCCAGGAACACCGTGGCGATGCTGACGCAAACCAGCAGGGCCGAGATGGTCCCGGAGGTGATCGCGAAGTTCACGAAGCGCCGCCGCTCAGCCAGGGTCTGCATCTCCAGCCGGATGGCCGGAATCCGGTCTTCCGTGGCAATCTCCAGCCGGTCGTTGAGCGCCCTGGCGCGGTCTACGATTCGGGCCAGCCGGGTGGAGAGCACCCCGAGGATCGTGCCGATGGAGGTCAGCAGGAAGACGGGTGCCACCGACAGTTGAATGACGTGGGAGATATCGGAGATGGTCTGGTCGGAAACGGGTATGGGCATGGGATATAGCTATCAGCTATCGGCTCTCAGCTGTCGATAAAAGATGGCCGCTCCAGGATCGGGGGGCGGTCTGACCTTGGCTGTCAGCGGTCAGCTCTCAGCTGTCAGCTATCAACTGCAGGATTCGGCACGGCACCCGAAGCCCAGCCAGGGCCTTCTTTCGCCGACAGCTGACAGCTGATAGCTGATAGCTGATAGCCCCTACAGCGCCTCTTCCTCGAAGTCCAGCATGTGCCCGCTCTTGCGGGCCTTGGTCTTGAGGTAGCGGAGGTTGTGGGGATTCGAGGCCTGCTGGTGACGCTCCCGGTCCACATCAATCCCAGCGGACTCCAGCGCCCCGATCTTGCGGGGGTTGTTGGTGAGCAGCTTGACCTTGGTGATGCCAAAGAACTTCAGCATCTCCACCGCGCAGTCGTAGGTGCGCAGGTCATCTGGGAAGCCCAGCGAGTGGTTCGCCTCGACCGTATCCAGCCCCTGCTCCTGGAGGGTGTAGGCCTTGAGCTTGTTGAGCAGGCCGATGCCGCGGCCCTCCTGGCGCAGGTAGAGCACCATGCCGCCATGCTCGGCCACGTGGCGCAGCCCCTCTTCCAACTGCTGGCGGCAGTCGCACTTCAGGCTGCCCAGCACATCCCCGGTCCAGCACTCAGAGTGGACGCGCACGGCAATCCGTCGGCGGGCATCGATCTCGCCGCTGACGATGGCCAGGTGCTCCTTCCCGGTGGCATGCTCGAGGAAGCCATAGACCGTGAACTTGCCGAACACGGAGGGGACGTTCGCCTTGGCAATGAAGGGGACCTTATCGGCCTGCAGCTTGCAGAAGAGCTCAAGCTTCGGGGCGCTACTGGGATCGGTGGGAGACATGGGGGGGTCCAGGGAAGTTGGTTCAACGTCTTGGATGCCACAACGGGGGAAAAGGATCGCCGATTTTTAGATTCGATCTCATTTGGCGATTATTGTTTCAAACAATATCGCACTCCATCCGGGCCAGGACCGCAGCCTCCACCTGGGCGATGAACGCCGGCAGAGCCAGGGCAACCTTGGCACCGGAGGCCAGCCGGTGCCCTCCGCCACCGAACTGGCGGCAGACAGCATTCACATCCACCCGCTCCCGGGATCGGAGGCTTACCTTAGCGCGGCCGTCGGCGGTCTCCGAGAACAGGGCAGCCACCTCCACACCCTTGAGCTTGCGGGGTTCCTCGACCAGGTCGTCAAGGTCTTCGGGGGTCGCGCCGCAGGCCGTGAGGTCTGCCTGGGTGACCGCCACGTAGGCGAACGTCCCCTCACCGCGGAGTTGCAGCCCCCCCATGGCCCGGCCAAAGAGCTTGAGCTTGGCGGGAGTGGCGGTCTGGTAGAGGGCGTTGAAAGTTCGGGCCGGGTGGGCTCCCTGGGCGATCAGGTCGGCCGCGGCGTGATGCACCTTTGGCGTGCTATTGGAATGCCGGAAGTTGCCTGTGTCGCTCACCAGTCCGGCGTAGAGCGCCTGCACCATCACCAACGGCAGTTCGCCTCCGACGCGCGGGCGGACAAGCTCGTAGACCAGCTCGGCGCTGGCACTGGCGGTACTGTCCGTGAACTCCGCGTGGAAGCCGTCCGGAGCGCCCTTCAGGTGATGATCAAGGCAGGCCCTGACCGCGCGGGTCGTCAGGAAGGCTGAGGTCAGCGGCCCCATGCGCTGGGGCTCCGAGGCATCCACCAGCAGCCAGGCCTCGGGCCACAGGGCCAGGTCCGCGTGGCGGCCGGCGGGCTCGAAGACCTCCACCCAGCCCTGCGGATCCAGGAAGCGCAGGTTCTCCGGCAGGGAGGGCGTGACCACAATCCGGACCTCAGTGCCCTGCCCCTTGAGGTAGGCGGCCAGGGCCACGGCCGCACCCACCCCGTCCCCATCGGGATTCTCATGCGTGGTGAGGAGAATCCTGGTGTGGCTGTCGAGAAAGGCGGCGAAGCGGTCCAGCATGAATCTTGACCTCACAAGTCAGGATACTACAGGTGTTCCCGCTTGTTCTCGAGGCTCTCAGGCTTGAAGGCCTTGAGCTCATGCACCACTTCCGCCAGTATCGCCCGCTTCAACGCGTAGGGCAGGAAGGCGCTCTTGAAGCCCATGAGGATGAGCTCTTTGATCTCCTCCAGGTTGAACCCCAGTTCGTCGTGGATGACCTGAAACTCACGGCTGACGGTGGTACCCGTGACCATGCGGTTGTCCGTGTTCACCGTGACCCGCAGACCCAGGTCGTAGAAGAGCCGGATGGGGTGGTCGGCCATCTTCTTCACAGCCTTCGTCTGCACGTTGCTGGAGGGGCAACACTCCAGGGGGATGCGGTGATCATTGACGTAGTTCAGCAGGTCGCCGTCCTCGATGAGCCGAACGCCGTGGCCGATGCGGTGGGCGCCGCAGAGGTGGATCGCCTGGTGGATGCTCTCGGGGCCGTAGGCCTCGCCCGCATGGAGGGTGCAGTTGATGTTGTTCTGGAGCACCCGGCCGAAGGCGTCCTTGTGGCGCTTGGCGGGGAAGTTCTCCTCCGCGCCGGCCAGGTCATAGCCCACCACACCCTTGTTCTTGAAGGCCACGGTCAGGTCCGCCAGCCGGAGCGAGATGTCCGGGGAGATGTGCCGCATGCCGCAGAGGATGACGCCGGTCTTGATGTTGTACTGGCGCTCGGCTTTGGCCAGGCCCTCCAGCACGGCCTGCACGATGGCGTGCATGGTCAGGCCCTTCTGCTGGTGCAGGATGGGGCTGTAGCGCACCTCCATGTAGCGGACGTTCTCCAGCGCCGCGTCCTCAGCCAGCTCGAAGGCGGTGCGGACCAGGCTGTCGTAGGTCTGCATCACCGAGAGGGTGACGTCGAAGGCCCGGAGGTATTCCACCAGGGACTTGCAGTCGTCGCCCACCTCCACGAAGGGCCGCAGGCCGTCGACTGAGTTGGCAGGGAGCTTCACCTTCTGCTCCTCGGCCAGCTCGAGGATGGTCGGGATGCGCAGACTCCCGTCCAGGTGGACGTGAAGGTCCGTCTTGGGAAGCCGCTGGAGGTCCTGGATCGTGAGTTTTGCCATGGTCCAGACTACCGCCAACGCCACGTCCGTGACCACAGCACGCCACCGGGGGCGGCGAGCTATCGGCTGTCAGCTGTCAGCTAAAGCCCACAGCCCGGCGGTCGGTCTACCCGGGGCGCGCCTTACCCGGCGGTGATGGCATTCGACCGACAGCCGTCGGCTATCCACAGCCAGGAGTGGAACAGCCCAACAAACCCATCCACGCCCCTCTTTGGCCGACAGCTGAGAGCTGAGAGCCAACAGCTATCAACTCGCGCCGACCCACCCGGGCACGCCCCCCCCACTCCGCCGGGCCCTTCTTGAGCCGACAGCTGACAGCCGACAGCTAAGTGTTCAGCTGGCTCATGCGGTGGGCCAGCACCGAATCGTCCGTGGCCCGGCCCTGACAGGCCTTGCAGAGCCCGAAGATGTGGTGGCTGTGGTGCATGGGCCGGAAGGCGAACTCGGTGCAGATCTGGTCCTGGAGCGCCTCCAGATCGGGGCGGTAGAACTCGATGATGGCATCGCAGTTCAGGCAGATCAGGTGGTCGTGGTGCTCGTCGCTGCGGACCGCCTCATAGTGCGCATGCTGGTCCCCGAGGGTGCTCTTGCGAACGAGACCACATTGCACCAGCAGGTCCAGCGTCCGGTAGACCGTGGCCCGGCTGATGGCCTTGCTCTTCTGCTTGAGCGCCATGTGCAGCTGGTCGGCGTCGAAGTGGTGGGGCTGGCCGAAGACCTCTTCGACCAGTTCGAGCCGCTCGCCGGTCAGCTTCAGCTGGCGGGAGCGCAGAAAATTCTCGAAGCGCTGCTGTTCCTCGGGTCGTTCGATCTTTGGCTTGCGCATGGGGCCCTCGCGGGGAAGTCTACCTGATTAGTCATAAAATAAATATTTCTCAAATTTTTATTAGCTAGATATCATATAGATTGCTTAAACATAGTGGAGAACATATGGCAGTCGTTACAATTAAATCCCCCCATCTTTCTTCCGACCAGAAGTCACGCATTGGTGAGCGGATCATCACCGCCCTCCAGAATGAAGGTCTGGCTCCCGGATCCGTGGTGGTGTTCTTCCAGGCCGAGCGCGGCGACATGTATCTGGATGGCCTGCTCGTTGAGGCCCAGAACACTCCGGCCACCACCCAGCCCCAGGCCCCTGCTCCCAAGGCGCCCGCGGCCGCTCCGACCACCGAGTCCACCCCCGCCTTCAAGACCAAGGCCCGGCGCTCCAAGCCCGAGCTTGAGGACCTGAAGAACAAGCTGAGCCAGGCCCTGCAGGACAAGGGTTCCCTGAGCAGCTTCGAGGCCCAGGAGGCCCTGGGCCTGAAGGAATGCGACTGGGCTCCCGCCACCCTGCGGCGCCTGTTCACGGAGCTGGAAGAGTCCGAGCAGATCGCCAAGAGCGGCCAGAAGCGTGGCACCCGCTACGTCTGGAAGGGTGTGCCCACCCCCCAGAGCGTGCCCCAGGTCAAGCTCGTGAAGGCCGAGAGCGAAGGGGCCTGAACCTCAGGCGTCTGCCACACTGGGCCCATGGACTGGTTCGTTCGGGACTTCGACCATCCCGCCTACTTCACCATCTACGCGGACAAGGCTGAGGAGGCGGCGCAGGAAGGCCCTGCCTTGGCCGCCCTGCTCGACCTGCCAGCCGGGTGCCGGGTGCTGGATCTCCCCTGTGGCTGGGGGCGGCTGAACCCCCACCTGAGAGACCGGGGCCTGCAGGTGATCGGCGGCGACCTGAGCCCCCTGAACCTGGCCCGGCACCGCCGCAGCCAGCCGACGCCCCTGGTCCGGCTGGACCTCCGGGCCCTGCCCTTCAAGGGCGCCATCGCCGACGGCGTGTTCTGCGCCTACACCAGCTGGGGCTACTTCGCCACCGAGGCCGAAAACCTCCTCCAGCTGACCGAGTTTGCCCGGGTGCTGCGGCTGGGCGGTGTGCTGCTCCTGGACCTGGTGGGGCGGTCCCGCCTCCAGGCCAGCGTGGCCGAAGTCGAGGGCTACTGGATGGACTACCAGGAGGGCTACCAGGAACGGGTCACCTGGAGTCCCGATGGCCGCCGCATCATCACCGAGCGCCTCTGCCAAGGGGAGCAGTTCTGCCACGACATCTGGATTCCCACGGACCTGCAAGTCAGGGCCGCCCTGGAGGCGGCAGGCTTTGAGGTGACCCAGGCCTTCGGCGGCCTGGATGGGAGCCCCTGGGATGAGGCCGCGGACCGCTGGATCTACCGGGCGATCAAGCGCTGACGCGGCCCATCGCCAGCAGGTAGGCGGCGAACCCCAGCCCGCAGATCCCCAGGGCCAGGGGCAGGCCCAGGGTCTGCACGAGGACCCCGCCCACGAGGGGCCCGATCATCAGCCCCACGGAGTAGGCGAGGTTCAGGATGGAGAAAGCTGAAGCGAAGCTCTGGCTGCCCTGCTGCTCCACCTGATCGGCCACCGCGGGGCTGCAGGGACTCATGATGAAGCTGGCCGCGCTGCCCAGCCCCATCATCGCCAGCACCACCATCCAGAGCTTAGGCAGCAGGGCCGGCAGGGGCAGGAGCACCGGGGTCAGGACCAGCCCCATGCGCAGGACCTTGGCCCGGCCGATGCGGTCGGACAGGCGTCCCATCAGGGGCGACGTGAAGGTGTGCGCGAGGGCCATGGCCGCGAAGCAGAGACCGATACCGGAAGGGCCGAGGCCCAGCCGGTGGTCCATGTCCAGCGGGACCGTCGACTCCAGCAGACCCCACAGGCACGAGCCCAGGGCCATGGCTCCGGCGAAGACCCGGATCACCGGATTGGCCAGCAGCTGGCGAAAGGGCAGGCGCTCACCCCGGTCGGGCTCGACCTCCGGCAGCAGGAAGGCCCGGCCAGCGGCGTCCAGGGCCACCAGCCCTGCACCCAGGAGGAAAGGCGCCGCAGGTCCCGCGTGCTGGGCCAGGAAGCCCGAGATGGGCGGCCCGATGAGCACCCCGAGGTTGGCGGCGGCGAAGGCCGTGCCCATGGCGCGTCCCCTTGATTCCGAAGGAAAGTGGTCCGCCAGCAGCGCCATGCCCGGCAGCCAGGTGGCCGCGCCCGCGACCCCCTGGCAGGACCGCGCCAGCACCAGCAGCCAATACTGGTTCGACACCGCGAACACCAGCGTGGTCACGGCCAGCCCGGCCAGGCCCCAGAGCATGGGGAGCCGCCGACCATAGCGATCCGTGAGCATGGCCACCGGGAAGGTGGCCAGCAGCAGGGCCACGGCGTAGCTGCCGAAGAGCACCCCAACCTGCATCGGGTTGAGGTGCAGGTCCCGCGCATAGCGCGGCAGCAGTGGCACCAGCAGGTAGTAGAGGAGCATGTCCACGTGGAACGCGAGCGCCGTCACCAGCAGAGCGGCAGTCTGAGTCGAGGGGCGGCGCATCCCTCACTATGGAACAGACTCGGGTGCGGATCACCCGCCTCAGAGGGCAAAGCGAGTGGAGGGCTTTGCCCGACTCGAGCGCGGGGACCCGGGGGTATTCGCGCAGCGCAGCGAAGCGAGGAACCCCCGGAGGATACTAGGAGCACGGCCCCCTTGCGGAGGCCGTGGTGGATCGGTAAGCCGGGTTCTGTCGTGGAGCGTCATTCCTCTGGGATGAATGTCACCACCCACCTCGTGCGACCTACCCGCCGGCTCGGTCGGGTCAACCCTCGCCGCTTGCGCGGTGCGCCGGCCTATTTGGTCTTGCTCCCTGGGGGGTTTGCCATGCCCGTCCTGTTGCCAGTCCGGCGGTGGGCTCTTACCCCACCGTTTCACCCTTACCTGATCCGCTTGCGCGGCCATCGGCGGTTTGTTCTCTGTTGCACTTTCCGTCGGGTCACCACGCCCTGGCGTTACCAGGCCCAGCACCCTGCGGAGCCCGGACTTTCCTCTGGCC
>Ga0194052_1001001_pt1 | contig 17042 bp, 16 predicted proteins | sample SepL226m_MetaG_FD_160117 | JGI IMG/M metagenome (GOLD analysis project Ga0194052, IMG submission 160117) | Anoxic zone freshwater microbial communities from boreal shield lake in IISD Experimental Lakes Area, Ontario, Canada - Sep2016-L227-6m | ecosystem: Environmental > Aquatic > Freshwater >... | reverse complement strand
CTTCTGGACCTGCTCATCGATGCCGACGCCATTGGGGAGAAGGTCCCCAGCGACGCGGGGAAGGGCGTGATCACCCTCTCCACCCGACGCCATGCCCTGGGTGTGGAGGTCCGCATCGCGGACAATGGCGTCGGCATCGATGAGCAGGTCCAGAAGAAGATCTTCGACCCCTTCTTCACGACCAAGCGGGTCGGCAAGGGGACCGGCCAGGGGCTCACCGTCTGCTACCAGGTCATCGTCAACCGGCATGGGGGAACCATCCTCTGCCAGTCCGTGCTGGGCGCGGGCACCACCTTCATCCTCCGGCTACCCCTTGGCACTCCCCAAGGGAGCCTCGCCGACGTTTGGGAGTAGCGCCATGAGGATGCTCGTCATTGATGATGATCCCCTGATCCTGCGGGCCCTCAACCGGACCTTCCACACCCAGCGCCCCGAGTGGGAGGTGGTCTTGGTCGATTCCGGGGAGGAGGCCGTTCGGAAGATGGCCGAGTCCCGCTTCGACACCGTCCTGACGGACATGCAGATGCCCGGCATGGATGGCTCCCAGGTGCTGCACCACGCGAGGCAGCTGCAGCCGGGCGCCGTGCGGGTGGTCCTCTCGGGTCATGCCCCCCTGCGGCGGATCCTCGAGGCCGAGGGCGACTACCACCGCTTTCTCGTCAAGCCCGTCGACCCGAATGACCTGGTCGTGATCCTGGACTCGTTCTGTCTGAATCCCGCCGAGGAGGATTCCCGGCTGGCCCGGTCCATCGTGGCCGGCCTGGAGCGGCTGCCCAGCCTGACCCGGCACCTGGTGGCCCTCAAGGAGCAACTGGAGCAGCCCACGCCGAACCTGCAGCGCATCACCGCCATTATCGGCCAGGACATCGGCATGGCCTCGAAGGTCCTCAAGCTGGTGAACTCCGCCTACATGCCGTTCCGGCGGTCCATCACCAGCCTGACCCAGGCCGTGGAGTTCCTCGGGGTGGACCTGCTCCAGGAGATGGTCCTGAGCCGGGATCTGCTGGCCGCTGCGGTGGACGAGCATCCCGAGGGCCTCTCCCTCGAGGACGTCTGGGCCCACTCCGTGCGGGTGGGTCGGCTGGCCCGGGAGCTGGTCTACAAGGAGACCGGGGACCGGAAGGCTGCCGAGGAGAGCTACTCCGTGGGGCTGCTCCACGACATCGGACTGGTTGCCATGGCGATCCACCCGGGCTGCGCCTACCACTCGGTCCTGGAGAAGGGCATGGCGCAGGGGAACCTCCTGACAAAGATGGAGCGCCAGACCTTCGGGACCGACCACATCCAGGTGGGGGCCCAGCTCGTGAGCCTCTGGGGCCTGCCCACCCCTTTCGCATCGGCCATCCAGAGGCAGTACCTCACCTCCCTGGACGACCACCCGACCCTCATCTCCCTGGCGCTGCATGTGGCCCACTCCTGGCTGGACCAGCACATCTCCCCGGGCGAATTCACCGAGGGGACCGCCATGCTGGACTATCCCGAGGCGGATTTGGCGTCTGCGGACTCGCGGTGGAACGTTCTTGTGAAAAAATGGAAGGAGGGCCGTCCCCCGCGGGGCGCCTCCCCCGATGACGCGCTCCAGCGGAGCACCCCTTGACCGCCCCAGCCAATCCGAACGACCATTCCCCCATCGCCCCGCAGGTATCCCCGGGCAGGAGTCGACCATGAAACCTCGCGTGCTTCTTGTCGACGATGATGTGCTGCTGCTGAGGTCGCTGGGCCGGATCCTCCGGGACGAGTTCGAAATCGTCACAGCAGAATCGGGCGAAGCCGCCCTGCAGGTACTCTTCGACGCGGCCCCCTTTGCCGTGGTCATCGCCGACATGATGATGCCCGGCATGGACGGCATCCACTTCCTGGACCAGTGGAAGTTCCTGTCGCCCAACACCACACGGGTCATGCTCACGGGCCAGGCTGAGCTGGGCACCGCCATCGATGCGGTGAACCAGGGCCAGGTCTTCCGCTTCCTGACCAAGCCCATCAAGGGCGATGACCTGCGGCTGGTGCTGGTGGACGCCGTGAACCAGTACGAGCTGGTCATGGCCGAGCGCACCCTGCTGGAGCAGACCCTGACCGGCAGCGTCCAGACCCTGGTGGAGCTGCTGTCCCTCTTCGATCCCAAGGGCTTCGGCCGGACCAAGGAGATGCGGGACCTCGCCGTGGCCATCGCGGAGAAGTTCTCCCTCGACGTGGGCTGGGACATCGGCCTCGCCGCGCTGCTGGCCCGCATCGGCTGGTTGGCCATCCCGGTGGAGATCCAGGCCAAGATCACCCGGGGCGAGCGGCTCAGCGTCCAGGAGAACGAGATGTTCCTGCGGGCGCCGGAGATCGGCTCGAACATCATCGCCAACATCCCGAGGCTGCAGTCCGTGGCCCAGATCATCAAGTACAGCACCAAGAACTATGACGGCACGGGCTACCCCAACGAGCGGATCCAGCGGGAGGATCTGCCCCTCGGCTCCCGAATCCTGAAGGTGGTGAGCGAGTACGTCAACCGGCTCCAGATCCGGAAGTCCAAGATGGTGGTCTTCAGCGAGATCGAAACCGGCGCCGGGACGAAGTACGATCCGGACGTGCTGAAGGCGCTGGGCGAGCTGATCCACGTGCCTGCCAGTGAAGCCGAGCGGCATGTGCTGCTGGCCCTGGACGAGCTCCAGCCGGGCATGATCCTGGCCGATGACGTCTACGTCAAAAACAACGAGGTCGCGGTGCTGCCCATGGGCACCCAGCTGAACCTGCTGCACATCGAGAAGCTGCGGAACTACTCGCTCGGCACCACGCTGGCCGGGCCGATCATGATCAACAAGATCGTCTGAAGGCTCAGTCTGGCGGCAGCTCGGGCACCAGGGACTCCACGAAGGTGGCCTCCACGCGGAAGACGGTCCGGATCAAGGGGGCGGTCAGCACGTCGTGGGGACGGCCGTTGCCCACCAGGTGCCCCTGGTCCAGGACCAGCACCCGGTCGAAGCGGTAGGCCGCGCGCAGGTCGTGGAGACTGACCAGGATGGTGCCGCCCTCTGTCGCGAGGCGCCGGGCCAGACGCATGACCTCCAGGGCGTGGCGCACGTCCAGCTGGGCCACGGGCTCATCCCACAGCTGGATGGGAGCCCGGGTGGCCAGGGCCCGGGCCAGGCCCACGCGGTGGCGCTCGCCGCCGGAGAGCCGCGTGGCGGGGCGCTCGGCCAGGTGGGTGAGGTCCAGCTCCGCCAGGGCCTCGGCCACGCCCGAGGGGTCGTCCTGCCAGGCATAGCGGCCCTGGGCTACCACCTCCCGCACCGGGAAGGCGAACTCGAAGTGGGCCTCCTGGCCCACCCAGGCCAGGCGCCGGCCGCGGTCCGCCATGAGGATGCGCGACAGCGATTGTCCATTCCACTGGATGGTGCCCTGGGCCGGCAGGAGGCCCGCCAGGGCCTGGATCAGCGTGGACTTGCCCGCACCGTTGGGACCCACCACCGCCACCAGCTCGCCGGGACCCAGGTCCAGGGCAACCCCCTCCAGGCGGCCCGGGACGGAGAGGTCGGCGGCGTGGAGCGCCGCGGAATTCACTGGGGCCTCCGCAGGAGCCAGAGGAAGAAGGGCCCGCCGACCAGGGCCGTGACGACACCCAGCCGCAGGCCCAGGGGGAAGGTGCGGGTGACCAGGTCGCAGGCCAACAGGAAGGTCGCGCCGCCGAGCATGGAGTAGGGCAGCAGCCGCCGGTGGTCCGGGCCGAACGCCAGGCGCATGACGTGGGGCACCACCAGACCCACGAAGCCCACCATGCCCGCCACGGCCGTGGCCATGGCCGTGAGGATCGTGGAGAGCAGGATCAGCTGGAAGCGGAGCCGCCGCACATCCACGCCGAGGCTCTGGGCGCTCTGCTCGCCCAGGCTGAGCAGGTCCATGGGGCGCCCCAGGGGCAGCAGGAGCAGGCAGGCGGCCAGGATCGGGGGCCCGCCCATCCAGACGTGCTCCCAGCTGCGGCTCTCCAGGCCGCCCATGAGCCAGAAGAGGATCTGCGCGTTCACCTCGAAGTGGCCCGCGGTGGTGGTGAGCAGGAAGCTGGTGCCCGCCCCTAGGAGGGCGTTGAGGGCGACCCCCGAGAGCAGCAGGCGCTCGGTGCCCGCGCCCCGCTGGGCGAGCATTAGGACGGCGCCCGTGGCGGCGAAGGCGCCGGCCACCGAGGCCAGGGGCAGGGCCCAGAGGGTGGCCGAGGCGAAGCCCAGCAGGGGGCCCAGGGCCAGCACGGCCACGGCGCCGAGCGCCCCGCCGCTGCTGACGCCCAGCAGCCCCGGGCTGGCCAGCGGGTTGCGGAAGAAGGCCTGCATCACCACGCCGCTGGCACCCAGCGCCGCGCCCACGGCCATGCCCACCAGGGCCCGTGGCAGGCGGAAGTCCCGCACCACCGTGCGGGCGATCTCGTCGCCGCCACCCTGGAGGGCCGCCAGCACCTGGCTGAAGCTCAGCCGCATCTCGCCGAAGGCCAGCGAGGCCAGGAAGGCGACGGCGAGCAAGGCCAGCAGGGCGGGGATGGCGGCGCGGGACCTCACCGGAAGCGGTCCGGATGCAGGGCCCGCGCCAGCACTTCGTAGGCGGCGATGCGGTGGTGGGAGATGCTGGACATCATGGGCCCCGGCACCGGGACCAGCCGCCCGGCCTTGAAGGCGGGCAGGGCGCGATAGTGGGGGATCTCGCCCAGGCGGGCCTGGATGCCCGGGTCGTCGGAGACGACGAGCACCTCGGCGTGCCACAGGAGGAGGCGCTCCGAAGGCGTGGGCGCGTGCCCCCGGAGGCCCGCTTCCGCCGCGACGTTCAGGGCGCCCGTGTGGTCGCAGAGGTCCTGGAAGGTGGTGCCGGTGCCGGAGGTGAAGGGATAGACCGTGGCGCTGAGCACGCGCACGGGCTTGACGCCCCGCAGCCTCCCCGCCAATGCCTCTACGCGGCTCCGGCACTGAGCGATCAGCGCCTGGGCCCGCGCCTCCTGGCCCAGCTCCCGCCCCAGCAGCTGGATGCTGGCGTAGACATCTTCCAGGGTGTCGAAGCGGTCCAGCACCACCAGGTGGACGCCAGCACGCCGGAGGAGGCTCAGCGTCTCGGGTCGGGTGAAGCTGGTGGCGAGCACCAGGTCCGGCCGGAACCGCAGGACGCTCTCGGCGTCGCTCTCGCGGATCATGGGGTAGCGCTTGGCCTCGGCGGCCACGGGGCTGAACCGGGCCTCCTGGGCGATGTGGCTGAGGGCTGCGATCTGGCCGGGATCCGCCAGGGCCAGCAGCAGCTCGTCGGTGCCCACGGCCTGGCTCACCACGCGCTGCGGCCGGGCCGCCCCGAGGGGCAGCGCCAGGACCAGCAGCAGCGCGAGGAGCCGCCGGGTCATCACCACCTCCAAGTCACGCTGAGGGACCAGCGGGGTCCCTGGGCTGGGAAGCCGTAGACCAGGGCCGCGTCGCCGTTGTGGTTCTGGCGTCCGGTCAGCCAGTCCTGGATCGTCTGGCGGGGCTGCAGCAGGTGCTCGCCGCGGAGGGCGAGGAGCAGGCCCTTCACGGGCTCGTGCGACAGGCCCAGGCTCAGGTCCCGGGTGGGGCTGCCGATGGAGAGCACTTCGTACGTGGTGTCGCTCAGGTCGTAGCGGGGGCCGATGCGGTCGAGGCGGAGGTCCGCCCGCCAGGCCTTGGCCTGGACGAAGACGGCCACCCCGCAGGTGAAGAAGGGGTGCCGCAGGATGGCGCTGTTCTGCTGGCCGTAGCGCTGGCCGTCCGTGTCGTGATCCAGGTCCCGGGTCTCCTGGCTGCGGGCCATCAGGTCGGCCCCGAAGGCCACGTCGCCGCCGCCGCGCCAGCCCAGGGCGCCCTCCAGGCTCTGGGCCTGGATGCTGCCGCTGTTCAGGTAGTGGGAGGTGTAGAGCGGGGGCCAGGCGAAGCTGGTGTCGTAGACGTAAGCCAGCAGGTCGCTGACGCGGGTGCGCTGGGCTTCGAGCCGGTATTCCCAGTGGCCCGCGACCAGGCCGGTGGCGCCGAGCTGGAGGGTGTGGCTCCGCTCCGGCTGCAGCGGATAGGCCCTGCCATCCTGGCTCTGGGCCTGGGCGTTGAGGGTGAACTCCGTGGTGTTGGGCATGCGGAAGCCCTGGCCGGCGCTGGCGTAGAGCCGCAGCTCCGGCGCGAGGATCCAGTTCAAGCCCGAGCGCCCGGTGGTGGCTTCGGCGCTGCCGGCCCGTTCCCGGGCGCCGGTGTCGGCGCGGGTGAGGTCCCGGTGGCCGCCATCCCGGCGCAGGCCCGCGACCCAGTCCAGGCCCGGGGCCAGGGTCCAGCGCGCTTCCAGGGCACCCGCGAGGTCGCGGCCTTCGCCCCGGTAGGGCACCGCCGCGTAGGTTCCCGGGTCATAGTAGTTCTTCGCGTGGCTGGTGTCCTCGCGGCCCTCGAGGCGGGCCGAGAGGCGGAGGGTGCTGAGGGGCGTCCAGTGCAGGGTCAGCTGGTCCTCGACCCGCTTGAAGTCCCGGTCGGTCTGCTGCCGCTGGGTTCCGTCGGGATCACTGGTGAGGCCGGAGACGGCCTGCAGCCGGTTCTCCAGCACCAGGCCCGGGGCCAGGGTCCAGCGCAGGCTGGCGCCCCAGCTCTCCTGCCGGGCGCGGGTCTCGCGGCTGGGATCGTAGCTGCGCACCGTGGGCCAGCCACTGGTGGCGAAGGGCACCGAGGCCGTCTGGCCCGAGTTGCGGTAGGTCCCGGTGAAGTCCAGCCCGCCCAGGGTGGCGCCCAGGCGGAGGAAGCCGCCGGCCTGCCGGAAGCTGTCCCCCGGGAAGGGGCTCTCCTGCCGCTGCGCCTCAGCGCCCGCGGCGAGCCAGCGCCGGTCGCTGCTGAGCTGCACCTGGGCGGAGCCGCCCCGCTGGCCGTCGGTGCCCAGCTTCAGGGCGGTCTGGCCATGGAACCCCGTCTCACCCCGGCCCAAGCTGGTGAGGGCGATGACGCCGCCGATGGCGTCGCTGCCGTAGAGCACCGAGGCGGGCCCCAGGATCAGCTCCACCCGGGCGATGCCCACCAGGCTGAGGGCGCCGAGGTCGGGGCTGGTGGCGGTGGGGTCGTTGAGCCGCAGGCCGTCCAGCAGCACCACGACATTGCGGCTCAGGGTGCCGTTGAGGAAGGCCGAGGCCTGCTTGCCGGTGCTGCCGGCGGGCATCACGGCCCCAGGCTGGAGCACCTCCAGCAACTCGGCGAGGGTGCGACTGCCCAGGCGGGCCAGCTCGTCCGCCTCCACGATGCGCACCGGGGCCGGTGTCCGGGTGACCTCCACAGGCTGGGTCTCGGCGTTGACCGTGACCGTGGCCTCGCCGGGCTTCCGCTCGAGGGCATCGGCAGCGCCCCAGGCAGCGGGGACGAGGGCGGACACGGCCGCCAGGGTGAAGAGAGCTCGGGAATGGCCCATCATGCCTCCACGCATGAAGTCGCGGAGACTGGGCGGATCCGCGAGGGACCATGGCCCGGCCCGTGCCCGCGACGGGGGGTGAGGTGCAGGACCGGTCTCCGGGCTCACACGCGACAGGGGCTTGAAGGCTCCCCCCGAGCCTTCCCGGGATTCCTCCCAGTGACTCGGGCTTCAGCTTCCTGGAGGCTGCCCGCACATGGCTCCGGGGGCTTCCAGAAGGTCTCAGGTCTCACGCGGGTCAGACTTCAAGCCACGTGGTGCATACCGTTGCGGGGCAGCGCAGGATTCAAACCTGCTTCCCGAACATCCAACACAGGTTGTCAGGACTCCAAGAGAACCACGGGCCGGAGCCCGGGGCAAGTAGAATGGACGAATGCGAGCACCCATCGGCATCATCGGCGGCAGCGGCCTCTATCAGATGGAGGGCCTGGTCCTGGATCGGTCCGTGGCGGTGGCCACGCCCTTCGGCGAGCCCTCGGGCCCCGTGGCCCTGGGGCACCTGGATGGCGCGCCCGTGGCCTTCCTGGCCCGTCACGGCGAGGGGCACCGCTTCACCCCCAGTGAGGTGAACTACCGCGCCAACATCTGGGCCCTGAAGTCCCTGGGCGTCGAGCGCCTGATTTCAGTGTCCGCCGTGGGCAGCCTTCAAGAGGCCCACCAACCCGGGCAGCTCCGCCTCGCCAAGCAGTTCATCGACAAGACCCGGCACCGCCAGGACACCTTCTTCGGCGAGGGGCTCGTGGCCCACGTCAGCTTTGCCGAGCCCACCTGCCTCCACCTGTCGGAGACGCTCCTGGCCGAGGGCCGGGAGCTGGACCTGCCCCTCGAAGGGGGCGCGACCTACGTGTGCATGGAGGGCCCGGCCTTCTCCACCCGGGCCGAGAGCCGCCTGCACCAGAGCTGGGGCGCAGACCTCATCGGCATGACCCAGGTGACCGAGGCCCGTCTGGCCCGGGAAGCGGAGCTCTGCTATGCCTGCATCGCCCTGGTGACGGACTACGACGCCTGGCGCGAGGAAGCCGAGGGCGTGGACGCCGCCTCGGTGCTGGAGGTCATGCACGCCAACGTGGACAAGGCCCAGCGCCTGCTCCGCGCCGTGGTGCCACTGCTGAGCCACGCCGCCCGCTCCTGCGCCTGCGGGCAGTCCCTGAAGGCGGCCCTCTTCACGGCCCCGGCGGTGGTGCCCCGGGAGGCCCGCGAGCGCCTGGCCCTGTTGGTCGCGAAGTACGGCTACGGGGTGGGCTGATGGCCCTGGCGCCCAGCCCCAAGCTGCAGGCCCTGCTGAAGGACTTCCAGCAGATCTCCAGCATGTCGGGCTACCTCAACCATGCCTTCGACCCGCCGCAGCTGCGCCTCTTCTTCACGCTCTACGGCCGGGTGATGGTGACGTCGCCGGAAGAGGCGCTGGCCGTGACGCCCCGCCTGCAGGCCTGGTGTGACCTCCAGTCCGTGCGCCTGCGGGAGGGCAGCAGCTCGGCCATCATGCCGCCCCAGGTGCAGGTGAGCACCCCCCAGACCCTGCCGGACGGCCGCGACTACCTGGTGGCCACCCTCACCTTCAGTACCAAGGTCACGGAGACCTCGTATCTGCGGGTCCGCACCGCCGTCCTCGCCGCCTACCAGGAGGCGGTGAAGATGCGCGAGGCCGGGCTCAAGGGCATGGTCCCCGAGGGCGATGCAGATGCCAGTCCCGACGCCACACCTGTCCCCGGGAGGGAACCATGATCCGACGAAGCGCCGAAGTGCCCCTGGAGACCAAGCTCAACGTTCGGGGCGGCCTGGGCGTGACCCGGGGCATGGAGCTGCTCAAGCTCGGCGAGATGGCGGGCATCCTCAGCCTCGGCACCACGACACTGGAGCCCGGCGCCACCATCGGCGAGCACCCCCATCCCAACACCGAGGACCTCTACCTGATCCTGGCGGGCAAGGGAGTGGGCGTCCTCAATGGCAAGCGCTTTCCCGTGGGGGCCGGAGACCTGTTCCTGGTGAAGGCCGGGGGCAGCCACGGGCTGATCAACGACTCGGCGGCGCCCCTCACCTTCCTCGGGGTGCTCACCCGGTCCCCGGAGCCCGGAGCGCCGGAGTGAGCCTCCGCGGCTGGGCGCTGCTCGTGCTCCTGACGGCGGGCCTGCCGAGCCCGGCCAAGGCCGTGAAGGACACCGCCCTCAAGGCCTCGCCGGTGCCCGGGGGCGTCGCCCTCATCGCCCTCCCGGGCGGGGCGCAGGCCCCGCGGGTGAGCTACCACGGCGAGCCGGTGCTGACGCGCCGGAGCGGCGGCGGCTGGCAGGCGGTGGTGGGCCTGCCGCTGAGCGCAAAGCCTGGCCCAGATGCGGTGGAAGTCGATGGCCGCACCGTCGCCTTCACCATCCAGCCCAAGCACTACCCCGAGCAGCGCTTGCGCCTGGAGAACAAGCGCCTGGTGACCCCGGACCCCGAGGATGAGGTCCGCATCGCGAAGGAACAGGCCCTCACGGCTCCGGCCTGGAAGGCCTGGCCCGAAGGACTCGTGCCTTCGCTCAGCTTCCACCAGCCCACGCCGGGTGGCCTCACCGGCTCCTTCGGCCTGCGCCGGGTCTTCAACGGCGAGCCGCGGGCCCCGCACTCGGGACTCGACATCAAGGCACCGGCGGGTCAGATCGTGCGCGCGCCTGCGGCGGGCGTGGTGGTGCTGACCGGGGACTTCTTCTTCAGCGGCAACGCGGTGTTCCTGGCCCATGGCGAGGGCGTGGTGAGCCTCTTCGCACACCTCTCGAAGATCACTGTCAAGCAGGGCCAGGTGCTGCGGGCGGGCGACTCCCTGGGTCTCGTGGGCCGGACCGGTCGGGCCACCGGGCCGCACCTGCACTGGTCCCTCAGCCTCAACAACGCCCGCGTGGATCCCCGGCTGTTCCTGCGGAAGCCGTGATTCATTCCGACCCGCGCGCCGACACGCCGGCATGGGATCTTCGTGGAGAGCTTGTTCTTCCGCAAGCGCGATCAGGCCGCAGCGGGGCACTGGCCCTGGGTCTGCACCAGGATCACGCCGAGGATGGCGAGGGCGCCGCCGGCCAGCGTGAGCAGGCTGGGCACCTCGCCCAGCCAGACCCAGGCAATGAGGCTGGCCAGGACTGGCGACAGGTACAGGAAGCTGGACAGCCGCGAGGCCGGCAGGCGGGCCAGGGCAAAATTCCAGAGCAGGTAGGCGATGGCCGCGGGGAAGATGCCCAGGTAGACCACGGCCAGGGTTGCTGGGGGCGCCGCGGATCTGACCTGGCGCAGCAGTCCTGGCAGAAAGATCAGCAGCGGCAGCGTCCCGGCCCAGATGGAGTAGCAGGTGAACTCCAGGGCTGCATGGCGCTGGAGCCCGCGCTTCGAGAGGATCGAGAAGAGGGCCGCCGTCGCGGCCGCCAGGAGGATCAGCAGGGCCCCGGGGGTGAGGTGTAGGCCCTTGCCGCCACTCAGGGCGATGAGCAGGACGCCCGCGAAGGCCACCAGCATGCCCAGCCAGCCCAGCCCCGTGAGGCGCTCCCGCAGCAACGTCACCGACAGGATCGCCGTGAAGACCGGCGCGGCGGCGATGAGGAGGGAGGCCGCCCCGGACTGGACCGTGAGCTCGCCGAAGTTGAGCGCCACGTGGTAGACGCTGATGCCGAGGAAACCCGCCAGCACGATGAGCGGCAAGTCCGCCGGAGCCGGCAGCCGCATTCGCCGGATCAGCGCGTAGAGGGCCAGCACCGCCGAGGCCGTGCCGAAGCGCAGCAGGGCCAGCTCCCCGGGACCGTAGCCATCGGGGCCGGGCGTGCCCGCGGGCGTCAGCCGCATGCCCGCCCGGATGCCGGCGAAGGCCGAGGCCCAGAGCAGGAGGAGGACGGCGATGGCGAGCCAGGTCCGGAGTTCCCTCCGCCCAGTCACGGGTGCAGCTTCTGCAGGAGCGCCGTGCAGGCCCGGGCCCGGTGGCTGAGGGTGTGCTTGATCTCCGAGGAGAGCTCGCCGAAGGTCTGCTCGTAGCCGTCGGGGCGAAAGATCGGGTCGTAGCCGAAGCCGTGGCTGCCCCGGTGTTCGAAGGCCAGGGTGCCCTCCACGGCGCCGCTGACGGTGAACGGCTCACTGGGCAGGCGGCCGGACAGGGGCACGCAGGCCAGCACGCACACGAACCGGGCGCTGCGATCAGCGCCCTCGGGCAGCATGTCCAGCAGGCGGCGGTTTCGGTCGGTGTAGGAGGCGAGGTCCTGGGCGAAGCGGGCGCTCAGTACGCCGGGCCCGCCCCAGAGGGCGTCCACGCAGAGGCCTGAGTCATCCGCCAGCACCGCATCCACGGGCTCCGTGCCGTGCGCCTGCCACCAGGCTCGCGCGCCCTCGGCCTTCTGCAGGGCGTTGTCCTGGAAGAAGGCGCCAGTCTCCGGCAGCTCCGGCGCTTCCGCGGGCCAGGGCACCAACGTGAAGTCCGGAAGCAGCTCCGCAAACTCCCGGAGCTTGCCCGCGTTGCGGGAGGCGAGCAGCAAAGTCAGCATGGGGCGACTCCCGCCGTGGAAAGGATCATGAAACCGCAGATGACGCAGATGGCGCAGAAGGGCGCACTCTCGGATCCAGGCCTTTTATCTGCGGAAATCTGAGACATCTGCGGTTCCACCTTCCTTCAACAGCCAATGACTTCGGTGTACCAGCTGCGGGCGCGCTCGGGGGTCATGGGGCCGTGGACCAGGGCGCGGCCGTCAGCGAAGAGGGTGATCTCGTCGGCGCCCTCGCGACCGCGCAGCAGCATCCCGGCCAGCTTCCAGGGGCTGTGGGTGCGGGCTTCCAGGCGGCCCTTCAAGGCGGCGAGGTCGAGCTTCCCAGGTGGGTTCACGCGGATCTGCACGCCCTCCAGGCCGCAGAGCGGGCTGGCCTTCAGGGTCCAGCGGGCGTCCAGGAACTCGGTGACGCGCTCCGCGCAGAAGCGGCAGCGGGTCTTCGGGGGCTTCAGGAACTGCCGCTCGTCCTGCCAGAAGTCGAAGCGGGCGAGGTCGGCGTGGGGGTCCTTGCCGGTGAGCACCTTCATGGCTTCCAGCGCCGCCCAGCTGCCGATGATGCCCACGGTGGGGCCCAGCACCCCGGCGCTGTCGCAGGTGTCCACATCGCCGCCGGCGGGGGGCTCTTCCAGCAGGCAGCGGAGGCAGGGCGTGTGGGGCGGGTGCAGAGGCCAGACCACTCCTTCGCCGCCGATGGCGCCAGCATAGATCCAGGGCGTGCCCGTGAGGATGGCGACATCGTTGATGAGGAACCGGGCCTCGAAGTTATCGGTGCCGTCGCAGATGAGGTCGAAGCCCGAGAGCAGCTCCCGGGCGTTGCCGCTGGTGAGATCCGCCACCACGGCCTGCAGCGCGACGGTGGAGTTGGCCTCCGCCAGCCGCCGGGCGGCCACCGCCGCCTTGGGCTGGCCCAGGTCGGCCTCGCCGTAGAGCAGCTGCCGCTGGAGGTTGCTCTCCTCGACCAGGTCCCGGTCGATGAGGGTGAGGTGCCCCACGCCGGCCCGGGCCAGCCAGGGGGCGATGACCGAGCCCAGCGCGCCCAGCCCCAGCACCGCCACCCGCTTTGAGCGCAGACCCGCGTCCGCCTCGCGGCCTAAGAAAATGCGCTGCTTTGAATACCGGTCGGACATCCCTCCAGGATAGCCGCCCCCGCCGCCGGAACGTTCCCGCTCCATACTGGCTGCAGTGGAGGGCCCCCCATGCAACCACAGTCCCGTTGGCTGAGCCGAGTGCTGCTGATTGCCTTGACCACGCCGCTCCTGGCGCAGGCCTATCTCGATGACGCGGTGGAGCGAGCCCGCAAGGCCTTTGCCGTCCCGGGCATCGCCGTGGCGGTGGTGAAGGATGGCAAGGTCGTGGTGGCCAAGGGCTATGGTGTTCGGCGGGTGGGAGACCCGGCCCCGGTGACGACTCGAACCCTCTTCGGCATCGCCTCCAACACCAAGATCTTTACCGCGGCCGCCCTAGCGATGCTGGTGGAGGAAGGCAAGCTGGCCTGGGAGGACCGCGTGGTGGACCGCCTCCCCGGCTTCCAGATGAGCGATCCCTACGTGACCCGCGAGATGCGCATTCGGGACCTCCTCTGCCACCGCAGCGGGCTGGGCCTCGGCGCGGGGGATCTCATGTTCTTCCCCGCCACGGACCTGTCCGAGGCCGACATCCTCTACCGTCTGCGCTTCGTGCCTCTGGCCACCAGCTTTCGCAGCGAATACGCCTACGACAACATCCTCTATACGGTGGCGGGGGCCGTCATCAGGCAGGTCTCGGGCAGACCCTGGGCGGCCTTCATCCAGGAACGCTTCTTCGCGCCTCTGGGCATGCACAGCAGCCGGACCAGCATCCGGGACGTCCTCCCCGGGGATGACCTCGTTGCGCCCCATGTCCTCGTCGGGGAGGCTCTCCAGCCCATGGCGCATGTGCCCCTCGACAACAGCGCCCCCTGCGGAGCCATCGTTTCGTCCGCAGAGGATCTGTCCAAGTGGGTGCTGGCCCTGCTTGCCAAGGGGGACCTTGGCAGCGGCAGCCGGCTCTTCAGCGAAAAACAGTCCAAGGTCCTGATGACGCCCCTGACCCTGCTCCCGGTGGGCGAGCCGCCGGCGGCTGTGGCGGAAGCGAAAACCCAGTTCGCGGCCTACGCCATGGGTCTGGCGGTCATGGACTACCGGGGCCAGCTCAAGGTCTCCCACACGGGCGGCCTGCAGGGCATGGTCTCGGAGGTCACGCTGCTGCCCCAACAGAACCTCGGCATCGTCGTCCTGACCAACCAGGAAAACGGGGCTGCTTTCCAGGCCATCACCAAGACTGTCCTGGACCACTACCTGGGTGCCCCACCCAAGGACTGGATCGCGTCCTACCTGGAGGTTCAGAACCAGCGCAAGGCCAAGGCGACGGCGACCGTGGCCCAGGCCGCCTCGGCCCGGAACCTGAAGTCGGCCCCCTCTCTGCCTCTGGCCTCCTATGCTGGCCGCTACCGTGATCCCTGGTACGGGGATGTCCTGCTCGCGGTGCGGGACGGCAAGCTGGCCCTCCAGTTCACGCACTCGCCAGCCCTGTCGGGTACGCTGGAGCACTGGCAGTACGACACCTTCGTGGTCCGGTGGCAGGACCGGTCGCTGGATGCGGACGCCTACCTGACCTTCTCGCTCAAGCCCAATGGAACCCTCGGCCAGGCCCGGATGGAAGCGGTGTCACCCTCCACGGACTTCAGCTTCGATTTCCAGGACCTGGTGCTCAGTCCGGTGGCGGCCGGGGCAGCACCCTACTGAAAGCGCTCCTATGACACAGCTTGGCACCTTGTCCGCAGCCACGGCTGCGGACAAGGTGCCCTTCGTACAAGCTGGCCTAATTCAGGCTTAGTTCCCCGCCTGACCGCCCTCGGCCACGGCCTTCTCGTACTCGGCCTGTAGGCGGCTGGCATCGGAGATGGCGAACTTGTAGACGTATTCGAAGCGGTCGGCACCCTTGGTGAGGGCAATGATCACTTCGTAGACGCCCTCGCCACTCACCTCGAAGGGGCTGGCGATGACGTTGAAGGTGCCTTCCTTGGCGCCCTCGGGGATCTGCACGTCGCTGTCGCGGATCACGTCCTTGCGGTCACCGGAGGGGCTGACGATGGAGAAACCGAACTTGAACTGCCCATCCATGCGGGAGAAGCGGGTGTAGAAGCACACCTTGGGCAGGGTGAAGGGCACCTGGGGCACCACGATATGGTGGTCGTACAGGCCCATGAGCGAGGTCTTGCCACCCATTTCCTGGCGAATGTCATCGCAGAGCAGCGTGAACTCGTGCTTGGGGGCCTTGATCTGAACTTCTTGCATGGTGACTCCGTAAGAGGGGGGCATCCTTTGGGTGAGGGGTCAGTTTACCCTTGAAGGCGGCCCCTTCCAACCCTCGGTTTGGAATGGGCAGGGAGGCTGCATGCGGCAATGGCTTGGAATTCTTCTGATCGCCCTGGGGCTCCAGGCTCAAGAGGCGCGGATTCAGATCCTTGGAACGACGGACCTGCACGGCCATCTGCTGGCCCAGGAGACCTTCACCCTGCAGCCCGCCAACCAGGGCTGGGCCAAGGTCGCGACGCTGATCCGCCAGCAGCGGGCGCTGAACCCCAACACCCTGCTGGTCGATTGCGGGGACACCCTCCAGGGTGAGCCGGTCAACTACGTGCGGAATGTCCTCCGGCCGGACCTCCCGGAACCCAGCATCGCCATCATGAATGCCCTGGGCTACGCCGCCATGGCCGTGGGCAACCATGACTATGACTTCGGCCTGGAGGCGCTCCGCGACGCTGAGCGGCAGGCCCGCTTCCCCTTCCTGTCCGCCAACACCCAGGGCCCCAAGGGGAAGCCTGCCTTCCCGGCCTACTCCATCGTGATGGTGGCCGGGGTCCGGGTCGCCCTGGTCGGGTTCACCACCCCCCGGGTGCCGGTCATGACCGAGCCTGGCAACGTCGCGGGGCTGACCTTCCAGGACCTCGTGGCCGCGGGACGGACGCTGGTGCCCCGCCTGCGCGAGAAGGAGAAGGCGGACCTGGTCATCGCCCTGGTGCACTCGGGCCTGGGGACCTTGGGTGGGCGCGAGGGGGACGAGAACGCCGCCCTGCGGCTGGCGGACCAAGTGCCCGGCCTCGACGCGATCTTCACCGGCCACACCCACCAGGCGCTGCAGACCGAGCACAAGGGCATCCCCATCCTCCAGGCGCTGAGCTTCGGCCGGGCCCTGGCGGCCGTGGACCTGGTGCTGCGGCAGGAGAAGGGCCACTGGCGCGTAGTGGCCAGCACGGGGCGGCTGCTCCGACCCGAGGACGCGACGGCCAGCGACCCGGAGGTGCTGGCTCTGACGCTGGAGTTGCGGGCCGCCACGGACCGCTATCTGGATACGGCGGCCACGAACCTACAGGTGGACCTGGACAGCCGCTGGTCCCGCATGGAGGACACCCCGGTCATGGCGCTCCTGCATCAGGTCCAGCGCCAGGCGACCAGCGCCCAGCTCTCGGCGGCGGCCTGCCCCGGAACGAAGCTCTACATCCCCAAGGGGCCCACCAGTGTTCGCCAGTTCTACGCCCTGGCGCCCTACGAGAGCCGCGTGGCCCGGATCCGCCTCACGGGCGCCCAGCTGAAGCTCTACCTTGAGCACGCAGCCCGACACTACGCCTACAGCTGGGAGCCTGAGCTCTACCAGCGGGAGAGCCCCTTCTACGACTTCGACACCGTGGAGGGCGTCGGCTACGCCCTGGATCTGGGGCAGCCCGCGGGCAGCCGCGTGCGGAACCTCAGCTACCAGGGTCGGCCCGTGACGCCAGAGCAGTCCTTCACCCTGGCCCTGTCCACCTACCGGCTCCGCGGCGGCGGCGGGTACATGGCCGCCATCGGCTTCAGCGGAGAGGCGGAGCAGGTCACCCGAGTCTCCCAGCGGAACCTCCTCCTCGAGCAGGTGCTGTCCCGGCCGACCCTCAATCCCGTGCCCGCCGGCACCTGGCGCACCATCCCCTACCTCGACCGCGAGCGGGTCATGACCCTGGCGAAGTGAGGCAAAAAAACTGGTTCATCGCGTTTTAGCGTGGAGGTTGGAGCCCGGGAAACCAGTTCTCCTCATCCCTGCCCGAGCCCCGCTGCCAGGGCCAGAAAAGCAATAAATCCAAAGGAAACCGGTGAGGAACAGTGAGGA
>Ga0194052_1001000_pt1 | contig 17046 bp, 8 predicted proteins | sample SepL226m_MetaG_FD_160117 | JGI IMG/M metagenome (GOLD analysis project Ga0194052, IMG submission 160117) | Anoxic zone freshwater microbial communities from boreal shield lake in IISD Experimental Lakes Area, Ontario, Canada - Sep2016-L227-6m | ecosystem: Environmental > Aquatic > Freshwater >... | reverse complement strand
GAGCAAACCACCACCGCCAAACGCCGCCACACCGATCCGCCGAAGCTGTTGAGCCTCGTGCGCGGCGACCTGGACTGGATCGTGATGAAGACGTTGGAGAAGGACCGCACTCGGCGTTACGAGACTGCCAACGGCCTGGCCAGTGACATTGAACGGCACCTGAACGACGAGCCGGTCGTCGCTCGTTCGCCCAGTAACCTCTACAGGTTCCAGAAGCTGGTGCGGCGCAACAAGCTGGGCTTTGTCGCGGCGAGCGCGGTCACCGCCTCACTCATCCTGGGTCTTGGAGCGTTCGCCTGGCAACTCGTCGAAAAAAGCAAGGCTTACCAACGTGCTCGCGCTGCCGAGGATAAGGCCAACCGTTCCGCTGCAGAAGAAGCTAAAGAACGTCAGCGAGCTGAGGCTGCGACCAGCGAGGCCAAAATGGCCTTGTCCACCTCCCATTTTCTGCAAGCCTGCCGGTTCATTGTGGAAGATAAAGACCACGATGCAGTCGCTTACCTGGTCGCCAGCCTCAGAGCCAACCCGGCCAACGATGGCGCCCTAACACGGTTGGCGACCCTGCTCACTTACCGCGCTTGGCTGCGGCCTGTTCTGGATGTCCACAACGCCAACACTGCCCTATTCAGTCGAGATGGCAAACGGGTCGTGACGGTGTCGTGTGACAACACGGCGCGGGTGTGGGATGCGCAGACGGGCCAGCCACTGACCGAGCCGCTCAAACACGCCGAATGGGTCACTTCCGCCCAATTCAGCCCGGATGGCAAGTGGGTCGTGACGGCGTCGGGGGACAACACGGCGCAGGTGTGGGATGCGCAGACGGGCCAGCCGCTACCCCAGCCGCTCAAACACACCAACGCGGTCTATTCCGCCCAATTCAGTCCGGATGGCAAGCAGCTCGTGACGGTGTCGGCGAACAATACCGCGCGGGTGTGGGATGCGCAGACGGGCCAGCCACTGACCAAGCCGCTCAAACACGCCAAGGTGGTCATTTCCGCCCAATTCAGTCCGGATGGCAAGTGGGTCGTGACGGGGTCGGAAGACAACACGGCGCGGGTGTGGGATGCGCAGACGGGCCAGCCACTGACCGGGCCACTCAAACACGCCGGGTGGGTCACTTCCGCCCAATTCAGTCCGAATGGCCAGCGGGTCGAGACGGTGTCGGCGGACAATACTGCGCGAGTGTGGGATGCGCAGACGGGCCAGCTACTGACCGAGCCGCTCAAACACGCCAACCAGGTCACTTCCGCCCAATTCAGTCCGGATGGCCAGCGGGTCGTGACGGTGTCGGCGAACAATACCGCGCGGGTGTGGGATGCGCAGACTGGCCAGCCACTGACCGAGCCGCTCAAACACGCCAAGGTGATCACTTCCGCCCAATTCAGTCTGGATGGCAAGCGGGTCGTGACGGCGTCGAGGGACAGCACCGCGCAGGTGTGGGGTGAGCAGATGGGCCAGTCACTGGCCGAGCCGCTCAAACACGCCGGACAGGTCACTTCCGCCCAATTCAGTCCGGATGGCAAGCGTGTCGTGACGGCGTCGGCGGACGCCACGGCGCGGGTGTGGGATGCGCAGACAGGCCAGCCACTGACCGAGCCGCTCAAACACACCGGAGAGGTCACTTCCGCCCAATTCAGTCCGGATGGCAAGCGACTCGTGACGACGTCGTGGGACAATACCGTCCGGATGTGGGATGGGCAGACATGCCAGCCACTGACCGAGCCGCTCAAACACGCCGGAGAGGTCACTTCCGCCCAATTCAGCCCGGATGGCGAGTGGGTCGTGACGGCATCGGCGGACGCCACAGCGCGGGTGTGGAATGCGAAGACGGGCCAGCTACTAACACTAACCCAGTCGCTCATTCACGCCGAATGGATCTCTTCCGCCCAATTCAGTCTGGATGGCAAGCAGGTCGTGACGGCGTCGTGGGACAACACGGCGCGGGTGTGGAATGCGCAGACAGGCCAGCCACTAACCCCGCCGCTCAAACACGCCGGAGAGGTCACTTCCGCCCAATTCAGCCCGGATGGCAAGTGGGTCGTGACGGCGTCGAGGGACAACACGGCACAGGTGTGGGATGCGCAGACGGGCCAGCGACTAACGACCGAGCCGCTCAAACACATCAACGGAGTCACTTCTGCCCAATTCAGTCCGGATGGTAAGCGGGTCGTAACGGCATCAAGGGACAACACTGCGCGGGTGTGGGATGCGCACACGGGCCAGCCTCTGACCGAGCGGCTCAAACACACCAACGCGGTCACTTCCGCTCAATTCAGTCTGGATGGCACGAGGGTGGTGACGGCGTCGGCGGACTGCACGGCGCGGGTGTGGGATGCGCACACGGGCCAGCCACTAACCCCGCCGCTCAAACACGCCGGAGAGGTCAATTCGGCCCAATTCAGTTCGGATGGCAAGCGGGTCGTGACGGCGTCCGGGGACAACACGGCGCGGGTGTGGGATGCGCAGACGGGCCAGCCTCTGACCGAGCGGCTCAAACACGCTAGAGAGGTCAATTTCGCCCAATTTAGTCCGGATGGCAAGCGGGTCGTGACGGCGTCGAGGGACAATACCGCGCGGGTGTGGGATGCGCAGACGGGCCAGCCTCTGACCGAGCCGCTCAAACACGCCGGAGAGGTCACTTCCGCCCAATTCAGTCCGGATGGCAATCGGATCGTGACAGCGTCGGATGACAACACTGCGCGGGTGTGGGATATTGCCCCACCGTCAGCAGTCTATCCCGGTTGGCTGCTGCAGCTTGCGACAGCAGTTTGCGGCGAGGTACTGAATGCGCAAGGTGTGACGGAATACACGAATCAGGTTCAGGCGATTGATCGGCTTCGGCAGACGCTGAGCCAGCAAACAGGCAGCGATGATTGGCTTGTCCTGGGCCGGTGGCTGCTGGCCGCCCGCTCGGCACGAACTGTCTCGCCCTTCTCGAGTATCACTCTCGCCCAATGGATTGAGCACCGGTTCAACGACGCGACGGTGGATTCACTGGCTGAACTGGAGCAAGTCGCGATCTCGACTGGCGATGCCGTGCTATTGGAGCGGGTGTCCCAGGCACGGGGCATCGCCCACGCTCGCATGCGCGAAGCCAAGGGGCTGATTGAGGGTGAGGCGGGCGGCGGGCTGGGGGTAACCCCGAAAACCAACCACACTGACCACGCACCATGAGCCAGATGCCACTTGCGCAAGCCAAGGCAAGTGTCAGTCCACACTTAAGTTTAAGTAGATGACGCCAGAGCGTGACAAGGAGTTCAGCCGGCCTGCGGTTTGACCAGAGAAGGCCTGCAGGCATAGGCAGAATACCCATTTTATTGGGAATGATCGTCAGTGCTGACTACTGTTTTCCGGGACTGACCCTTTTACGGACACGCGTGATGGGCGCGCGCGCGTTTTAAAGTGCGGGTTCTTCCCCCTCGGTTCCCTCCTGTTGGTTCATGGGTTTGGGATTGAACAGGAGGAAACGGAGATAACGGAGAAATACATTTTTTCCTAAAACCCCTTGCTCGTCTCGGCCAGTTGACTCTCTGGATGGCCCAGACCGAGCGATTTGATCTCATGGGCTTGTTCGGCGCACACGTGCGCGTGGCGACGAGGTTGCTGTAGGAGCACTATCTTGCAGTATTCGGCATTGCTCAGAGGCTGGAATGATGGTACAAATTCTGAAATGCAATGGAAAGAAATTCTGATCGATGGGGTGCTGATTCTGGAGCTTTGCGGGGAGATTGACCTCCAACATTCGCCCAAGCTGCGCCGGCTTTTGCAGGAGCGAGCCGCGCAACGGATTTCAGCGCTGCTGCTGGATTTCACCGGCGTGAAGTACATCGATTCCTCCGGCCTCGCCACGTTGATCGAATACTATCAAAGTTCGCGGACTTACGACGGGAAAATCGTTGTGGCGGGCCTGAGCCATCGCGTCCGCAGTATCTTCGAACTCGTCCGGCTCAATGAGGTGTTTCCGATTTACGCCACGGTGCCGGAAGCCATGCAGGCCCTAGGGCAGGGATTACTCCATTGATTATAAGTTGAAAGACTATCTCCATTTAAACAGGCAAATTCTCTACTGGTTGTTGATTGGTCCTTGGAAACAACAGCCGGTCAAGGTCAGCCACATCCTCAACCAGCTAGTTCGAATGGGGGTGGAAGCCTTGCCCATGGTTGCGCTCACTGCGTTCAGCATCGGGTTGACACTCGCCATGCAGGGAGCGCACGAATTGCAGCGGATGGGTGCTGCCCTGTATGTGCCCAACCTCGTTTCGGTGAGTCTGCTTCGCGAACTGGGCCCGCTGCTGATTGCCATTATCGTGATTGGCCGCAGCGGTTCCGCCATCACCGCTGAATTGGGCACCATGAAGGTTTCTGAAGAAATCGAGGCTTTGGCTGTCATGGCTGTAAATCCGATCCGCTTTCTGATTGTTCCCCGCTTCGTGGGCATGTTGATCATGCTCCCGGTCCTGACGGTGTTTGGCAATTACATCGGCATGGTGGGGGGATGGACCATCTGTCATTTTGCCCTGGACATGAGCACGTCCTCCTACGTGATGCGCGCGATTGAGGCGGCGAAGATCGGCGATCTTTATTCCGGCCTGGCGAAGAGTGCGGTTTTTGCCTGGCTGGTGGTGACGATTGCCTGTCACGCCGGACTGAAGGTAGAGGGTGGGGCTGAAGGTGTCGGCTTAGCCACGACCCATTCCGTGGTCTATTCGTTGTTGGCCATCCTGGTTGCGAACGCCATCCTGACGGCGCTTTTCTTCTTTTTGTGATAGCGAACTCCCCGATACCAGCCGATGTTCCCCTGGCCAGCCCGGAGACCGGGCCGATCATCGAGGTGCGTGACTTGGTAAAGACTTTCGGTCGACGCACGGTTTTGAATGGCATCAGTTTCAAGGTTCTGCAGGGCGAAACCATGGTCATCATGGGCGGCAGCGGTTGCGGCAAGAGCACGATCTTGCGACATCTTATCGGGTCGATGAAGCCGGATGCCGGTTCGATCCGGATTTTTGGCGAGGAAATCACCGGCATGGACCAGCAAGGAATGGATCGCATCCGCCGCCGCTTCGGGGTGCTCTTTCAATCCGGCGCCCTGCTGCAATCGCTCACGGTCGGCGAGAATGTGGCGTTGCCCATCCAGGAGCACGGCCGGGTTGGTGACACAATCGTGGACCTGGTCATTAAAATGAAACTAGAACTGGTAGGGCTGACGGGGTTTGAGGATTTTAAGCCAGCGGAAATCAGCGGCGGCATGAAGAAGCGTGTGGCCTTAGCCCGCGCCCTGGCGCTCGATCCGGAATTGCTTTTCAGCGACGAACCCACCTCCGGTCTGGATCCGGTGATGACCGCCGTGGTGGACAAGCTCACCCAGGATTTGACGCAGAAGCTGGGCATGACGGCGGTGGTCGTGACTCATGACATGACCAGCGCCTTTCGCATCGGCACGCGAATGATCATGCTCGGCACCGGTCCGCTTCAGGGACAGATCATTGCCGAAGGAACGCCGCAGGAGATTATGAACCACCCCGACCCGATGTTGCAGCAGTTCATCAAGGGAGAAGCCGACGGCCCGATTCCGTTTCGGCTTTCTAGAGGAGATTACCTCAAACACCTGCTCGGAAAGGCCCGCAAATGAAGACCAAAAACTGGTCGCAATACATCATCGCCATCACCGTCATCGGCTGCAGCCTGATCCTGCTGGCGGCGCTGACCGTTGCGATATCTGGCCAACCCTGGGGGACGCACGGGCGAAAGTTGGAAGTTGAATTCAAAGATGCCACCGGCATTAGATTGCATTCGTCCGTCCGCTATGCGGGGGCCGTCGCCGGCTCGGTGGTGGCGATTCGTTACTTGAGTCCCGCAGAACGTGAGCAATCTGCCAAACGCGACCTGGCCGTTCGCGTGACGGTCCGCCTCAACCAAGGCGTGCCGGCACTGCCCTCGGACACCAAGGCCACCATTAGTTCCGAAACCATCCTGGGGGAGAAATTCGTCGCGTTGTCGGCTGGCAGCCCGGGTGTAAACCTCTTGCCGGAGGGGGCAGTTATTGAAGGCGAGAGCTTCTCCGGCATCGAGAACCTGACCCAGTCACTTGGGAACACCGTGGCCGTGGCGACCGAGATCCTAAGGAAGTTCAACGGCGACTATCCCGAGTTGATTACCAACCTGAACCGTTTGCTGATCAGTGGGGACACGCTCCTGACCACAGCGACCAACCTCGTCAACGATGCCCAGATGGCGGTGGCCGACGTTCGCGGCACTTTGCATCAGGTAGATGAAACCGTCGCGGGCGTCCGGCCGCAGGTGAGCAATTTGTTAACCCACGCATCTTCGGTTGCCACCAACCTGAACGGGACGATTGATAACACGCGGCTTATTACCGCTGATGTGCAGGCTTTCCTGGCAAACGAGTTCCTTGCGAACCTGGATCAGACCATAAAAAACCTCACGAGCCTCCTGGTCCGAACCGAGATCACGATGGAGTATGTGAAAGTTCTTGCCGCCCGACTCGCGGAAAGACCCTCGCGGTTGATCTGGCAGATACGCACCAATCCTGTCCCCTCCGAGGCTGAGATTCGCAGGACTTTGCCCGCCCCGACCAAGCGAAAACCCAAGGAGTGAGCGAGCCATTTTGCAGCCTGGTTATGCTCTCAAAAGGCCCAGTGGAACGGTATCAGGCTCTACTTGACGCAGCCCGCTTTTTCAGCCGCGCCATGGATTTGACGGCCTTGATTGATGAGATTCTCCGCCGAGCCGAGGAAGTGATGCACGCCGACGCGTGTTCGTTACTGTTGCCCGACGCCAAGACCGGCGAGTTGATTCTTCACAGCACCGATCCCTGGATCGCGAATCTGCCCGAACCGTTGCGAGTGCCGCCGGGTGCAGGGATTGCCGGAGCGGCTTTTCAGTCCAAACAGACCATCAACGTCAAGGATGCGCGAACTGATCCGCGCCACTATTCCAACCTGGGTAACGACCTCGGCATGGTGACGCGGGCCATGGTGACGATCCCGTTATTGGATGGGGCATCCTGTTTGGGCGTGCTGCAAGCATTGAACCCTCGTGAGCGGGAATCGTTCAACGCCGAAGACCAAGAGATTCTTGAGGGATTTGGCGGCCTCATTGTAAACGCCCTGTTGCGATTGGAGGCGCAGCGTCGAGAAATCGAACGGGCGGGCGCGCGGCAACAATTGCTCCTCGCCAGGGAAATCCAAGACACCTTCCTGCCGCCGACGCTCAGTCAGTTTCCATTCTGCCAGGTTTACCACAGTCACCTGCCGGCCCAAATGGTGAGCGGTGATTTTGGTTTTGTGCATGCACTGGGTGCGAACCGATTGCTCCTGGGTCTGGGGGATGTTTGCGGCAAAGGCATTCCTGCCGCGCTAACCATGGCCCGCGCCACCGCAATCATTGAGGCCATGACCCATCAGCTTCAGGCCGATTTGGGAGAATGGGTCACGAAGCTGAACCCGCTCTTGACTCGCGAACTCAAGGCCGGGCGTTTCATCAGCTTGGTCATGCTGTTGGCGGATGCGGATGAGCGAACCCTGCAAATCTGCACCGCTGGGCAGTTTCCTCCCCTCCGTTTCGACGGCCAAGAGTGGAAACTCTCCACAGCGCCCAATCACTTGCCCTTGGGAATCTCTCCAACCGCGAAGTATGTCGCCGCCAGAGCCGACCTGTGCCCAGGCGATTCGTGGCTTCTGTTCACGGATGGTTTCCCCGAAGCGCGCAATCGCCAGGGCGAGGATTACACGGTGGAGCGCTTTTTCGCGAACCTTCCAGTCGGACTAAACGCGGCGCAGACCCTGAGCGCCGCCTTTCAAGCATGGGACAACTACCGCGATTCATCCGCTCAGCATGACGATGCCTCGCTGTTGCTCCTGGACTGGCGCGGTCAATCGCCGGCACCCGATCTCCATACCACTTGTTGTCCGGAAAGCTTGATGGCCGTCCGCCATTTCGTGGAAAAGTGGGCGCAGTTTGCCGGCTTCGGCGACATCGTTGTGGGTCAAATCGTCATGGCCTGCGACGAGGCTTGCACCAACATCTTCCGGCACGGTTACCGCCAAAAGTCAGGCCCGGTTCGCTTTCGAGTCGAGTCCACGAACAACGCTTTCGTCATTCAAATAACCGATGAGGCCCCGCCAGTGGATGGCGGGGATATTCGGTGTCGGGAGCTTTCGGATCTTCGTCCGGGCGGGCTGGGAACATTTGTCATGAAACAGGTGTTTGATGAAGTGATCTATGTGCCGCTCGAAAACGGTAATTCCCTGACATTGCGCAAGGCGCTGCCGCAAATCCCGGTTGGACTGACGCAAGGTTCAGTCAAGGGTCCCGCATGAGCACACCCAACCAGCACGAAGAGGTCCTTTTTCAAGCGGCCCTCAACCTGCCGCCCAAGGACCGCGACGCCTATCTCGACGGTGCCTACGGTGAGGATGCGCAGTTGCGCGGGCGAATCGTCGAGAGGCTCTTCCAAGCGGACAGAGCAACTTGTGACACTGCTGACGAGTCGCCCACGTCTCCGTCCACAACAATGGGAGCCATCCCCTTCGTGCAAGAAACGCCCGGCGAAAAACCCGGCGACACCATTGGCCGTTACAAACTGATCGAGAAGATCGGCGAAGGCGGCTTCGGTGTAGTGTACGTGGCTGAGCAGAAGGAGCCGTTGCGGCGGCGGGTGGCGGTCAAAGTCATCAAGTTGGGCATGGACACCAAGCAGGTGATCGCCCGTTTCGAAGCCGAGCGGCAGGCGCTGGCGCTGATGGACCATCCAAACATTGCCAAGGTGCTGGACGCCGGGGCGACCGAGAGCGGTCGGCCCTTCTTCGTCATGGAACTGGTCAAGGGCGTTCGCATCACCGATTACTGCGACAAGAACAACCTCTCCACCACCGAGCGGCTCGGCCTCTTTATCCAGGTCTGCCACGCCATTCAGCACGCGCATCAAAAGGGCATCATCCATCGCGACATCAAACCGTCCAATATCCTGGTCACGCTGCATGACGGTGTGCCCGTGCCCAAGGTGATTGATTTCGGCATCGCCAAGGCTACGACTGGCCAGCGACTGACCGACAAGACACTCTACACCGCCATCGATCAGTTCATCGGGACGCCGGCTTACATGAGTCCCGAACAGGCGGAACTGAGCGGGCTGGACATTGATACCCGGAGTGACATCTACGCCTTGGGTGTCCTGCTTTATGAACTGCTGACCGGCAAGACGCCGTTCGACGCCAAGCGGTTGGTCGAAGCGGGTCTCAACGAAATCCGCCGCATCATTTCGGAGGAGGAACCGCCGCGGCCCTCGACCAGGCTGAGCATTTTGACGGCTGAGGAGCAAACCACCACCGCCAGACGCCGCCAGACCGATCCGCCGAGGTTGCTGGGCCTTGTTCGCGGCGACCTGGACTGGATCGTGATGAAGACGTTGGAGAAGGACCGCACTCGGCGTTACGAGACGGCGAACGGCCTGGCCAGTGACATTGAGCGGCACCTCAGCAACGAGCCGATCATGGCCCGCCCCCCGGCAGTGGCTTACCGCCTGCGAAAGTTGGTCCAACGCAATAGGATGGTCTTTGTTGCTGCCGCAGTGGTTGTCTCCACCCTGGTAATCATGGTAGCTTTGGCAGTTGGCCTCTATGCTTGGTACAACGCCAAGCTCACAGAACAGGATTATCTGCAAAACCTTGGTGCGCCCTACAGACCTAGTTCGTTCATGGTTTACGAGGACTCCATCACGGTGACCAACTTGATCGTTGGACAAGACTTCACGAACGTACTGGCGACCATACGGGCCAACCTGAAAGTCCGCCGCCCAGACCGAATTCGGCTCTCAGGCCGAATCCAGATCGAGCGGTGGGTTCTTCCGTTTGAGGCCCGCTGCAATGGTACCACCCTGATTCTGGTCTTACCGACCTCCAACCAAAAGTACGTGTACCAGATTGAACGCTCCCTGACCGAAACCCTCACCAAGAGTGCCGGTTCGGAAAAGGCCATCGGCCTTCTACAGGCGGTGTTCAAGGTGTATTGGCTATTGTTGAGCCCCGATCCGAAGCGGTCCATCCAGGACCTTCCAGCACCGAAGAAGCTTGGGCCTCTGGAATGGTGGCTTGGCGAGCGAATGCGGCGCGTAACCTGGAGCGAGAGGCTCTCACTGGTTGACGCCAATAGAACGGCGGGGCTTCGTGAATTCAACCGAGAGGCGAACGTTACCTTCCAGCTTCTGGTAGGAGAGAGAGACGGGCTTTTTCGTCATATCGAGGCTGATTTGACCGAGCTTTGCCGGCCTATTGCAGATGATCAGTTGAGGAATTTGGATAGCCAGAAGCCGCTGAAACTGCTCCTGCAGATATTTCTTCCTGATCTTATAGACGGTTTTAGAGAATTCGCTTCGGGAGCGAACAAATCTCGTATTATCATGACCGCATCTCATGAGGGGATAAACCTTCACCCTGCGGTGGACCAAGAAATGTTCAAACCAGATGAATTCCGTGATGTGCCGCAGGTCCGCAAATTGGATGTAGTCAACATCATAAAGGGCCTGTTCCTGACAAATACCAATGTCTCGCCTGCTGGATCCAGACCCTCCGGCCAATGAGGACGGCGAAGCGAGGCAATAAGCAAAAGCAACAAATGAAACACCATAGTAATATGTCTTTTTATATCCTCACAGCTCTTCTACTCGTTGGAACCTGCTTCCTGGGCCAGGCTCAGACGGTTCCAGTTGTCTTCACAATCGATGCCGTCCGATCCCAAATTGTGCTTTCGGGTAGTATTACAGCGGCAGGCTTTGTATCAGTGCCTATTGTCCAGCAGGGTCCAGGAAGTCTGGTCGCCTCCTACGATGGCACTCTCAACGCGGTAATGGACAATCAGTCTATTGAATTCACTGGGGCGAGCACCATAGTTGCCCGCATCACGGGCAACTGGCAGCCAGCCTCCGGCGGGACTTCCGGCAGCCATCCCGCGAACTATGGGGCCCGCGCCGAGGTTAGACTCCCGTTCGGGAGCAAGGTCAGTGCCGTTGCCGCTCTGCGCGGGATCGTTTTGGACCTGAGCAGTCCTCCGTTGCCGGTGGTGAGTGGCGGCTTTGACACCAGTGCCCTGGTGGTTTCCTTCTCCGCGGATAACGCAGGCTCCCTTGATTTCTCCGACGACTTTGGGGACAGCGGAGCATTCCCACTGGTCGGCAGCGTGAATAACGCAGCAAGCACCGCCGCAACGCTGAGCGCGGCGAATGGTATTCAAGAACTAGTAATGCCTCTTGACGTTGTTTCCCCTGTTAACTCTGGGCAGTTGGCGGGAAGCGAGATCCATTTGGTAGGACAGATCAAGGCAACCCGCCCGCTGGTGCCGCCCATGATTCGTTCTATCCTTGTCACCAATCAAACCGTGGTCCTAATGGTGGCTTATGCCACTCCTCATTCTCAGGTTGAAGCCTCCAGCGACCTGGTTGCGTGGTGGCCAGTGCGCGCCGAAACAGGCACTGATGCTGATCTTACCGTATTCTCCACGGCATCTACTAGTGAACAGAGGTTCTTTCGCGTCCGACAGTAAGAAAAGTGGGTGTGGGTGGCTGCGAAAGCCATAATAAGTTCAGTTCAACAGGCTGAAAGAAATTGCCGGGATCGTGAGCCGCAGGCGCTAATGCGTTGGCACCGGGAGTTGGTCTCCACGGAATACGATTTCAGCGAAGGCATGCGGCGCGACACATCGACCACACCAGAAGAAAGTCCGCAGTAGAGGGTTCAGTTGGCCGCAGACAAAAACGAGTGCCTGGATCGGATGTTGTTCTTCAGTGAGCACTCGTTTCGGACAAAGCTACTCTGTCCTGGCCATGGTCCTGCACCGGTTGAACCAAGCCGGGGACGCCCGCAAGGCATTGATCTCTGAAAGACGGGCTGCGTGGCTCTCTCTCGCCCGCCGAGGGAGAGAGGGACGGGGTGAGGAGGAAATCGGTGGCAGCGTGCGGATCGCCCGAGGCCAGGCAGCACTTAATTTACTGGCAGCGACACGTGCGTGTTTGATATATGAATTGGAGGGCTATGATTCGTATCCTCTATTCCGTGTGCGGCAAAGAAACGGTGTTTCAGAGCACCAGTGCGCAAGTCGCCATTGGCCGGCCAAAACCTGGCACACCGTGCGATATAGATCTCTCGCCCGACGTCAAAGTCTCACGCCCACATTCGAGGCTTTGGTTGGAGGACCACCAATACTGGATTGAAGACTTGAACAGCAAGCACGGCACGAAAATCAATGGAGAAGAAATCAAGGGCCAGGGCAAGCGGCAGTTGCGCGCAGGCGATAGCGTGGCAGTTGGTGAAACGATCTTGCGAATCGAAAGGCTGGACGAGAGCGCCGCAACGGCAGACCCCGTCGAGGCAAATCAACCTTTAACGCTGCCATTGGAGTTGCAGATTGGGGAGCCGGCAGTGACTATCGGACCAACGTCGGACGCCAAGTCGCAGTCAACGTTCCAGGCGCAGCCCGGGGCCTCGGACAGCGAGCGCCGAGTCGCGCTTCTCTACGAACTGCCGCTGCGATTTGCAAACGAGTCGCGACCGGAAGGTTTGCTGCAGACCATTGTTGAGAGTTTGGTGGAAGTCATTCCTGGCGCCGTGCGCGGGGCCTTGCTCCTGGTTGATCCCGAGACGGGCGGGTTGGTGTTGAAGGCGCATCTGCCGGTTGGCCAGCCGTCCGTAAGCATGACCCTGGCCCAACGGGCGGTAGCGCGTCGTGAAGGCTTCATTTGGAGGATGAATGCGGGAGATACCACCAGGAGCGTTCTGTTGCACGGCATCGGCACTGGGATATATGCCCCATTGATCTGGCGAGAAGAGATCGTAGGCGTGGTTTGTGTTGATAACCCGAATCGTGAGGAGATGTTCGCCACGGAGGATTTGCGGCTGCTCATGGGCCTCGCTCATTACGGAGCAATGGCGGTGACACACCAACGCGCGTTGGATGATCTGGTGCGGCAGTCCGATCTTACAGATCGTTTGTTCAGCAGCCGCTTCGCACCCCACTTGCGCAAGAACCTTGCGCGCGCGGCGGCAACCGGCTCATTGCCCATCGGCACCCGCCAATCTCATATCACTGTCCTCATCTCCGACATTCGCGGGTTCACACAATTAACCGCGCAGCTTGGAGCCCAGCGAACGGGTGATCTGTTGAACGAGTATTTTCCATCCCTGAGCGATGCCATTTTCGCGCATAACGGCACCATTGAGCGGTTTGTTGGCGACGCCATTTTCGCCGTGTTTGGCAGCCCGCAACCAGACAATCAGCAACACGAGAGCGCCGTTCGCGCAGCCCTGGCCATGCAGGCGGCTTCGGCTGCCATCATGAAGTCTCGATTGGCCCGTAAAGCTGAAACCTGTGAGATCGGAATCGGCATTGATTGTGGCGAGGCGCTGCACGGCTTTATCGGGAACGCCGAACGTTTGGAATACACCGTGATCGGCGAACCGGCCAACCTTGCCTCGCGTTACTGCAACGCGGCGGGCAAAGGTGAAATCCTCCTCAGTCCTGAGGTCCACGCCCATGTTTTTAGTCAGTTCACGTCGGAACGGATCGAAATCCTGACAAAGCACCAGGGGACGAAGGTGGCCTATCGTATCAAGGGATGAAGAAGTCGCGGATAGGCCGCCCACCCAGATCGATTGAGCGCCGAAGTGGACCTTGCCGCCACGTCTAAAATCACAACCCAATAGGCAGCTCATGAACCACGCGCATCACCCGTCTGAAGAAGAAATCTTCGCCGAGGCGCTGCGATTGCCAACTCCCGAGGGCCGTGCGCTGTATCTCAATCACGCCTGTGGCAATGATGAGCCGCTGCGCCGCCGAGTCGAGGCCCTGCTCCAGGCGCACGACAACCCAGGCGAGGTTCCGGACAACCCTACCGCTGAAGTCAGCGCCAGCACCATCTCCGTTGCCACGGGCATGGTGCCCCTGTTTGTGAAGCCCGGCGAAAGAATTGGCCGCTACAGAATCCTCGAGTCAATCGGCGAGGGCGGCTGCGGGGTTGTCTATGCAGCCGAGCAGGAGCAGCCGGTGCGACGGCGGGTGGCCCTCAAGGTGATCAAGCTGGGCATGGACACCAAGCAGGTGATAGCCCGGTTCGAAGCCGAGCGGCAGGTGCTGGCACTGATGGACCACCCCAACATCGCCAAGGTGCTGGATGGCGGGGCGACCGAGAGCGGGCGGCCCTTCTTCGTCATGGAACTGGTCAAGGGCGTTCGCATCACCGATTACTGCGATAAGAACAACCTCTCCACCACCGAGCGGCTCGGCCTCTTTATCCAGGTCTGTCACGCCATTCAGCACGCCCATCAAAAAGGCATCATCCATCGCGACATCAAACCATCCAATATTCTGGTCACGCTGCATGATGGCGTGCCCGTGCCCAAGGTGATTGATTTCGGCATCGCCAAGGCTACGACTGACCAGCGACTGACCGACAAGACACTCTACACCGCCATCGAACAGTTCATCGGGACGCCGGCTTACATGAGTCCCGAACAGGCGGAACTGAGCGGGCTGGACATTGATACCCGGAGTGACATCTATGCCTTGGGCGTGCTGCTTTATGAACTGCTGACCGGCAAGACGCCGTTCGACGCCAAGCGGCTGGTCGAAGCGGGTCTCAACGAAATCCGCCGCATCATTTCGGAGGAGGAACCGCCGCGGCCCTCGACCAGGCTGAGCATTTTGACGGCTGAGGAGCAAACCACCACCGCCAAACGCCGCCACACCGATCCGCCGAAGCTGCTGGGCCTCGTGCGCGGCGACCTGGACTGGATCGTGATGAAGACGTTGGAGAAGGACCGCACTCGGCGTTACGAGACGGCCAACGGCCTGGCCAGTGACATTGAACGGCACCTGAACGACGAGCCGGTCGTCGCTCGTTCGCCCAGTAACCTCTACAGGTTCCAGAAGCTGGTGCGGCGCAACAAGCTCGCCTTTGCCGCTGCCACTGCGGTCGTGGCTGCCCTGGTTCTCGGGCTGGGTTTCGCGACCTGGTCCTCAATTCGGGAACGTAAAATGCGCCAACGAGCTGAAATCGCTGAGAAGAAGGCCACGGACGAGGCGGCGCGTGCTGATCGTAAGGCTGCTGAGGAGAAGGAGCAGCGTCAGCGGGCAGAAGATGCAGTCACCGAGGCCAGAATGGCCTTGTCCACCTCCGATTTCCTGCAGGCGTGCCGGTTCATCGCGGAAGACCGGGATCACGATGCATGCGCTTACCTGGTCGCCAGCCTCAGAGCCAACCCGACCAACGATGCCGCCGTGACACGGTTGGCGACCTTGCTCACATATGGGGCCTGGCTGACTCCCATTCTGAACCTCCAACACACCGATGCGGTCAATTCCGCCCAATTCAGTCCGGATGGCAAGCGGGTGGTGACGGCGTCGTGGGACAACACGGCGCGGGTGTGGGATGCGCAGACCGGCCAGCCACTGACCGAGCCGCTCAAACACGCGAACATGGTCACTACCGCCCGATTCAGTCCGGATGGCAAGCGGGTGGTGACGACGTCGGATGACAACACGGCGGGGCTGTGGGATGCGCAGACGGGCCAGCCCCTGACCGAGCCGCTCAAACACGCCGCTAGTGTCAGGTCCGCCCAATTCAGTCCGGATGGCAAGCGGGTCGTGACGGCGTCGGCGGACTACACGGCGCGGGTGTGGGATGTGCAGACGGGCCAGCCCCTGACCGAGCCGCTCAAACACGCCAAGTGCGTCCGTTTCGCCCACTTCAGTCCGGATGGCATGCGGGTGGGGACGGCATCGGATGACAACACGGCGCGGGTGTGGGATGCGCAGACAGGCCAGCCATTGACCGAGCCGCTCAAACACAGCGAATCCGTCCGTTCCGCCCTATTCAGTCCGGATGGGAAGCGGGTGGTGACGGCGTCGTTTGACAACACGGCGCGAGTGTGGGATGCCCAGACAGGCCAGCCAGTGACCGAGCCGCTCAAACACGCGAACATGGTGACTTCCGCCCGATTCAGTCCGGATGGGAAGCGGGTGGCGACGGCGTCGTTTGACAACACGGCGCGGGTGTGGGATGCGCAGACCGGCCAGCCACTAACCGAGCCGCTCAAACACGCGAACTTGGTCACTTCCGCCCTATTCAGTCCGGATGGCAAGCGGGTGATGACGACGTCGTTTGACAACACGGCGCGGGTGTGGGATGCGCAGACCGGCCAGCCACTAACCGAGCCGCTCAAACATGCGAACGTGGTCAATTCCGCCCTATTCAGTCCGGATGGCAAGCGGGTGGTGACGGCGTCGGCGGACTACACGGCGCAGGTGTGGGATGCGCAAACAGGCCAGCCACTGACCGAGCCGCTCAAACATGCCAACTGCGTTCCTTCCGCCCGATTCAGTCCGGACGGCAAGCGGGTGGTGACGGCGTCGGCGGACTACACTGCGCGGGTGTGGGATGCGCAAACAGGCCAGCCACTGACCGAGCCCCTCAAACACGCGAACTTGGTCACTTCCGCCCAATTCAGTCCGGATGGGAAGCGGGTGGCGACGGCGTCGGATGACGCCACGGCGCGGGTGTGGGATGCGCAGACCGGCCAGCCACTGACCGAGCCGCTCAAACACGCCAAGGAGGTCACTTCCGTCCAATTCAGTCCGGATGGCAAGCGGCTGGTGACGGCTTCGTTTGACAACACGGCGCGGGTGTGGGATGCGCAGACCGGCCAGCCACTGACCGAGCCGCTCAAACATGCCGACTGCGTCCCTTCCGCCCAATTCAGTCCGGATGGCAAGCGGGTCGTGACGGCTTCGTTTGACAGCACGGCGCGGGTGTGGGATGCCCAGACGGGCCAGCCACTGACCAAGCCACTCAAACACGCCAGATACATCCGTTTCGCCCAATTCAGTCCGGATGGAAAGTGGGTGGCGACGGCGTCGTTTGACAACACGGCGCGGGTGTGGGATGCCCAGACGGGCCAGCCACTGACCAAGCCACTAAAACACGCGAGAGTGGTCACTTCCGCCCAATTCAGTCCGGATGGCAAGCGGGTCCTGACGGCG
>Ga0194052_1000999_pt1 | contig 17052 bp, 13 predicted proteins | sample SepL226m_MetaG_FD_160117 | JGI IMG/M metagenome (GOLD analysis project Ga0194052, IMG submission 160117) | Anoxic zone freshwater microbial communities from boreal shield lake in IISD Experimental Lakes Area, Ontario, Canada - Sep2016-L227-6m | ecosystem: Environmental > Aquatic > Freshwater >... | reverse complement strand
GAATTATGAATATAAAGTTGTTGTCCTAGATGCTAATGATTCTAGTATCCAAGGAGAAAGAATCTTCGATGTCGGTGGTACTTCTTCTAATTCTAGTTCTAGTAATGTCGATGGATTTAGTTCAAAGGAACTTGATACCGTACAAAGAATGTATGATAATTGGCAAGATATGATTACCCAACTTAGAGATAGCTATTCTAGACTCGATAGTAGTACCACACGAAAAAATAGATCAAACACCTTCTACAATGATATGGAAGATATCCTCAATGACTCATCTCATAGAACTTATGATACCTATGATGAATTTTGGTCAGGGTTCCTTTCTTGGTCTAGTTATACTATTAATATGAAGTAGTAAGTAGTGAGTAGTAAGTAGCAAGTAGTGAGTAGTGAGTAGCAAGTAGTGAGTAGTGAGTAGCAAGTAGTGAGTAGCAAGTAGTAAGTACTTTATACTTTATACTTTAAGAAGACATTGAATGCAAAGGAGAAATACATACATATAAGAGTGTTTATTCTTCGCTCATATTTTCCATGCGCACTCCTAAAAAATCATTTACCCTTTTGGAAGTCATCGTAGCTGTCACCCTTTTTCTCATTATCTTTACGACGATTATTTCTCTGTATACTAAAATGGTAAATATCAAATATACCATTCAAGCCCAGCAGGCAATCATCCAATGATCGCATAATGTCGTTGAAAAAATAAATTTGCTTCTCAAAAATTATACCCTCGACTATGAGGAATATTTTAATAGACAAAGAGTGTGATGTGTAGGTAATACTGCGGTGGGAGACAATTTCGCTTGGAATACCGATATTGCATGACATTGCACCAATTTTTCTGCATATGGAAATACTAATGCACTAAGTCTAGCTAGCTCTTCCTGACTCCATATTGTCTACTATTGTAGTTCTCAAGTGAGTGAATCATCACCTTATTTTGTACTTACAGGTGATGTGCAAGCAGGATCTGGATGTGCCATCCTTGGACAACAATCCTTTGGTGAATATCTCCAACAATTTTGGGATAGAAAGAAAGATGTGGACAATACCCCTGGTGCTGTAGGCGATGAAGACGATGAAGACGTCCTTCTCTGACCTCCTGCAATTCTCGATACTACTGGAATCCAAGAACTGTATCTTATCTCTCCTGACGGAAAACAAAGAGTCCTCATCAGAAGAGCTCTTGTAGAAAGTGGAGATTGGAACTATGATAATCAAATCAGCGGAGACAATGAATATCTCTATACACTTCAGATCCTTAAATTGAGATGATTTGATGCGGGCGATCATCATAATTTCAATGCAAGTGCTTCTTCTGGTATCTATGATGGAAAGATCGACACCTGGGCGTGTGATATCTCACAGTGATTTAGCTGTCATGGAACGAGTGTGGGAAATAGCATCTATTCCTGATATAAACTTCCTGCAGATGTTGACGATGGACGAGTAAATCTTTTTGATCAAGACATCACGATTAGCAAGCGAAATCTTGTTGCTTATCCTGATAGAAACCCTAGTTATGCCCTTGCTGATGATGCTGCGCAAATATCTCCTTATTTTACCGTTTCTTTACAAAGTAAACCTTATGCAAAGATCTGGCTCAAGAGAATCAAGCCCAATCCTATAGATAAATTTCAATTTACGCTCCAGACAAGTTTTGGAATAAAATCAGTGTATACGCAATAATTTTTCTCAGTAAAACCTGTTGAGATTGAGGAGAGAATGGATATATTTTTTGTGTATTTTATTTTCTTGTAGTTATTTTATACTATAGTATGAAAAATGAAAAAAATTACATCTCTCCTGACTACCTGAATAAATTCAGGATATAAACTTTTGTTGGCATCTTATGGAATGTCTCTTTTTTCCGAATGAATTATCTTGCCAATTTATGCTGTATTTGTCCAGAAAATAGGGTGAGATATATTGGATGCTTCAGGAGCAATGGCAACGTTTCTTATTACTCAAGGAATATTTACCATCATCATCCAACGTCTAAAACGAACTAAACAACATCGTATTGCATTACTTGTTTGAGGATGGGCTATCTGGGTTATTGGTATCTCTTTGTATATCACTATCTCTAGCACACTTATGTTATTTATCACTCAGATATTGACAGCATTAGGTAATGCTATTGCAGATCCTATCTTTGATGAAGAGCTTTCCAATAATACTGATAAGAAAAATAAATTGTTCGAACGATGACTCTTTGAGGGAATGCAAGATATTGTAAATGGCATAGCCGCTGTCATATGATGAATCATTGTGGTTTCTTATGGATTTCCAGCATTGATCTTTATCATGATAGGTATGGCTACGCTCTCTTTGATTTCTATCATCATCTATGTAAAAAAACATGGATATTTAAAAAATCATCAACTATAGTATATGTTTTATTTTATGTAGGTTTAAAGAATGAACGAAGAGATCAAAACACCAGATCATCAAGGAGAACGTGAAGTTCGTATTGCTAAGATAGAAAAAATGAAGGCTATGGGCATCGTTCCTTATGCTCAGAGTTTCAGTAAAAAAGATATGATCTGAGATATTATTAGCACTGCTGAGTGAAAGCAATTTCGTGATATCAACGCTATTATTCTCGCACCAGAAGTTCAGGTAATTACGGCTGGGAGAGTGATGCTCTATCGTAGTCATGGAAAGCTTGCGTTTGCGAAACTTTTGGACAGTACAGGAGAGATACAATTGATGTTTCATCGCGATAATTGTAGAATCTCAATGCATAATGAACAATGAATAATGAACCCCGAAGTCTCGAGGGCAAGTAATGAAGGAGTTTTGTTTACTGATATATTGAGGGACAGCAACTGAGAAGAAATGAGTGCTTATAAATTTATGGAGAAGATGGTAGATGTCGGTGATTTTGTAGGCGTACACGGAGAGGTATTCCTCACACACAAAGGTGAACTTACGATATTTGTGTCAGCTTTCTGTTTTCTTTCTAAAGCAGTCAGACCGCTCCCTGAGAAGTTTCACGGACTCCAAGATCAAGAAGAACTGTACAGAAAAAGATATTTGGATCTCACGATGAATCCCGCAACGTATCAAAGATTTTTGTTGAAGTCAAAATTTTATCAGGTGCTGAGAAATTTTTATACCCAAGAAGGATTTGTAGAAGTCCAAACAAACATCCTCTGAAATTCTGCTTCTGGAGCCGCAGCAAGACCATTCGTGACGCATCATAATGATTATGATACCGATGTCTATCTCAGAATCGCTTTTGAAACAGGACTCAAAAAGGCGACCGTGGGAAGATTTGAAAAGGTCTTTGAGATTGGCCAAGACTTTAGAAATGAAGGGTCTGATCCTAGCCATCTCCAGGAGTTTACTCAGGTGGAACATTACGCGGTCTATCGAAATTATGAAGACAATATGCAGTTTACTGAGAAAATGTTTGATTATCTTTTTGAGCATTTGGGGATATCTAAAAAAATTGCGGTCGTAAATAAGGATGGAGAAAGCAAGGAAGTCGACTTCACCACACCGCGAGAAAGAATAGATTACACCAAGGGAATCCTTGATGCTTCTGGCATCGATATAACGAAATATACGATGGAAGACGCTGACAAGCTCAGGGCAGATATCCAAGCAAAAGGAATAGAATTTGAAAAAATGGACATCATGGGAACGACTACCCTGATTGATTATCTCTATAAAAAAGTCTTGAGACCTAAGATTATAGGACCTGCATTTATTTATAACTACCCAGTCATCATGCAACCACTTGCAAGAGTGTCTGATGAGAATCCCAGCATTGTAGAGCAATTTCAACTCCTCGTCAATGGACGAGAGATGTGCAAAGCCTATTCTGAGCTTGTAGATCCCTTATTTCAACAAGCCAACTTTGATAAGCAAGCTGAAGCTGCAGCGAAGGGAGATGAAGAAGCTACCGCCGGAGATGATGATTTCGTGACGGCGATGGAATACGGTATGCCTCCCCAATCTGGGTTTGGTATGGGACTTGAAAGAATTTTAGCCATCCTTACTGAGCAAAGTAATCTTAGAGATGTCGTCCTCTTTCCTTTGATGAAACCAGATACAAAAACTGTCTCACCTTTGTCTTGCAATGTGGAATTAGTAGATATCGAAGCGACGTATGGAGCATTACCTAGCAAAGAAGATGTCGATGCCTTAGCCAAAAAATATTTGAAAGATACGTATAGACATTGCCTGGATGTTGCGAAAGTGATGCAATATTTTGCAAAAAAATTAGGACAACATGAACATCTCTGGTATACCGCAGGATTTTTGCATGATATTGATCGAGATTTCGTCGGTAAAGATCCAAGTAAACATTTGGGAGAAGATTTTGAGAATATTGTAGGCGAAATCAAATTGCCCACTTGTCTCATGGACGATATCAAGTCGCATTATACGCTCAAGACATCGGTTACGGTGAGTTCTCTCCTTAGAAGATATCTCGTATCGGTAGATGAATTGACAGGATTTATTTATGCGGTCAGCTTGATGAGACCGACCGGTTTGGAGTGAATGGATTACTCCTCCGTCAAGAAAAAGTTGAAAGATAAAAAATTCGCTGCAGGAGTAGATAGAGATGATGTACATAACTGTGAAAAATATTTAGCGATCCCCTTGGAAGAATTTGTCCCAGAGATCATCAAGGCAATGAGATAATATTTTCTATTATGAAAAAGGCCGGAAAATAACCGGCTTTTTCTATATTCTCGATATGAGTTATGAGTTGATATCTATTATCTTTTTTTGGCTTTTTCCTGGTGCTTTTTTTGGTATGCAATTATTTTTTCGTCCAATTTCCAAAACAGTTTAGCAATTCTTTTATACGTGGGAGGCATCCGAAGGATACTAATAAATAGGGTTATCCCAAATATCCATATCACAATTATTTTGGCCATAACAAACCAACATAGGATAGCTAGTGCTATTTCTATTAGAAATAAGCAGCATAGCTTTCCAAATGATTTTTCGTCGAATGCTGATGCCAGTATGGCGATGAAGAATACCACGTAGAAGAATATGATGAAAATTACTAGAGTAGGATCCATCATTACACGGATATCATCGATAGTTCCTGTGCGTAAATCATTTGCAGACAGTACCTCTACATGATAATTATACTTTCTATTCTCATCCCATGTTGGCGGGATTGTTGTGTTTGAGGAAGTAATTGTCCAAATAGTATTTCCTTTGATCCATTTATAATACATATCTGGAATATTTTTTATTAAGGAGTCTGGGACTCCTGGAAGATATTCGTTTTTTAATTGAAGTACCTTAGTCGAGTTAAGCTCTTCATTAAGTCCAATCAGATTAAAAAATCTGATGATTTCCTTTCTAATGCTGTCAGGGATTTTATTATCCCATTGTATCAAGCTGACGCGTTCTTTTTTTACTGGGTTATTCCGTGGATAATCACAGGCAGAAAAACTTATGGCAACGATTATCATCGCTAGCCATAAATAGATTTTTTGTTTTTTCATTTGATTTTGTCTTTTTATGTTTTTTAATTTTGTTTATTTTTTGAGATAGCTAAGTATCTCTTTGTTTTGTTCCTCAGCAGAAAGATGTATATCTTTGAGGATCTTCATTATCCTTGAGATTTTCTTTCTTCCAAGATTATCATTGTGCGATTGTTGCAGCTTAGTCAATGCTAAGTGCAAGGATGCTGATTGATTCTTGTAATAAAGCATCTTTTGTGATACCACTTCTGCTGGAGTGTTCTGGGCGGATTTTCTTGCCTTCTCAAGATCATCTTGAAATGATGTTGAGCGTTTTTTTTCTTTTTCCAATGCCTCCGTCAAAGCATTGATTTCTTCTTGTTTTTGGACTACTTTTTCGGAGAGTCCTTTCTCCATTTTTTTCTTCTCACAAAGAAGATAACTGTATTCCAATCGCATTTCTCTCAACTGGAATGTTGCATCTTCTCTTTTTTGAAGTGAAAACCCGTAGGGAGTCTTCACAAATACATTTCCTTCGGCATCGATAAATTGCCTAGGAAACGTGTTTTTGACTGACTTTAGACCTAGTCTCATAGCCAGGATTGTAAAGGGACAAATTTCAAAATATCTGAATATCAATCCCCTAACCCATTTTCTCATTTTGATTGGTTTCATACTTTTTGTTTTATGATATTTTTATATATATTTGCTAGACTAAGTCAATGTCTTGTGCTCGTGTGGCTTGAGGAAATGCTGTTGTTTTTTTGTATCTTTTTTTTATGCTCAGTGAAGAAAATGGAATCTTGTTTTAGGCTCTAGGTTTTATGTTTTATGCTTCATGCCTTCTGCTTCATGCTTTATGCTTTATGCTTTTAGTTTTTAATTCCCCATGTTGATAGGCAATACTGAAAGTCAGAATTTATTACGTTCATATCTAGAAAAGGCTGTTGAAGGTTCACTCAATGTTCCTGCATTTTATATTCTTTCTGGGCCCGCACATATTGGGAAATCAACTTTTGTCCAAGAGCTTATTGGATCGCTCCTTGGCAATTATGCAGCGAGTGATTTTTTGATGATCAGAGATTTTAGCCAACAACTCGGTAAAAAGCATTCCCTCAAAATAGAATATGATAAGTCATCTGAAACCAGTAAAACATTGATGAGCGAGTATAATTATCAAGATATTGGCGTGAGAGAAATCAATGCCTGGCTCCAGCAATCCTTTATTGGGAAAATGAAAATTGTTTTCATAGAGAATATCGAAAGAATTGTCCCAGCAGCTGCTAATGCTTTTCTCAAGAGCTGTGAAGAGCCTCTTCCTCATAGGATCATCATCGCGAGTACCTCACATACTGCTCAACTTTTGGATACTATTTTATCGAGAGCACTCTTGCTCCATTTTAATGAACTTTCTCCCCAGCAATTGGAAAAATTTGCTGATGAACATCAGATATTCCCACAAAATCTTCCCCTCAAGCAACTTGTGTGTACGATGTCGATGGGGAAACCCGGACAACTCCTCACGACCTATGCACTCCTCAAAGAACGTGAAGACCTTCAGACTCAGTTTTCTTCCCTTATCCCCCTTTTGACAGAGAAAAAAGAAATCAATAAGGCGTTTATGATTTTGAAATGATTTAAAAATGAAGGCATCTTAGAGAGCTTTTTGGATGGATGGATTGCCTATTGTGAAATGCATAATTTATCTAAGCAATGAGCACGCTGGCTCAAGGTAAAGAAAATGATGAAGAGCACCGTCAATGGAGAAAATCTCTTGCTCTATGGACTTTTGGATTAGGACTGATGCGGATGCTTTTTTCTTCTTTTGTATCCTGCAGCTATACTGTCGATAAGTTGTTCTACGCTTACCTTACTATAGACTCCCTCGTGATACAGTGATATATATTTATGTGCGTCGATTTGTTTAGAAAATGCAGCAGATTTTATTACATCCGCAGTAGTAAATCTGTCTTTGAGATGTATGTTTTTTCTATAAATATCTTGTGGACAAATGTCTCCGGTATGAGGAAATCTTGGATCTTCGTAGATATGGATAAGTTTTCTTTTGTGTAAAAATGAATTGAGAATATATGCAATGAGGCTTTTCGTATCTTGCTCATTTTCCTGAGTATCTCTAGATAAATCTAGCAAGGATATTTTTCTCTCTCCTATATCAAACATCCGTGCCGCCTCTGGAAAATTAGGGATTTCTCCCTTGAGTCTTTTGACTTGCGTGGACATATTTTTGATGGTTTTTGCGGTCTTTCGTCTCAGTGTATTTAAAGAAATATCCTGATTGGATGCACAGTAGGCGAAGATATCTTTTTCTAGTTCCAAGATTTCATGGTTGGCGAGTCCGATATCGTTTTTATAATTGTAGAATTGGATTTCTTGTCCGAAGGATTTATTGGTATGGTGAGACTGATAATCCAGATGAATTACACATTTGTAGTCCTGATATCCTCCATTGGATCCTCTCGTGCTATGCGCGGAAGTAAGGAGATCATAAGCTGTCTTTACTTCCTGTGGCAAGACAGAAGATTCCTTATCTTCCAATCTCTTGATCTTGTTTTCTAATTTCTCCACTGGCAAAAAATGATCTTTTTTATTGGGATTTTCACGTGCTTTGATCAGGATCTCTGGATAACATTGTTGGAGATGTGCGATGATCTCATGATGAGTTTTTTCGTCTACTTCCTTATGATTTACAATTTCTATCTTGGGAATCGTATATTTTTTCTCTTTTGCAGCATCCAGCATCAATTTGAAATATTGATCGAGAATATCTATGATATCTGTCTTTATGATCGTAGTATCTTGGATGTCCTTGTAATACATGATACGAATCCCTGAATCATCTTTGATTTCTAATGTTCTTCCATGTGCTTTCTTCGCTTTGGAAATTTCCTCCTTGATTCTATCAAGGACGAGCACATTCCCCTGCTTTTCAGACACAATCTCTTGCATTGCTACGACACAAAAATCATGGAATTCTTTGATCTCTTGATTCTTGAGGAAATCGATATGATGGAAAGAATATCGAAGATCGAGAAAATTTGATTTATTTCTTGCTCGTCTTTTCTGTCCTTCTATTCCCTCTTCTCCATACGGGTTAAATCCGTCTTTATCTAGCAGATACTTAATGATATCTACGTATTCTTGGAGCATACCTGGTCTTGGACACTCCAGGATGTGACTCAAATCTCCATCGTGAAAGACCTTTCAGATTCCTTTTCCTGTTCTCTCATACGCCAACTTTGTCTCTACCAATGTTCTATGAATCACCCTGATCCCTTCTTGAGTAATCTCTCCCTGAGGAGAAAGTGTCCCGTGTTTACTCTTTAGGAAATTAACTAAACAAAAACGCAGATACATATCATGCTCAGAAATTTTCCCTTGACGATATTCTTGACGATATTGCGTATAGAGAGGATGTTGAAGTGCACGAAGATAATGATGTTTATTTTTGGAAATATATTCATGGACTGCTTTGGTATACATTGCTCTATCCTCTTGTGATACATCGGTTTGATTGAGAATTTCGGCGATGCGGCGCTGAGCATTTGGTATAGAAATATCTTTTATCGATACCTTGATATCTATCGGTCCTGCTGATTTTTCTAGATTCTCCTCTATTTCCCCTGCTCTATTGATATGCAGTGCGCCTACAGAATGGGTGTGTTCTGTCTGCAAACGCAAAATGATACCCAACTGTGTAAGGATGGATTTGATCTCATTGAGTGTTCTTTTATATTTTCGGGATTTGTAGGCATCGTGCTGATATGGTGTTTGATTAGATTCCATGGAATATCGTACTAATATATGAAAGCGTCTATTTTTTTAATCCTATTTTTTTTGTTTGGAGATAGTGCTGAATATCTCTGGGTTGGCAGTGAAAGACTACGGCAAGCTGATGCGTTACTTTCTGATTTAATAAATGGTAGCTAGCATATCGCTTCTTCCCGATCATTGATTCAATAAACAAAAGAATTTGTTCATGATTTCCTCATACTACTCTTTTTTTACCAAACAAGATATCTCATCGATGTTCTAATTGTTTGCTAGTTATATCTATATTCACCTGTTCTTGTTCTATGGGGAGGATATTTGAATAGTGGTTTGTAATTCATAAAATAGTTCTATTGCTTCTTTGGGCAAATTTGCTTAACACTTCTGAACTATTATGAATATATATCTTTTGACATAAAATATCTCATCCAAAAATCTTTTGGATACTCAATGCAGTATCTCTACAGAGCATCCGATCAGGGACCTCTTTTGTCCATCCTTCAGGATCTCAAGAAATTTTTGCTTCCCAAGCAGATTCAAAGATAGGACGCAATTGATCTTGGTGTAATGAAATTTCTTCCATAGCTAAAAAACGGGGGATAAATGTCCCATTTTTATAGTTATTTACCTTTAAATGTCAACACGTTAACGATGAATATGATATATTTATGCTAGGTGATATACTTTGTATTCCACATCTTGTTTTGGCGTTTGCTTGCCCTCAGCGATATATCTTCTAAATCGAGTTCTTTGTTTTTTTGCGAGATGATGCGTATTTTTTTTGAGGAGTTCTTCCGCATCTTTGAGCGAGCACTTCCCTTCAAGTACAGGAATAATTTCTTTGTAGCCGATTCCCTGCATAGACTGAAGGTCTTTCGTATATCCACGATCCAAAAGTCCTTGCACTTCTGCCAGTAATCCTTGAGCAAGCATGTCTTTGATCCTTGCATTGATCATTCTATTTCCCTCTTCTTTTTCTCTTCGTAGACCCAGCATAAGGAGCGGATATTTTACAGCTTGTTGGATAAAACTTGCGGTCTTAGTTTCTCCCGTTGTATAAAATATTTCTAATGCTCTCACGAGGTATCTTGTAGAGTTAGGATGGAGTTTCTGAGCTTCTTCAGGATCGAGCTGAGAGAGTGTCTGGTGAAGATATCCTGGTTGTGCCTCCTCTTTCGCGTAGAGTTCATCTCTCAACTGGGCATTTGGTTTTGCTTCTGGTAAGGAAAAATTTTTGTAAATCGTATCGATATAGAGTCCTGTCCCTCAGACAATCATGGGAAGTTTTCCTCTGGATTGGATCTCTTCAATGATGCGATAGGTGTCTTTTTGTCGCTGTCCTGCGGTATATCGCTCATCTGGGTCGACAATATCTATCTGGTGATGAGGAATGCGATCACGAATATCTTGAGCTATCTTATCTGTTCATATATTCATATAACGGAAAATCTGTCTACTATCTGCAGAGATAATTTCTGTATCGAAAAACTGTGACAAGAGCACGGAAAGTTTGCTTTTGCCTGTCGCAGTAGCTCATCGAATGATAACGACTCCATTGGGATATTTTGCATGGAAATCGAGAATATCTTGTTTCGCTTGATCAACAATTTCTTGAATTTCCATAGTAAAGAATTAGTCGTAAATATTTGTATATTTTATGAGACGTTACGTCATTACAACTACGTTATGAGCTAAGCGAATATGTTACCACCCCGACTTCTCGGGGCAGGTGGTAACGTGTAGTAACGTATCCCGAAGTATCGGGATGTAACTCGTAGTAATGTTCCTCTAAAATCTAAGCTCTATTTAACATATTTAGGTATATTGAAAAATGGCATTTGGGAGCATTTGACGGTCATACACATAATTTTTCCTATCTTATACTCTACTCCTCTTCTTACGAGAATTGCTGATCGATTTTCTGTATAAGCAGCACCGTCTTTCCAGGTATAGCTTAGTGTATAGTCTACTACTTGTGCCGCACTTGTTTCTGGACGGGGCTTGAGTTGGATATTCTGGATCTGGACGCCCTGATGGACTTGAGCAAGGAATTGGTTAATTCGATTTTTGCTATAATAGGTTTTGTAGACATTAGCATCTTTGAGTGGCTTATCGACAAGGGCATTCATCGCTGAGAAATTTTTGCTATTCATCGCATCGTAAAATGATTCAATAATTTTGTCTCCTCATTGTTGCGGAATATTTTCTGGAATATCTGTCTGCACTGTGCCTGTCGCTTCTTGATACGGGATATTTCCTGTCTGGATATTTGCTATGGGAATTTCTTTCTCTATTGCTGAAATTTGTTGTTGCCCTTGTATACGTGTTTGTTCTCTCAACACAGCAACATACAATGAGAACAAGAAAAGGAATAAGGACAAGACAAACATCAGAAGGATAATATTATCTTTTTTGGGTGCGTGCAAAATATTTTTGGTGACAAATCCCCTGATTCAAGGTTTCTTCTCTAGAGTAATAGGAGAGACCTTTAACTCTTTCTTTGGTCTTCATGGACCTGATTTCTTCGCTTTGGGTGTTGGAATAAATTTCTTTTGTGGTCTTCATGGACCTTTCTTTTTGTTTGGCATGGAAGGAGTATAAAGTATAAAGTATAAAGACATAAGTACTTGCTACTTACTATTTCAATAAACTATTCACCTTTGCTTTTGTTGCTGGACCAAAATATCCTTGCAGAGCTTTGCTTGGTGTAGAGATGCCCATTGCACGCTGGAATGCATATACTGCACTCTTGGTTGCTGGAGTATAGGTGTTATTTATTGCTCCTGTATAATATCACTTTGTCGTAAGCAGGGTCTGTAATATACCGATATCTTTGTGATATTGATTGAGGGTAAATGCTTTGGTAGCGTTTATCTTCGTGAGAGGAACTGAAGCTGGCTGTGCAGGTGGCGTGGTCGTTCCTGAAGACATGTCTGTATCTTTTCCTGAGGTCTGGAGTGCTTTTATCGTCTGAGCAAGAAGAGATTCTGCTGACTTTTTGAAACCAAGAATTTTCTGGGCTGTTGTAGAGGTAAGGAAACTTTGTATTCCGCTCAAAAAAGTAGTTTTGAGTGAAGTATTTCATTTGCTTAGTGCTACTCCTGAGCTAATATTTTGGAGGGTACTCGCAACATCTGCGAATATTTTATCTTGTGTCGCCGTAGGGATACCAAGCAAGACTTGTGTACAATTTAATTTGCCTGCGGTATAATAGGTATCTTTGATCTGTTGGATCTCTTGTTGGGTTTTGAGATATTGAGGATAATTGTACCAAGGGGCGACGATCTTTGCTAGATAGGTATCTTTGTCTTGGTTATATTGAGATAAGGTTGTATCCTTGAGTCCAAGTAATGCTCAGGAAAGCGTAGTCGCTACTTTAAATTTTTTGACTTGAGTATCGATATAAGGGACAACATTTGCAAGGAAGACTTGTTGTAAGGCATTTTGTACCGTAGGTACTTTGTCCATGATATCTGAGATCTGAAGATTGGTATAGATGCTATTGAGTCAGGATTGGATTGCGGTAGATTGGCTGATGAGATACTGTAGCTTTACAATCTTTGCATTGATGGTCTGCAAGAGATCTTTGTTCTGAGTGAGATATTGTGCGTAATCGCTGATAAATTTTAGTATCTTTGTTTTGTAGCCAAGCTCGAATGTCTGGACCATCCCCGTATGGATACTCACTATCTTGTCTATGTCAGCTTTTATCTGGTTTTGTGCCGCATCATAGGTTACGCCGTTGAGCATATCTACCCCCATATCCTGTTGGATGCGATATTTTTCTTGGAGACTGGCAATTTCGTTTTCCAATTGGACAAAATCTTTATTGAATGAAGTCTTGATATCCATTTTATCTGTCTGTAATTGTGCCAATAATGATTGTGCTGGCAGGACGCCTAAACAAATAAGGCTCTGATAGTCTACAGTCTTGAGCAATGCCATTCCTGTGGTTTGGAAAATAGTAGAGACTTTCTGATAACTTGCATCGAAACTCGTCCCCACAAATGCTTCTTGAGCTTTTAGATATTGAGCAAGCGTCCCAGAAACCGTAAGATCCAAAGATGTTGCAGCAGAAACAGGCTGAGAGAATCCTCCGATACATCAGAGTAGAACACATACTACTGTTCCTCAGATGAGCAAACTACGTAGTGCTGTTTTTTTCATATACCAATTTCTAAAAAAGTAAAGACATGTGGCTTCTTTACTGATGTTTTATCATTATTGAATGTAATTTCAAGTTGATTTATTTTTAATAATGGATATAATTGAGTTGGTTAAAATGTTAAAAGGTTAACATGTTAAAATGTTTGTTGCATGTTTTGGGGTTACATAGAGATAACCGAATAGCCTTTAACTTTCTAAACTAACTTTCCAAACCTTTTAACTTTCACAACTTTTTAACTTCTTATTCTATTCTATGACCCTAATCCCAAGCGTAATCGAAAAAACTAAATGATGAGAAAGAGCGTATGATATTTATTCGAGATTGCTCGAAGATAGAATTATCTTTATTGGAGAACAAATTGATAGCACTATTGTCAATTCTGTCCTCGCACAGATGCTCTATCTCGAAAAGAAAGACCCGGACAAAGACATCATCATGTATATCAATACTCCCGGTGGAGAAGTCTACTCTGGTATGGCGATCTACGATGCTATGCAATATGTCAAATGTGACATCTGTGTCATCGCAACTGGACTTGCCGCATCTATGGGATCTATTTTTTTGGTAGGAGGAACCAAAGGCAAAAGATATGCACTTCCTCATAGCAAGATTATGATTCATCAGCCATTGATTTCATGAGGTGGAATTACTGGTCAGGCAACTGATATCCAAATCGAAGCAGAAGAGATGATGAAGATCAAAAAAATGTTTATTGACCTTATGGCAAAACATACGGGGCAAAAGCCAGATAAAGTTGCTAAGGATATGGAAAGAAATAAGTGGATGACCCCTCAAGAAGCTTTGGAGTATGGGCTGATTGATAAAATTATAGGATAGTATTAAGTAGAAAGTATTAAGTAGAAAGTACTTGTTGTATTAAACCCAGCGCAAGTAAAGACATATATACAAAGTATGCTTACATAATTAGAAAACCAAACCGTTTGTAGTCTGACATATATATGTTATAGTTTTTCTATATGAGCAAATAATAATTGTTTGATTACTTGTGCTAGATCTTCTGGTTTTTTACAGACTTGACCAAATCATTGATCTTTATCACGAGAAGCAAAAAGATTTACTATGGGACTTCATGAATCTGTAATACCTATTCCATAGACCAAGACTCCCCTTTCTCTTAGTATTTTTATTTTATCTTTCATCTTTTGGTCATTATCTGAGCCTCAATCGGAGAGAACAATAACGATCTTTTTGGTTTTGCCTGCTTTGATATCTTCTTGATACTCTTGAGAGGCTGTTTGAAGATTCCCGATAATCTGATGCAGTGCATCGAAATCATTGGTATTTCCCTCTTGATAGTCTAGTGTCTTATATGCTTCCAATCTTTCTCTATCCAAAAAATCATTACTCGGCAATTTGAATTGTCTCACATCTCACGATCCACAAAACATCGTCCCTTCTGTTGTAAATTCTACTCACTGCTTGAGATCTTTATTTTCTCTTTCTAAGGTATCATGGAGACGTTTGAGTCATTCTAGGATGAGTAAGACTGATATTTTTTGATAACGATTTTTATTATTTTGAGACATACTTCCACTACCATCTGCTACGATTGTTACATCAAATTTCCCTATAAAATGATCTGGCTTTTCATGTTTGATGTCAAGCTCAAACATTTCTGGATTGAAATTTCCTGATTGAATCTCTGCAAGTCCAGTAGCTAATGCTCATGAGTGAAGTCTATACCCATGTTCAATATCTACGGGTCATTTGGTACGATAACGAGGTTTGAGCCTATGAGATTTTATCTTCTCAAATATACGCTCTATCTCTTCAATAATTGTTTCTCCTGTTTGAGGATCTTTTACATTTTCTAATTGTTGAAGAAAGGTATCGTATGCTCTTAACTGGTTTACTGTATCTTTGAATATATCTTTTTGGGAGGGAAATATTCACATATTTTTTGCTCTATGTTCTAATTCTAATGTTTTACGGTCTTTTGGCGTATGTTTCTCATCGTAGATGTTTTTCAATGCTTCTTCTAGTTTCTTTTTATCATCTGCAGATAGTATTTCTTCTAAAAGATTATATGGCTTTGGTATATTTTGATAATATCCATCAAATGGATTTTTTGGTTCTTCATTAGGATCTTTTTTAGGGTTTGGAGTAGCATTTCATGATGATGAAGTCGTATCTCATTCTCATCCTTGTGGATTTTGGTCTTTCTTATTTCACTGGAGAATATCTTTTATTCTCTCTTTGGTGGTTTTAGAGGGTTTTTTCTGTCATGAGGTATTTTGATTTGGTGATTGTTTTGGAGATTGCTTTGGCTGGTTTGTGCCTGGAGACTCCTGAGATGACTGAGGAGACGTAGAAGGATCAGACTGACCCTGTCACTGGTCAGCTTTTTTATCTTTATTTCCCTTAGGCTCTTTGTTTTGTTCGTTTTGTTCGTTTTTTTTGTCTTCTTCTCTTTTGTCTTCTTCTAATAATCTTGCATAGAGAGGTTCTATATACTCCCATGTATTTTGCAATCTTGTGTATAGTTCCCCTGTTGTACACTTTGTCAGTATACCATTTCTCTTGAGTCTCTGAATAAGTTTTCTTATCTGTGGGTCTATGTTGCAGATTTGGTCGGGAACCATAGATTCTCTAATAAGGGTATAGAGAAATTGGAGATGTTTAGGCAGTGGCTGATGTGCGATTATTTCTTTGTTTTCGTTGTATATTGGACTCTGAAGATAATCAGTTCATGGAAACATTTTATCTCTATAATTAGTGTAGAGCGTGTCCTTCAATACGGGTAAATTCTGTGGAAGAATAGCATCATTATTTACATAGATATCTCTCAATACATTTTCTAACTGATGATATGATGACGCCATCGCTCATTTGGACTCTAATCTATTTTGCCTTTGTTGCTCTTGCTTTGCACCATCACTACGATGGAGCATCTCTCTTTGCTCTTTGAAGTGACCTAATTCATGAGCTAAGTCAAGTACGATTTCATCATCAGTATACTGAAATTCTTCTTTGATACGCTGAGGATTGATAATAATGATTGGATTGTCTATATTTTGGAGATTGATAGCCATAGAGGTCTGCAACGATGCATCTATCTGGATTTGCATATCATATTGTCTTGCGAGAAAATCTAACCAATGCCTATATTGCTGGTTTTCTGTGGGAACATCATATGATTGCGGGGCATTTCTCATCCTGAATATATGATGAAATAAACAATATATATTCACTATAAGTATACTCAGAAGTGATGATTTTGCAAATATTTATCTGCATTATATGTATGCAGAAACTGTCATCTCCTCGCCGATAGTACTGACTGTATTCTTGATGTATCATCTCACAACCACGCACTACTTTCCGTTGGCATAGCATCGACACATTTCCAATATTTTTTCTTATTGAGCGAAGAGACATGAACTATTATTTTTTGATTGTGTACATGTATTCTATATCCAAGCATCGTGATGCCATGGATAATGGTATTCATTTGTATCTTCTTGGGTACCATAATTAGTCCATCTTTGTCTATTTTCTGGATAATTTTTGATTGAATATCTACGAGATATTCCTTTTTATCTACAAAAATAAAGTCATCCATATATCTGAGATATATTTGTGGTTTGAGCTCGTGTACAATATATTGGTCTATATCATAGAGGAAGAAAT
>Ga0194052_1000995_pt1 | contig 17090 bp, 10 predicted proteins | sample SepL226m_MetaG_FD_160117 | JGI IMG/M metagenome (GOLD analysis project Ga0194052, IMG submission 160117) | Anoxic zone freshwater microbial communities from boreal shield lake in IISD Experimental Lakes Area, Ontario, Canada - Sep2016-L227-6m | ecosystem: Environmental > Aquatic > Freshwater >... | reverse complement strand
CCGGGCCGAGGGCAGCCAGCTGTGGGCCCTGGATGCCAGCGGTGGGGAGGCCCACAAGCTCACGGCCTTTGCGCCCGGCGTCGGCGCGCCCAAGGTGCAGCCCAGCGGCGGCGTGGTGTTTGAGGCCTCCGTCTTCCTGGAGGCCATGGCCGATGGTGCCCGCCACAAGGAACTGGAGGCCAAGCTGGAGCAGGGTCCCGTCCAGGCCCACCTGGCGGACAGCCTGCTCTACCGGCACTGGACCGGCTGGCGAGACTTCCAGTACGCGCACCTCTTCACCAGCACCCCCGAAGGCAAGGTGCAGGCCCTCACGGCCGGCAAGCAGGACTACCCCGGCTTCTGGCAGACCTGGGACCTGAGCCCCGATGGCAAGGAGGTCTGCGTCACCACCAACACCGAACCTGTCCCGGCCCGCAGCACCAACAACGACCTCTTCCTCATCGCCCTCGACGGTGACCGCACGCCCCGCCGCATCACCGGCGACAACCCGGCCGCTGACAGCGACCCCAAGTACTCGCCCGATGGCCGCTTCATCGCCTACAAGTTGCAGACCAAGCCGGGCCACGAGTCCGACCGCTTCCGCCTGGCCGTCTATGATCGCGCCAAGGGCACCCGGAAGGTGCTCACCGAGGCCATCGACAACTGGGTGGATGCCTTCCAGTGGTCCGCTGACAGCACGGCCCTCTGGTTCACGGTGGAGGAGAAGGGCCGGTGGCCCCTCTTCTGCGCCGAGGTCGCCAGCGGCAAGGTCTCCCGCATGCTGGAGGGCCTCAGCATCAAGGAGTTCGCCCTCAGCCCCGACCAGAAGGTGGTGTTCCTCTCCAAGACCCGGGTGGGCGAGCCCATGGAGCTCTGGCGCCACACCTTCGCCTCCGGCGAGACCAAGCGCCTGACGGACTTCAACCAGGCCCTGGCGGCGGAGGTGGACTTCCGTCCCGCCGAGGAGCAGTGGGTGAAGGGCGCCGACGGCAAGGACATCCATGTCTTCCTGGTGAAGCCCCACGGCTTTGATCCGGCGAAGAAGTACCCCCTGATCCTCAACGTCCACGGCGGCCCGCAGATGATGTGGTCCGACACCCTGCGGGGGGACTGGCAGGTGTACCCGGGCGCCGGCTACATCGTGGCCTTCCCCAATCCCCATGGCTCTACGGGCTATGGTCAGGCCTTCACGGATGCCATCAGTGGTGACTGGGACGGCAAGGTGATGACGGACATTGAGAAGGTGGCCGACCACCTGGCCAGCCTGTCCTATGTGGACAAGGACCGCATGGGCGCCATGGGCTGGAGCTGGGGCGGCTACGCCATGATGTGGCTGGAGGGCCGGAGCACCCGCTTCAAGGCCCTGGCGGCCATGATGGGCGTCTATGATCTGCGCTCCATGCACGGCGCCACCGAGGAGCTGTGGTTCCCGGAGCACGACCTCACCGGCACGCCCTGGGACAAGGTGGCAGCCTACGACCGCATGAACCCCAGCAGCCGGGTACCGGCCTTCAAGACCCCCTGCCTCGTCATCACCGGCGAGCGCGACTACCGCGTTCCCTACACCCAGAGCCTACAGTTCTTCACGGGCCTCCAGGAGATGGGCGTGCCCAGTCGCCTCATCGTGTTCAAGAACGACGGCCACTGGCCCGACCCCCTCAAGTCCATGCCCGTCTACTACAACGCTCACCTGGAGTGGTTCCAGAAATACCTGGGCGGGGGACCTGCGCCCTGGAGCACCGAGGACCTCGTCCGCAATCGGGTCTTTGGTAGCGCTGCCAAGTAAAAATCCTGGACAGACCCTAGCCCGCAAACCCACTGCCCATGGGCCTTTTGGCCTCCTGGGTGGTGTCTAGATTTTTCTCGGTGCGCTGCTTTCGCCGCAGAGAAGCATCTTGTTTTAGGAAGCATTGGACTTCCGGTTATTCGTCGCGAGTCGTGCTGTCTGCAGACTCGAGTGTCCATTCTCCTGTCCGTTGACAGGGATTCTTCGCATCTGACGCTAAGGGCTTGAAGGACCCTGCGACGGACGTACTCCGTCTGTGGTGCTCTCTGTGGAACTCGCACTGGGACGCCGCCGACACCACCTCGTCGCCAGCCAACAAAGGCGACCGCCATGAACCCTACCGCCCGAAGAACCCGCTCCGCCGGCTACACGATGCTTGAGTTGATGCTCGTCATGGGCATCGTCGGCGTCCTGTCCATGGTGGGTGTCAGCCAAGTGCGAACCCAGAACAGCGGAGCTGTCCGCGGCCTCATGGACGAGGTCGAAGGGGCCCTCACCAACGCCCACCAGGCCGCTGCGGCGACGGGTCGAGATGTGGCCATCGTCACCTGGGGTTCCTGGGATGCCGCCTCACTGGTGATGGCCCATGGGGACGCGAGCATCACTGACCACGACATCAAGGTCGCTGCTGCGGACATGCTTAGCGGCAGCCTGCACAGTGTGGACCTGGGGACAGCCGCTGCCACACTGGCCGTACCCTTCCGTTTCCTGGCCGGGGACCGCGCCCAGGCCTCGGCCCGTATTGTGAAGGTCTCCTCCAACCAGTGGACCAACGTCATGCAAACCTGCACCACGGGGACCAACATCAACATCAACGATGTGGCTCCCTTTGTTGGCAGTGGTGGCATCATGCACGGCCTGGTCACGGACGACAACCTCCTCTTCCCGGAAGCCGACCACCGGGTGCTGGTGAGTGGGAGCAGCCGGCGCTTCATCTCCACCTTCATCATCCCCATCGTGGGCACCACCAGCTCGGGCAGTGCCCTGCCGGGCGGGCCCATGGGGCTCATCGTCGTGCTGCAGAACGGCGCCGCCATCTACAAGTTCTACAACCCGGGCATCCGGGACGGCGACGGCCAGTGGCGCCGGATCTGATGGCCAGTGCCGGCCATCCCCCCTGCAGAGCGGCCACCCAGGCCGGCTTCAGCATGGTGGAGATGCTCATGGCCGCCTTCATCATGGCCGTGGGCATCCTGGGCCTGTCAGCCCTGCAGGTGATGGCCCTCAAAGCCACCCGGGGCAGCCGCAGCCTGAGCACCGCCATCCTGGTGGCCGAGCAGATCCTGGATCGGGCGGAGCTGGAAGGGCGGCTCAGCTGGCTCAACCTCACCGACCGCAATGCCAGCAACCCCACCCTGGCGGACCTCTCTGGCCTCCGCTACATCACCCTGGCCACAGGCACACCCCGGGTGGACGACTTCAACAACCGGGGCCGGCCCGTGGTGGTGGGCGCCTCGGATGAGCAGGACAGCGGGGTGCGCTACATCGCCACCACCAGCCGGAACCCGGGCAATTTCTACGCCACGGGGTACCTCTCCGAGTTCACCGTCCAGGTAACCTTCCAGGATGATGTGGACGCTTCAGGTGTGGCGGCCCCGCGCTCCGTGCGGCTGACCCGGATGGTGACCCATGGTTGAGCCGGCCCGCCAGGCCCGGAGGCGCGGCTTCTCCCTGGTGGAGTTGCTGGTGGCTCTGGTCTTCACCATGGTGCTCATGGCGGGCATGGCCAACGTCTACAAGGCCAGCCTGTCGGCCTTCTACACCTCCGGCGAGACCATCTCCAGCTCCCGCCGCAACCGCATGTCCGTGGACCTCCTGGTGGAGGACCTGAACCAGGCCGGGATGTTTCTCACGGACCTCTCGGTTCCGCCTGCGGTGAGCGAGGCCATGCCCACCTTCCTCATCCTGCCCAACATGGCCGTCTCCGGTGCGGGGAGCGATGATCCCGCCACCGCGGACGAGCTGTACTTCTACCTGGACCAGCCCCTGCCCTTCGAGGGGACCGTCAGCTCGGCCAGCACCCAGAAGGCCGCTGCAACCCTGGTGGCGGAGGGGAACCCCCTGACCACTGCCGATACCACCTACACCATCAACTGCGGCAGCACCACCTACGCCAGCGAGGTGGCGGCGGGTCAGGTGCTGGTCTTCAAGGACGCCTGGGAGGCCGTGAACATCACCTCGGCCACGGCTTCGGGGTCCTCGGTGACGGTGGTGACCGGGCCCTCTGCCGATGCGGGCATCACGGGCTCTGGGCCCGCCGCTCCCGCCTCCCGGGCCCGGCACCTGGAACTCAGCCGGGTGGTCCTCATCCAGCCCGCCCAGATGGTGCGCTACCGCATCCAGATGCTGACCCTGGACCCCGGCAGCAGTGCCGGAATCCCCTGCCTGGTGCGGGATCAGGGCAACTACAGCATTACCGCTTTCACAGCTGCTCTGCCTCAGCAGATCATCGCTGAGAATGTAGCGGGCTTCGCGGTCTACCTCAGCGCCGACGGTGGCAACCACTGGGCCGGCTTGGACAGCAGCGGGGCCAAGGCCATCTACACCGGCTACGACCTCGGCTGGGATACGGGTATCCGCACGGAACTGGATAGCCAGCTGGCCAGCAGTGGCCGGCCCGGCGTGAAGACCACCCGCATCGGCCCCTCCTGGTTCCGTAGCATGCCGTTGCTGGTGCGGGTGGACATCACCACCCGAACGGCCACCCGCCGCTCCGAATACGCCGCCAATCCCGATGCAGTGGCGCACCGCCTGCAGACCCAGAGCCTGGTCCTGGTGCCCCGGCACGCGGGCCTGGCCCTGAACTAGGAGTCCCCTGTGCAAACCCCACCTAGCACCCCTTGGCAGCGCAGCCAGCGAGGCGGCATGACCATCGTGGTGGCCCTCATGCTGCTTGTGCTCCTCACCATCGCCGCCGTAGCCATGTCGCGTAACTCCCTGCGGGAGATCGCCACCTCGGGCTTCAGCCGCCAGGGCGCCATGGCCCGCAACGTGGCCGACTCCGGCCTGGAGTGGTCCATCCACTGGATGGACCTGCAGAACGGCGCGCTGGCCCCCAGCAACAGCGCCGCGCTCAAGCTGACCCAGCTGAAGGCGACCCTCCTCCTCGACTCCACCAAGGCGGGGACGGCCTGGGATGTTCAGTCCACTGAGCCAGCTTCCCCCTCGCAGTACACGCCCAACGCTACCAACCTGCCACTGGCGGCCCTCACGCTCACCGCCGCCGGCAGCGCCACCCAGGCCACCTCCCTGGGCCTCACCTACATGGGCAAGCTGCCCGTGGCCGGCATGAGCCAAGGAGCTGGTACCGGAGCTTTTACGCCAGCCGCAGGGGGAACTGCCTTGCAGGCCCCGGACCTGTGGGCCGTCCGCGCCGATGCCCAGGTGACCCGGGGTGCGGTCACCTTCACCCACGCCAAGGAGCTGTGGGTGTCCACCCCTGTCCGGTAGCCCTGGAGCACCCGCATGAACCGTCCCGCAACTTGCCTTGTCCGCAGCCTAAGGATCCTGGCCTTGGTCGTCCTGGCTACATCCTCGGCCATCGCCCAGCTGGATCCGCGGCTCCAGTCCAGCAACACGGATTTTCTCGACCTCTACCAGCAGTCCTCATCGCTCCGGCCCAAGCCCGAGATCGTCTCGGTCTTCGATTTTTCGCGGTCCATGGCCAGCCTCATGTACCACCCCCTGTACCCCAACAACGACCTCAACGACGCAGATGACTACAGGTACATGAGGTTCAATCTCAACGGCGCCTCTCTGGGCACGCCGCCCAACAACAGGTATCAGCTCTACGCCAGATCAGGCAATGACATCAACGCCTATGTCAGTGCCATCCTCACCATCAGCCCCGATGGCACAGGAGCCATCGCCCCCGAGTACAATCCAGCCTCCTGCCGGGACTACTACGGTGGCAACGGCCTCTGCACGGCTGCGCCAACGATGACCTTTCAAGCCTATGCGTGGGGGAACGGGGCCGCCTGGGCCACGGCGGTCTTTTCGCCCATTGCGGGCAGCTCCAACTACACCGCCACCATCACCAACAACGGGACTCAAGGCAGCCCTTCCTATACCGTGTCCATGGCGCTCAGCCCATCCTCGGGGCCCTACGCCCCGAACTCCCTCGTCACCCTGACCGCAACACTCACCCACGCCTTTGCCGAGGGCGAGGACCTCAGCCACAAGAACTTCAGCTGGGGCTACACCACGCCGAGTGCCATTAACTCTGGACCTGTCTGGAGTGAGGTCAGCTCGGGGGTGTACCAGTCTGTGATGACCATCCGGACCCCCAACTACCCCCAGGACAAGACCCAGCTGGCACCCATGGAGGCCAGGGTCGGGGGGAGCGGCGCCTGGAGTGCGTCCCTGTCCAACATTCCTGCCGGCTCTACAGTCAACCTTCGCTCCTACTTCCTGGCCCAGGGGACTGGGAGCTGGAACAACCTGATCCAGTGGGTTCAGCTGATCGCCTACTCCACCTCCAATGTCTGCGCCCTGCCCACCCCTAACCCCGTCAACTCGACCGCCACAACCAATCCAGAGGCAGGGGGCAACACGACGGTGAGCCTGGTGCTTCCAGCCTACTGCACCAATCCCCCCACAGGGGCCACGGACCCCTCTGTCACCGTCACCCTGGACGCCAGCGTGGGGTCCAGCTTTAACAGCGCCACCGGCTATGCCACCTCGGTCGGGTTCACCTATCCCGGAACCCTGAATGGAACCCTGCGGAAGCCGGATGGAACCGCCGTGACCATGGTCGATGCCGCAGCCGCTTCGGGCTCCCTGGTGGGCACGAGCTCCGGCGTCCTGGATGTCCGGAACTGGCTCCGTGCCGCCAGCCATGTCCGCTTCGCCAAAGGCAACCGGACCATCGACCTCCCCATCCCCTGGAAGGTCATGGACCGCGGCTCCTCCGGCGTGCCCCTGAGCTCCAAGACGCTCCTGGATCGGCAGATCAAGACGGTTGCGGGCGTGAGCACCACCTATGGCAGCGGCCAGCAGGTCGAGCTGGACACCTGCTACACCATCGGGTCGGGCCAGAATGCCGTCTTCACCTACGACACCAATGGCTCCAGTGCCTATTCGCTGAGCATGGTCTACCTCTATACAGTGCTCTACCGTCCCGCCTATATCGCCTGGCTCTTCAATGGCAAGTACCAGAGCAGCGACGCCACCAAGGCGAACTACACCACGGAGGGGTCGCTGGTCGGCAAATATGTGGCGTTCGATGCCAGCAATGCCTCTCTTGTCGGAGGCCAGGGCAATGCCAGCTGGGGGCAGGGCTTCGGTCCCAGCGGGAGCTGGGGCACCATGTCGATTCCCAAGTACAGCCAGGACGGTTCCTACCTCGGCACGGCCTTGGAGGACGCCTCCAGCTATCGGACGCCGGCCCTGACCCGCCTCCAGGCCACCAAGTGGGCGGCCATTCAGACCTGGATTGCCCATCAGGCCGATGTCTACTGGGCCTTCCGCTGCCTGGATCCCACCAATGAGGCCAACAGCGGCGCGGCTACCAGCATCAACAACAGCAGCAGCACCACCCTCAACGCCTCCTCCCCGGCCAATACCCATGTGGATGGCCTGGACTCGGGTTGGACCGTGCTCAACAACACGACCGGCCAGGGCATCAACGCCCTCTCCGGGAACTCGGTCACGGGCATGACGCGGATCGCCGGCCTGTTTGCTGCGGGGAACACCCCCCTGACCTATGCCATGGCCCGAACACTGGCCCAGTACGCAGATCCCAGCAGCGTGTTCAATGCGGTGGAGGGGGGCGATGTCTCCCAGTGCGGCAACCCCTTCCTGCTGCTCTTCACAGACGGACTGGACAACAACGGCACCCTGACCACCAACACCAATGCCACCACCCCATACATCACCGGCTCCGGGGATGCAGCGGCCCTGGACGTCCGCGTCGGCAACCGGGCCATCCTGGCCAGCCCCACAAGCATCAATCGCAATGGCACCTACTGGAACCTCTTCACCATGGCGGGGGTGGCGGCGCATCTGGCGGATCCCACCCTTGGGACCCTGAACGTGGATTACAAGGCCGCACCGGACACGCCTCCCAGCGGCTTGTTATCGCCTTCAGCATTCCTGCCCTTCGCCATCAAGAAGCGGAACGGCGTCACCTACAGCAGGGACCATCGGGTGACCACCATGACCGTGGGCGTGAGCCTGGCGGGGCACTACACGCAGGACGCCAGCCCCAAGCGCAGCCTGTTCCTGGCGGCCGCCCTGGGGGACGCCGGCATCTCCAGCGGCACTCTGAGCAGCTTCCATTCCTTCAACGGCTGGGAGCAGCCTGCCAACGCAACACTGGACCCGAGCAACGACTGGATCCCCGATCCAACGGACCCCACCCACTATCCGACGGTCGGCATGCGCAAGACGGGAGCGGTCTATTTCTTCGACGCGACGGACAAGGACAAACTGGTGACCAGTCTGGAATTTGCCTTCCGCATTGCCATCGGGACGGGCGGCAACCAGGCCACCTCCAGCCCGAACATCCCCTTCGTTGGAGCGAGTCTCGGCTCACAGCTCTACCTGGGCCGGTTCACGCCGCCCATCAGTGGTGGTGTCCTGTGGCCAGGGGACCTGCTGATGTTCGGGCTCAGCCAGGGGGTTGGTAGCCCCCAGATTCTCGACAAGGACGGAAGCCCAACGACGATCCTGGATGCCTCGACTGCCCACTGGAGCGCCAGCACCGCCCTCGCCAGCGGCCCCGTGGGCACCGCCCGCCGGTTGTATACCCGGACGCCGGGGGACAGCGCCCTGAGGCGCTTCAGGGCCACGGGCCCAGACTTCACCGATGCCAGCACGGGCCTGAAGAACTTCGTGGCCACGAGCGTCGGGGATGATGCCACCAAGCAGCTGGTCATCCACCACGCCGCCGGCGGCGACATCACCAACCTGGTGGGCGGTGTGCCCGCTTCGAACCGCAGCAACATCATGGGCGATGTCATCAACTCGGCCCCCGCCGCCCTCGAGTACAGCCTGAGTGCGGTTCAGGGTGGCCTGAGTGACTTCAACAGCCTGGTGGCTGTGAGCGGGAGCCGGCGCTTCCGCCTGATCCTGGTGGGGACCAATCAGGGCTGGCTGCATGCCTTCGGCGAGGTCACTCGATTGAGCTCGGGCGGCGCCGTCACCCAGGCCGCGGTCCAGGAGCTATGGAGCTTCATGCCCACGGACTTCCTAGCCAACCTCGACACCCTCACCGTGTCCAGCAATCCTCACCGGTCCATGGTCGATGGCAGCCCAGCGATCTATCACCTGGACCTACCTCTTAGCAACGGTGGCCCCGGCAACGGCGTGGTGGATGCCGGCGAGCGGGCCATGGTCATCATCGGTCTCGGGAAGGGAGGGCGGAGCTACTATGCCCTCGACATCCACGATCCCTTCAACCCGACCCTGGCCTGGTCCTGGGTGCCCGATGAAGCGGATAGCTTCACTTCGGGCCGCATCATTGCCAATGGTCCGGCCCCTGGCACAGTGCAGGGGGTGCTCCGGAAGAGTGGGTTCTCCACTGCCACCCCTGCCATCGGCCGGGTGCTGGACTCCGTGGGGATCCTCCGGGATGCGGTCTTCCTGGCCGGAGGGTTTAGCGTCCCCGAAGTGGAAGCCAACTTCGCGGGGGCTGCCTTGGGTCGTTCCATCACGGCCCTAGACGCCACCTCTGGCCAGGTTCTGGCAACGGTGGACCTGCTGACGGATCCGGCCGTCAGCACCCCTGCCTCCGTTGGGCCGATCAGCGCTGGCGTCATCCCCTTCGAGTTCGTCCTGAACTCGGGCATGGCCCAGCGGGCCTACTTCACGGACTACCGGGGCGGGCTCTGGGCCTGGGGGTCCAAGGCCCTATCCTCCGCTGCGCCCTACACCAACTTCCGCCGGGACACGTCCCAGATCCACGACTGGACGCTCCGCAAGGTCTACCAGGATGACAATGCCAGCTATGGCGCCCGCTCCACCACCCTGCCGGCGCCTTTCCGGGTGGGTACCTTCCCCGGCGTGGGGCAGGCAGGCTCCACCAGCCCGGCGGCGGTGGGCGTGGCCATGATCAGCGGAGACCGGAACAACCCCCTGGACCGGGGCTACAGCAGCCCTGCCAATCCGGCACCAAGCCGGCACCGGCTGACCGTGGTCTTCGACCGCCAGGACAGCCGAGCCTGGGGATTCGATACCGAAAGTGGCATCGACATCGGCATGACGACCACTCAGCTAAAAAACTTCACGTCCAACATAGCCGACGCCACTCCATCAGCTCCCTGTGCTGACTCGGTGTTCAAACTCATCACCCCTGGTTGCCCGGACTACTACCTGACCAACCTGAACAATGGCACCCCCTCCTTTGGCTACTACGTCAACCTGCCTGCGGCCGCGGGTGGCTTCATCCCCAAGGGGATCAATCCACCGCTGGTGGTGGGGGGCAGCTTGTTCTACTCCCAGTTCACCCCCACCGCTTCCGATCCCTGCACCGGAGGGACGGGCACCACGACCAGCTCTGCCATCTATGACGTGCTGAACCCCATCGTCAGCGACACCCGGTCAGGCATCGCCTTCAAGAGCGGGGCCTATGCCACCTGGGTCGGGGTGGCCTCGAACCTCCTCTCCCTGGGGGCCCGGGGTGTCCTGCAGGGGGGCATGGTGGCGGCTACCAACTCCCAGGGGGGCACCACCTCCACCATGACCCTGGCCACCACCAGCGTGGCGGCCTCCCAGCGCTACCCCAAGGCGCGGGTGTGGCGGACGGTGCACTGACTGGCCTGGGGTCTCCGTGTAACCTGGAAGGGACGCTCCGCTCTTCCCGCTCTTCGGCGCAGCGACCTTTTCAGAGCTCGCTGCCCATGTCCACGCCCACTGCCATCCTCCTCATTTCCTGCCCAGATCAGCGGGGCATCGTGGCCCGGCTGTCGAACTTCGTCTTCGAGCGGGGCGGCAACATCGTGGACTCAGACCACCACTCGGACCTGCAGGCGGGCCGCTTCCTGGGGCGCATCGAGTGGGAGGAGACCGCCGATCCCGCTGAGCGCCTCCATCTGCGGGCCCAGCTGGCGGCGGTGGCCGATCGCATGGGCGGCCAGTGGGAGCTGCACTTCTCCGACGTGGTGCCCCGCATCGCCCTCTGGTGCAGCCGCCAGGAGCACTGCCTGCTGGACCTGCTGTGGCGCCATCAGGCCGGGGAGCTCGGTGCCGAGGTCGCTTGCGTCATCAGCAACCATGACCACCTGCGCCGCCATGTGGAGCCCCTGGGCATCCCCTTCCACGTCTTCCCCATCACTGCCGCCACCAAGACCGCCCAGGAACAGCGCCAGCTGGAGCTGCTGCGCCGGGAGCGGGTGGACCTGGTGATCCTGGCCAAGTACATGCAGGTGCTCAGCGGGGACTTCCTGCGGGACGCACCGGACGTGATCAACATCCACCACAGCTTCCTGCCGGCCTTCGCCGGGGCCCAGCCCTACCACCAGGCCCACGGGCGCGGCGTGAAGATCATCGGCGCCTCGGCCCACTTCGTCACCGAGGACCTGGATGCGGGCCCCATCATCGAGCAGGATGTGGTGCGCGTGAGCCACCGGGACACCGTGGAGGACCTGGTGCGCAAGGGCAAGGACATGGAGCGCATGGCCCTGGCCCGCGCCGTGCGCCTGCACCTGCACCACCGCGTCCTCACCTACGGCAACAAGACCGTGGTGTTTGAGTAGTCTGAGGTCTCTGTGAATCGGCTCTACTTGGGGGGCGCAGCCTTGCGCTGGAGGTCGAGGGTGTAGGACAGGTTGGCCGGGCCGGCAAGCTTGAGCAGCACGGGGTAGACCGCTGGCGTTACGTTCTGGACCTCGAGCTCCCGGGTGCGGAGGCGGGGCAGGATGCGGTTCACCCGGGCCGTTTCCTCTTCCATGCCGTCAGGTGTGGGCGACGCGGCAAGACCCATGATCAAGGTACCGGCGCCATCGCCCCCCAGGACGAAGCGGAGCTTTTCGCCGGGTGCCAGGTCCACAAGCAGGAGGCGCAGGCCCCTCTCGGCGCCCAGCATCTGCCCCTGGGGCCGGCCCTTGGCACCGCCAGTGGGGACGCTGCTGGCAGCACGGTCCACGGGCAAGTTCTTGGCCTGGATGCGGGTGGTGCCGGCTGGCACCTCGAGGATGTCCCGGGCCGGGGCCTCCAGGAGCAGCTGCTCGAAGGGCAGGGTGACCTTGGCCGGGGCCTGGGGGGCCGGGGCCTGGAGGAGCAGGGCGAGGAGCGGAGCAAGCATGGTGGACTCCCATCAGAGGAGGAAAGGGCAAACAGAAGGGGGCCCGAAGGCCCCCTCTGCAAGGATCACTGAATGAACCTAGAAGTGGTAGCCGGCAGAGAAGGCAAACCAGCTGGGGTTCATGGGGTTCATGCCCTTGAGGCGGGCCTTGGCGCTGGTGTTGTAGGACAGCCACTGGGCGGCGTCGTACTGCACGTGGGCGCTCCAGTCCTTGGTGAGCTGGTAGTCCAGACCGGCACGCACGCCCCACTTGGCCCGGGATTCGTTGATGGACTTGGGGAGGAGGCTAGGATCGTAGCCCGCCTGAGACGAGGAGTAAACTCTCCCCGCAGTCAGCTGGTTGCCGTCGAAGAAGTTCAGGTTGATGCCCATCCAGCCCCGGAGGTTCTTGACCGGGGTGTTCCACTTGAAGTCCACGCCCGTGCGCCAGGCCGTGAGGTCAAAGCGCGGTGCAAGGACGCCAGCGGGCTGGATGGCCTGCAGCTCGGGGCGGGAGTTCCCCACGAAGCGGCCATAGCCGATCCAGGGCGTGATGAAGCTGAAAGCATCGGGCATGGCGTAGTCGTAGCCCAGCTCGAAGCCCCAGCCGCGGGTCTTGCCGCCGTTGTACACGAACTGGTCGTTGTTGTAGGCCTCGGACACATAGAGGACCGATGACTTAATGAAAGTTGACTTCTCACTCTGCTGGGCGGTGGCTGGTAGGGCCAGGGCGCCGAGCACAAGCAGGGACATCAAGGTGCGATTCATGCCTGTCTCCTCATGTGGTCGCTAGAAGCGGAAGCCCATGTCGATGCTGAAGTTGCGGGAGTTACGAACACCGGAGTTGTAGGTGTAGTCGCCGGAGGCATAGAACCCGGTGGTGAGGCCGTAGCTGGAGGCCAGACCGTTGTAGGTCCCAGGCAGGTTGGGGTAGACCCAGGCGCTGCCGGTGGCAGGGTTGTTGCCATTGCCTGCGCGGCTATTCATGGTGGTGCGGTTGAAGTGGTTGAAGATGTTGTAGACCGTCAGGGCGGTGAAGGCCGTGACCTTGGACCCGGGGATGGGGATGGTCATGTTCCACTGCATGTCGATGGTGACGGGGGAGTCCTGGTTGAGGAACTGGCCCCGGGCGCCATTCAGGAAGTAGGTGTTGGTGTTGCCCGTGCCCACGGCCGTCAGCTGGCTGTTGTGATCCAGGACGCCCTGGGGGGCGAGCATGGTCTGCGTCTGGCTGAAGGGATAGCCCGAGAAGTAGGAAGCCAGCAGGGTGATGGCATTCTGCACGCCCTTGGGGGCGCCGATGTTGAGGCTCACCCAGGTCTTGAGGTTGTGGTGCTGGCTAAGGCCGGCGAGCTCGCCGTAGGGGTTGTAGGCGTCCATGGGAACGCCGGCCGCCTTCCACTGCTCGTACCAGATCGGGTTGGAGCTGGCCACGTTGCCTTCGCGCCAGGTCTGGGTGGACCGGGTGCGGCTCATGGTCCAGTTGCCGTTCCAGAGGAGGAGGTGCTTGTCGCCCTTGGAGAGCTCCTGCTGCCATTCCATTTCGAGGCTGCGGTAGTCGCGCTTGCCGTTGGGATCGGTGGTCAGGATCTGGTGATAGCCGTACTTGGAGGCCAGGCCCTGGCCGGAGAAGTCCTTAACCTCCACCAGCGGCAGACCCGAATCGGCCTTGGCGTACCAGAGGTCATGGAACTTGTCCGTGATCAGTGAGATGCGGAAGAAGCCGCCGGTGAAGGCCCGCTTGTAGTTCAGGGTGATGGATTCCCGGCTCTCAGGCTTGAGGTTGGGATCCAGGTCGTAGTAGGCATCGGTGTTGGCGAAGTTCAGCGTGCGGTAGTTCGCCAGGTTCAGCAGGGTGGCCTGGGAGACCGTGTAGGCCGTGTTGGTGGCCGTCGGGGTGTAGGCAGTGCCGGCCGACCAGTACATGTTCTGGGTCTGGTTGTTGGGCCGACGGGTGAAGTTGCCACCCATGCCGCCCTGGCCGATGGTGCCGCGGAACACACCGTAGTTCAGGTCGAAGACATGCTTGTTGTCGCCGTTGAGGTCGTACTTGACGGTGAACCGAGGCAGCAGGTCGGAGGAGCTGACCATGCGACCCGAGCGGTTATCAACCAGGTACTTCTCGAAGCGGAGACCGCCCATGAAGCTCCAGTTGTTGTTCATGGTGTACAGGTCATTGATGAAGATGGCCTGGGACGTGTCCTCGTTGTCAGGAGGCGTGCCCCCCGAACCGCTGGTGGTAGACAGGACAGCCATGGGCACGCGACCGGTGGTGCGCCACAGGGCATTGGAAGCCTGGCCGCCAGCGGAGGCCGGCATCGTCAGGTCGGCGCGGGGATCGCCAATGGCGTTGAAGACCACATAGGAACCATCGGCCAGTCGGCCCGGGACGTAGTACTGCACGCCGTTCATGCCTGGGTAGCCGCCCGCGAAGGTGATCTCCTTCAGCTGACCGAAGCCCATGTCGATGGTGTGGTTGCCGTAGATGTGCTGGATGTTGGCATCCAGGGTCTGGCTGTTGCGCTTTTCCTTGTCGCGGCCAGGATCGCCGTTGGTGAGGGTGGTGCCACCGAACACGGAAGCCGTGTCATAAATGCTGGCGGCCGCCGCGGTCCAGACGCCCTGGTAGATGGGGTCGCCAGGGCCCTTGGAGAACTGCACTTCGCTCTTGTTGGAGCCCCAGCGGATGTCCACCACGGTGGAACCGAAGACGGCGTTGTAGCTCAGGCCACGCGTGTTGCGATCGGAGGTCTGGAAGTTGCCCTTGGCGGGATCCAGGCCGGTGAAGGAGTAGGCGAAGTACTGGGGACCGAGCTTGTCCACCGTGGCGTCCCAGCTCAGGGTCTGATCCCGATTGATCTGCCAGAAGAACTTGTACTGCTGGGTCAGGGTCTGCTGGATGCCGCCAATCGTAACGGACGGGCTGGCCGCATTCTCACCGTAGGTGTAGGCCGCATTCACGCCACCGCCGGTGGGGTAGGGGACCGTCATGTAGCTGGGATAGAGGCCACTGAGGGTGGTCGTACCCACGGAGGGAGGATTGAAGCGACCCGCATAGGCGAAGGTCAGGTGGTCCTTCCAGATGGGGCCGAGGAGGGTGACCTCGTAGGTGCGGGTGGTGATGTCTTCAACCGGGTTGGTGTAGGAACTGTAAACGGTTGAGTTGGAGTAGTTGGCATCGGGGCGGACCATCGTCTCGTGGACGCCAGCAGCCCAGGCGGGGTTGCGCAGCTTGACGCGCACGCTGCCTTCGAACTCGTTGCTGCCGCGCTTGGTCACGATGTTGGTGATGCCCGCCGACGTGAAGCCGTACTTGGCGTTCATGGGGCTGAGAATGACCTGCACGTCCTGAGTGAGGTCATCGATGACCTTCTCAAACTGACGGCCCTGGCGCACCAGGGGGTCGCGGACGCTGATGCCGTTCACCATGAACTGGCTCTCACCGGTGATGCCACCACGGATGACCGGGTAACCCACAGAGCCGCTGACACCGGGGGACACCGCCAGGGCGCCGTAGGAGTTCAGGTTGCCCGTGGGCAGGTTCTGGAGGGCCTCTTCCGTGTAGGTGCTGACGATCTTGGTCTCGGTCTTGTCGACGCTGCTCGAGATGGCCACGACCTCGACGCTGGCGCCGGCGGATGCGATGGACTTCAGGTTCAGGTCCTGGCGGATGGTGCCGCCGGCCGGGATGGTGAGGCCGTCAGCCTTGCGGGAGACATAGCCGTCAGCCGTCACCGTGACGGTGTAGTTGCTGCTCGGGGGGAGCAGGGGCACGCGGAACTCGCCCTTTTCGTTGGTCGAGATGACCCGGGTCTGCAGCATGTTGGGGCTGGCGATGATGATGCGGGCGCCTGCCAGGACTTTGCCGCCGTCACCGCGAACGGTGCCGACGAGTGTGCCGGTGCCCTCCTGGGCGATCAGGCTCGCGCTGGCAACCAGCACAAGACCCAGCGGCGTCAAACGATGGAATAGCTTCATGGATTCCTCCGTCGTGGGCTAAGGGGTTAGAACCGGAAGCCCAGGCTCAGTTCGAGCGAGGCCTTGTTCTTGGAAGTGGTTTCGGTGTGGGCGGGTTGGTTCGTGTAGGTCCGGGGGACGTACACGATCTGGTCATAGCCCACGGTCAGGGCGTTGATCTCGACGAACACATCCTTGTTGATGAAGGAGTGGAGGCCGACAAAGACGCCTGCCGCAGCGCTGGACGCAGAGCGGACGTAGGAGAAACCTTCCCGATCCGTGGTGAGGGGGCCGTAGCGCACATCGCCAATGGCCTGATCCACGGTCTTCATGAAGTGGACGTTGCCGCCCGCCTGCCAGGACCAGCCGGTGTCGCCGATGGCACGCCGATAGCCCAGGCTGAGGCCGAGGCCGTCCAGGGGATTCTGGCGGGTGTCAAAGGAGTTGAGAGCAGTGGGGGCGTAGGTGCCGCCGGTCAGGTTATAAGTGACCGCCGGGAGAGGCTTTTCCCAGTCGTCCGCCCGGAAGTACCGGTAGGTCAACTCGCCGATGATGCTGGAGTCAGCAGACAGCTTGTAGGAGCCTGTGAGGCCCACGTGGAGGGAGAGGTTGGAGTGCTGGGCCGCCTCAGTGGCGTTGAACCCTGCGCCCATCTTCAATCCGAGATCGATGGCTGGCGCGGCGGCGGAGAGGGTGAGCCCCAATCCAAAGCAAAGGTAGCGCGCGTGCTTGAACCCCATCATTTGTTTCCTCCTTATGTGGGATCAGGTTTCAGAAAGGTTTGCAGGGGTTGCCTGCAGGTTGGAAGGACTGTGAAAAAAAGCAGATGAATCTGTGAATGGACAAGCATAGCTGAACCATTTGGGAATTCTGAAACATTCCCATCCATCGAAACACTAATGCATCTTTCTGGGGTTGCCTGTCTGGCTTCACCCGATGAATCTATCTGGAAAGCCTAGAATGGCAACCCATCCTTTCCTAGCGCTCTGGTTGGACTGTCTCTCGAGGAAGCGACTACTGATGATTGATAGGTAGAATATAGATCTATTGGGTAAATTGCGTGATGTGATCTTGGTCATCATTCACGACCAAATTTTCTGCTTTGGCTTCACCCCCCTTTTTTTTGGACCCCCCCCATGTCTGAGC
>Ga0194052_1000994_pt1 | contig 17102 bp, 18 predicted proteins | sample SepL226m_MetaG_FD_160117 | JGI IMG/M metagenome (GOLD analysis project Ga0194052, IMG submission 160117) | Anoxic zone freshwater microbial communities from boreal shield lake in IISD Experimental Lakes Area, Ontario, Canada - Sep2016-L227-6m | ecosystem: Environmental > Aquatic > Freshwater >... | reverse complement strand
AGGTAAGGAATCGAGATTAGGTAATTTTGCTACAAGCCATTTTCTTTCTATTTCCATTCTTAATTATCTATTATTAATTTATTTTCCCACTTCTCTCATGACTTAATAGAGAGAATGAATTTAACTTAGATCCAGTACATTCCTCATACCATAAGCATACAATCTTTAGAAGAATATTTAAATTAATAGTAGAAGTTTGTATTCTTGAATACTCGGATACATCTTCTGAAACAGATAAAAACCTCATTGTTTTAAATAGGTTAGTATCTATTTGAATAACCTTATCTTTGCTTTCAGAAAATCCAAGTTCATGATTAAAATATATTTTAGATTCTTTTGTTATCTCATTACCTGTGTCTATAAAATTCTCAAAATTAATTAAAAATCCTGAATCTCTCATAAGAAATATTCCAAGAGAAGCTAGCAGTAGTTTTAGCTTTTCATTATCTGTTTCCTCTGAAAGATATTTAGATACTTCTTTAAGATTATGAAATATTTCTCTCGTGTCATCTGGATTAATAAACGTAATCTTTTCAACAAGTTCTAAAAGTATCCAAATGTATATATTCTTTGTTATGTCATTCTTAAGTTCTCTAAAAGAATTCTCTAGTTTACATTCAGTTAAAATATCTAAATTCTTTCCTTCAGCAAATGTACCTCTAATAATATTCATAAGATCTAGTTTTCCTGCCTTTCTACTTTTAGGACTCTTTAAAGACTTGGCAACAACATCGAAGCGACCTCTATCTACCGAGAGCATTGTAAGAATTACATCTTTCTCATTAAGTGGTCTCTTTTTTATTACAAAACAAGTAGTGGTATATAGCATTTAAAGTCCAAGTCCAATTTGTGGAGTATGATCTACATTAACTTTACCAACCATTTTTCTTTTAACACTTTCTCCTTTAGAAGATTCAAAGTCTTTAAGTATCTTAGAAGCATTTTCTACAACTTCTTTAGGTAGCCCTGCAAGCTTAGCAACATGTACTCCAAAACTCTTTTCTGCAGCACCTGGAGATATCTTATGTAAAAATGCAACCTCACCTTTTTGCTCAGATACTTCAACATTGTAATTTGAAATTCCATCAAATCTATCTGAAAGTTTTGTAAGTTCATTGTAATGAGTAGCAAATAAAGTTCTACATTTAAGATTGTCATGAATATATTTAACAACTGACCATGCAATTGCAACACCATCGAATGTTGAAGTACCACGACCAACTTCATCTAGTATTACTAAACTCATATTAGTAGCATTATTTAAAATATTTGCAGTTTCATTCATCTCAACCATAAAAGTACTTTCACCTTCAGCTAAATTGTCAGATGCACCTATTCTTGTAAAAACTCTATCTACAAGAGATAGTTTTGCACTTTTAGAAGGAACAAAAGAACCTATTTGTGCCATTAAGGTAATAAGGGCAATTTGCCTAATATATGTAGATTTACCAGACATATTAGGTCCAGTAAGTATGATCACATATTTATTGTTGTTAAGATCAATGTCATTAGTTATGAAGTCTCCTTTCAATATTTTTTCAACTACTGGATGCCTTCCTTCAACTATTTGAAGTGTTTTACTATCTGTAGATTCTTCTAATAATTCAGGATAAACATAGTTATTCTCTTTAGCTACAATTGAGAAAGAAATTAGAACATCAAGGTTAGAAATAATCTTAGAAAGACCTTGAAGTATTGGAATATATTTTACAAATCCTGTTTTAAATTCCTCATACAAAGACTTTTCTAGGGATATTATTTTATCTTCAGCAGACAAAACTTTTACTTCCATTTCCTTAAGTTCATCTGTTACATATCTTTCTGCATTTACTAATGTTTGCTTTCTAGTAAACGCATCTGGAACTTTAGATATCATGCCCTTACTTACCTCGATATAGTAACCAAATACATTATTGAACCTTACCTTAAGAGTATTAATACCTGTGGATTCAACAAGTTTTCTTTCGTACTCACTCATCCACTTCCCACCTCCATGCCTTATTACTCTTAGCTCATCTAGCTCAGTATTAAACCCATCTACAAATACTCCAGTTTGGGTAACATCAAAAGGTGCATCTTCTTTAATAGTTGAAACTATACTTTCCTTAATTTGATCTATCATGGAAGATTTCGAAGAGAGATCTTTTATGAGTTCTAGTTCTGAAATAGCTATAGAAAAGTTAGGAGTGGTGGTATCACTTGTAATTCGAATAATTTCAATAAGTGCATCTAAACTTTGTTTAAGTGCAAGGAAATCTTTTGGTGAGATATTATTAATTCCAAGTCTTCCTGAGATTCTTTCAATATCGTATATTTTATCTAGTTCAATTTTTATACTACTTGCTACTTCAAAGTTATCATAAAAGGACTTAACAACATTCAATCTCTTTTCTATTTTAGTTTTCTCAATTAGTGGTCTAAGAATAAAATTACGTATAAGTCTTTTACCACCTGGAGTACTAGTTCTATCTAGAATACCAATTAATGTAGACTTTGGATTCCCAAGAGGAGATGTAGGAGACAAAAGTTCTAGATTCCTGACGGTATTGAAATCCAGATTCATAAATTCATCAAGATTTTCATAGGACAAACCATTCAGGTGATATATCTCAGATCTTTGAAGATTCTTAAGATATGTTACAAGTGCTCCTGCAGAACCAACACCATATATATAATCTTCCACACCAAATCCTTTTAAGTTTTGTACCCTAAACTGGTCTTTTAATATATTAATAGATGGCTCAGCGTCAAATTGAAAATCTTCAACCACTTTTACTGAGACATTAAGAAGAGATGACAAGAATGTTTTTAAACTTTGAGTTGTAAGAATCTCTCTAGGAGAAACAGATTTAATAATATCTAGTATTTTACTTGGAATAGTTGGATCATCTCCTGAGGTTATTGCTTCAGTTATTTTAAATTCCCCTGTACTTAAATCTATCCAAGATAGTCCCCAATGAGTTTGACCTTTAGAAACTTTCGAGAAAACTGCGACAATAAAGTTATTCGTTTCTGGTGGAAGATTTTTATCATCTATTAAAGTTCCACTTGTTACAACTCTTACTACATCCCTTTTAACAATACCTTTAGCAAACTTAGGATCTTCTATCTGGTCAGCAATAGCTACTTTAAATCCTGCATTAACTATCTTTCCAAGATATGTATGCAGTGCATGATGGGGTATTCCAGCAAGTGGTCTTTTAGAAGAACCCTTAGATCTAGATGTTAAAGTAAGTCCTAATATCTTACTCATAAGACGAGCATCATCATCAAAAGTTTCGTAAAAATCTCCCATTCTAAATAGAAGCACACAGTCTTTATACTTATTTTTTAGTTCTAGATATTGTTTTTCTGCAGGTGTAGTATTGTCCATAAAGATATAAAGACATATTCAATTATTCACATTTGGATTCTATTTGGGGATTATATTAAATCCAAGCTAGGATTAACAGCATAAGAGCGAAAAAGAAGAAGATGTTTAGAAAGTGATATAATTAGATCCGACAAAGTTAATATTAGTTTTGAGTTCATGAAAGTATCAATATTAATAACTGCATGGAAAGAACATAGATCAATAGGTCAATGCTTAGAAGCTTTGGTAAACCCTATATATAAGAATATTCCAGAAATAGATTATGAGATTATGCTTATTTGTCCTGATGAAGCAACTTCGACAGTAGCACTTGAAAAACTTCACGAACTTAACTTCGATATGTCCAAGTATGTTCATATACAAGATCCACAAAAAGGTAAACCATATGCACTTAACTTAGGATTTGCAAAAGCAAAAGGTAACATACTTATTCTTACAGATGGAGATACATATGTAGGAGAAAATAGTATAAATCCATTAATTAATAAATTGATCTCAGATAAATCTATAGGTGGAGTTACAGGAAGACCAATGTCAAAAGACAGAAGTTCAACAATACTTGGTTATTGGGGACACTTACTTGCTGATGCAGCTCACCATAAAAGAACAGTAACTTTAACAAAAAATAAAGGAAGACTTAGTGCAAAGGTAATTACAAACAAAAACTTCTTTGTTATTAGTGGATATCTTTCAGCTATATATAAACCTAAATGGAGATTACCTGACGATGTACTTGCAGATGATGCATATATGTCATACAAGATAATTGAAGATGGGAAGAGAATTGCTTACGAACCGGAAGCTACAGTTTACGTTAAGTACCCTAATGCTCTGAAAGATTGGTATAACCAAAAAGCAAGAAGTCTTGGTGGATATATTCAATTATGGAAATATGGATTTGTAACAGAAAAAACTAAAACTAGATCTATTTGGCAAGAAATACAATACTTCTGGTTTCCAATTAAATATGCAAGAGATGTAACTCAATTATGTTGGTCACTTCTTCTTTATCCAGTGAGATTAGTACTTTGGATGAAGATCTTCTATGATAGAAAAATAGCAAAGAAAAGTTTTGAAAAGACCTGGGTTAGAATCGAAAGTACGAAATAATTGATTTTCACTTCCTATGAGATATAATCACAACGTAATTTTTAATATATAATTATGTCAATTTATTCGCCTGATATCTCAAGAAACAATAATACACTTAGCCTAATAAGAGCAGGAAGCGCAGTAGTGATGTCCTCTTTGCTTTTAGCTGCATGTGGTAATAACGGCGGAGTTTCAACTCATATTAATCCAAGTGAATACCATAACTATCTTGGTTTAACAGTACCTGGGTTTAAAGACTCAAATGGTGAAGATAGAATATACACTGTTGTTGTAGCTCCAGCAGAGCACCCTAATGGTATATGTACCGATTTTGGATATGGACCCAAAAAGAATGATGGGAATCTTGTTCCTATAGTCGATCAAGACCCTTTTGGAAGAAATAATTCTGATCCTAATCCTGATAAATTCTATAGTAAAAATGTCTTATTCCCATGGGGAAATACATTTTTCGTAGGGGTTCTTAACAAAAATGGTGGGATAGATATACCTGCAAATAATAATAATAAAGAAGCACAAGTAAAGGATATAGTTGCACAAAGTATTAAAACATTCCTTAAGAAAGTATGTGCTGGAAATAGAGGAAAAGAAGCTTAATAGTTTGAACATAAAACAGCAGCATAGATAGCGGCTGTTTCTGCTCTTAAAACATTCCCCCCTAAGCTAACTGGTTTGAAACCAGCAGAAACAATTTCATCTAATTCGTTTTTTTCAAATCCACCTTCAGGACCTATAAAGATCACTATCTTATTATATTTATTAGCTTCAATATCTTTTAAGGGAATAGGGTTGTCTAGTTCAGTTGTTGCTACAAGATTCAAAACACTTTCGTCTTTGGTAGTTCCTAATATCTTTTTCATATCCAGAATACTTATATTTGGATTCCATTTTCTTTCACTTTGTTTACAAGCAGATACTACTATCTCCTGCCATCTTGCTAACTTTTTTTCTGCTAGGGGTAGATCAAATTGTGAAAGATGAGTTTTAGTAACAATTATTTCATCCACTCCAAGCTCTACTAACTTTTCTAAACCAAACTCAAATCTATCAAATTTGTACAAAGAAACTATAATACAAACCTTAGGTTTTTTAAGTTCTTCCTTGGAAGGAAAATATTTTTCAGAAACAATATTAAGTTTAATATTTGGATGCTTACTAGAAGAACCTTCTGCTCTTAAGGAAACTATTTCACATAACCATTCATGACCAAGGCCATCAAAACAAACTACTTTCTCTCCAAGATTAAGTCTTAGTACTTTAATAGCATGATAAGATTCCTCGTCATCTAGTACTCCATTTTGTTTAGATATATTACAATAGAATCTATGCATTCGATTAAAATTAAACAAATTAAAAAAGCATACCTTAGAAATTATACCTTATCTTTCGATAAAGATTTAACTTTAATTGTTAAAACACCTGTATTCTATACCTCAAAACACATGGAAGAAGTGGTTTCTAAACATAGAGACTGGATAGAAAAGAACTATAACCTACTTCAAGTAAAACTCGAAGAAGCTAAAAAACATGAGAAAGAAATACGTCAAGGAGAGATATTTGAGATATTAGAAGAACAATATATTCTTAAGTTTAAGTATACAAAAAGACAGAGAATTACTTCGTATCTTGAAGAGAATTACCTTGTGACTGAAATACCTGAAACATTAAAAACAAAGATTGAAGCAGAAAACATTGATGTCGAAAAAGAACAAAAAGAATCTTTAATTAAGTTATTTAAAAAGATTGCTGAAACATACATATATTCTAAGGCCAGAGATATAGTAAAGATATATAAGACCAACTTCAACGATATTTCTGTGAAAGATCAAAGTACAAAGTGGGGAAGTTGCTCAAGTAAAAAGAATCTTAATTTCAATTGGAGATTAATATTCACTCCTTACAAGGTAATAGATTATGTTGTAATTCATGAAATATGTCATTTAAAGGAAATGAATCATTCTAAAGACTTTTGGAACTTAGTTCTTATTCAATCTCCAAATTACAAACTCCATAGAAAATGGTTAAAGGATAATCAAGATATACTTAAAAATTTGATATAATTTATTATGGCTATAGCTATACAGGAACAAAATACAAAAGATTCTGTAAGGGAACAAATAAGAAATACAATTTCTTTGATTACTCCCTATGACGAGATAGAACGGTTACATATTGAAGATGCTTTGCACTGGATTGATTCTAATGTTGAGATATTTAGAATTTCTAAACCTGCAAATCCTTCTAAACATCTAGTTTGTGCAACTGTATTTGTAGATCCATTAGAAACTAGGATTTTATTACTTGAAAATAATAAGGCTGGATTACTATTACCAAATGGAGGACATGTTGATCCTGGTGAATTACCTTTACAAACTGTTCAAAGAGAAGTTAGAGAAGAGATGAGTGAGGAAGCAACATTACTATTTAATTCAGAGTTACCTTTTTTCATTGATCAATCAATTACCGTAGGTCAAACTGCAGGACATACTGATGTTACATTATGGTTTGTCTTAAATAGAAATAGCAAAATGGGTATAAATGACCAATCAGAAGAATTTAAAAGAGAGTTTGGAAAATATTATTGGCTTAATCCTCAAGAAATTCTTGAAATGGATATAAGAAAACTAAATCCTAATATGCATAGGTTTGTAAATAAACTTAATAAATATATAAAGTGATTAAAAATAATCAGAATATACTTAAGAATTTAATTTGAAAATACTATCAGATAGTACTATACTCCTGCCATATTTTTTAATATTACACAAATGATTGATATATGGAGATTTCCAGCTAGAATAAGAAAAAATGTTGCACTTGCTGGATTACTTTTACTTACCGCATGTACTCCTGTTAAACCATTCGAAATGTCTATTATTAACTGTGGTGATAAACCTCAATCTCAGACTGTAGATATTACTAGAAAAAATCTAGGAGATGGAGAAGAAGTAAAAATTGAAAATGTTACTATAAAAAGAGTTGGAGGAGATTTAGTCATACCAAATCCTAATGGTGCAAGTAATATCTTAGTCTCAGAATCAAAGCCAGGAACATTAAAATTTGAACAATCACTTATTGCTGAAGGTAAGAGATATACGAGTATATTTACAACTACACTAATTCCACTTGAAGCTGGAACACCTGTAACTGGTACACGTGATCTCTCAATACAAGGTAGTTGCGGTAAAATATCCTAACAATAAAACTTATCACCAATATCCCTATTTCAGCTGACCTTATCCCCTATATATAGTAGAATACACACTGTATATTTATTTTTTACTTTTTATAGCCATAGCAATGGACAAAGCACAAATAGGGCAATCCCTAGACCAGATGAGACAATTCAGAATTGCTAAGGCTAAGAAGTTAAGAGATTTAGGATTCGAACCATATCCTGCAAGATCTAAAAGAACATCCGAAATACAAAAACTAGTAGACACTTTTGATACTAACGAAAACAAAGAGTTTTATATCACCGGCCGTTTAACTGCTTTTAGAGAACACGGTAAATTAGCATTTGGAGATCTAACAGATACAACAGGAAAAATCCAACTATACATTAAAGAAGATAATTTACCATCTACAACGAAAGAAACATTAGGATTCAAAGACTTACTTGAAGTCATAGATCCAGGAGATTTTGTACAAGCTTTTGGGAAACTTACAAAAACTCAAAGAGGAGAGAAATCTCTTGAAGTATCTAAAATAGTTGTTTTAGTAAAATCTGTAAGACCACTTCCAGATACATGGGAAGGATTACAAGATACTGAACTAAGACAAAGAAAAAGATACTTGGATATGACAATGAATCCAGAAATTAGAAAAAGATTTGAAAGACGTGCAGAATACTGGCAAGCTCATAGAGATTTCTTTAGAGAACATGGATTCTATGAAGTAAACATTCCAGTTCTTGAACTTACAACTGGTGGAGCTGATGCAAAACCATTTGTAACCCATATGGATGCAATTGATCAGGACTTTTATCTAAGAATAAGCCATGAATTACCTCTTAAAAGACTAATAGGTGGAGGATTCGAAAAGGTATATGACATTGGTCCTAGATTTAGAAACGAAGGATTTAGTGATGAACATCTTCCAGAACATGTTGCAATGGAATTCTACTGGGCATATGCCGACTATACAGAAGGTATGGAATTCATAGAAGAGATGTTTAGATACGTTGCTAAAAGAGTTTGGGGTAAAACCAAATTCAATCTTCATGGATTTGAAGTAGATCTAGAAAAGAAATGGGACAGATTAGATTTTGCAACTATTATCAAAGAAAGATTTGGTGTAGATATCTTCAATACTTCAAAAGAAGAGGTTAATGCAATACTTCTGAAAAATGGGGTAGATGAGAAAGAGAATGTTAACAGAGGAATAGATGCACTTGGAAAAATAATTCGAAAGACTATAGCAGGTCCAGCTTTCATGATCAATGAACCTAAATTCCTATCTCCTCTTGCAAAATCTATGGTTGAAAATCCAGTTCTTACAGAAAGAATTCATCCTTGGATGGCAGGATCTGAACTTGGAAATGGTTTTAGTGAACTTAATGATCCAATTGATCAGCTTGAAAGATTTGAAGTACAACAAAAGATGAGAGATGAAGGAGATGATGAAGCTCAAATGTTAGATAGAGACTTTGTTGAAATGCTTGAATATGGAATGCCTCCAACATTTGGATGGGGCCATAGCGAAAGAAACTTCTGGATATTTGAAGATGTGACGGGAAGAGAAGGAGTACCTTTCCCTCCTATGAGAGAGGAAAAGAAAACAGAGTTTAGTAAATCTAAAACTACAAAATCTGAAGTTATTCTTATTAACAAGGAAGCTCATCTTGAGAAATGGCAAGAGCTAAATACTGTTGCACATCTAAGTGGTTCATTAGCTCTTCGAGAAGGAACTAAACTAGTTCTTCAAGATACTATTGAAACAAAAGATGGAGAGAAGATAAAACTCAATATCCAACATGCCATAATGCTTAAAGAAATAGATACAGGAAAAGAGATCCTTGAAGTAAGAGAACAAGCACAAAAACTTGGTCTTAAAGTTGTTGAATTCACTAGAGAAATGATTCAAACAACTAGTGACAAGAAAGTAATAGCAGAAACTTCTAAAAAGGATCTTAAAGATCTCGAGATACTAGGTATCCTAGTATTTGGAGATAAAGAAACTGTAGATTCTATTACAAAGAAGTATAAGCTGGCGTCATAAACAAATAATGTATGAGAGAATTTTTATTTAAAATATATTCGTTCAAGTTTCTTGACGATCTTGTTTTGATATATCCTCTCTACACTGTAATGTTTTCAGATTTCCATGTAACTCCAATACAAATTTCAATATTACTTGCTGTTTGGGCAGGAACATCTTTAATACTTGAAATCCCATCAGGTGTACTTGCAGATAAGTACTCTAGAAAAAATCTTCTATTTGTAGGACAAATAATTAGGACTATCGGTTATGCAATATGGATAATATTTCCTACATTCTGGGGTTTCCTTATTGGTTTTGTCTTTTGGGGAATTAAAAGTGCATTCACTTCCGGTACATTTCAAGCAGTCATATACGACGAACTGAAGATAAATAATAGAGAGAAAGAGTACACTAAAATAATAGGAATGACTAAAACTCTTTCCTTTGTTGCAATACTTTTAGCATCACTTCTCTCAACTATAGCTATACCTTATGGATATTCATTTGTTCTAGTAATTAGCTGTTTTGCAACGCTACTATCTGCCTTAATAATATTCCTGCTTCCAAATGTTAAGAAGGTTGAGTCTACTCACGAGAGGGAATATTTCACCTTACTAAAACAGGGTATAAAAGATGCATTTAGTAGTAAAACAATAATCTACATAATGATATTCCTCTCCCTAGCATATGCATTAGGTGGTGCACTTGATGAATACTGGACACTGTTTGCAAGTGACACTGGACTTGCACTTAATAGACTTGGAATATTCCTTGCAATTATGAGTTTATCTCAAGGTTTGGCAAGTTATATTGCCCATAAGTTCGATAAATTATCAAACATGTTCTTTTATTTTCTATTTGGACTATGCAGTACATTCTTGTTTTTATCTGCATACTTTCATACAGTATCCTCCCTTGCACTACTTGTGTTATTCAGTTTCTTATTCACCATAATCCACATAGTTTTTGATGGTAAGCTTCAACATGCTATTCCTACTAATACTAGAGCAACAGTATCTTCAGTTAACGGGTTCTTAATAGAAGTAGGGGCAATATTAGTATTCTTCTTTGTAGGATTCTTTACTCAGATATCTAGTTTAAGAAATGTATTTGGAGGATTCGGAATACTTATACTAATAATCGCAATAGTTTACTCAATTCTTCACTACAGAAACAGAAATAACAAGGAAGTGTAGAATTAATTATTAACACTTAAAGACTTTATTAAAGCACCCAAATAACTTGGACTTATATATGTATTCTTTTCAAGACATAAGTTTATAGCCTCTTGGAAATCTACCCACTTATGATCAGAATGTTCTGTCATTTGGGTTATCGTCTGGATATTTACATCAACTCTAAAGAACACAAGAAAAAGTCCATTACCATTTGTTAAATCTTTCTCCAATCTACTCGCAAAGATTGGACCTTTAATATTCATTTCAGTTATTTCAGGAAGTTCTTCCATTACCTCTCTCTTTAAAGTATCAAAAACATTCTCATCGTTAATAATTCTTCCTCCAGCAAAATCCCAGAAGGCATTACCTTGTTGATCTTTAAGCTTTAGTACTAATGCTTTACCTTGGTTATTAATAACTACGGCTTTAATTCCAATCCAGAAGTTTTTAATAGGATCCATAAAAGTGTTTTAAAAAATAGTAAAGTTATAATGCATAGAGACCCTCTGATGTTTGTTCAGATGCATCCCAAAATATTGGCGTTAATTTATTCTTACTATCTAGAATAATTCCTCCTTCATAATATATAGGTGCCCATATAGGATGAGGATTCAAATCATTTATTCGCTCACCTTTATCAGTAATGAGGTATCTAATTATCATGCTTGTTATTTCACGAATTCTTCCAGTTACAGGAAGTTCAAAATCTGTTGCTCTCAGATCAAATACAGTTCTATTAGACTGAGTAAGTCTAAAGTCCGGATTTTGAAGTCCTGCAATCATATCTCCAGGACTTCCATGTTTAAGATCCAAAGATAATCGACCGAACACATTAACAGATGCTGAAAAACCATAAACAAGTGGATGCCAAGTTGTAATTATGCAATGAAAATCTTGACCCTCATTATTAAATTTTATGAATTTACTTATGAATGATCTTGCCTCAGAGTTACTTAAATCAATTTTTCTCTCTTTGTAATCTTTTGATTGAACTACAACAAAAAATAATTCATCATAGTTTTTGTACCTCATTAAAAAGTTTGAACAATTATCTATACTTCCAGAAACAAGAGTTCCTTCATGTGGTAGATGTAGTCTTAAAATAGTTTCATTTGATCTGTCTTTGTTTTCAGCCTTAACTTTTCGATTAAATTTTCCAGTTTTATCTACTATATCTCTACTTAGATTACCTGATATTCTAGAAAGAGTAGAACACCAGTTTGTAATAGGAATACCTGGTAACTGCTTAGCTGCATAGGTGTTAATATGGTAACCATCTTCTTTACAAGTTATTAAAGTTGGAGCTAATCCTTTTAATGAGAGTTCCTCCACTATTAAATTGATATCGCTTACAGGATTAGTTGCTTTAAAGAAAAAGTTAACTTCTTTTCCTTTCTTCCAATAAAATCCGTTTTGACCCTTTTCATTAAAAATTCCAAAATCTGTAATTCGAGTTGGTCCTTCATCAGGATATCCAATAAAAGATTCCATAATATTATGATGTAATTTAACTTTATGGGATTATATTCTTCCTTGTTCTGTATATTCTAGAGAGGATTAACTCACTGAAGATGTACTCGGTAGGTTAGAAACTGTCGAGATGATAAGTCTGTTCTTTGAAATCTATTTTCTGGAAGATATTATTTTTCTTCTGAACATCTTCATAATATTTAACTATTGCATCAAAGGGAGTAAAAGAAGATTTTTCATCTTTAATAGCAGTATCTAGATTTACAAAGTAGTTTTCTCCATATACTGTATTTTGTACTTCTCCTTCATAGTCATCTGTAACAACCAAGTTATAGAAAATATCATGAAAGTAATCATCTTTAATGTAAGTAATTGATCTGAACATACCTAAATATTTCCACTTAGTAGGATCTACTACTAAATTTGTTTCAATTAGTGCAGTTCTACTTGCCGCTTCGAATATTCCTTCTGTCTTATGTATTTGTGAACCTAATATTCCTTTATTACCAATGAATGGTTGAACTAATCTTTTCTGATTAATAATTCTAAATCCATTCTCATCTTTTTTGAATATTGCTGTTAGTACACATACTCTGAAGTTCTCAGTTACATATCCTTTAAGATTAATATTAAAGTTATCTGCAACAAGTCTTCTTCCAAGATCTGAAAGAGAATACTTTAATCCTTCTTTTTTAATTAATCCTTTAGAAAGAAGAAATTTTAAATGATAATTAAATAGATCACTAGAAATATCTTTATTCTGTAATTCGCTGTACCTAAGATTTCCTGTAAGTGAAAGTTTAGCAATAATATCTCTTTGAATATTTGGTTTTGAATCTTTTGAATTTAACTCTAATTGAGATTTCATTTAATTGAATAGGAAAGTAATATCAGAAGGCAGTATAGCTATTTTACACTGAGAGAGGGCTTTGAGCAATCTTAGTCTATCCTAATTGTTTATTTTATTAACTTCATTAACTCTAAACTTAGTAATCTTTTTTATAAGTTCTATTGGAAGTGGTTTATCGAGAGGAAATTGAACAGTTCCTTTAGATGTTTTGTATTCCTTAAGTTCTTCTTTGAAGTTAGAGATTCCAGATGAGGTAGGGTAGAAGCCAATATGGCTATCATAAGCTGCAAAATATACTAGTACTTTACCCTGTCTAAAGGCGGGCATGCCATAACTAATACATTCAGTTGCCTCAGGTGCTACTTCTTTAATTGCATTTCTGACTTCAGTAAGTAATTTTTTTACTTCAGGCCTAAACTGAGAAATATATTCATCAATTGTGTTAATAGTCATATTCATTCTCATACTTGTAAAAAATATCTATGATAGGAATATTATAATCATTTTTTATAAATATTAGTGGTAAAATTGATTGGTGCGAAAGTAGTTCAGTTGGTAGAACGCTTCCTTCCCAAGGAAGAGGTCGCGAGTTCGAATCTCGTCTTTCGCTCCAATTATTAATTATTACTATTTCTTTCATGGCAAAAGAAGACGTTATTGAGATCAAAATACCTAAAGGGGAAAACGAGTTACTAATAAAGTCAATTATTATGTACTTTTTAGCTCCACTTGGTGGATTATTCTTCTTAAATGATACTGATGCGTTTGTTAAATTCAATGCTAAACAATCTATTTACTTAGGATTTGCATTTATTATCATATCTGTACCAGTAATGTTCCTATCCGTATTTTGTATGTTTATACCTTTCCTATTCTTAAGTTTAGGATATATTATCCTGGTTTTCTACATGATAATGAAGTGTAACGAAGGTAAGAAGGTTATATTACCAGTTATTGGTAGCATGGCAGAAAAATAAGTATCTTTTTCTTGTAAAAAGATATTTTGTTTTGCATATATATTAAAATGTAGTATTATCTAACTAAGTTTATTATTTATTATCTATTCTATACATGGCAGAAGAAAAAGTTGTAGAAGCAAAGCCAGTAGCAGCAGCTAATAACGACCTTTTAATGAAGGCAGTAGTTATGTACTTGCTCGCTCCTTTTGGAGGTCTATTTTTCATGAACGATACTGACTCATTTGTAAAATTCAATGCAAAGCAATCTTTGTATTATGGTATTGCTTTAATTATAGCTTACGTTCTATCTAGTGTACTTTCCATGTTCTTATGTGGAATCCCTACATTAATAGTAATGGTAGGACAAATAGTCTTAGTAATCTACATGATTGTTAAGGTTAAGGATGGAGTCAAAGTCAAATTACCTGTAATCGGTGATATGGCAGAGAAATAATCCTAAGTGTTTAGAGATTAGACCCCGCAGAAATGCGGGGTTTTTTATTGCCCATCTAAATGTTAGAATATTTAAGCGTGCCGAAGTAGCTCAGTTGGTAGAGCAATCCCTTCGTAAGGGAGAGGTCGCAGGTTCGACTCCTGTCTTCGGCTCCATAAATAATAATATTTCATACACACTCATATGAAACAACAATATGTGGTTAACAAAGATACATATAATTCGATCGCCAATTCATATGCCGAGCATGCATATAAAAAACAATACATGGAAAAATATGTTATGGATTTTGGAAAAACTTTAAAGAAAAATGCCTCAATATTAGATCTTGGATGTGGTCCAGCACAAGATGATTATTTATTTATCGAATCTGGATTCAAAATAACTGGGGTTGATTTTTCAGAAAGAATGATCGAAGAGGCAAAAAAGAGAGTACCAGACGGAACCTTCATTTGTTCAGATCTAGTTGAATTACAATTTGAAACAAACTCTTTTGATGCGATTTGGTCCGTAGGTTCACTTCACTTCATAGACCAAAGTGATCTGGAAGTACTAATGAAAAAAACATTTAGCTGGTTAAAGCCAGGAGGAAAAGCATTTATCTCCACAAAAAGCGGTAAGGGATCAGGATTTGAGAAACAAATTCAAGTAGGGGTTGGGATACAGAATGATAAATACTGGGTTTACTGGGAAAAAGATAAGCTTATAAAACTCTTAGAAGAAATTGGATTTAATGTCACCAAAATTACCGAAACTGAGCCTGAGAGAAAAAAGGATTTACCAAATGGGTTTACTGAAATATTTCTTAATATTTGGTTTGAAAAATAATTATAAACAATTAAGAAAAATATATAGCATTGTGAATTACATACGGATATAATAGACTAAAATACAAACTGGAGACAATCAAAAAATGGCAAGTACAGACTACGAAATCACAAATAAAATACTGAATAATATATTGAGATTTGAGAAAGCTAAGTTCCAAATAGAACAAAGCCTAAGTGATGACAAACTCCTACATGAAGTCGAAAATGAAAAGAAGCTTAGTAATCTATTCCATGTTGCACATCTACTTGGAATAAATAGTAGTTATAGAGAAATTGAAAGTATTGTTAAGAGTAAAAAACCATTTCTAAATGATCCAAATGCGAAACTAGTTATTAACTTCTTTGCTGCAACAGAATTCATTAAAACAACTATTAAGTCTAATTATGCATTTTTAGATATTAACTTCATAACTCAACTTAATAGATTACTACTAAATAACTTCAAAAGCATACAAGAATCTAAGCTTAGAGACAGTGGTGAAGCAGTAGATAAGTCCCTGGACGATTGGAGTGAACTAAGAGATTTATCTGTAACATCTGCATATGTAAGACCAAGGCTTGCTCAAGTAATAGACACATATAAACAAGGAGAAAGTAGAGTTTATCCAATCTTAAATCTTGGAGTATTTCTTTACCAAATGATAAGAATCTGTCCATTTGTTTCAGGAAATAAAATAAGCATATTAGCAGCATGCGAATACATATACATACTTTCTAAAGTTACAAATGAAGATTTTCTAAGCATTATTAAGGTAATAGATACAAATGAACAAGAATTTGTAGAGTGTTGGTTTAAAGCTTCTACAAATAAAGACACTTTAACTGACTGGTTAGAGTTATTCACAGAGAAATTAGCTATTGAGATAGAAACTGTTAATGAAGGACTAGATAAGAAAAAGAAAATATTATCCAAATCTAAAGATCAGCCTTTCTTGAGGTTAAATGAAAGACAGTTAAAGATATTAAGATATCTTCAAAATATTCCATCACTAAAAAGAGATGAATATTGTGAGATGATGGGTATTTCAACAATGACTGCATACAGAGATCTTGAAGATTTGGTATCTAAAAAGCTACTTAAATCTGAAGGAAAAAGCAGAGGTACAAGGTATCTTCTGTATACAAGATAAGATATATTTTTTCATTGTAATTTCTTTTCACTTCTTCTAAATTTTCTGCTATAAGTAAAAAAGTTTCATCTGTTTTTCCATATGTTTACACATTTACACCTACATACCGAGTATTCATTGCTAGACGGGCTTATCCGTATAAAGCCTCTTGTAAAAAAACTAAAGGAAATGGGGATGACTGCATGTGCAATGACAGATCATGGAGTTATGTACGGACTATATGAATTTTGGGCTGAGTGTAAAGCAAATAATATTAAACCAATTATTGGATGTGAGGTGTATGTTGCTCCAAGAACTCGTTTTGATAAAGATCCAAAACTAGATAAGAAAAGATATCACTTAACGCTACTTGCAAAGAATCTTGTTGGATACCACAACCTTATGAAGATATGTTCATATGGTCAACTTGAAGGTTACTACTACAAACCAAGAGTAGATAAAGAAATACTTGAAAAATATTCTGAAGGAATCATAGCAACTACTGGATGCTTATCTAGTCCAGTTAATAGAAACCTTTTACATGGAGAAGATAAAGAAGCATATGAA
>Ga0194052_1000992_pt1 | contig 17119 bp, 25 predicted proteins | sample SepL226m_MetaG_FD_160117 | JGI IMG/M metagenome (GOLD analysis project Ga0194052, IMG submission 160117) | Anoxic zone freshwater microbial communities from boreal shield lake in IISD Experimental Lakes Area, Ontario, Canada - Sep2016-L227-6m | ecosystem: Environmental > Aquatic > Freshwater >... | reverse complement strand
GGAGCCGCGGGGGCAGCCGGGGCCGCGAGAGCCGCCGGGGCCGCCGGCGCGGCCGGGGCGGCGTGGCAGCAGTCGGCCAGTCCGAGTGAACCGCCGACGACGAGGCTGGCCGAGACCAGGGCGAAGCCGATGTAGCGGCCGAGCTGACGGGTGGTGGTGCTCATGATGTACTCCTTCATCTTTGGTGTCGATCTGTTGTTGTCCACGCCGGGGATTTCCGGCGATGTCTCCACGGTGTCAGCTGTCCGGGCGGTCGTCTGTCGGCGAGGAAACCCCTTCGGTGGATGAACCGGTTTCATTGAATTGCAGGACAGGCCGGGGTGGCCTTCGGCGGGATTTGGATCAGACCGCGCGGTCAGGCATACTGTTTCGGTTGCCTCGGGCCAGGTTCTTTCCCAGCGTTTGAGGCATCCGACCAGCGCCGACACCGGCGCGGCCGGTCCCCATCTCGGACAGCGGGCTGCCCGCCGTGCGGGCTGCGCAAGGGCGTCACACCCGACCGCGGGGGTCCGGTGGACCACGACAGGTAAACAGCGGCGGCGGAAGCCAGTGCCCTCGAGTGCGTAGCACGAGGGTGCACAAGCAGGAGTGAAAGTAGGAGAAGCGTGGCGGGACAGAAGATCCGCATCAGGCTCAAGGCCTACGACCATGAGGCCATCGACGCCTCGGCGCGCAAGATCGTGGAAACGGTCACCCGCACCGGCGCCAGCGTGGTCGGCCCCGTGCCGCTGCCGACCGAGAAGAACGTGTACTGCGTCATCCGCTCTCCCCACAAGTACAAGGACTCGCGGGAGCACTTCGAGATGCGCACCCACAAGCGGCTCATCGACATCCTCGATCCGACGCCGAAGACGGTCGACGCGCTGATGCGCATCGACCTGCCGGCCAGCGTCGACGTGAACATCCAGTAGGGGATCCCGGGCACATGGCGAGAAAAGGCATTCTGGGCACCAAACTGGGCATGACCCAGGTCTTCGACGAGAACAACCGCGTCGTTCCGGTCACTGTTGTCAAGGCAGGACCCAACGTTGTGACCCGCGTCCGCACTCCCGAGAAGGACGGCTACAGCGCCGTGCAGCTCGCCTACGGCGAGATCAGTCCGCGCAAGGTCAACAAGCCCGTCACCGGTCAGTACGCCGCCGCCGGGGTCAACCCCCGCCGCCATCTGGCGGAGCTTCGGCTCGACGACGAGGCCGCGGCCGCCGAGTACGAGGTCGGCCAGGAGCTGACCGCGGAGATCTTCGCCGAGGGCAGCTACGTCGACGTCACGGGAACGTCCAAGGGCAAAGGTTTCGCCGGCACCATGAAGCGGCACGGGTTCCGCGGCCAGGGCGCTGCCCACGGCGCGCAGGCCGTACACCGCCGGCCCGGTTCGATCGGTGGCTGCTCCACCCCCGGCCGGGTGTTCAAAGGCACCCGGATGTCGGGCCGGATGGGCAACGACCGCGTCACGACCCAGAACCTGGTGGTGCACAAGGTCGACGCCGCAAACGGCGTGCTGTTGATCAAGGGTGCGGTCCCCGGTCGCACCGGCGGCCTGGTGATGGTTCGCACCGCCGTCAAGCGAGGTGAGAAGTAATGGCGTCCAAGACTGATTCCAAGAAAATCGACGTTCGCACTCCGGACGGCAAGAAGAGCGGCAGCGTGGAGCTGCCGGCTGAGCTGTTCGACGCGGAGCCCAATATCGCGCTGATGCACCAGGTGGTCAATGCGCAGCTGGCCGCCAAGCGCCAGGGCACCCACGCCACCAAGACCCGCGGCGAGGTCTCCGGCGGCGGCCGCAAGCCGTACCGGCAGAAGGGCACCGGCCGGGCTCGTCAGGGCTCGACGCGTGCACCGCAGTACAAAGGCGGCGGCACCGTGCACGGTCCGCAGCCACGTGACTACAGCCAGCGGACGCCGAAGAAGATGATCGCCGCAGCACTGCGCAGCGCGTTGTCCGATCGTGCCCGCAACGACCGGATTCACGCGATCACCGAGGTGATCAGCGGCCAGACGCCGTCGACCAAGAGTGCCAGGGAGTTCCTGGGCACGATCTCCGACCGTCGCAACCTGCTGATCGTCATCGGCCGCGCCGACGAGGTGGGCGCCAAGAGCGTTCGCAACCTTCCGGGCGTGCACGTGATCTCGCCGGATCAGCTCAACACCTACGACGTGCTCAAGGCAGATGACGTGGTGTTCAGCGTGGAGGCACTCGACGCCTACATCGCGTCGCACTCCCATATCGAGAATGGCAAGTCCGAGGAGGTGTCGGCCTGATGGCGACCGTGACCGATCCCCGCGACATCATCCTGGCCCCGGTGATCTCCGAGAAGTCCTACGGGCTGATCGAGGACAACGTCTACACGTTCATCGTCCACCCGGACTCGAACAAGACGCAGATCAAGATCGCGATCGAGAAGATCTTCGCGGTCAAGGTGGCCTCGGTGAACACCGCCAATCGCCAGGGCAAGCGCAAGCGCACCCGTTCGGGATACGGAAAGCGCAAGGACACCAAGCGTGCCATCGTGACGCTCGCGGCGGGCAGCAAGCCGATCGACATCTTCGGAGCACCGGCGTAAGCCGGGCGGTCAGGACTCGAGGAACCAGACATGGGAATTCGCAAGTACAAGCCGACGACCCCCGGTCGCCGCGGTGCCAGCGTCTCCGACTTCGCTGAGATCACCCGGTCGACGCCGGAGAAGTCGCTGGTGCGTCCGCTGCACAGCACCGGTGGCCGAAATGCGCACGGCCGGATCACCACCCGCCACAAGGGCGGTGGCCATAAGCGCGCCTACCGCGTCATCGACTTCCGTCGCCACGACAAGGACGGCGTCAACGCCAAGGTGGCCCACATCGAGTACGACCCGAATCGCACCGCGAACATCGCGCTGCTGCACTACCTGGACGGCGAGAAGCGCTACATCATCGCGCCGCAGGGCCTCAAGCAGGGCGACATCGTCGAGTCGGGTCCCAACGCCGACATCAAGCCGGGAAACAACCTTCCGATGCGCAACATCCCGGCCGGCACGCTGATCCATGCCGTGGAACTGCGCCCGGGCGGCGGCGCCAAGCTGGCCCGCTCGGCCGGTGCCAGCATCCAGCTGCTCGGTAAGGAAGGCGCCTACGCCTCCCTGCGCATGCCCTCGGGTGAGATTCGCCGCGTCGATGTGCGCTGCCGCGCCACGGTCGGCGAGGTGGGCAACGCCGAGCAGGCCAACATCAACTGGGGTAAAGCCGGCCGTATGCGGTGGAAGGGCAAGCGACCGACCGTCCGCGGTGTCGTGATGAACCCGGTGGATCACCCGCACGGCGGTGGAGAGGGCAAGACCTCCGGCGGCCGCCACCCGGTGAGTCCGTGGGGCAAGCCCGAGGGCCGCACCCGCAAGCCCAACAAGCCGAGCGACAAGCTCATCGTCCGACGCCGGCGCACCGGCAAGAAGCGCTAGGCAGGGGAGTTAAGACATGCCACGCAGTCTCAAGAAGGGTCCGTTCGTCGACGACCATCTGCTCAAGAAGGTCGACGCACAGAACGAGAAGAACACCAAGCAGGTCATCAAGACCTGGTCGCGTCGTTCGACCATCATCCCCGACTTCATCGGTCACACGTTCGCCGTCCACGACGGCCGCAAGCACGTTCCGGTGTTCGTCACCGAGGCGATGGTCGGCCACAAGCTGGGCGAGTTCGCCCCGACGCGGACGTTCAAGGGTCACATCAAGGACGACCGGAAAGCGAAGCGCCGGTGAACGCAGTGAACGGCGCCGTTAGGAGAAGCCGGTAATCATGACAACTGCTACGACTGAATATCCGTCGGCCAGCGCCGTCGCGCGCTACGTGCACGTATCGGCGAGCAAGGCGCGCCGGGTCATCAACCTCGTCCGCGGCAAGTCCGTGGAGGAGGCCCTCGACATCCTGCGCTGGGCGCCGCAAGCCGCCAGCGAGCCGGTGGCCAAGGTGATCGCCAGCGCCGCGGCGAACGCGCAGAACAACAACGGCCTCGACCCGCGTTCGCTGGTGGTCGCCACCGTCTACGCCGACGAAGGTCCGACCGCCAAGCGCATCAAGCCTCGTGCCCAGGGTCGCGCCTACCGGATCCGCAAGCGCACCAGTCACATCACCGTGGTGGTCGAAAGCCGTCCGCCGCGCGGTGCGCGCGCCGCGGAGTCGTCTCGCAGCCGCCGGGCCCAAGGCAGCAAGGCTGCCGGAGCCGCAACGGCGTCGACATCGGGCACCGCGCCCGCACCGGCGAAGAAACCCGCTGCCAAGGCTCCGGCCAAGAAGGCCACCAAGAAGGCTCCGGCGAAGAAAGCTCCAGTGAAAAAGGCTTCTGACGAAGCGAAGGGAGGCTCGCAGTAGTGGGCCAGAAGATCAACCCCCACGGCTTCCGGCTCGGTATCACCACCGACTGGAAATCCCGGTGGTACGCCGACAAGCAGTACGCCGACTACGTCAAGGAGGACGTGGCCATCCGGCGTCTGCTGGCCTCGGGTCTGGAGCGCGCCGGCATCGCCGACGTCGAGATCGAGCGCACCCGCGACCGGGTCCGCGTCGACATCCACACCGCCCGCCCGGGCATCGTCATCGGCCGCCGCGGCACCGAGGCCGATCGCATCCGCGCCGATCTGGAAAAGCTGACCGGCAAGCAGGTTCAGCTCAACATCCTCGAGGTCAAGAACCCCGAGTCGGTGGCACAGCTGGTGGCCCAGGGTGTGGCCGAGCAGCTGAGCAACCGCGTGGCGTTCCGCCGCGCGATGCGCAAGGCCATTCAGTCCGCCATGCGCCAGCCGAACGTCAAGGGCATTCGCGTGCAGTGCTCCGGCCGCCTCGGCGGTGCGGAGATGAGCCGCTCCGAGTTCTACCGCGAGGGCCGGGTGCCGCTGCACACTCTGCGCGCCGATATCGACTACGGATTGTACGAAGCCAAGACGACGTTCGGCCGAATCGGTGTGAAGGTCTGGATCTACAAGGGCGACGTCGTCGGCGGCAAGCGTGAGCTGTCCGCCGCTGCGCCGTCGGCAGACCGTCCGCGCCGTGACCGGCCGACCGGAACGCGTCCGCGCCGCAGCGGTGCGTCGGGCACCACGGCGACCAGCACCGAGGCCGGCCGCGCCGCGTCCGAGGAGGCACCGGCGGCGGCCCAGCCCGAGCCGGTGGCCGCTGCCGAGCCGGCCGCCGAGAGCACCGAGAGTTAGGGACGAGCGCCATGTTGATTCCCCGCAAGGTCAAGCACCGCAAGCAGCACCACCCCAGGCAGCGTGGCAACGCGACCGGTGGCACGAACGTGACCTTCGGTGACTACGGCATCCAGGCACTGGAGCACGCCTACATCACCAATCGGCAGATCGAGTCCGCACGTATCGCGATCAACCGTCACATCAAGCGTGGCGGCAAGGTGTGGATCAACATCTTCCCGGACCGTCCGCTGACCAAGAAGCCGGCTGAGACACGCATGGGTTCGGGCAAGGGCTCGCCGGAGTGGTGGGTCGCCAACGTCAAGCCCGGCCGGGTGCTCTTCGAGCTGAGTTACCCGGATGAGAAGACCGCACGTGAGGCTCTGACGCGTGCGATCCACAAGCTGCCGATAAAGGCACGCATCGTGACCAGAGAGGACCAGTTCTGATGGCAGTGGGAACCAGTGCCGGTGAGCTGCGCGAGCTGACCGACGCCGAGTTGAGCGAGAAGCTCCGCGAGTTCAAGGAAGAGCTTTTCAATCTGCGCTTCCAGTCCGCGACGGGACAGCTGGCCAACAACCGCCGGTTGCGCATCGTCCGTCAGGAGATCGCGCGCATCTACACCGTGTTGCGCGAACGTGAGTTGGGTCTGGCCGCCGGACCCGGTGGACAGGAGTCGTGATGGCCGAGAAGACCGCGGGGACTAAAGGACCCAAGAACACCCCGGCCACTGAGAAGCCGCGCGGCCGCCGCAAGACGGCGATCGGCTACGTGGTGAGCGACAAGATGGAAAAGACCATCGTGGTCGAGATCGAGTCGCGTGCTCAGCACCCCAAGTACGGCAAGATCATCCGCACCACCAAGAAGGTCAAGGCCCACGACGAGGCCGGCAGTGCCGGTATCGGCGACCGGGTCTCGCTGATGGAGACCAGGCCGCTGTCAGCCACCAAGCGCTGGCGGTTGGTGGAGGTCCTCGAGCGCGCCAAGTAGCCCAGCCATGCGTTAAAGAAGCCCATCGCTGCCGGCGGTGGGCTTCTTTCGATCGCGACGGGTAACCTCGCCGCCATGGCAACCGGGTTCAACGGCAAGATCGCCCTCGACATCCGCGACTCCGAACCTGACTGGGGTCCGTATGCGGCGCCGACCGCGCCGGAGAACGCACCCAATGTGCTCTATGTGGTGTGGGACGACGTCGGCATCGCCACCTGGGACTGTTTCGGGGGTCTGGTCGAGATGCCCGCCATGAGCCGCATCGCGGAGCGCGGGGTGCGTCTGACCCAGTTCCACACCACCGCACTGTGCTCGCCGACCCGTGCGGCTCTGCTCACCGGCCGCAACGCGACGTCGGTGGGGATGGCCGTGGTGGAGGAGTTCACCGAGGGCTTCCCCGGAATCAGCGGGCGCATTCCCGACGACACCGCGCTGATCTCCGAGGTCCTCGCCGAACGCGGCTACAACACCTACTGCCTGGGCAAGTGGCACATGACACCGCTGGAGGAGTCCAGCCTCGCCGCGACCAAACGGCACTGGCCGCTATCGCGGGGATTCGAGCGGTTCTACGGCTTCCTGGGCGGGGAGACCGACCAGTGGTACCCGGAACTGGTCTACGACAACCACCCCGTCGAGGCGCCCGCCACCCCCGAAGAGGGCTACCACCTGTCCAAGGACCTGGCCGACAAGACCATCGAGTTCATCCGGGACGCCAAGGTGATCGCGCCGGACAAACCGTGGTTCTCCTATCTCTGCCCCGGTGCCGGACACGCCCCACACCATGTGTTCAAGCAGTGGGCCGACAAGTACTCCGGCCGCTTCGACATGGGCTACGAGCGCTACCGCGAGATCGTCCTGGAGAACCAGAAGAAGCTCGGGGTGGTGCCGGCCGACACCGAACTGTCCGCGATGAATCCCTATGCCGATTTCAAAGGTCCCAACGGAGAACCGTGGCCGCTACAGGACACCGTGCGGCCCTGGGAAGGCCTGTCCGATGACGAGAAGCGACTGTTCGCCCGGATGGCCGAGGTGTTCGCCGGATTCCTGTCCTACACCGACGCCCAGATCGGCCGGATCCTGGACTACCTGGAGGAATCCGGACAGCTGGACAACACGATCATCGTGGTGATCTCCGACAACGGCGCCAGCGGTGAGGGAGGGCCCAACGGTTCGGTCAACGAGGTCAAGTTCTTCAACGGTCTCATCGACACCGTCGAGGAGACGATGAAGTTCTTCGACGAACTCGGCGGCCCGCAGACCTACAACCACTATCCGATCGGCTGGGCGATGGCATTCAACACGCCCTACAAGCTCTACAAGCGCTACGCCTCGCATGAGGGCGGAATCGCCGATTCCGCGATCATCTCGTGGCCGCGCGGGATTGATGCCCACGGTGAGTGCCGCGACAACTACATCAATGTCTGCGACATCACGCCCACGGTCTATGACCTACTGGGGATCTCTGAGCCGAAGACGGTCAAGGGAATCGCCCAGCGGCCGTTGGAAGGCGTCAGTTTCAAAGCCGCACTTGATGATCCGACCGCGGCGACCGGTAAGGAAACCCAGTTCTACTCGATGCTCGGGACACGCGGTATCTGGCACGAGGGCTGGTTCGCCAACACCGTGCACGCGGCCGCGCCATCGGGCTGGTCGCACTTCGACCAGGATCCCTGGGAGCTCTACCACATCACCGAAGACCGCAGCCAATGCCGAAACCTGGCGACTGAGCATCCGGAGAAGCTCGCGGAGATGCAGAAGCTGTGGTTCACCGAGGCGGATAAGTACAACGGTCTGCCGCTCGCCGACTTCAACATGCTCGAGATCCTCGGCCGGCAGCGGCCCACGCTAGCCGGAGACCGGCCGAGCTACATCTACTACCCGAACACCGCTCCCGTGCCGCTCGGCGCGTGTGTGAACATCGCGGGCCGGTCGTTCTCGGTGCTGGCCGAGGTCACGGTCAATAGCCCCGACGTCCACGGCGTGCTGCTCAAACAGGGCGCCGGTCACGGCGGCTACACACTGTTCGTCGCCGACGGACGGCTGCACTTCGTCTACAACTTCTTCGGCGAGGTCGAGCAGAAACTGTCCTCGCCCGATCCGGTGCCGATGGGGCGGCACATCCTGGGTGTCGGGTACGCGCGGACGGGGACGGTCGAGGGCAGCTTCGTTCCACTCGGCGAGGCCACGCTGTACATCGACGGCGCAGCGGTGGCCACCCTGTCGAACGTGAAGGCGCACCCCTTCATCTTCGGGCTGGCCGGCGGCGGGGTCAGTGTCGGCCGCAACCTCGGCCAGCCGGTCTCGCGGTCCTACTCCGCACCCTTCGAGTTCACCGGTGGCGCCATCTCGCAGGTCGTCGTCGACGTCTCCGGTACGCCCTACACCGATGTGGAGAAGAACATCGCTCTCGCGTTCGCCAGGGACTGACGTGCTCACCGAACTCGTCGAACTGCCGGCCGGCGCTTTCCGGATGGGATCTACCGACTTCTACCCCGAGGAAGCGCCCATCCACACCGCCACTGTCGACGCGTTCGCCATCGAGCGCTACCCGGTGACCAACACACAGTTCGCCGAGTTCGTCGACGCGACCGGCTACCTCACCGTCGCGCAGCGCCCGTTGGATCCGGCGCTGTATCCCGGAGTCGCCGAGGCGGATCTGCTGCCTGGCGCGCTGGTGTTCACGGCCACCGACGGCCCCGTCGACCTCAGCGACTGGCGGCAGTGGTGGGACTGGGCGCCCGGCGCGCACTGGCGTGCCCCGTTCGGCGCCGGCAGTGACATCGCCGGGAAGGCCGACCACCCGGTCGTACAGATCGCCTACCCCGATGCCGCCGCCTACGCGGCCTGGGCGGGACGGCGGCTGCCGACCGAGGCCGAGTGGGAGTACGCCGCCGGCGCCACCGCCACCACCGTCTACCCCTGGGGCGACGAATCGCGCCTGGACGGCCGGCTGATGGCCAACACCTGGCAGGGGCGCTTCCCCTATGAGAACGACGGCGCCCGGGGGGCGGGCACCGAGTGCTGGACGGGCACCTCCCCGGTCGGCACCTTCCCGCCGAACGGCTTCGGCCTGTTCGACATGATCGGCAACGTCTGGGAGTGGACCACCACCCGATATTCCGAGCGTGGCCACGTGCCGGATGCGCCGGCGAGTTCGTGTTGTCCGATCCCGGCCGACCCGGATCCCGGCGTCCTCCAGACTCTCAAGGGCGGCTCACACCTGTGCGCGCCCGAGTACTGCCACCGCTACCGTCCGGCAGCCCGTTCCCCGCAGTCCCAGGACAGCTCCACCACCCACATCGGGTTTCGCTGCGTGGTGACCGTCTGACCTGGGGTTCGACCGGGATTTGGCTGGCAGTGGGCCCCTCACCTAGTATCTAGGGGTTGCCTCGGGCAGACCTCGGCCGGCCGGAAACGGTTTGGCCCTGCGTGCCCTGAAGTGACGAAGACCGAGCATGACAGGTTCGTTCAGCCTGCGCTGAGCCTCTGCTGCGTGCCGAACCGAGGGAGATCTGGTGATTCAGCAGGAATCGCGGCTCAAGGTCGCCGACAACACCGGTGCCAAGGAGATCCTGTGCATCCGCGTGCTGGGCGGCTCGTCGCGGCGCTACGCCGGTATCGGCGACGTGATCGTCGCGACCGTCAAGGACGCCATCCCCGGCGGCAACGTCAAGCGCGGCGACGTGGTCAAAGCCGTCGTGGTCCGCACCGTCAAGGAGCGCCGCCGCTCCGACGGCAGCTACATCAAATTCGACGAGAACGCCGCCGTCATCATCAAGGCCGACAACGACCCCCGCGGCACCCGCATCTTCGGACCGGTAGGGCGTGAACTGCGGGAGAAGCGCTTCATGAAGATCGTCTCGCTCGCCCCGGAGGTGCTGTAGATGAAGGTGCACAAGGGCGACACCGTCCTGGTCATCGCCGGCAAGGACAAGGGCGCCAAGGGCAAGGTCATCCAGGCCTACCCGGAGCGCAACCGGATCCTGGTCGAGGGCGTCAACCGCATCAAGAAGCACACCGCGCAGTCGGCCAACGAGCGCGGCGCGTCCTCCGGCGGCATCGTCACCCAGGAGGCCCCGATCCACGTCTCCAACGTGATGGTCGTCGACTCCGACGGCAAGCCCACCCGCATCGGCTACCGCGTGGATGAGAAGTCGGGCAAAAAGGTCCGCATCTCCAAGCGCAACGGCAAGGACATCTGATGACGACTGCAGAAAAAGTTCAGCCGCGGCTCAAGGCGCGCTACCGCAGCGAGATCCGTGACGCGCTGAACAACGAGTTCAACTACGCCAACGTGATGCAGATCCCCGGTGTGGTCAAAGTCGTGGTGAACATGGGTGTCGGTGATGCCGCCCGCGATGCCAAGCTGATCAACGGCGCCGTCAACGACCTGGCTCTGATCACCGGCCAGAAGCCGGAGATCCGCAAGGCCACCAAGTCCATCGCCCAGTTCAAGCTGCGCGAGGGCATGCCGATCGGCGCCCGCGTCACACTGCGCGGCGACCGGATGTGGGAGTTCCTCGACCGCCTGGTGTCGATCGCGCTGCCCCGTATCCGCGACTTCCGCGGCCTGAGCCCCAAGCAGTTCGACGGCCACGGCAACTACACCTTCGGCCTGGCCGAGCAGTCGGTGTTCCACGAGATCGACGTGGATTCCATCGACCGGCCCCGGGGCATGGACATCACCGTCGTCACCTCGGCGACGACCGACGACGAAGGTCGCGCCCTGCTGCGCGCCCTGGGCTTCCCGTTCAAGGAGAACTGAGCAGATGGCAAAGAAGGCTCTGGTCAACAAGGCCAAGAAGAAGCCGAAGTTCGCGGTGCGGGCCTACACCCGGTGCAACAAGTGCGGGCGTCCGCACGCGGTGTACCGCAAGTTCGGCCTGTGCCGGATCTGCCTGCGTGAAATGGCCCATGCCGGCGAACTGCCCGGTGTGCAGAAGTCGAGCTGGTAGGAGGGAGGCGCCGAATGACCATGACTGATCCGATCGCGGACTTCCTGACCCGCCTTCGCAATGCCAACTCGGCCTACCACGACGAGGTGACCCTGCCGCACTCGAAGATCAAGGCCAACATCGCCGAGATCCTCAAGACCGAGGGCTACATCAGCGACTTCCGCACCGAGGACGCCCGAGTGGGCAAGGCCCTGGTGGTGAAGCTCAAGTACGGACCCAACCGCGAGCGCAGCCTCGCCGGCCTGCGCCGGGTGTCCAAGCCAGGTCTTCGCGTCTACGCCAAGTCCACCAACCTGCCGCGGGTTCTCGGCGGGCTGGGCGTGGCGATCATCTCAACGTCCTCCGGCCTGAAGACAGACCGCCAAGCCGCCCGCGAGGGCGTCGGCGGCGAAGTCCTCGCGTACGTGTGGTGAGAGAGGTTAGACATGTCGCGTATCGGTAAGCAGCCCGTTCCCGTTCCCAACGGTGTCGACGTCACCATCGACGGTCAGAACGTCGCGGTCAAGGGCCCCAAGGGCGCCCTGGCGCTGACGGTCGCCGAGCCGATCACAGTGGCGCGGGACGAGGCGGGCGCGATCGTGGTGAGCCGGCCCGACGACGAACGTCGCAGCCGCTCGCTGCACGGCTTGTCGCGCACCCTGGTGGCCAACCTGGTCACCGGTGTCACCGAGGGTTACACCACCAAGATGGAGATCTTCGGCGTCGGCTACCGCGTGCAGCAGAAGGGCGGCAACCTCGAGTTCGCCCTCGGCTACAGCCATCCGGTTCTCATCGAGGCTCCCGAAGGAATCACCTTCGCGGTGGAGAACCCGACGAAGTTCTCGATCTCGGGAATCGACAAGCAGAAGGTCGGCCAGATCTCCGCGGTCATCCGCCGCCTGCGCCGCCCGGACCCCTATAAGGGCAAGGGCATTCGCTACGAGGGTGAGCAGATCCGCCGCAAGGTCGGAAAGACAGGTAAGTAGCCATGGCTGAAACCATTGATCGCAAGCCGGTCGGCACCACCGCGTCGGCCGCACGCCGCGCCGCACGCCTGCGCCGGCATGCCCGTCTGCGCAAGAAGGTCGCCGGCACCGCGCAGCGTCCACGCCTTGTGGTGAACCGCTCGTCGCGGCACATCCACGTCCAGCTGGTCAACGACGACGACGGCACCACGCTGGCCGCGGCGTCGTCGATCGAGCCCGATGTGCGCGCCGTCACCGGCGACAAGAAGGCCCACGCCAAGCGGGTCGGCCAGCTGATCGCCGAGCGCGCCAAGGCCGCCGGTATCGACGCCATCGTGTTCGACCGCGGTGGCAACACCTACGGCGGCCGGATCGCCGCTCTCGCCGACGCCGCCCGCGAGAGCGGACTGAAGTTCTGATGCGTTCGAACGTCAACATTGGAAGGACCGCCTGATGTCCGAGACCACCCCTGCTGCCCCCACCGCTGAGGGGGCGGCTCCGGACTCCGGTGCCCCCACCGCGAGCAGCCGCGACGACCGGGCCGGACGGGAAGGCGGCCGCGATGACCGCCGGGGACGTCGTGACGACCGCGGCGGGCGCGGTGGCCGTGACAGCCGCGACGGCGAGAAGAGCCAGTACCTGGAGCGCGTCGTCACCATCAACCGCGTCTCCAAGGTGGTTAAGGGCGGTCGCCGGTTCAGCTTCACCGCGCTGGTGATCGTCGGCGACGGCCACGGCATGGTCGGTGTCGGTTACGGCAAGGCCAAGGAGGTGCCGGCCGCGATCGCCAAGGGCGTCGAGGAGGCGCGCAAGAACTTCTTCCGCGTCCCGCTGATCGGCAGCACCATCGTCCATCCGGTTCAGGGTGAGGCCGCCGCCGGTGTGGTCATGCTGCGTCCGGCCAGCCCCGGTACCGGGGTCATCGCCGGCGGCGCCTGCCGCGCGGTGCTGGAGTGCGCCGGTGTGCACGACGTGCTGGCCAAATCGCTCGGCAGTGACAACGCGATCAACGTGGTGCACGCCACCGTCGCCGCGCTGAAGATGCTGCAGCGTCCCGAAGAGGTGGCGGCCCGTCGCGGTCTGCCCATCGAAGACGTCGCTCCGGCCGGCATGCTCAAGGCGCGCCGGGAGAGCGAAGCGGCCGTGGCTGCGGCCGCCCGTGAAGGAAGCGCATAAGAACATGGCCCAACAAGAGTCGACTCAGTTGAAGATCACTCAGGTGCGTGGCACCGTCGGTGCGCGCTGGAAGCAGCGTGAGAGCCTTCGTACGCTCGGGCTGCGCAAGATTCGCCAGTCGGTGGTCCGCGAGGACAACCCGCAGACCCGCGGGTTGATCAAGGTCGTGCACCACCTCGTCGAGGTTGAAGAGGTGAAGCAATGAGCGCCCGCGCGAAGAGCGATGACGCCGCAGGGGTCATCAAGCTGCACGACCTTCGGCCGGCACGCGGCGAGAAGAAGGCCAAGACCCGCGTCGGTCGCGGCGAGGGTTCCAAGGGCAAGACCGCCGGCCGCGGCACCAAGGGCACCGGGGCGCGCAAGAACGTTCCGGTGGGCTTCGAGGGCGGCCAGATGCCGATCCATATGCGCCTGCCCAAGCTCAAGGGCTTCCGCAACCGGTTCCGCACCGAATATGACGTGGTCAACGTCGGCGACATCAGCCGGTTGTTCCCGCAGGGTGGCGACGTCAGTGTCGCAGACCTCATCGGGAAGGGCGCGGTGCGCAAGAACACACTGGTGAAGGTTCTCGGTGACGGGAAGCTGTCGGTGAAGGTCAACGTGACCGCACACAAGTTCAGCGGCAGCGCCCGCGAGAAGATCACCGCCGCCGGAGGCTCGGCCACCGAGGTCTCCTAACGGCTCCGGCCACCGGTCGGTAGCTTGGGAACCATGTTCTCCTTCCTACCCGGCATCCCCGGCGACGTGCGTGATCTGGCCCGCCGGATCGACACCGTCCGCCATCACGGCGTGCCCAGGGGTGTCATCCTCGAGTTCGGACTGCAGTCCGCACCGCCGGAGACCGCCGGGTTCGACCCGGTGCGCTTCGTCACCGGCGCGGGACGACCGATGCTGCTGCGCGAGGCCGTCGCCGCCATTCATCGCGCCGCCGACGACGACCGGGTCGCCGGACTGATCTCCCGCGTGCAACTGCAGGCCACACCGCCGGCGGTGGTGCAGGAACTGCGCGACGCCATCATCGAGTTCACCACGGCCAAACCGTCACTGGCGTGGGCCGAGACCTACCCGGGCACGCTGTCGTACTACCTGGCATCGGCCTTCGGTGAGGTGTGGATGGCGCCGTCGGGCACCGTCGGCCTGATCGGATTCGCCACCAACGCGCTGTTCCTGCGTGACGCGCTGGACAAGGCCGGCGTCGAGGCGCAGTTCGTCGCGCGAGGCGAGTTCAAATCCGCCGCGAACCTCTTCACCGAGGATCGCTACACCGACGCACACCGCGAAGCCGACAGCCGTCTCATCGAAAGCCTGCACGCTCAGGTGTGGTCCGGTATCGCCGAATCCCGCGGCATCGACACCGAGACCCTCGACGCACTGGCCGACCGTGCGCCGCTGCTTCGCGATGACGCCATCGAGGCGAAACTGCTGGATCGCATCGGATTTCGTGACGAGGCATACCTGCGTATCGCGCAACGCGCAGGTGCGCAGAACCTCACCAGCCCAGACGGCCACGACGCTCCGCCGCGGCTGTTCCTGTCCCGCTACGCGCAGACCCGTTCCGGTGCGCGCGCGATCCCGGTGCGTGAGTCCAAGCCGACGATCGCGGTGGTGACCGTCGCCGGTCCGATCGTCAGCGGCCGGGGCGGCCCCCAGGTGCTGCCGTTCTCCCGGTCCAGTGCGGGCGGGGACACCGTCGCCGCCGCATTGCGCGAGGCCGCCGCCGACGACGATGTGAAGGCCGTGGTGTTGCGCGTCGACAGCCCCGGCGGATCGGTGACCGCCTCGGAGACCATCTGGCGCGAGGTCACCCGCATCCGCGACTGCGGTAAGCCCGTCGTCGCCTCCATGGGGGCCGTCGCCGCGTCGGGTGGTTACTACATCTCCATGGCGGCCGACACCATCGTCGCCGACCCGGGCACCATCACCGGGTCCATCGGTGTGGTGACCGGGAAGCTTGTCGCCCGCGACCTCAAGGAGCGTCTCGGCGTGGGCTCGGACTCGGTACGCACCAACGACAACGCCGATGCGTGGTCGGCCAATGCGCCGTTCACCGTCGAGCAGCAGGCCATGGTCGAAGCCGAGGCGGACCTGTTCTACGACGACTTCGTGCGTCGCGCCGCCGAGGCGCGCGGTATGACGGTCGGCGAGCTCGACGCGGTTGCGCGCGGGCGGGTGTGGACGGGCGCGGATGCCAAGGAGCGGGGGCTGGTCGACGAACTCGGCGGCCTGCGTGCCGCGGTGCGCAGAGCCAAGGTGCTCGCCGGACTGGATGCCGACGCCGAGGTGCGGCTGGCGGGCTACCCGGGATCGTCGGTGCGGGACTACCTGCGGCCCAGGGCGTCCTCGCAGCCGGCCGCGGCGTCGCTGGGTGAGATGGTGGCGGCGCTCGCCGGTACGGCGGTGCACGACGTGCTCGGACAGGTCGAGCACGGTCACGCCGGATCGTTCGCGCTGTGGCTGGGGGACTGGCGCTTCTAGGGGCGATCAGCCCAGCACAGCCGAGACGTACTGGAAGCCCGCGAACTTCTCGCTGTGTTCGTCCTGCTGACGTTCGATGCCGTAGCGCTCGAACAGCTCACTGACCAGGCTGCTCTGCACGTCCCAGCCGAGGTCTCGCAGGTAGGTGATCACGTGGCTGCGCTGCCCGGAGTAGACCAGCCCGGCGAGGTCGTCGCTGAATCCCATGCGTCGCCATCGGTTCTGTCCGTCGCCGTCGGTGAACGCCGACATGTCGGGGAAGAACTCGGTGGCCACCCGGCTGCCCGCCGGGCTGAGGGCGGTGATGTGGTCGAAGAGCCGGTCCTGCGCATCCGGCGGCAGGTACATCAGCAATCCCTCGGCGATCCACGCCGTCGCCGTGTCCGCGTCGAATCCCGCGGCGGCCAGTGCGGCAGGCCAGTCGTCGCGCAGGTCCACCCCGACGTTGCGGAGCGCAGCGGTGGGCGGCGTGCCGAGGCGTGCCATGGTGGCGGCTTTGAAGTCGATGACGCCCGGTTGATCGAGGTCGAAGACCACTGTGCCCGCCGGCCAGGCCAGCCGGTAACCGCGGGCATCCAGTCCCGAGGCGAGGATGACGACCTGCCGGATGCCTGCCGCGCCGGCGTCGTGCAGGAATTGATCGAAATACATTGTGCGGACGGCCATTCCGAGCGCCATTCGGTGCTGCTCGCCTTCCTCGGCGCGGCCGTCGAGGATCTCGGTGAAGTGCGGCATGCCGACGGCTCGCACCAGTGGTTCGGCGAAACGGTCGTCGATGACGCCGTCGCGGGTGGCCAGTGCCCGGGAGGTTGCGACCGCCGTGGCGGTGGTGCCCACCCCGGAGGCCAGGTCCCACGTGTCGCCGTCGCGGCGTCCGGAGGACGTCATCGCTTGACCGCCGTGACGAACAACGACTTCTGCAGGGCCGGCAGATCCGGGTAGGAACGTCCATAGTGGGTGAACATGTCCGGCCGCGGTGTGGTGGTGACCTGCCAGCCGAGTTCCTCCAGGCATTCGGTGACCGGCCGGCGCTCGCCGCCGTAGAACAACTCACCGAGGTCGAGATCCAGTCCCGAGCCCGCCAGCTGGCCGGTGATCGCGGCCGCGCTGGCGGCGATGCCCGAGCCGCCGTCGGGGTGGTACTCGGTGGCCAGCCTGCTGCCCGTCGGGGACAGCGCGTCGATGTGGTCGAAGAGCCGGTCCTGGGCATCAGGTGGCAGGTACACCAGCAATCCCTCGGCGATCCACGCCACCGGGGCGTCCGGGTCGAAACCGGCGTCGCGCAGGGCGGCGGGCCAGTCGTCACGCAGGTCGACCGCGACGGCGGTTCGTCGGGCGCGCGGGGTGCGGCCGTCGAGAACGCCGGACTTGAAGTCGAGCACCTCCGGCTGGTCGATCTCGAAGACCGCCGTGTCCGGTGGCCAGGCC
>Ga0194052_1000991_pt1 | contig 17122 bp, 15 predicted proteins | sample SepL226m_MetaG_FD_160117 | JGI IMG/M metagenome (GOLD analysis project Ga0194052, IMG submission 160117) | Anoxic zone freshwater microbial communities from boreal shield lake in IISD Experimental Lakes Area, Ontario, Canada - Sep2016-L227-6m | ecosystem: Environmental > Aquatic > Freshwater >... | reverse complement strand
AGCATATTCACCATGGCATTTGTCCATCTTCACGGTCATAGCACCTTTTCCTTCCTCGAAGCCATTGGGAAACCAAATAAGATCATTTCCAGAGCAAAGGAATTGGGCATGGATGCTATTGCACTCACTGACTACAATGGCATGTACGGCTGTATCAAGCTCTATCAGACAGCAAAAGAAGAAAACATCAAACCTATTATAGGCGTCGAACTCGGATTTGTATTAGACCACAACTCCCCTATTTTAGCCAACCAAATTGGGAACATCGTCCTCATTTCCAAATCAAAAGCAGGATATGCAAATCTTATGGAAATCGTCTCCTTTGCCAACAAAGAAGGGGTAACAGGCAAGGCAAAAATAGATATCCCATTTCTCCAAGAGCATAAAGAAGGCATCATCGCCATCATTGGAGGCAAACAATCTCGAATAGGAAAGATGATTCTCATAGACGAAAAAGAAGAAAAAATAACAGAAATTCTCAATATGCTTCAAGAGACCATAGGCAAAGACAATCTTTTTCTAGAGATCACTGCTCAAGATGAACATCTCTTACCAGAGATCAAGAAAATAAACACGACGCTCCTCGCCATAAGCCACAAATATAACATCAAATGTATCGTAGACAATAATTATCATTACATCACCAGCACAGACAAAGAAGCACGAGAAATAGCTCTGGCCATCAAAGATGGAAAAAAGATTTATGACGAAGACAGAAGAAAACCTCTCGGGAACTTTTCTATCATGAGTGAGGAAGAGATTCGTAGTATCTGTAGTAAAAATGGATATTCTCCTGAACAAATTGACGAACGAATGAATACAAACGTAGGTATTGCTTCAGAGATCGTCACCGACATCGCATTAAATCAGACCCTTTTCCCAAATTATGCTTCCCCAGAAGATATCATCGAGCTGTATGAGAAAAACAAGGGAGAATTGGTAGTAGAAGGATAAAAATAGGAATACTTTTTTATAAAGAGATTCTAGTGCTACTAACCAGTTCAAATGAGTAGCTAGCGATGGGAAAAATCATTTAACTGATACTCATAGCAATAGTGTATATCTCTCCGAAAATTTTTTAAAAAATCTCTATTTTTCTTCATTTTTCTTATTGAAAATAGTTCCAAGAGCCTGTTTTACAGGTTTAAGAATTTTATGATTTCTAATTTTAGAACGAAGCTTCTTTTCAAGAGTAAAGATATCTTTCTTAAAATACGAAATAGATTCTTTTCAATTGAGAGTTTCACTTATGACAGTTTCAAAATCATTTATATGTTTTGAGGAATCTTCATTCCATTTATCTACATATCTAAATGTTCAAGTCTCATAGTGTCAAAACCTCTCTAACTTCAAATTTACGTCACTTTCAGGAGTTATATATGCTATAAGTTTTTCTAATTGAGGATATTTATCTTTTTCTTTTCGTTCTTTTGAAAAGATTTTAATAGAATCTTTACCTGTAGTTTTTGTATATTCTTCAAGAAGATCTTTTGAAATTTGCGATAAGTATCATTCTATCTCTTTCACATTTTCAGCAATTTCTTCTGGAGATAATCTTTTTTCTTCAAAAAGAGATAAGGCTCGTTCTTTAATTTTCATTTTCAAATATAAAGATATAAAATCTTATATATTTAATTATACTCACCCCCCCATTTTGTCAAATATTTTAATACTTTTTTTAACTAGTCGAGAAGCAATATTTTTGATTATTCTTTTAAATTATTTATCAAAGTTTAAGGAAGAGCCAGACATCTTCTCATCACCAATACCTTCCATTTCCAGAAAACAAAAAATGCGACACCGACAAGAATGGATAATACTCCAATTTGTGGTAATCGCATATTTTATAACTAAAGCAGATTTTTTACTTCTGCCCATACTTCGGGAATAGTCTTTCCAGTGCCAACCACTGTAATCAATCGACCTTCTTTGTCCAAGTGATCAATAATTGGTTTTGTCTGTTCATCATAAACAGACAATCTATGCCTAATAACGGGCAATGCATCATCTGACCGACCTTGAAGTTTTGCACGTGTGAGAAGCCTTTCTATAAGTTCCTCTTCAGACACGGAAAAGTAAATATACTTCATATCTGCCTGGGAAAACATAGCTTTGAATCCCTTGTACTGAGAAATATTCCGAGGGAACCCATCAAAAATATATCCTGCATCACAGGGATTTTTGATAAGAGCTTCTTGTACAAGCTCTATGGTTACCTGATCTGGGGCAAAATTTCCACGAGACAAAACTGCTCGTATTCGAAGAGCAAACTCATCATTTCTTTCAGAAATATCACGAAAGATATTCCCTGTAGAGAGATGATAAAGTCCAAATGCTTTTGCAAGCATTTCAGCTTGGGTCCCTTTCCCACAGCCTGGAGGTCCTAATAATGTGATATTTCTCATAAAGATTGTTTTTTGGGTTTGTAATTTTATTTCACCCAAAGAATATACTGATTCTAAGTACATTTTCAAGAAAAAAGAGAGAAGGCAAGGACAGCAAGAAGAGATTGACTTTATAGACAAAATAGGTAAATATATAGTATAAACCAAAAGTAAAAAAATATATGAAAAAAGAAAATACAAAAATAGATATCCTCAAGAAAGAACTTGAAGACATCGAAGTCCTACAAAAAAGCCTAGAAGAAATGGTATCTAGGAAACAAGCTTCACATAATCAGCTTAGCACTATCAAAAATAGTCTGGCTGAAATAAAAAAGCGTGATAGTAGTTTAGACCTTGAGAAAGCTACTACCTCTCTAGAGATTGACATAAAGAAAAAGGAGAAAGAAATACAAGCAATGGAAAGGAATGGAGAGATAACTTTCCTCAATAAAAAGTGGATTGAACTCAGGATAGGCATAGAGGATGGACAGTATAAAAAGATTGGAGAAGAAAATCTAAGCAATATATCTTCCCATCTACTAATGTTCAGAGACGAGCATAAACAGCTTGAGAAAAACACCTATCGAGAAAACCAAGAAATCCATGAATTAGATTTCTATCCAAAGCCTCCAGGCATTGTATTCAAAAAAAGGGGATATAACTATCTCAAAACATGGATATTTTTACTCAATGAAGATCAAGTAGAAATGTTTTACTCAGTAACTCCAGAAGCAGGGGATTCTGAGGAAGAACACGTCTTCAATCCTGAAGCTAAAGAACTTCAAGACCAGTCACCATCAATGACTGAAGTCATAAAAAAAATTCATGAAATTTTCCAATAGCCACCTATTAACTCCTAGCAGGAAACTCCTCTGGGAGTTTTTTGTTTATTTAAGAATTGAATCAGATTTTTTTTTCATTACAATCGTATAAATAATGGAGAATGAATAGCGCATAATGCATAATGAAGGATTTTTCTATAAACAAATTATTCCTTTATTACCTTTACACCTTTATACCCCTTATTCCAAATAACCAATATGCAAATACCATTTATCACTTCAACATTTTAACATTTTATCATGCCTACGATGGATATCAAAACGTACATTGGAACTCAACTCAACGAAGAACAAACCAAAGCTGCTTTACACACAGATACGTCTAGCCTGATTTTAGCTGGTGCAGGAAGTGGAAAGACCAGAGTATTGACGTATAAAATAGCCTATCTTATCCGAGGGAAAAACATTCCGCTCAATAGAATCCTTGCCGTCACCTTCACCAATAAGGCCTCTAATGAAATGAAGGAAAGGATTGTAAAGATTGCAGACGAGATAAATCAACTCAAAGATTTTAAGGAAGCATGAGAAGAAAAAGAGACCGAGATTGATTCTATCGATGATTTTATTCAACAGATCCAACAGAGTGCACCCGCAAAGAAACACAATATCTCAGTAGATAAGCTCAAATGGATAGGGACCTTTCATAGTATCTTTCTTAGAATTCTGAAGGAGGATATCGAGCACTTATGATGAAAATATAATAAAAATTTCTGAATCTTCGATACTAATGAAACCCAATCGGTCATCAAAGATGTCCTCAAAAGACTCAATCTCCAAGATACCTTCAAAGTGCAAGAAGTGAAATCATTTATTTCCAACCAGAAAAATAACGGAAACGATCCAAAGCTCTACATGTCAGAAGAAGCAAGGACCGATTACGATAAACATATCGGCGATGTGTACGGAGAATACCAAAAAGCCCTCGAGAAAGCAAACTCACTCGACTTTGATGATCTGTTACTCCTCCCCTACTTACTTTTCAAAAAGAATAAAGAAGTATTACTCAAGCGACAAAATACTTTTGATTATATTCTCGTAGATGAGGCACAAGATACCAACTGGATCCAATTTGAACTTATGAGAATGATGTCTGCCCAAAAAGCGAACATCACCATGATTGGAGACGATTTCCAAAGTATCTATGGACGAAGAGGCGCTCTGATGGAAAATTTTCTCAATGTAAAAAAATATCGACCAGATATCCAGATGTTTAAACTCCAAATCAATTACCGCAGCAAACCTCATATTGTCCAAGCAGGAAATGAAATCATCAAAAACAATCTGCATCAATATGAAAAAAATATCGTCGCTCATAGACAATGAGAAGATAAAATCACTATTTTTTCTCATGGAAGCGAAATAGATGAAGCAGCAAACATTGTTGATCTCATCAAAAAGATGAAAGAAGGAGACAAGATAAAATCTCGAGGATCCATTGCAATTCTCTATAGAACAAATGCACAATCTTCCCCTTTTGAACAGTTATTTCTCCAAGAAGGAATTCCCTATAAAGTGCGATGAGCATTTAAATTTTTCGAAAGAAAAGAAATCAAAGATGTGATTGCGTATATCAAATGCCTGATCAATCCACAAGACAGTGTTTCACTCAAAAGAGTCATCAATATCCCAAATAGAAAGGTAGGAAAGACAAGTATAGATGTACTGGACGAACATAGTCTTCTCCAAAACATTACGCTTACAGAAACTTTGCAAGAAACACAGAAAGCAAACACCACAATAAAAATTGCACCACTTGCAAAACAAGGAATCAAAAACTTTTTGGACGTCATCGATTTCCTCAGAGCCAATAGCAAAGACAAGAGACCAAGCGAGATATTGGAGATGCTCGTCAAGAAGATTCAATATAAAGATTTTCTCATCAAGGAAGAAGGAGGCGAAGCACAGGCTGAAGAAAAATATGAAAACATCGGACAATTGATCAATATGGCAGAAAAATATATAGAAACAGGTGAAGATGCATTGAGACAGTTTATGGAGGAAGTATCTCTGCTTGCAGACATTTCAGAAAACGAAAAAGGAGAAATCGATGCAGTAAAACTGATGACCGTGCACTCAAGTAAATGATTAGAATTTCCGATCGTGTTTGTTGCAGGACTCGAAGATAATATTTTTCCTCTCTCTAATGCTATGATGGAACCAAAACTTTTGGAAGAAGAAAGGAGACTGATGTACGTCGCGATCACCAGAGCTAAAGACGTATTATTCCTATCATATGCCAACTCGAGAATGACGTGGGGACAAACAAAAATGAATCCACCGAGTAGATTTTTACAAGAAATTCCGATCGAATTACTCAAAAGATATGATCTTTGATGAGAACAAAAGAGAGAAGAAATTTTCAACATCGAAGAATGACATATTGTAAAACACAAATTATTTGGTACAGGATACGTACTTGAGACCTGGAATAACCTCGCCATCGTAAAATTCCATAATCCAAAATTTGGTGTAAGAAAAATTGAAATGAGATTTTTGGAGATTGTAAAATAACTTTTTTGAGAAAAAATATTTTCAGAAATAATATATGATAAGAATATTTTACTTTCATCATATACAGCATATCATGATTTCAAAAGACGCAACCTACGCCGTCATCTGAGCATCTAACAACGAAAATAAATATGGATACAAAGTATTTTATGATCTTCTAAAAAATAAATATCATGTCATTGCGATCAATCCAAACGAAAAAATAATTTTATGAAAAAAAGTGTACGCAACTTTGAGTGATGTAAAAGAAAAAATAGATGTCGCGATATTCGTGGTTCCACCTAAAGTCACTGAGATAGTACTTCATGAAGTTTTCCAATTAAAAATTACGCGCGTTCGAATGCAACCATGAAGCGGAAATGATACAGCAATAAATTTTTGCAAACAAAACAACATTGATTATGTTGCAAATGCATGTATTATGATCGAAAAGAATAAGTAAAGATACTAGTTATCAAGAAGTAAAATTAACTTTTTGACAAAAAAAATATTCTGAGTATAATAGAAAAAATATTTTATCAGAATAGAGAAATAATATGATAATAAAAAATATATGTGAAGAGAAAAAAATATGAGATGAAATAATTACTTATTATTCATTAGAAGATATACAAGAAAAGACGAGGTTTAACCTAGCAAAACTAATGGAGTATTTTTCGCAAGAAAATATAAGTAAAACATAAAAAATATTTTTTTAGTAACATAAGCTGTACAATTAATATGATATGTAAACAGATTTTTTTTATGTAATGAATAATCAATATCAAGAACTAGCATTACTAAGACTATAAAAAATAAAAAAAAGAGTGATTGATTTGATTTTTTCAATTTGTTAGCTATAAAAAAAGCGCAAGGTAAAAAACACGTTTACCTAAGTTCACCAGAACGATAGGTATTGCCTAGCCTTTTATATTTTATACATATTACAATGGTAGTTAAAAAACCTGCTGTAAAAAAAGCTCCTGCTAAAAAACCTGTAGCAAAAAAGGTTGTAAAGAAAGCTGTTAAGAAACCAGCTGCTAAAAAACCTGCTGCTAAGAAGGTAGTTAAAAAGGTAGTTAAGAAGGCTGTTAAAAAAGCTCCTGCTAAGAAGCCAGCTGCTAAAAAAGTTGTTAAAAAGGTTGTAAAGAAATAATCTTTTTACAAGAAAAACAAAAAAATAAGCGCATTGTCTTCGGATAATGTGCTTTTAATATAGAGAAAAATATATCCAAAAATATAATTGCAAAATACAAGGAAATCTATAAGCTAAAGCATACTTTTAGTCAATAATAAATCATGAAAAAAATATTAGTTTGATTATCATGATGAGTAGATTCAGCTGTTACTGCATACCAACTTATCCAGCAAGGATATGAAGTTACTGGAGGATTTATGAAAAATTATGTCGCTCCTACAGGAAATTGCAGCACGTATGAAGATGCTGAAGAAGCCATAAAAGTGGCTGATTTTTTGCATATTCCACTGATAGCATTCGACCTTCAAAAAGAATATCAAGAAAAAATTATTGAATATATTTTTGCATGATACCAAAAATGAATTACTCCAAATCCAGATGTATTATGTAATACACTAATCAAATTTGATGTATTTCTACAGAAAGCTCTAGAACTAGGATTCGATGGTATTGCCACAGGACATTATGCACGCATTGAAAAAGATACATCTATATTTAAACTCCTAAGAGGCAAAGATTATAACAAAGATCAATCATATTTTCTTGCAGGACTCAATCAATTTCAATTATCCAAAAGTATATTTCCTCTAGGTAATTTTACAAAACCAGAAATCAGAGATATCGCAGAGAAGATAGGACTCCCAAATGCAAAACGTAAGGACAGTCAGGGACTTTGCTTCATAGGAAACATCCCTATCAAGACATTTCTAGAACAAAAATTACCCAAGAAAGAAGGAAAAATAATCAATCATGAATGAAAAATAATTGGTAAACACGATGGAGCTCGATTTTTCACATTAGGACAAAGACGTGGGCTCAATCTTCTCCCCGATCACTACGTCACAAAAATCGACGTAAAAAATAATGAAATCACTGTAGGACCAAGAGATGATAAGGCACTAAATAGCAAGGAAGTACAGCTAAAAGACTGGCATTGGATAGGAGCAGGCTTTTCTGCGAAAACTCCTGTACTCGCAAAGATAAGATACAGACAAGAACCACAGTGTGCACAGTTACTAGTAACTAGAGATTCGGCACTCCTCACATTCGAAGAACCTCAACGATCAGTCACTCCAGGACAAGTTGCCGTCGCTTATCTCTGAGATGAATGTATAGGAAGTTGAATTATCCAGTAAATACCATCAGAATACTTAGGATAAAAAAGAAGTAAATTATTTGACAGAAACGACCTTACTGAGTATACTTAGAGGGAACTTTATTCTCTTAGGAGATACTATGAAAAAAAAGATCTCTCATCGACACACACAGCACAGCAAAAATACCATCTATATGGCAATAAACTGTGTTTTTCTCCTGGCTGCAAGTATATGGATACTTTTCCCCATACAACAAAACGCCATTTCTCAAGAGATATCCTTTGTTATCACAGACATCAATAATCAGACCCATGGAGCGGCAGGACAACGAGACTATCTCTTCGATGATACAAGTGGATCTCAGGTATATACAGGAACATTAAGTACAAATACAACAAATACTCCTACACCAAGCATTTCTACTCCCATAACGACAACAGGAGGACAAACAAGTCAAACAGGAGGCTGACTCTATGTAGGAAGTCTAACTCCAACAAAGAACACAACAGGGATACAAACAGCTCAGCAAGTCAAAAATACATGAGCAATACAACAAGGAAAATTATGTACAACCCCCCGAGGAGACACCATCAAGGACAAAGATTTTGTTTTAGCATACGAACAAAGAAAAGACGTCTCCAATATCTGTAATGTACAAAGAAGAATCTGTAACAATGGAAATTTAGAAGGAACATATACCCAAAATTCATGTCAAGAGACCATTCAATACCAATACACCAGAACACAAGTCATTTCAGTCAATGAACCAAAGGTAGATCCCTTAGTCCAACCACAGCCAGCAGTCAATAATTGAGCAAACTTTTCAACAAATGGAAAAATAAATGAGACCACTCCAACAACAACTACACGATGAAACACTACGGCAGGACACACAAACAACTCAGTAGGAGTAACACAAACCCAGAATATAAAGTCAGACTGTAGAGCTCCCCGAGGAAACATCGTCAAACACGGTCAGTTTGTTAAAGCATATAAATCTTCTCTAGGACTCATTGACGTTCCTTGTGAAACAGAGATTAGACTCTGTGTAAATGGAGAACTCAAAGGAAAATTCCTCAACAAGACCTGTACCGTCAAAAATATGACCTACAATGATTATATTGCAGGAAATATGGATATCAGCAAACCAACGCCACAAGATATCGTAGATACACTAACAGCAAAGAATAAACCAACAACAAGTTTTTCAATCAATAATCGAATACAGAGTCTTTTTAAATAATTTTGCGTCATGGAAAAAAGTAGCAATCGACCAACACACAAATGAACCATCATCAGAGCTTACGTCAATCATCCAAGTTCAAGCTTTCAACTAGGGACAGTAGAAGATGATATCAAAGAGCTCCAGAAAGATATCAAAGAAAAGAGAAACCCTTTCTTAGTAAAAAAAGCATTTTTGGAAACCAAAAAAAATCTCAAATCAACATTCCAACAATTTAGGCAAGATAAGAAAAATAATCTCTTCGAGTCAATAACAGAAAGAGGGTTTATGCAAAGGAAACTCTTGATAGATGGACGAGTAAAAAAATTAGAAAAGAAAATTGATAGACTGATCAAGAATCAACATCAAAAAAATCAAGAGGCAGCAAAGAAACCAAAAAGAAAAACTAATATCTAAGCTCTAAAACAATGGGACAATGATCAGATCACTCTACGGTAACTGCATGAGTGATTTTTTGGATATCGGGAAGAATATTTTTAGACACTCGGAAATAATCAAGTCTCCGACCGACATTTCTTGGTCTTGCTCCTGCACGATAGGATCGTCGAGTATAGTGGTCTTTGAGATCAGGATGCAAATAACGGAAGACATCTACATAGCCATGTTCTTCCAAAGCATCCATCTCAGCTCTTTCTATAGGAAGAAATCCAATGCTATTTTTATTTTCTTCAGGTCTGGCAATATCGATTTCATGATGACAGATATTGAAATCACCACAGGCAATTACTTTCTCTCCTGCATCTCTGAGTTTATTGATATAATGAAGAAAGTGTTTGTAGAACTCTAGTTTATAGCTCAGCATCTCTGTCCCATCGGACCTTTCTCCCCCATTAGGAAAATAAAGATTCAAAAGGGTAAACTCCTGAAACTTCGTCTCGACTACCCTACCGTCTGCGTGGAAATGTTCCACCTCCTCGAAGATGGATCTTCACGAAACAAAGGAAAGACTTTTTTTATACAATGTTACAGTCCCTGCATAGCCAGGCTTCTCTCCTGCATGCCACACCCAGTCATAAGCACCCATATGATACCTAAATTCAGCAGGCAATTGATGTTCAAAGGCTTTAGTTTCTTGTAAACAGATAATATCTGGATCCTCTTGCTTGATCCATTGATAAAATCACTTCTGGATGACCGCCCTAATTCCATTTATATTTCGGGAAACTATTTTCATATTGAGATTTTATTTACTAAATAGGGTTAAAACCTTTTCATCTCTTCCCTGTACTATTTGTTCATTACCACCTCATTTGAGACCTAATCTAATTGCAACATCCTTTGCAGAGACACCTTGTTTGGTCATCACAAGAAAATTTCATTCTTTATTATAGACTAATATATTTTCTTTATCGAATACTCATTTTGCACAAGCAAGTACATTTTTGAAATTAAGATGTGCAGGAAGGAGAAAGACTCTATCTAAATCCTTCCCAGATGAGAAATCTGTCCCTGTCAAAATAGCACGAATAGATTGTGATTCCATAGCTTCCATAGCAGATTTCATCTCTTCATATTCTCTCAAAGTCTTATCTAATTTATCTTGTAATTGCGTTGCTGTTTTGATCCCCAACTTATTAACAGCAATATCTAGAATACTCTGCACTTCAGCCATTTTTTCTGAGACTTTTGGGCCAGTGACTGCAGTAATTCTCTTGACCCCCGAAGCAACTGCTTCTTGAGAAATCAATGAAAAGCACCCAATATCTTTGGTATTGGCTACATGCGTACCTCCACAGAGTTCTAAGGAAAGGAAATCACCGAAAGAAGCAAAATATTCCTCAGTATCATCTTGCTTGAGTTCTTCAGGTAAAGAAAGATTTTTAACTTGAACAACTCTGACGGTATCGCCATATTTATCTTCGAAAAACATCTTTGCTCAAAGATGAGCTGCCGCATCAATACTCATCTCTTCAATGACTACCTCCCCTGCCATATAAATCATTTGATTTATTCTTTTTTCAATTACCGCCAATTCCAGGGGCGTAAGCAATCTCTCCGCAGCAAAATCAAACCTTAGTAAATCAGAATCTACAAGACTTCCTTCTTGTTTTGTTGTAGGAAAAATCTTTGCAATCTGTGCATGAAGTAAATGAGTTGCAGTATGAGCACGCATCTTAGCATATCTTTGAGCAGGATTGACAAGTAATTTCATAAGGAAAACCACACAGAATAAAAAAACTATTTATTTCCTGATAAAGCACGAGTTCATGAAGCAACTACTCCCGTAGTCGTAACAGTTCAAGAAAGATTCTCACCCGTCAGACTTCCTGCTGGTTTAGTATCCACAAGATACATTACAGAAACAAGTCCAGTAGAAAGAAGAAAAACAAATAAGATAAGAATAATAAACACCTTCAAAATTCTTTTTTGCGAATTCATAGAAAAATAAGAAAAAGTTAAAACAATTACATAGTATAGAAATCAAATTGTTTTTCAACAGGTAACGAATCCCTGTAATCTAAGATCTAAGATCTAAGTTCTAAAATCTATTCCCCATAATACTCCTTATTCACTAAATTCATAAGTGATGGAATATAGAGCAAGGTAATAAAAAACGATACAATCAATCCTCCAATAAAAGCAACCGCCATAGAACCAAAAAGTTCATCTTTGACTGCCAAGATAATCAAGCCAATAATAGTAGTCGCCTTAGTCAAAAAGATTGGAATAAATCTCTCCGCGATACTTTGCTGAAAACTATCCACAACAGATAATTTTTTCTCTCTATAAAAATAAATAAAGTCTTCAATATGGATAAGTGCCTGATTGACTCACACTCCCATCACACCAAAGATACCTATCATCGCGGGGAAAGTCATACTAATCCTCATCAATGCAAGCAAAGCAAGCGTTCCTCCAATAGACAAGAAGACACTGGAAACGATCACAAGAGCATATTTAAAGTTATTAAATTGGACAACAAGAATCAAAATCATCAGAATAAGTCACACAAGTATGGCCGTACCCAAATCACTCATACTCTGAGCAAGGTCCTGTGCAGATCATCATGTGATATTAGTCAACCCCGCAGGAAGAGGATGGCTTGCTAAGATAGCATTCACTTTTGCAGTGATATCTGCCAATACTGCAGTAGATTCTTTATCTGCTTCGACAGTGATCACTCTCTTTCCATCCTCTCTTTGGATAGCGTTAATCTCTGGCTGTAATTGTTTTTCTTGAATAATTTGATCCAAAGTGATTTTCCCAAGTTTGGTTTGTTCAATAGGCAAATCTGTAGAAAGAAAGGCATTCAATGACAAGGTATCACTTCCAAAATCACTAAAATCTTTGATCTTGATCCCATTAGATTCATAATCAGAATTTTTGAGGGCAATCAAGGTACTGACGGAAGAGGCACTTGTAATACCAAGTTCTTTCGCTTTATTTTCATCTAGAACATACACGATCTTCCCATTGGTATATTCAAGTGAGGTCGTCACATTATACACGCCTGGAATTTTCTTGACCTCAGGCAAGATAGACTGAATATAGGCATTTACTTGTTGATAATCTTCTCCTGCAATATTGAAGGAAATAGGCTTGCCGGAACCTCATCCTGCCTGTGTTGTAAAGATCGACATATCTTGTAAGACAGGAAAACGTCAAATAACCAAGGGAAGAAATTGTTTTTGCATTTGTTCAACGATTTTATACGAAGCAATATTCCTCTGTTTCGTGTCTACCAATCTTATAGTAAATGATCCTACATTACTTCCCACACCACCAGCTCATTGCAGAGAATAGCCTTGTCCCAGATCTACCGACATATCTTTGAGCGTGCCAGACAAAATAGTCTGAAAGTATTTCCAGCTTGCATCAGCTATCTGCGAAGTGGTTTGTTGATTAACGCTCAGACTTGTACCTGGTTTGTATTTGAGATTTATCCAAATATTATTGGAGTCTAAGTTACCCATAAAGGAAAATTTCACAAAACCAAGGGGAACAAGTGAGAGAGCTCCGACGAAAAAAGCAAGAAAAGAAAAGATAATAGTTCTCGATCATCTTCTACGCTGATTCACGCGATGATACCAATTTCCAAATTTTATTCCTGTACGTTCTAGATACGACAAGGAAGGGGTAACAACATATTCAGCTCCTGATCTAAAAAAGAAAAGTGCAAGCACAGGCAGAATAATCATAGTGACAAGTAAAGATATTGCGAGATTGGAGATAATCGTCACTGGCATCGCTTTGATATATTCACCAATGATTCACGAAACACCAAAATATAAGGGAACAAAAACGGCTATCGTAGTCGATGTTCCAAAAATTAGCGCTCTTCCATAGTTTTTGATAGAGTCGCCAATTGCATGCCAAATATCTCCATTATATTTTTGCAATCACACTACAATTCCTTGCGTAATTACGATCAAGTTATCTATCATAATTCCCAAGACCAAAATGAGCGCAAAAGAAATAATATTATTGAAACTATATCAAATACTTTTGAGATAAATAAAATTTCCCATATAGACTACCAAGAAAGAAATGAGGATCAAAAGAGACGATCTAAATCCCAAAAATAATAAGATAATAATAAAAACAAGTACTGCCGTCTCCCAGAAATTTTCAAGAAACAATCCGTAGGTATGTTGGATACTCTCAGCTTGAGACAAGGTCTCCACATATCTAAGATGAGGTGTCGTAAGTGCAAAAGCATCTACAGTTTTTTTGATCGTAGCGACAAAACTTTCTACACTATACCCAGGAGCTTTCTTGATCTGGAACGATAAAGCATTTTGACTCTCTCCCACTTTTGCATCCATCACAAACGATTTTTTTGCTTGCTGAGCATAACCAAGATAGACTGATGCCACATCTTGGACTTTAATAGATTTCCCATTGAGAGAAAGAATATCATAATTTTCTACTTGATGTAAGAGTCAGGTAAGATCAGTATCATAGTTTGTCACTTCAAATGAATACAATTTCCCATCTACATCCTTTTTATCTACAGGAAACTTCACAAAAGCACCTTTCAATTGACCAACAACCATAGAGAAATCTAAATCCAACATTGCCAATTTTTGTTCATCGAACACTAATTTTATTTCTTGTAATGGTTTTCCAATAACTGAGATATCCGAAACTCCAGGGATAGTCTTGATTTGATCTTCCAAAGTTTTGACTTGGTCATACATAATCTGGGTTGGCATGTCTCCTGCCACAGAAAAAGAGTACACAGGAGTATCGCTAATATCTACCTTTTTGAGACTAGGAAGTTTTGCATCAGTAGGTAAGGTAGGAGCAACTTGGTCAATAGCCGCTTTCAAATCATTCGTTGCATCAACATCACTCTTGGTTTTATCAAATTCTACCACAATCGTTCCAAAGTTATAATAACTTGATGAGGTAATTTTCTTGACCGAGGTGATTCCTTTAAATTTCTGCTCAAGAGGAATAACAAGCTGGTCCTCTATAGAAGAAGGATCTGCACCCACATAAGCGACACTAATATAATAGTACGGGATCTTGATAGAAGGTTGTGCCTCTTTGGGTATTGTAAAAATACTCATCGTACCATAGACAGCAATGAAAATGGTTAAGATAAGGATAGATACTCTATTATTTTTTAGGAACTTAATCATTGAATAAAGTCTGTAAAGTTTAAAATCATAAAGCCGAATTACCACGAAAATACACTATCTGATAACGTATTTATTAAGAAGCACAGTCAAAAACTTCATATAAATATTCTGCAATATCAGCCTTATTAACAAAAACATCACAATTTTCACCAGCTTTCCATCACGATCACTCACTCAGAGACATAGCAATCACCTTCCCTTGAGGAAATTTTTGTCTAAATACCTGTGCTATTTCAAATCAAGCACTACTATCCATGGTATTTGGCGCAGATCATGGGATAAGAGGCAATCTCGTGTCAGTAATCAAAGCATGAAGCGTATCTCTAGAAGAAATAACATCAAAAGCCTCTTGCTGAGAAGAAGCAATTACCACAGCACGTCAGAGATGTTTAAATACGTTTAAGAAACTATTTTGTAATATAGGATTATCTTCCACAAGCAAAATTCTAGGCATAAGAATAAAAATAAATAGATAAAAAATTATTGAACAAGAGTATCTCCTATAAGCAAACCTTTCACTACTTGCACAGAAGAGCCATTAATTTCTCAAAGCGTAACAGGAGTTTCTTGTATTTTTCCATTAACTAATTTCTTCACATAATTCCCTTCGAGTCTTGGGACAATATAGGGCAATGGGACCCATAATTGCCCATCACTATTCGCTGCAGTAAATTTTACCAAGACCTTTTCGCCATCTAAGACAGGTAATGAGGTACCCACCATCTCATAAATATAATTTTGCGTAGCAGCATCTTTGTAGGGCAATTCATAGACAATCTGCCCATTACCCAAAAGTTCTTTCCTACGATAGAAAGAAATAGATTGTCCAATCGGCATACGATTGAAGGAATAGATTTGTATCTTTAAATTTTTATCACCATCAGGGACAATCTGACAAATCATCGTACTCGGAGCAAGCTTATTCCCATCGCTCACCGATTTAGTTTTAACGACACCAGAAATTCAAGCAAGTAATGTTTCTCATTGAAGGTTATTTCCAAGCATCGCTTCATTTTGTTGTAAGGTAAGCAGTTGACTATTGAGCGTAGCAAGTTGAATCGCTTTAGTATTCTCTAGAGAAGCAATCTGACTCTCTACCGATGCTTGTCCCAACGTTAAATTAGCAATCTGAGTATCTGAACCGATACGAGACAATTCTGATTTATTATTAGAAAGACTTTCTATACTGGTATCCAAGGTATCAAGTTGAGATGAATAATTCTTTTCTAATGAGACTGCGCTTGCGAGCAAGGTATCATAACTACTCTTACTTGCCACGAAACTCGTAGACAAACCGAGATAGCTAGCATACAGTCCATCTATAGACAATCCTGCTGAAGCACTCTGCGGTAAACTTTGTGAAGCTGTAGAGGCATTGATAGCCAAAGCTGCATTCTTGAGTAGAATAGAAAGCTGAGAAAGGTAGGTAGAAAAATCTGAATCTGAAATGCTATCGATGTTCTGATATCTACTGTAGAGATTATTGAATTGTGCAGTCACCTTACTTCTGAGGTTGGCATCTCCAGCAGAAACATATTGATCGAAACTTGCATTTTTAGCATGAGAAAGAATACCGAAGACATCATCTACCTTCTTCAAAGCATCAGAAATTCCAAGGTCCAACTGTTTTCTCATATTCTCGATACTCGTTGCCATCTTATCTGCATCACGACTCTGCGTATTTTCCAAAGCATTTTGTTGATTTGATAAAGAATCAACCTGTAAGTTCATATCATTAGCATTTAAATCCTTACTTTGTTGGAGATTATCCATCAAATAGGCATTATTGGCTTTTTGCTTTTCCAAAATATCTGCCTGGACTCCAAAATTATTTTCTGTAAGGGCTATAATCTTCTGCATATTTTGAATCTGTTGTTGCAAAGAGAGATATTGAATCTGAATATTTTGAGTAGCAACATCATTGGATGCACCAATCTTTGCAATAACGGTATTGGCTGTTACGTGGCTTCCAGGTTGGCAATCCAGAGTGTCCAAAGTTCCTCCTACACTGGTAACGATATTTCTTACATTATCAGCGATCACGAGCCCATAAGCGCTATTTTCAGAAGATTGAGAAGTCCCAACAACAAAAACACTTGAGGTATCATATCCAGCACCTGTAAAAACGGTAGTTTCAATAACTGCCTCCTTTCCACATCAGGTAAGAAGAAGTGGAGTCAATCCAAGAATCAAAAGTCAGATCTTTTTCATTATTTAAGCAAATATAACGTAAAAAATATATTTTTACACTTATAGTTATTTAGAAATAAAAGTCAATAC
>Ga0194052_1000989_pt1 | contig 17130 bp, 16 predicted proteins | sample SepL226m_MetaG_FD_160117 | JGI IMG/M metagenome (GOLD analysis project Ga0194052, IMG submission 160117) | Anoxic zone freshwater microbial communities from boreal shield lake in IISD Experimental Lakes Area, Ontario, Canada - Sep2016-L227-6m | ecosystem: Environmental > Aquatic > Freshwater >... | reverse complement strand
CTCCGTCCAGTCTCCCGAGCCGGTATCAGCGGCCTTGATCCCCTCCGCAATGATGAGGTTATAGAGCGCCCGGTTCAGATCCTCTGAGCCTGAGGCGGCTTCGTAGGTTGCCTGCACCCGCAGAAGTTCCTCTTCCTTGCCATCACGGCGCAGTTTTTCAATATGGTTCTCAATCAGGTGGTCAGCACGGTAGCGCCTTTTGGTCGTTTTGTCGTCAATCATAGGGTCATTGAAGCTTGCCACATGCCCTGACGCCTCCCAAACGCGGGGATTCATCATGATGGATGCGTCAAGTCCCACAATATTCTGGTGGCGACGGGTCATGGAGTTCCACCAGAGCTCCTTGATATTCCGTTTCATCTCGCTGCCCAGCGGCCCATAGTCGAAGCAGGACGAGAGCCCCTCATAAATCTCTGAAGAAGGAAAAATAAAGCCCCGCCGTTTTGCCAGCGAAACCAGCTTGTGCATCACTTTATCAGGCGGCAGATTGACACTCTGCACCCGTTTTTGATCGGAATTGCTCATCATTCGTTCAGGCATGTTGTTGAAAAATCGTCGGGTACTCCCGCTCAACAGGATAAAACATTGAATATAACAAAGCAAGCAGGATAATCAGCAGTGATATGGCTGGTGCTAGGCTTTCCTTTTCGTATCGATTATATAGTGTTTACGACAACTTTTGATCCTGACATGTGAGAAGAGTATTCAGATGCGAGTTCTCCATTAAGTTTTCTAACCTGTTATTATCCAATAACCTGTTGTACTCTGTATCTATTTGGACTATCTTTTTCGTGCATCGTTTTGATGAATCGTGCTGAGTATTGGCCGTGGCAGAAGTTGAAGGAGATTTCAGGAATAAAATTATCATGTTGCATGAACCTCGCATCATTTCCATTGTTTCTGGTGATTTTCAGCGGCATATGCTGGACAGTTGTCTATCTCGACAGCATCCGACTGGGGTTTAAGGAAGCCACTTATGCTATGCCATTCTGGGCGCTTGCGTTAAATTTCGCCTGGGAGTTGTTACAGACTGTGCTTGAATATCAAAAGGCCGGTTTTGTTCTTCAGGTTGGAATCACTTCGGCTTGGCTCTTGCTTGACTGCGTCATTCTTTACACCTATTTCCGGTTCGGGAAAAAATATTTCCCCCGTAATCTACCGGAACATTGGTTTATTGTCTGGTCTCTTCTTGGACTGTTTACCTCACTTATCTTGCAGTACTTTTTCATTATTGAGTTCGGTCTCTATGTTGGGCGTGCTTATGCTGCTTTTTTACAAAATCTTCTCATGTCTGTTCTTTTTATCGGAATGCTTGTCAATCGAGGGAGCAGTGAAGGCCAGAGTCTGACGATTGCTATCAATAAATGGCTGGGGACTCTTGCACCAACAATTTTGTTCGGCTTTGTGGGGGCGGAGGGAATGAACGGCCCAAGCACTCTGCTCCTGGTCGCAGGCATCTTTTGTTCTCTGTTTGACCTGATATATATCGGAATGTTACTGCGGGGTCGCCAAAATCTCAGGTGGTCTGGATTTCGGTCTTAAGGGCGATCTCTTCAAGGATTGAGCTAACCTGCAGGCACGAGGACATTGATCCCGTATAGACGATACTGCGGCCACGGGTATGAACTTCCCAGGTGTGTTTTTCTGCTTTCTGGCGACTGCAGCGAATGGCTTTTATAATCTGGCTGATCACCTGGTCGAAGGTATGTTCTTCATCGTTGAACAGGACGACGCGGTATGAGTCGAGCAGTTCTGTCCCGGAGAGTTGTTCATTTTCTTTTGTTTCAGGCGCAGGAAAGGATGCTGTCCACTGTTGTACAAGAGAGGAGTTCATGATTATCGCGCGCTATACGTTAAAAGATTTAAAATAGGCACTGTAAGCCGGAGAAGCAACAGAGGAAACTCTTCATGCGATAACCGGTTCAACTGCTCCGAGAAAAAAGGAGCCGGTCGGAGAGAGCTGCATTCTAAACCGGGCGCCGATGGGAATGGTCATCATGTTCCTGATATGGCCGAAAGAGAGTCCTCTCATGACAGGGCCTTCGTTATGGGCGTGCTTGCTGTAATAGGTAAAAATATGCTGCAATCGCAGGGTTTCCTCTTTTGTCACCTCTGAGACATTGCTGAACTGGCCTAAAAGCACTCCATTGCATGGTGCAAGCAGACCGGCATTGTCGAGATGCGAGAGCATTCGGTCAATACGGTAAGCCGGTTCGTTGATCTCTTCAAGAAAGAGGAGTGAGTCATTGAGCGCAGGCAGGTAGGGCGTTCCGATCATTGAAGAGAGGACGGAGAGGTTGCCGCCGATAAGCTGGCCTTCTGCTGACCCAGCTCTGATGCAGGTTATGGCATGGTCAGGATGGTTCAAGAGCGAAAGCGCATAAGAGGGAGAGGTCAGCATTCCCCAGAAATGTTCTTCAGTGTAGGGGGTTGGTTCGTACAGTTCGGTGGCAAGCATGGGGCCGGAAAAGCTGATCAGGCCGGTCTTTGCTAACAGGGCAAGCGACAGTGCGGTTATATCTGAATAGCCGACAACTATTTTCGGATTTGCCGCTATGATGCCGTAGTCAATTTTTTTCAGCAGTCGCGTCGCTCCTGCGCCTCCTCTCAGGCAGATGATTGCCTTTATGGCAGGATCGCTGAACATTTCATGAAGATCGTGCAGTTTTTGTTCGTCGGCAATTGCCGGATCGGTATCGATACAGTTGAGGTTGCGGGAGGGTTTGACCCGATAGCCATTTTTTTCGAGATAGATGACAGCCTGATTGATTTTATCAGGATAAGCGCTATGTGAAGAGGGGGAGATAAGACCAATGGTATCTCCGTAGCGCAGGGCTTTTGGGGTCAGGGTTATCATATAATAAAAAACCATCAGCGTCCTTGGCGGGCGCTGATGGTTTTAAATTCATTGCAATGAAGTCAGGAAATGGTTTCAGTCAACAGGATAGCCTTGTTGCTGCTGACCTCTAAAAAACCGTCCGTGATAGAAAACAATTGTTCACTGCGATCGGCTAATGCCAGCTTGACCTTGCCGGTTTTCAGTGAGGAGAGTAACGGAGCATGGTTTTTCAGTATTTGCAACTGACCGAGTTCACCAGGCACTGTTACACTGACAACCTCCCCGGAAAAGTAAAGTTTCTGGGGAGTGACGATCTCTATCTGGAACCCTTTTTCGGAATTCGCCATGGTTAATGCGTCTGTTTAGAGAGTTTTTGCTTTCTCAACGGCTTCCTCGATGGTTCCAACCAAGTAGAAAGCGCTTTCCGGCAGATTGTCATGACGTCCGGCGATAATTTCCTTGAAGCCCTTGATGGTTTCATCCAGCTTGACATACTTTCCGGCAAGTCCGGTGAAGGCCTCTGCAACAAAGAATGGCTGTGAAAGGAAGCGCTGAACTTTTCTGGCTCTGGAAACAACAAGCTTGTCTTCATCGCTCAGTTCGTCCATACCGAGAATGGCGATGATGTCCTGAAGATCCTTATAACGCTGCAGGAGCTGTTTGACCGCCTGGGCAGTATCGTAATGATCGTTGCCGACAATATTCGGATCAAGAATACGCGATGTTGAGTCAAGAGGATCAACTGCCGGGTAAATACCAAGTTCGGCAATGGAACGTGAAAGCACCGTTGTTGCATCAAGGTGAGCAAACGCGGTAGCAGGAGCCGGGTCGGTAAGATCATCAGCAGGTACGTAAATGGCCTGCACTGAGGTGACCGAACCTTTCTTGGTTGAAACAATTCTGTCCTGAAGTTCACCCATCTCTGTTGCAAGGGTTGGCTGGTATCCTACAGCGCTCGGCATACGACCGAGAAGAGCTGATACTTCAGAGCCAGCCTGGGTAAAGCGGAAAATATTGTCAATAAAGAGCAGAACATCGCGGCCTTCCTCATCACGGAAATATTCGGCAATACTGAGGCCGGTAAGAGCAACTCGCTGGCGTGCTCCTGGAGGCTCGTTCATCTGACCGAAGACAAGCGCGGTTTTGTCAATAACGCCTGATTCCATCATTTCATGCCAAAGATCGTTTCCTTCACGGGTGCGTTCGCCAACGCCGGCAAACACGCTGAAGCCTGACTGCTGCTTGGCGATGTTGTTGATCAGCTCCATGATCAGAACGGTCTTGCCTACACCTGCGCCACCGAAGAGACCGGTTTTGCCGCCGCGTGAATATGGCTCAAGAAGATCGATGACCTTGATGCCGGTTTCGAACATCTCTGCTTTTGTGGAGATTTCGTCAAATTTCGGGGCCAGGCGATGAATGGAATACGATTTTTTCGTATCTACCGGGCCGCGCCCGTCAATAGGGTCTCCGACAACGTTCAGCATTCTTCCGAGAACTTCCGGGCCGACCGGAACCTGTATTGGCTGGCCGGTATTGGTAACGTTGAGGCCTCTTACCAGTCCGTCGGTGCTTTCCATTGCAACGGTACGTACGCGCTCTTCTCCAAGATGCTGCTGTGTTTCAAGAACGAGCTTGGTGCCGTCTGGTCTTGTAATAGTCAGTGCATCCAGAATTGACGGCAGCCGTCCTTCAGGGAAATCAACATCAACTACAGGGCCGATGATTTGTGAAATCTTACCTTCTTGCATAGTGACAGTGTGGATAGGATTTTATGGTGTAATCAAACGTTCATGCTTCATGGGTTTTTTGTGCCTTTTTCTAACCAGAAACGATGTGTCAGATGGTTTCGCTCATTTGGTTGTTCCGAGTACGAGCCACCTGAGGGACTTGAACCCACGACCTACTATTTACGAAACAGTTGCTCTACCAACTGAGCTAAGGTGGCTTAAGCATAAAAAAGCAAACCGAAATATAATTTTTTGATAGAGAATCACAAAGATAAATCCCGGCTCATTTATTAGTCTTCCAAAAAAAAGAAGAATTGTATATTGAGGGAAACTCGTAATTATAATTTCTTTTGATTTGTATTTAAACGGGGCGGCATGAAAAAGCTTATCAGTCAGTCTATAAAGGTATGTGTGGTCAGTGCACTGTTTCTGGCTGGGGTTGCGGGGATAGTTTCAGCGGTTCAGCAGCCGGTTGCCTATCCTTTGGCTCCCGGGTTTTCAGCAGTATCTCTCAACGGGACGGCCGTAGGGACAACTCAACTCTCCGGAAAAGTCTATATCGTGAATTTCTTTGCGTCGTGGTGTCCGCCATGCAGAGCGGAGATTCCCGATATGGTTGCCCTCCAGAATCAGTATGGTCGAAAGGGATTTACTTTTATTGGTATAGCGGTCAACGAAACCGAGCCGAAGATTCGTGCTTTTATCAGTAAGAACAAGATAACTTATCCGGTTGTTATGGCTGATGAACAGCTTGTCTCAGCCTTTAACCGATATGTTGAAGGGGGTATTCATGCTATTCCTACCTCTTTTGTCGTCAACTCTTCAGGCCGGATTACCCAGGTCATTACCGGGTCTCGAAGCAAAGCTGTATTTGACCAGATTATTGCAGATGCTCTCAGAAAAACGGAAAAAACTCCTAAATAAATAAAGTCTTCAAACCATGCCTGATGGTTGTCTGCTCCGGTGGCAGTTTAGTCCGGATCTCAGTTTTTCTTCTACACGTCCGCAGTCAGTGGTGATTGGGGGCGTTTTTTTTTATAACCCCAAGCTAATAACAGAACGATCATGACGTTAATGCAGATCAATCCTCCGGATTATGTGAAAAACAAAAAGCTGATCCAGTGGGTACAGGAGACCGCAGAACTTTGTCGTCCGAGTTCGGTGCACTGGTGCGATGGCTCCCAGGAAGAGTATGACTTTCTTTGTCAGCAGATGGTAGAGAGCGGCACGTTTATCAAGCTGTCTGAAGAGAAACGTCCAAACAGCTATCTCTGTCGTTCGGATCCAAGTGACGTTGCGCGTGTTGAAGACAGGACGTACATTTGCAGCATTCGTCGTCAGGATGCTGGCCCAACGAACAACTGGGTCGCTCCCAAGGAGATGAAAGAGACTCTTAAAGAGTTGTTCAGGGATTGTATGACTGGTCGTACGATGTATGTTATCCCCTTCAGCATGGGGCCTCTTGGATCGCCTATTGCCCATATCGGGGTTGAAATTTCTGATTCTCCTTATGTGGTCACCAACATGCGGATCATGACAAGGATGGGAAGCAAGGTTATGGAGCTGCTCGGTGAAACCAGTGACTTTGTCCCCTGCCTTCACTCTGTAGGCGCACCTCTTCAGCCCGGTGAACTGGATGTTCCCTGGCCCTGCAACGACACGAAGTACATTGTTCATTTTCCTGAAGAGCGTTCAATTATCTCCTTTGGAAGCGGTTATGGCGGCAATGCCCTTCTCGGCAAGAAATGCTTTGCCTTGCGTATTGCCTCCTCAATGGCAAGGGATGAAGGGTGGCTCGCTGAGCACATGCTGATTCTCGGCGTTGAATCTCCCGAAGGCGAAAAAACCTATATAGGTGCCGCATTCCCTAGTGCCTGTGGCAAGACTAATTTTGCCATGCTTATTCCTCCTCAATCTTTTGAGGGGTGGAAGGTGACTACCATTGGCGATGATATTGCATGGATTAAATCCGGTGAAGACGGGCGTCTTCATGCAATCAATCCTGAATATGGCTTTTTTGGTGTTGCTCCGGGCACCTCGGACAAATCAAATCCCAACGCGATGGCAACCCTTGGTAAAAACTGTATTTTTACCAACGTTGCGATGACTCCAGATGGCGATGTCTGGTGGGAAGGCATGACGGATGTTGCGCCTGATCATCTGATCGACTGGCAGGGTCATGCATGGACTCCTGATTGCGGAAGACTCTCTTCGCACCCCAATGCCCGGTTTACCTCACCGGCTAATCAGTGCCCTTCGCTTGATGCTGCATGGGAAGATCCGAAAGGAGTGCCGATCAGCGCCTTTATTTTTGGCGGTCGTCGCGGAGATACTGTGCCTCTTGTCTACCAGTCCGCAAACTGGAATTCCGGAGTTTATCTTGCGGCCACAATGGGCTCTGAAAAGACAGCCGCCGCTGCAGGAAAGGTTGGGGATGTTCGTCGCGATCCTTTTGCCATGATTCCTTTCTGTGGTTATCACATGGGAGATTATTTCACACACTGGCTCAATGTCGGTCGTACACTGCCTGAGCTGCCCAGAATTTTTGGTGTCAACTGGTTCCGCAAGGATGAGAATGGCAAGTTCCTCTGGCCAGGTTTCGGTGAAAACATGAGGGTGCTGAAGTGGATTGTCGATCGTGTTCATGGAAAAGCAGGTGCTGTTGAGAGTCCGCTTGGCTGGATGCCGAAGTATGAGATGCTTGACTGGAAAGGTTTGGAGGGAATGACAGCAGAGAAGTTTACCAAACTGATGATGGTCGATCGTGAAGCATGGAAGAACGAGCTTCTTTCACATGAGGAGCTTTTTGAGATGATTTATGACAGGTTGCCTAAAGAGTTTCCCCACATCCGTGAATTGATGCTGTCGACGCTCTGGAAGTCTCCGGCGCACTGGTCGTTGGCTCCGGAAAACTACTCTTCAGAACATTGAGTGGTTACGTGACATAAAAAGCAGAAAAGGGCGCTGATAACGGCGCCCTTTTCTTTTGCTTACAGGAACTCCTGATCAGTCTTCATCAAGGGTAAAGCCTATTTTAACGGTAACCTGCCAGTAGGCAATTTTCTGGTTCTCTACATGACAGCGGGTTTCCTGAATTTCAACCCAGCGAATGTTTCTGACCGATTCGGCAGCTTTGGCAACAGCATTGTTAACGGCTTCTTCAATGCTTGTCTGCGAAGTGCCAACAAGTTCAATTTTCTTATAGATATGATCGCTCATGGTGCGGAAAGGGTTTAAGTGCTTGGAAAAAGACTGTAATGATTCTGGAGGCTTGTTTATCCTTCAAGCATTCATATTAGCAAATCAGGTTAAATCTGCAAAATAACCAACCATTGAAAACGAGTATAAAGAGTGGATAATCAGGAAAAGATTGATGGGCTGAAAGGGATCGCTGTGGCCCGAAACAGCCGTAAAACTGATGACTGTTTCGGGCAAGAAGGGAGCAGGTTACACACCGAGTGCTTTGAGGAGAAGCGGAATGGCGCAAAGACCAATGGCAACGTTCGTTGCACCGCAGATTTTTGTGATGAAAGCATTCTGCTTGTACCAGGCAAAAGGCAGCAGGATGGTCAGCAAGTTAATGAGCAGAAGCACCGTAGCTAAAGGCCAAATTTTTCCGAGAAGAATGGCTTTGTAGCTGAAAATTGCCGTGATGAAAAAGATGCCGAGAAAAAGGTGAGCATAAATCTTTTTGTCACCGGGGTTGTAGAAATGCTTGGCAACAACAACCCAGAACATTCCGTAAGTAGCAAAGATGGTTCCCAGATAAATTCTGATTTCTGGTGGCAACCCCATATCAAACAGATACATGCAGGCGGCCGTGAAAAGTTGGGTTAACCCACCGAAATAGAAGGCGACATGAGCAAGATTTCGGCCCAGCTTTGCATGATCAGTTTCATCGTCAAGCCCGAATCCCAACTGCTCAAGGCCGAATACCCAGACGGTCACAATCAGCCCGAACAACCCGATAGCTTCCGGATTTACAACATTCATCGAAAGATTCTCCGTTTTTTATTGTTTATGATAAAAGGTTAAATGCTCCGTCGAAAAAATGGCAATTTCAACGGAATCATAAATGTACATCTAATTTTTTTTAAAGAATAATAGTATTCCGCTTTGCGGTTTTTACACCGTCCTTTTACGTTTTTCAGAAGATTGTTAATGCTTTTGTCACCTGTGCTTGTCTGAAAACCCGTTGAATGCGCATTAATCTTCACAGAGAAATTGCCAGCAGGAATTCCCGCTTTCTTTTGATACCTTTGAGCTGTAACAATGTGTTCAATGAAGATGTATAGAGGTGATGACCTTCCCTGCCGAAGATTCCGTAATGACTGAACCTGATAACGCTGACGGTGAACGTCGTCGCGGCTTTACACGGCAACTTCTGTCAGCCTTTCCCGCGTTTGAGAGCAAAAATTTTCGCCGTTATTTTCCGGGACAGGTGATTTCCATGATTGGAACCTGGATCCAGATGGTGGCTCAGGGGTGGCTGGTGCTTGAAATAACCGGTTCTGCCTTTGACGTCGGGCTGGCCGCTGCAGCCTCCACACTGCCGACACTTTTTCTCTCGCTGTTTGGAGGTGTTGTTGTTGACCGTTATCCGAGGAGGACTATTCTGCTCTGGACGCAGTCATCGGCGATGCTGCTTGCTTTTGTGCTCGGCACGTTCGCCATGACCGGTACGGTAACTCTCGGGATTATTCTGGTGCTCTCCTTTCTTCTCGGCTGCGTGAATGCTCTCAATGTTCCCGCACTCCAGGCCTTTCTCAGCGAAATAGTGGAGCGGGAGCATCTTTCGTCTGCGATTGCGATGAATTCGGCGATTTATAACGGGTCACGGGTTATCGGGCCCGCCATCGCCGGTCTGCTGATTTCGGCAACCGGCACAGGTACTGCTTTTATGGTCAACGGGGTCAGTTTTATCGCCGTCATTATCTCACTGCTCTCCATGAAGGAGACACAAAAAGCTCCGGCGGCGAAAATCAGCCAGCATCCTCTGCTGGCGATCAGAGATGGGCTGAATTACTCATGGGAACATCCGGTCATCCGGACGAGTATCTTGTATATCGCGGTGATCTCTATTTTTGCATGGTCTTATGTTACCATGCTTCCCTATATTGCCAAGCATACCTTCCACATGGATGCTTCGGGAATGGGCTATCTTTACGGCGTGTCCGGTCTCGGCTCGGTTGTCGGCACCGTGCTTGTCTCCATCTACTCCAGAAAAATCGACCGACTTGTTTTCATTGCAGGCGGCACAATCCTCTTTTCTCTCGCCCTTATCGGGTTTACGATGACCACTTTTTTGCCTTCAGCGCTTGTTTTTCTCTTTTTGGGTGGTTTCGGGTTAGTATCGGCAGTTTCAACGCTCAGCGCCACCATCCAGAGTACGGTTGACGACCGTTTCAGGGGACGGGTCATGAGCCTCTATATGATGGTGTTCATGGGGTTCATGCCCATCGGTAACCTTGAAATCGGCTATCTTTCGGAACATTTCGGGACGGGGCTTGCCATTCGCCTGGGATGTCTGGTAACGATTCTGGCTGCGATAGTTCTCGTCTTCTCCAGTCGCGGGGTGCGTATGGCTTACAGCAGTTACAAATCATCATAACCTGCAAGGAAATTGCAGGCGCTGCGCCAGATCCAGAGAGCGGTCGAGCAGGGCGCGCGCATCGTCATGCAGAGCTTTGTTGTGCTTGACCATTTCAACGTTGTGCTCCATGTCCTCCGCCGTCCAGCCGCGACTGTGAGCAATGAACGGAAACTGGGGAAAGTGCATACCCAGCTCTCCAAAGAACAGCATCATCTGCCCTGCGACGGCCTGAATGTTGTCCTGTCCTCCAGTTACTATGAACCCCGCAACTTTGTTTTTCAGCATGACGCGGTTCTTCAGCGTGATTTGGTTCTGCACCGTATTCAGGCGCTCCGCCATTTTGAAGTACAGCGAACTTGCCGCACCCCAGCGGATGGGCGTCGCAATCAGAACAACGTCCGCCCAGAATACCAGGTTCTCATACACCGCGTTCATGCCGTCATCCGGTTCCATCTGTGAGATGCTGCATGGCCAGGTACAAGCCTGAGCGCTCTTGGAGTAGTAACCTTCGCAGGCACGAAAGGACAGCTCCCGCAGCTTGATCACGCGTGTCTCCAGGGAGTGGTTTATTCGCGCGTGTTCAAGAGCACTTTCAAGCAGCGCCTCGGAAGTCGAATAGCGTGGGTTGTTGTTGTCCATGACCGTGGTCGAGATACCCAGCACGCGAAGCGCCCCGGGCTCGCGTCGCGTATCGCGATCGAGCGGATGCGGCGCATGCGCCAACTTCTGGCGATCGGTAGTCGGCATCTCGCGTATCAGAAGCCTGCCGCCCTCCACCTTGAATTCGAAACGGGGCACACGGTCCGCCTCGAAGCCCGGTTCACCTTCGCCTGAGATGCGATGGAACTTCCAGTTGTGCCAAGGGCAGACGATGTAGTCGCCGTCGAGGGTGCCCTTTCCAAGCGGTCCGTTCACGTGATTGCAAGCCCCGTGGATCGCCCCAAAGCTCCCGCCAACGAATGACAGCGCAATCCTCTTACGACCGACCAGTATCTGCTGGAGTGGCTTCTTCGACAGCTCGGCCACGTCGCCCACGTCGTGCCACCTCTCTTCGTTCATCGGTACTTCCTTAATCGTTCGGGCATCCGCCTGAACTGCAAGTTTTTGAAATTGTTCCATCGCCAGCCTTTTCACTCACCTTTCCTTACTGAAAGTATAGCGAAATAATGTCGGCCCTTCAAAAAAACACAGCAGTAAATATCCGGTAACTACTCCGCAACGCGCCTGCTTCAAGCAGTTGCCTGTTACTTCAGGGGCGCTTTTGGCAAGTGATACGATAATGTTAATGCGCGGCTGAAAGATCGGCCTTCTCCTCTTTTTTTATTTTGATAAAGAACAAGAGCGGAAGGGCAATGGCGAACAGCAGCGCGACGAGCATGAAGGCATCCATGTAGGCCAGATGATGGCTTTGGATGGTCAGTGTACCCTCAAGAGAGTTCAGTGCAGCCAACTCAGCTCCGGCTGGCGAAAGGCCTGTTTTCATAATAGAGGCCTGTTTTACAGCATCCAGCCTTGCAACGGCTGCCGGGTCGTAAGGCGAGAGATGGCTGAGCAGCTCCACCCGGTGTTCTCCTACCCGCTTGACGATAAAGGTGTTGATGAGCGCTATGCCGAAAGATCCTCCAAGTTGGCGCACCATGTTGTTGAGGCCGGTTGCCTGTCCGATGTCTTTGCCGTGCAGTCCTGATACAGCAAGCATGGTGACTGGAATAAAGATAAACCCGAGAGCTAACCCACGCACCAGCAGTATCCAGAAAAAGTTTGATGCGCCTGACTGCATGGTTTGCTGGCCAAGTGCCCAGCAGAAAATGATGAATGCAACCATACCTATGGCCATCAGTTTTTTGGGGGAGACGCCTTTTTGCATTGCTATGCCGAGCGGCATGGAGATCATGCCGGTTACCATGGCGCTGGGGAAAAGTACCAGTCCGGTCAGTAAAGCTGTAAATCCGAGCAGGCGCTGTACAAAGACGGGAAAGACAAAGAGTGACCCGTAGAGGCCGAAACCCACAACAAAGGTGAGTATCGCCGCTATGGGCAGATTGTGGCTGCGGGCGAGCACGCGCAGGTCAACGGCTGGTTCTTCAGTGTGCAGTTCCCACCAGACAAATGCAACAAGCGCGACCACTGCGATGATGGTAAACCAGGTGATATAGGGTGTTTCAAACCAGTCTTTTGACTCTCCCCGCTCAAGAATGAATTGCAGTGAGCCAATGCCGAGCGCCAGCAGCCCGATGCCGGTCCAGTCAATTATTGAAACCGAGTGCTTTACCTTCGGTTCCCTGAGAAAAGTAAAGGAGGACCATGCCGCCAGTAACCCGATCGGGATATTGACAAAAAAGCACCACTCCCAGGAGAAGTAGTCCACAAGGTATCCGCCGAGAAGCGGGCCTATGGTCGGTCCAAGTACCAGTCCCATCGAAAAAATGCCGGTTGCCTTGCCGCGCTCTTCGGGCCGATAGGTTTCATAGAGGATGGCCTGGGATGTTGGTAAAAGCGCTCCTCCCCCGATGCCCTGCAGAAAGCGGAAAAAGACCAGCGCCCAGATGTCGGTAGCCATGCCGCAAAACAGCGATGCTACGGTAAAAAGCAGAATTGAACCGATGTAGTAGTTTCTGCGTCCGAGCAGGTTGCCGAGAAATCCCGAAAGAGGAATCACAATGACATTGGCGATGGCATAGCTGGTGACTACCCATGCTACATCATCAATGCTGGCACCGAGGTTTCCGCTTATTTGCGTAATGGCAACGTTCACAATGGTGGTGTCGATCAGTTCAAGCATGGCTGAGACGATGACCGTCAGGGTAATGATGATTTTGCGAAATCCTGTATCGTAGGTCTGAGCCGGATTTGGCAGCATTGCCGCTACTGCTGTGCTGTTCTTTTGTGGTGACTGGGCCATGCGTTATGGTTCTTTGTGTTTATTTTACCCTTACGTCGACAACGACGTTCATACCTGCGGCAAGCGGGTAATGGGCGTCTGACTGGTCGGTGAAGATGATTTTTACTGGAACACGCTGTGTCACTTTCACAAAGTTGCCGCTGGCGTTGTCGGGCGGGAGCAGTGCAAATTTTGCGCCGGTTCCGGAGGAGAGCGACTCCACCTTCCCCTTGAACTCTTTGCCGGGGTAGGCGTCCACCTTGATAATGACCGGCAGCCCGAGGGCTATTTTATCAAGCTGGGTCTCTTTGAAATTTGCTACAATCCAGAGATCCTTGCTGCCGACAAGCGCAATAAGCTGTTGTCCGGGAGCAACGTACTGCCCTGGCTGAACATTCTTTTTAGAAACATGACCGGAGGCCGGGGCGGTAATGGTGGTGTAAGACAACTGCAGTTCGGCTTCACGCAACTCGGCTTCGCGTTTTTTTACCTCAGCCATCTTTAAGGGTACCATTGCAAGCGATGCCTGATATTGATTGCCCGCAGCCGCATATTGGGAGGACGCAGCCTGTGTGCCTGCACTGACACCATCAAACTCCGCCTGGGAAATGACGTCCTGTGCACGGAGATTTTTGTTGCGGCGAAAATCAGCCTGAAGTTTCCGGTTTGTCGCTTCCGCTGCGCTGGCTTCAGCTTTCGCAGCGTTTGCCTGCTCAACCGTAGCTTTTACGGATGCCTGAGCGCTAAGTAAGGCTGCAGCAGCAATGTCCCGGCGTACTTCATAATCGTTCGCATCAAGCAGTATCAGAGTATCGCCCTTTTTAACCTGCTGGTTATCACGTGCCAGTACCTCCTCTACTTTTCCGGGAACACGCGAAATGACAGGGTAGATATCCCCTTCTATCTGGGCGTTGTCCGTTTCAACGTAAAGGAACGAGTGGTAGAGCTGGCTGCCACCCCAAATCATCGCGATGGCAAGGAGAACGCCGATAATTACGATACGCAGCGGGTTCGATGCAGTTCCCGTCTCTTTTCCGGAAGGAGTGTTTTCAGCCATTTTATTTGATTCAGGTTGTTCCATGGTCTTGGTTGTTATTATCAGGTGTTTTCAGAATGAGGACAGGGCACAAAGCATGGCGCATGACCGATTCGGCCGTGCTTCCCATCAGCAGTCGGGCTATGGCGGTGCTGCCATGGGAGCCAAGGATAATCATATCCGCATGGTGCTCTCTTGCATAGTTGAGAATGGACGCAGCAGGTTCACCGTGCTGAACCGTAAAGAGGGCGCGTACCTTGTTGCCGGAAAGCATATCGCTGTAGCGCGAGAATTCATGAAGGTGCTTTCTGAGCATGCCATCATCACTCTCTGTTCCCGGCGCGACATAGAGTACCGTGAGTTCTGCGCCGGTGCAGTGCAGCGCGGCAGCATATTGCACAACGGCATCTGATGCAACGGAAAAATCTACCGCACAGATAATTTTTTTCAGTGGCATTTCCATGTTACCAGAAGATCTCCCCGGTTGCACGTTTGAGCGTATAGTTATTCAAAACATAGGCATAAGCCGCCTGCAACCGGGCAAGTTCTGCCTGGGAGAGGGAGGCTTCAGTATCAAGCAGATCAAGTGCTGTTGCCATGCCGTTTTCGTAACGGGCCCTTGCGTGTTTTGCGGCCAGCTCAGCCTGTTGTACCTGTACTTCAGTCGTCGTCATCTTTTCCGAAGCGGTTTGGAGAGCGTGAAGCGTTTCCGAGACATCGTTTTTCACCTGTTGTTCGGTATCAAGCTTTCGCTGGGTTGCGGCACGGAGCTGAGCAGCACTCTCCTGCCGCTCAGCACTGGTACGAAAACCGGTAAAGATTGGAATCTCAAGGTGCAGGTTACCGGAAACGTTGTTGCGCATTTCATGAATATCAGGTTGATAACCATTGGTGGTGCCGTATGAGATACTTCCCGTAACGACTGGCATTCCCTCTTTTGCGGCAAGTGAACGATGCAATTTTGCCACGGTTTCATTCTCTTTGGAGAGTTGCAGCTCGAGGCGCTGCTCCAGGGCCTGGGCGACCAGTCCGGACTCTGCGCGACCACCTGACGGGGTAACCGCAAACGATCCCTGGAGCGTCAGCGGGTTATTCTCTGTTATGCCAGTAAGGCGGCGTAGGTTCAGTTCACTGCGTCGCAGTTCATGCTCCAGGTCAAGCGTTCTGTTGCGTGCAGCCGCGATACGCACCTTCGTTGAAAAGAGATCAAACGGGGTTGCAGCTCCTGCCTGATATCGTTTTGTCGTGTACTCCAGAGCTTTGTTGAGTGCCGTGATCTGCTTTTCTTCCACACGGAGATTTTCGTGGAGGAACAGAATGCCGTAAAAGAGCTGCACGGTCTGCCAGGAGAGTTCACGTCGCGCAAGTTCCAGCGAGTGTTCCGCCGTTTTTTTTCCTGTCAGCGCAAGGTCGACATTGTTGCCCCGTTTTCCGAAGTCAAGCAGAGTTGCACGGGCGGTAACTTTTGCATCGTAGTTGTCATGAGGCATAAATTGCATCGGGGCTTTGCCTTCAAAACTTATCTCTGAGAGCGGATCAAGCCAGGTATACCCTGCGCTTGCCGTGATCTGGGGAAAATATGCGCTTCTGCTCCGTGTGACCCTTGCGTCAGCCGCGGTAATCTCTTCAGCCGCAGCTTTCAGCGTGGGATTGTTTTCGCGGACAAGATGGATTGCTGCGTCAAGGGTGAGTGGAGCATCTGTCGGGGCCTCAGCAGCGCTCGATCGCAATGGCCACGCAAGCATCAAGGTTGTTGCCGCAATACCGGCTGTTCTCTTCAGTGTCCTCTTGTTTATCATGGAGTTTTTTGTTTTGTTATACCCATTGGAAGTAACATTGCAATTCCTGTGCCAAAGCGTGAATATGTCGCTTCTCCCTGCGTTAGGCCAAGTTTTTTCCGAAAAAATCAGAATTTTCTGTATAATGTGTTCTTATTATTAAAGAACATGACAACAACTTTTGTCCATGAGGCCCATAAGTTGATGCAGTACATCAGCAATGCTGTTGGCTCCATCCGCGATCCCCAGGAACTTTTCCGGACGGTAACGGACAAGCTGCGTCTTGTTTTTGAATTTGATTCCGCCGCCATTATCACCTTTGACAAGGAGATGCGGTACAGCAACGTTTTTTTTGAAATGCTGCGTTTTCAGCTTCCAGAGAGCTTTGATCGCAAAAAAAGGCTGATTGCCGGATCGTGGATTGAGCCGCATCTTGCCGATCAGTCAGTTTCGGTGATCAGTATCGAAGAGTCGCTTGAGCGTTATCCTCTGGATCTTCTTCTGCCCCAGATACTCTACGATCTTGGTATGCGGCAGGTCGCTCTTTCACCGTTGCGAACCGGAGGCAAGGTGATCGGGTTTCTCTGTTTTGTGTCGAAGGATGAAAAAGAGTGGAAGGAGAACGATAAAGAGCTTCTTGCAACTCTTTCATCGCCTGTCGCTGTTGCAGTCAGTAATGCGCTCGCCTATGAGGAGCTTCGTCAGCGTGAAGCGCAGACCGCCATGCAGCTTGCGGTCAACAATGCTCTGCTCACTATAAAAGATCGCAACAGGATGCTGCTCGCGGTCTGCGAACAGATAGAAAAACTGGTGCCATGTGCCTTTCTTGGTATCCGCGTCATGGGCGCGGATGGAGCCTATAGTCTTTACGACAATTTCATGCTCGAGCATGGTGGAGGTTTTGTCCCGATCTCCTCGCATCAAGCGCTTGATATTGATGATTTTGAGGAGATTGCCCGGGAGAGCTTTTCACTGATTACCAATCCAGGTTGTTTTGGTGGTGAAGCGTTTGTTCAGCTTTGCCGGGAGTACCGGATTCTGGCGCTTGTCAGGGAGAAATTCGGCATCTGTTCTCTGCTGACAGTTCAACTCTGGGATACGCCGGGCAGCCGCGCCGGATTGATTATCTCTGATACCTCCCGCTCGTTTGAGGAGCATGACCAGGCGACGGTAGCCCTGATTGTGCCTCAGCTCTCCCTGGCCCTGCAGAACTATCTTGCTTTTGAAGAGATTGATGATTTGCGCCGAAAACTTGAGGGTGAGCGTACCTCTC
>Ga0194052_1000988_pt1 | contig 17130 bp, 14 predicted proteins | sample SepL226m_MetaG_FD_160117 | JGI IMG/M metagenome (GOLD analysis project Ga0194052, IMG submission 160117) | Anoxic zone freshwater microbial communities from boreal shield lake in IISD Experimental Lakes Area, Ontario, Canada - Sep2016-L227-6m | ecosystem: Environmental > Aquatic > Freshwater >... | reverse complement strand
GCCAAGATGATCTGCTCCTCGGTGTATCTGCTCTTTCTCAAGGGGCCCTCCAAAGGGGGAGGACTCACATTATCCTTGGTCTAGTTTTCAGGGGGGACGTCACTTGGACTCCTTCGCCCGCCAGTGAGTGGACCATGGATTCAGCTACATCATCCACTCCGCAGGACTCTCGGAATCGCGCCAGGCTGCCTTCATAACCTTTCAGTCTGAGCAATTTCCAAGCCGCCTCATACGGTGCAATACCTTTCAGGGAAAACGACGCTTCAACCATGGCCGACCAGCAAGGTCTTAGCCTGCACTCCGGGCCAATTATCAACGCCTCTCGTCTCTGGCGACGGTAAGCCGACGTAGACCAGCTTCCGGAACAAACCGTCTTGGGCCGCTAATTCATCGAAGGTGCCCATCTGGATCACCTGACCCTCATGCATCACCACGATTCGATCGGCGTCTCGTACGGTGGCGATGCGATGCGCGATGACAATTCGAGTGCAATGTAGACTGGCCAAGTTTGCATGGAGCCGGGCTTCGGTTTCCATATCTAGGGAACTGGTAGCCTCATCCATCAGCAGGATCGCCGGGTTATGGGCCAGAGCACGGGCAATGGTCAATCGCTGGCGCTCGCCCCCTGAAAGGAGGCACCCGTTTTCGCCAATCCGGGTGTCAAAGCCAGCCGGGAGCTTGTCCACCACTCCTTCCAGGCAGGCCATCCGCACGGCCCATAGCAAGCGTTCCAGGGGAAGGTTCTCATCATTCAGACTGAGGTTTGCCCTGACCGTGTCATCAAAGAGAAAGGACTCCTGAAGCACCACGCCCATCTGCTTCCGAATCTTCTGGAGATCCAAGTTCTGAAGCTCGTGGCCGTCAAATCTGATCGAACCCGAGCTGGGAAGCTGTATGCCCAGGAGCAGCATCGCAAGTGTGGACTTCCCAGCCCCGGAGGGGCCGACAAGGGCCACCTTCTCACCCGGCCTGATGCTGATCGAAACGTTTCTAACCACAGGTGACGAGCCTGGTACGTAGCAGTAGCTGACCTCCCGGAGTTCAATAGCGCCTTGAATCCGACCGGGGTACAAGTGGCCGGAAGGTTCAAGCCTAGTCTCCAGAACGTCATCAAGACGGCGCAGATGGTTTCCCAGATATTGCAACTGCGTTACAGCCGTAAGGAGTGAGCCAAGGGGCCCCAGGAAGAGGCCCTGCAAGGTAATGAACGAAGCAAACACACCCATGGTCATCCGTTGCTCGACCACTTCATGACCACCAAATAAAAAGATCGAAACACTGGCGCCTCCATGGAACAGCGTCATGATTTGACCTGACCAGATGGCAATGCGTCGTCGCTCCAGGCTTGCGTTTACTCGCTGAGTCATGCGGTGGGCCCAGCGCTGGACCATTCGGGTTTCTGCCCCTGAGGCCTTCGTTGTCTCTAGGCCTGTAAGGGCCTCCACCAGGGCACCGCCCTCCTGTCCGGCCGCAGCCAGCTCCGAGGCCATGATCTGCTGATTGCGTGTCCTCAAGGCAAGTAGCAACACTACGCGGAAGATCCCGAAAGCCAGAACCAGCAGGCCCAGCTTCAAGTTGTAGGCCAACATCAGGGCGGCATAGCCCAACAACAGGAAACAATCAAGGATGGCCGAGACGGATTGGCTCCCGAGCAGGTTCTGGATGGTGGCGTTACTTTGAACCCTCTGCACGAGGTCGCCCGCCTGTCGCTGGAGGAAGAAGCCTAGGGGGAGGTGAAGCAGATGGTCCAGGAACCGCCCCATCAGCCTGAAGTCCAGGACGACCTGCAAGCCCTGCACCACGTAGCTCCGGACGAGCGACAGCAGCGCCTGCGCAACCACAGCCCCACCCAGGCCGAAACCCAGCCCCCAGAGCCAGGCATCCTGTTTGTGCCCAATGACGCGGTCCAGCAGGATCTGGTTCGCCACGGGAAAGATCAGACCCACCAATTGCAGGGCCAGGGAGGCCAGCAGCACCTGGCTCAGGTTGGGCAGACTCTCCTGGAAGATCTCCTTAGTACTTGGCGAGGCTCGGATAAGTCTTCCGCTTCTTCTGGAAGGCCTCGGTGGGCGAAAAGATCAGTGCCACGCCGGTGAAGTGGCGGCTCACTTCCTCCAGGGACAGGGTCCTTCGGCCACAGGCCGGATCCACGAGGATGGTCTTCTTCCCGGTCAGGCGCTCTAGCACCAGGAAGTGGTTGAAGTCCCAGTGCAGGATGGCGGGGAGGGGCAGCTGCGGCAGGACCTCCATGCCCAGCTTCGCGCCCTTGGCCTCCAGGCCGTAGCCCCGGGCCGCGCGCACGATGGCTAGGGCATTGGCCCCATCCCGGGACACCCCGCAGGCTTGGCGGACCTCGGGCAGGCTGGCGTGGTGCCCGTGGTAGGCCAGGACCATGGCCAGGCTGGCCGCGCCGCACTCGGTCACCTCCATCTGGGGGAGGTAGACGACCCGCCGACGAGGCCACAGCAGTGCCTTCAGGCGATTCACTTGAACCATCGGCGCAGGGGATCCAACACCAGCGTGATGAGCCGCTGGCGCCGGAGGGTGTAGCGTACGTTCATCAGCATGCCGGTGCGGAGCTTCACCTTCGCGGAGTCCAGAGCCTCTGCGTTGGTGATCTCCAGCTCGACCCGGTAGGTGGGGACCTCCAGCTTCTGGTCCTCGCCCAGCGCTTCCCGGATCTCATGGGGTGAGGCCAGGTCGTCGTTCACGCGCATGACCCGGGCGCGCAAGGTTCCATATTCTGCGTAGGGGAGCTGCTCCAGCTCCAGGCGGACCTCATCCCCAGGTTTCACGAAGGCGCGGTCCTTCTCGGCCAGGAAGGAGATCACCTGAAGCGGCGCGCCGTGGGGGATGAGCTTGCCCACGACTTGCCCTGCCTGAATGACCTCGCCGGGCTTCACCAGCAGCGCCTCCACCACGCCGTCCTCGGGCGCCAGCACCACGGTCTGTCCCCGGACGAAGGCCAAGCCATCGCGCTTGGACTCGGCGTTCTGCACCACCTGCTTGCGCTGCCAGAGGTCATCCTGGCGGCGGCTCTCCAGGGCGGCGCGCTCCTGCTTCGCCTGGTCCAGGGCCTGCTGGCCGCCGATGAGCTGCCGCTGGGCCTGGGCGATCCCCTCCCGGGCATCCTCAGCCTCGAAGGTGCTGATCAGACCCTCCTTGAGGAGGACCTCTTTGGCCTTGAGCTTGCGCTCATAGAGCCGAATGGACTCCTGGAAGCTCTTGATCTGCGCCTGCAACTGAGCGATGCGCCCCGTGACCCGCTGAGTCTGTTCCGCGTAGGCCACATCCTGGCGGAGGGACAGCGTCTGGTAGTCGCTCTTGACGGACTCGGTCTGGCGTTCCGCCTCCAGGAGCTGGCTCTTGATGTTGGGCGCCTCGATCTCAAGCAGGAGGGTCCCGGTTTTGACCGCCTGACCGGAGTGCACCTCGATCCGTCCCACCACGCCGCTGGCTTGGCTGATCAGCATCCGCACCCCGGTGGCGGGGCGGACGATGCCACGGCCTCTCCCGTTCACCTCCACGTGGCCCAGGAACGAAGCCAACAACGCGGATCCCAGAGCCGCCAGCAGGATGCAGAGCAAGGCCCAGGTCCACGGCGGGGAAACTTTGACCAACCCACGCCCTTCCTCAGCCTGAAGGTAGTGCTTCAGGGCTTCCTCGCGGAACAGCTGGGGATTGGGTTGGTTCATGGCGTGGGGGGAACCGCGAGGGTTGCTTGCGGATTTCCTTGGTTCACCGGGTCTCAGATACCAAGTTCAGAAGCACCGCCCCCTGAACCCACTCAGCCGAAATCAAACACCGGCGGCAAGCTCCAAGGGCAGAAGACGGAAGGTAACCTATAAGCTGAATTGCCTAGGGATTGCGTGCAATGAAATGATGAAAAGTCTAGAATTTGGACCGATAGGGCCGGGCAAGGCTTCCCGCGAAGTTCCTCTCGATATTAAGGATTTCCAGGTTGTTAAAGAAACCTGAGTCGACGGCTATAGGACGGATCCAGGGGTGTGGTGCCTCCCGGGGACAATAGGCAGATTGGGGTCGATTAACTTTCGCTGGGAATCCCGGTCACTCACCTGAGTGGGCGGGCCCGTTGCCCATTAGAAACAGGCCTCCAGGGCAAATCGGCCCAGACATGACCCCCACATCACTTTCGCTTTTATTCCCCCTTGTTGGCAGCAGTTATGTTTCTAAACTTTGAAGTGGTTCTCAGTGGAACAAAGTGGATTGAAGTGGGAATTAGTGGTCCTGCATCGGTCTTCAGGCTCCTTCTGGGTTGCTGCTTGAAAGGTCATACCGGTGCTGCGACTTCGCGGGAACACACCGGCCACGGTGGATGAAAAGGGACGCCTCAAGCTCCCCTCCTCCTTCAAGGCCGAGCTCGAGACCTACGCCCAGGGCGTGGGGGGCGGGGCCCTGCGGCACTACCTGACCTCGCTGGACGGCCGCTCGGCGCGGCTCTACCCCATGCCCGTCTGGGAGGCCATCGAGGCCCGCCTCGCGGCCCTGCCGTCCACCAGCCCCGCCAAGCGCAAGTTCCTGGAGACCACCGCCTACTTCGGGAGCGAAGTGGAGCCGGACGCCCAGGGGCGCTTCGTCATCCCGCCCACCCTGCGCGAGGCGGCCCAGCTCACCGGCGAGGTGGCCGTGCTGGGGCAGATGGATCACCTGGCTCTGTGGAACAAGGCCGGCTTCCAGCGGCGGCTCGCAGCCGAGCCCCTGGGCGCCGAGGACCTGGCGCAGCTCGCGGACCTGGGCATCTGATGACGGCCCTCGACACCCCCATCCATGTGCCGGTGCTGCTCCAGGAGGTCCTGGACCACCTGGTGCTGCCCCCCGCCGCGCGCGTCCTGGACCTCACCCTGGGGCTGGGCGGCCACGCTGAGGCCCTGCTGGCCAAGGCCGACGCCGAGACCCGCTACCTGGGCGTGGACCGCGATCCCGAGGCCCGTGCCCGCGCCCGGCAGCGCCTGGGCTCCGATGCCCGCCTGACCATCCTGGGCTGCGCCTACGAAGACCTCTGGGACGAGCCCCAGTTCCTGGCCTGGCAGGTGGCCCAGGCTCCGGGCGGCTTTGACGCTATCCTGGCCGATCTGGGCGTCTCCACCCTGCAGCTGCGCACCCCCGAGCGGGGCTTCAGCTTCCGGGACGAGGGGCCCCTCGACATGCGCATGGATCCCGAGCACGGGCTGCCTGCCCGGGCCTGGATCGCCGAGCAGACCGACGAGAGCCTGGCGAACGCGATCTACCAGTACGGCGAGGAGCGGGCCAGCCGCCCCATCGCCCGCGCCATCCTGTGGGCACTGCACGAAGGCCGCCTGGAGACCACCCGCGATCTGGCCCGGGCCGTCTACAAGGTGATCCCCCGCGAGGCCGCCAAGCGCAAGGGCCAGAGCGATCCCGCCACCCGCACCTTCCAGGCCATCCGCATCGCCGTGAACGGCGAGCTGGACCGCCTCGCCGCCTCCCTGGAGGCCGCCGTGGCCCTGCTGCGCCCCGGGGGTCGGCTCGCGGTCATCAGCTTCCACAGCCTCGAGGACCGCATCGTCAAGCAGACCCTGCGCCGCCTCGCCGGCGTCTATGACGGCCCCGGCCGCACCTCCCCCGTCGTCCTGCCCAAGTTCGTGAAACTCGTCCGTCCCGGTGGCATCGCGCCCAGCGAAGCCGAGGCCGCCGCCAACCCCCCCTCTCGTTCCGCCCGCCTCCGCGTGGCGGAGCGCCTGCTCTGAGCGAGGTCCCCATGGTCATTGGAACGCTGCCCAGCTCTTCCGCCCCGACCCGCACGGTGGAGAGCGAAGGCATCCTGCGCATGCTGCTGCTGGTGCTGGCCATGGCCATGCCCCTGGCCACCCTGGCCTACCTGAAGATCCAGAGCACCCGGCTGAGCTACGCCATGGGCGAGATCAAGGACCGCATCCACAAGGAAGAGGAGCTCCACCGCAAGCTCATGCTCGAGCGCAGCCGCTACCAGCGCGACGAAGAGATCCAGGTCTACGCGGATAAGGCCGGCCTGGCCCCCCGGAAGCAGGGCCACCTGATCCAGCGGGCCTTCACACCCGAGGATCAGCGCATCGCCAAGCTGCGCCCGGTATCGTCCGAGGGGCTGTAGCCCTGGTCCGGGGGCGGTAGGCTGTAGGAGTCGTCCTTCGTTCCCGCCCCCACCAGCCCTGGCCCAACCGTGTTCCTCCGCTTCGCAACCGAACCCCGCTCCTCCCGGCGCCAGCTGGGACGGCCGGAGCCCCAGGACCTGCTGGGCAACCGCATGCCCTGGATCCTGGGCAGCATGGCTTTCTGGGCGCTGCTGATCCTGCTCCGGCTCATCTGGCTGCAGGGGGTGGAGCACAAAAAGTTCCGCGCCAAGGCCGAGCAGCAGCACACCACCGTGGTGCCGATCCCGCCCATCCGGGGCGAGCTGCGGGACCGTCGCGGCGAGCCACTGGCCATCTCGATCAAGGTGGAGAGCCTGTTCGTGGATCCCCGCGCCTTCTACCCGGACTACAAGCCGGGCCGGGGCGAGGAGCGCCAGTGGGGAACCCCCAACCGGAAGGCCGCCATGGCGATGGCGGAGAAGCTGGCTCCGATTCTCGAGCAGACCAAGAGCCAGGTGCTCGACAAGCTGCTGCGCAAGAAGACCTTCGTCTACCTGGAGCGGCACCTGCCGCCCACCAAGGTGGCCGCCATCCGCGCCCTGGACCTGGACGGCATCGAGTTCCAGCCCGAGAGCCGCCGGTTCTACCCCCGGGGCAGCCTGGCCGCGCAGATCCTGGGCTTCACCAACATCGACGGCCTGGGCCAGCTGGGCATCGAGCAGACCTACGACAAGCAGCTGGCGGGCATGAAGGGCGAGCTCATCGCCCCCCGGGACGCCCACGGCAAGCTGCTCATCCTCCAGGAGAACTACAGCCAGGTGCCCGTCAATGGCGCCTCGCTGCAGCTTGCCCTGGACGCCTCCATCCAGCACATCGTGGAGGACGCCCTGGAAGAGGGCATGCGGCTCTCGAAGCCCCACACCGCCTACGCGGTCGTGGTCGATCCCCAGACCGGGGAGATCCTGGCCCTGGCGGGCACGCCCACCTTCGATCCCAACCACATCCTGCCCAAGAAATTCCGCAACCGCGGTGAGGGCGAGCTCAGTGCGGGCGAGCGCGAGGAGCTGCACCGGGAGCAGGAGCGCCAGAAGGCGGCCCGCAAGGTCCACCCCCTGGAGGATGTCTACGAGCCCGGCTCCACCATGAAGATCTTCACCGCCGCCATCGCCCTGGAGGAGCGCAAGGTCCACCTGGGCGAGCGCATCGACTGCCTGGCGGGGCGCTGGCAGTACAGCCCCAAGGTGCCGCCGATCACGGACACCCACCGCCACGGCGTCCTCACCTTCGAAGAGATCCTCTGGCAGAGCTCCAACATCGGCGCGGCCAAGCTGGGCATCCGCCTGGACCCGGCGGTGCACTACCAGTACCTGCGCAAGTTCGGCTTCGGTGAGGCCACGGGCCTGAACTTTCCCGGCGAAAGCCCCGGGCGCATGATCGCGCCGGACCGCTGGAGCACGCCCACCCAGTACACCTTCTCCTACGGCTACGGGCTCAGCACCACGCCGCTCCAGATCCTCATGGCGGGCTGCGCCCTGGCCAATGGCGGCAAGCTCATGCAGCCGATCCTCGTGCAGCGCATCTTCAACGACAAGGGCCTCCTGCTGAAGGAGTTCAAGCCCACGGTGAAGTCCCAGGTGCTGAGCGAGGAGACCGCCAGCCTCATGAAGGAGGCCCTCAGGGGCGTGGTCACCCAGGGCACCGGCAAGAAGGCCAAGCTCGACAACGGCGTGGAGTCCTTCGGCAAGACCGGCACCAGCCGCAAGCTCATCGGCGGGAAATACGATCCCCGGCGCCACTTCGCGTCGTACATGGGCTTCTTCCCGGTGGACAAGCCCCAGTTCGGCATCCTGGTGATGCTGGATGATCCGGGCGGCGATACCACGGGCGGTGACGTGGCCGCACCGCTCTTCAAGCGCATCGGCGACGGCATCCAGCGGTTCCGGCAGACCACTCCCGACCTGGACCGCGAGGCGGATCTCAAGCTCTCCCTCCGGGACTGGCCCGTGAGCGAGACCGACGAGGCGGCGGTGCACGTGGAGCGGGGCCGGGTACCCGAGCTCAAGGGCCTCAGCCTCAAGGCGGCCATTCAGCGGGTGGTGCTGGTGGGGGGCGTGCCCCGCATCGAGGCGGCGCCCGGCCAACAGGCCATCCGGGTGCTGGCCCAGAGCCCTGAGCCCGGCACGGCGCTGGAGGCGGGCGCGGTGGTGAAGATCAAGGCGGGGAACCCATGAAGCTGGACACACTCATCGAAGGTCTCGCCGACCGGGCTTCGGGCCCCGACGTCGAGGTGCTGGACCTCACCAGCGACAGCCGCGAGGTGCGCCCCGGGTGGGCTTTCCTGGCCCTGCGGGGCGAGCAGGCTGACGGCGCCACCTTCGTGCCCCAGGCCCTGGCCCAGGGGGCCGTGGCGATCCTGGCCGAGACCGCGCTGGACGTGCCGGAAGGCATCGCCAGCGCCGTGCTGCGCGGCGAGGCCCGGCTGCAGATGGCTCTCCTGGCCCGGCGCCTGCATGGCGAACCGGACCGCCGCCTGGCCCTCCTCGGCGTCACCGGCACCAATGGCAAGACCACCACCACCACCCTGATCCGCCAGCTCCTGCGGGGCGCGGGCCTGGGCTGTGGGCTCATCGGCACCGTGCTGAACGCCGCCGGGAGTGTGGAAGAAGAAGCCGTTCGCACCACCCCCGAGAGTACGGCCTTCTACCGCTGGCTGGCGCGCGGCATGGAGGCCGGCGACGTGGCTTCGGCGGTGGAGGTGAGCAGCCACGCCCTCTGCCTGGGCCGGGTCCACGGCGCCCGCTTCCGGGTGGGCCTCTTCACCAACCTCACCCAGGATCACCTGGACTACCACGGCACCCTGGAGGCCTACTTCGAGGCCAAGGACCGCCTCCGGACCCAGAGCGACCGCTTCTTGACCAACGCGGACGACGCCTACGGGCGGCGGCTCCTGGGGGCGCCGGGCTGCTTCAGCTACGCCATCGACCATTCCGCGGACTACCGCGCCGCGGACCTGGAGCTCGGCCCCACGGGCTCGCGCTTCATCCTGGAGACGCCCCTGAATGTCTGGGAGGTGGAGAGTCCCCTCCTGGGCCGCTTCAACGCCTACAACCTGCTGGCGGCCCTGGCGGCCTGCGCCGAGGCGGGCTTCGACCTCAATCAGCTGGTCCCCGTGGTGCCCACCGTCACCGGCGCCCCGGGCCGCCTGGAGCGCGTGGACTGCGGCCAGCCCTTCGGCGTCATGGTGGACTACGCCCACACGCCCGATGCCCTGGAGAAGCTGCTGGCCGAGGGCCGCCGCCTGCTGCCACCGGGCGGCCGCCTGCACGTTCTGTTTGGCTGCGGCGGGGACCGGGACCGCACCAAGAGGCCGCTCATGGCCGCGGCCGTGGCCGCGGGCGCGGACGTGCTCTGGCACACCAGTGACAACCCCCGCACCGAGGACCCCGAGCGCATCCTGGACGATGCCGCCCCGGGCATTCCCGCGGCGCTGCGGGCCGATGCCGCCCGCTACCACCGCGACGCCGACCGCCGCCGGAGCGTGGCGTCAGCCCTGGCCGACTGCCGCCCCGGCGACCTGCTGCTGCTGGCGGGCAAGGGCCACGAGCCCTACCAGGAGATCCAGGGCGTCAAGCACCCCTACAGCGACCGCGCGGCCGTGGAAGCGGCGCTCGGCGGCGCCCGGTGACCCGGCTGTTGCAGGTCGTCGGCTCCGGGGATCCCGCCCTCACCGAAGCTGCGGAGCTCCTGGCCGCAGGTGGTCTGGTGGCCTTCCCCACGGAGACGGTCTATGGCCTCGGCGCCGATGGCTTGAACCCCGAGGCCGTGGCGAAGATCTACGCCGCGAAGGGTCGCCCGGCGACGAATCCGGTGATCCTCCATGTGGCGGACGCGGCCCAGGCCCGGGCCCTCGTGACCCACTGGCCCGCCGAGGCGCAGCTGCTGGCGGAGCGCTTCTGGCCGGGTCCTCTGACCCTGGTGCTGCCTGCGGCGGAGTCCGTGCCCGCCATTGTCCGCGCCGGGGGTCCCTCCGTGGCCCTGCGCTGTCCCGCCCATTCCGTGGCGCTGGCCCTGATCTGGGCCGTGGGGAGGCCCCTGGCCGCGCCCAGCGCCAACCGCAGCCAGCACCTCTCCCCCACCTGTGCCGCCCACGTGGCCTCGAGCCTGGGCGAGGCGGTGGACCTCATCCTCGACGGCGGCCCCACCAGCTCGGGCCTGGAGTCCACGATCCTGGACCTGAGCCAGGTTGGGGTCCGACCCCGGATCCTGCGTCCCGGTCCGATCTCGCCCGCGGAGCTGGAGGCGCTGCTCGGCCCCGTGGACCTGTGGCAGGGCGCGGTGGCGCCCGGCGCCACCCAGGCTGCGCCGGGCATGGCTGAGCGGCACTATGCCCCCCGCGCGCAGCTGCGCCTGGTGGCGCCCGGGACCGGCATCCGCAGCCTGGGCGGCCGCACCGCCTACGTGGCGCTCGGGACCCTGCCGCCGCTGCCCGCGGGCATTCTCGGCGTGCTGCTGCCGCTGAATCCGGAGCAGGTGGGCACCCGGCTCTACGCCCTCCTCCACGAGCTGGATGACGCGGGCTTCGAGCAGATCCTCATGGAACAGCCGCCGGGCGAGGAGGCCTGGCTGGCCGTGCGGGACCGCCTGGGGCGGGCTTCGGCGAAGGAGATGGCATGAGCCTCTGGTCCCTCTTTCAGACGGCTTCCCAGCTGGGAGCCGAGGTGCTGGGCGACGGCTCCGTGATGCCGACGACACTCTCCATGGACACCCGCACCCTTCAGCCGGGCGCCTGCTTCGTGGCGCTCCGCGCCGAGCGCGACGGCCACGACTTCGCCCTCCAGGCCGTGGAGAAGGGGGCCGCGGCCCTGCTGGTGGACCATGCCCTGGCCACGGACTGTCCGCAGCTCGTGGTGCCGGACACGCTGGCGGCGCTGCAGCGCTGGGGGCAGACCCGGCTGGCGGCGGTGCGGCCGAAGACCGTTGTCGGGGTCACGGGCAGCGTCGGCAAGACCAGCACCAAGGAGCTGCTGGCGGCGGCCCTGGGGGGCTGGAAGACGCCGGGCAACCGCAACAACACCCTGGGCCTGCCCGAAGCCCTGGCCACGCTGCCCGAGGGGCTGGCCTCCGTTGTTCTGGAGCTGGGCATGAGCACGCCCGGCGAGATCCGGCGGCTCACGGAGATCGCGCCCCTGGATGCGGGTCTGATCACGCTGGTGGGGACCGCGCACATGGAGAACTTCCCCGCGGGCCAGCAGGGTGTCGCCCTGGCCAAAGGCGAGCTGGTGGCGGGCCTGCGGCGGGGCGGCGTCTGGGCCCACCTGGCGGCGGATCCCTGGTGCCGGTGGATCGCCGAGCAGCCCTGGGCCGCCCACGCGGTGGCCCTGCCGGTCGGAGAAGGCCAGGCCTACCACTGGGACGCGGTGGCCTCCCTGGGTGCCGCGGGCAGCGCCTTCCTGCTGCACACGCCGAAGGGCGAGCTGCCCCTGCATCTGCGCCTGCCCGGCGAGCACCAGGTCCGGAACGCGGCCCTGGCCGCCGCCCTGGCGCTGCAGCTGGGCACCGCCCCGGACCAGGTGGCCCGGGGCCTGGCGGCGGTGGCGCCCGAGGCTGGCCGGGGCCGCCTGCACGCCCTGGCCGGCGGTGGCTGCCTGCTGGACGAGACCTACAACGCCAGCCCGGATTCCATCCTGGCCTGCGCCCAGTCCCTGCTGCAGCTCCCCGGCGGCGAGGCCGTGGCCGTGCTGGGCTCCATCCGGGAGCTGGGTCCCGGCGCACCCCGGGTCCACCGGGACACGGGCGCGGCGCTGAAGGCGCTGGGCGTGTCGCGCCTCTGGGCCTACGGCGACTTCGCCCGGGACTATGCCGAGGGCTTCGGTCCGGGCGTGCAGGCCTTCCTGGACTTCGAGGCTCTGCGGGACGAGGCCACGGGACTCTCCGCAATCCCCGCCGGAGCCCGTATCCTGGTGAAGGGCAGCCGGTACTGGCGCGCGGAACGCGCCGCCGAGTGGCTGCTCGCCCACCGGTCCTGAGTCTTCCCCCGCGCGTTTCCAGCCCCTGTCTTCCGGATTCCCATGCTGCCCTGGCTTCTCCATCCTTTCCGCGACCTGATTCCGGGCTTCTCGGTCTTCCGCTACGTGACGTTCCGCACGGCCATGGCCGCGGCCACGGCCATGGTGCTGAGCCTGCTGCTCGGGCCCTGGGTGATCCGCACCCTGACCGCGCTGAAGATGGGCCAGCACATCCGCGACGTCGGTCCCGAGAACCACCAGAAGAAGGCCGGCACGCCCACCATGGGCGGCATCCTGATCCTGCTGGTGATCACCGTGTCCACGGTGCTCTGGTGCGACCTGAAGAGCGGCCCCATCTGGGTGGTGCTGCTGGCGCTCCTGGGCTTCGGCACCGTCGGTGCCTTCGATGACGCGCAGAAGCTGCTCAAGCAGCAGAACCTGGGGCTCACCAGCTGGCAGAAGATGGCCCTGCTGACGGGCATCTCGCTGCTGGTGGCCTGGCTCATCCTGCACTTCGGCCTGCGCGGCACGGCCACCAGCCACCTGTCCGTGCCCTTCTTCAAGAACTTCCGGCCCAACGTGGGCATCTTCCTCATCCCCTGGATCTGGCTGGTGATGGTGGGCACCAGCAACGCCGTGAACCTCACGGACGGCCTGGACGGCCTGGCCATCGGCGGGACGCTGATCGTCTCCATCACCTACGCGATCCTGGCCTACGTCGTGGGCCACGCAAAGATCGCGGCCTACCTGGCCGTGCCCTTCGTCTCCGGTGGCGCCGAGCTGTCGGTGTTCATGGGCGCCATGGCGGGCGCCTGCCTGGGCTTCCTCTGGTACAACGCGCATCCCGCCGAAGTCTTCATGGGCGACACCGGCTCCCTGGCCCTCGGCGGCGCGCTGGGCACCGTGGCCGTGATCATCAAGCAGGAGCTGCTCCTGGTCATCGCCGGCGGCCTCTTTGTGTTCGAGGCCGTGAGCGTCATCCTGCAGGTGGGCAGCTTCAAGCTGCGCGGCGGGAAGCGCATCTTCCGCATGGCGCCCTTCCACCACCACCTGGAGCTGGGCGGGCTGCAGGAGACCAAGGTGGTCATCCGCATGTGGATCACCGCCATCGTCTGCTCGATCCTGGCCCTCAGTTCCCTGAAGCTGCGATAGGGCGGGGCCGGCTGGGCCAGGGCTGGCCCAGGATGAAGCCCTGGCCCCAGGGCACGCCCGCGTCCATGACGGCCTCCAGCTCTTCCAGGTTCTCGATGCCCTCGGCGATGAAGCCGATGCGCATGGCCGTGGCAAAGTGCGCCAGGGCGTTGAGCAGGGCCGCCTGGTAGGGGCGGCGGTGCGCTTGGTGGACGAGGCTGCGGTCGGCCTTGATGAAGTCCGGCGCCAGCTGGGCCATGTGGCTGAGGCTGGCCACGCCCGCGCCCAGGTCATCCACGGCTACCCGGAGGCCCAGGTTCCGCAGCCGCTCCGCGTAGCCCTGGAGCGCCTCCAGATCGTGCACGCCCTGGGATTCCGTGAACTCCATGACCACCAGCTCGGGGCTGAAGGGCAGGGCCTCCAGCCAGGCGGGGAGGTTCTTCCAGAAGCCCGGGGCCTCCAGACTGACCGGCTCCAGGTTCACGAAATGGAGGTAGGTGTCGTCGCCGGCCCGGGCCAGGGTCTGGAAGGTGGAATCCAGGAACAGGAGATCCAGGGCGAGGCGGTCCTGCGGCGAGAGGCGGGGGTCCTGCAGCAGCGGTCCCACGGGGTGGGCGACGCCCGCCGCATCGACGTGCCGGGCCAGGTATTCCCGCGCCACCAGCCGGTTGTCGAGGAGCCGATAGACGGGCTGCACGTGCGAGGCGATGGCGCCTTCGCCGCTCAGCATGGACTCCAGGATGCCCTTCGACATATCGACTCCGTGCACGCTCAAGGCTCCTGTCGAAAGTATAGCGCGGACAAGCAGGCTGCGTCCGGATTCGGGCTACGCTAGAAGAGGAGGCGGCATGCGCACCGTGGTCATGGGAGCAGGACGATCGGGACTGGCGGCGGCCCGTTTCCTCGCAGCGCAGGGACGCTCGGTGGTGCTCACGGATCTGCGCCCCGAACCCGGTCCGGAGTTGGAGCTGGAACTGGCCAAGGCCCGGGTTGCTGGCGTCTGGGGCGCCCATCCGCTGGCCCTGCTGGAGGCCTGCGGTGAGCTAGTCATCAGCCCCGGCATTCCGCGCACGGCGCCCTTCGTGGCGGAGGCGCTCCGGCGGGGCATTCCGGTCCTGGGCGAGGTGGAACTGGCCCATGGCGTGATCCGCCTTCGGCCAGGTGGTGGCCGGGTGCTGGCGGTCACCGGCACCAACGGCAAAAGTACCACCACGGATCTCACGGCCTTCCTGCTGCGGGCCGCGGGGCGCCCGGCCGTCGCTTGCGGCAACCTGGGGACACCGGTCCTCGAGGCGGCCCAGACCGCGCCCGAGGACACCACCTTCGTGGTGGAACTGAGCAGCTACCAGCTGGAGTCGGTCCAGGGCTTTCATGCGGAGGCGGCGGCCTTCCTCAACCTGACGCCGGACCACCTGGCCCGCCACGGTACCATGGAGGCCTACCGGCAGACCAAGCTGCGGATCTTCGAGCGGCAGGCTGCGGGCGACCTGCGGGTGGTGCCCGTGGCCCGCCCCGAGTGGTGGGAGGGCGCGTCCGGCACCGGGCAAGTCGCCCGGTTCGGCTGGTCCCCCTGCGAGGCCTGGTGCGATGCGGCCGGGCAGCTGTTCCTCCACGGGGAGCCGCTGCTCGCCCGCTCGGAGCTGCTCATTCCCGGGAACCACAACGTGGAGAACGCCCTGGCGGCCTGCCTCCTGGCCCGCCATGCCGGCGCTTCCCTCGAGGGCCTGCGCGCAGGCCTGCGGACCTACCCGGGCCTGGCCCACCGCCTCGCCTTCTGCGGCGAGAAGGGCGGCGTGCGGGCCTACAACGACTCCAAGGGTACCAACGTGGACGCCACCCTGACGGCCATCCACGCCCTGCCGGGGCCCCTGGTGTTGCTGCTCGGCGGCACCGACAAGGGCACCACCTACGAGCCCCTGCGCGCGGCGCTGGCGGGCAAGCTGCGGCGGCTGGTCTTCCTGGGCGAGGCGATCCCGCAGCTCACCAAGGAGCTGGGCGACCTGCCCCACGAGGTGGTGCCGGTCTTCCATGACGCGGTGCAGGCGGCCCTGGCCCTGGCCCAGCCCGGCGACCAGGTCCTGCTCAGCCCGGCCTGCGCGAGCTTCGATCAGTTCGACAACTTCGAGCAGCGGGGCGATCGCTTCGAAGCCCTGGTCCATACCTGGAGCGCCTCATGACGAGTCCCCTCGCCGCCGAACTGCGCCGCCTGCTGGGCGATGATGCCGTGCTCACGGAACCCGATGACCTCGTCCGCTACCAGGAGGGCTGGCGCTACGGCAAGGGCGTGGCCCTGCTGGCGGTCCGCCCCGGCACCCCGGACCAGGTGGCGGCGACGCTGGCGGCGTGTCGGGCGGCAGGCGTGGCCGTGGTGCCCCAGGGCGCGAACACGGGCCTGGTGGGGGCCTCCACCCCGGACGCCAGCGGCCGCATGGCGGTGCTGAGCCTCGAGCGCCTGAACAAGCGCCTCGAGATCGATCCCGTGAACCGCACCGCCCGGGTGGACAGCGGCGTGCTGCTCAGCGCCCTGAACGCGGCGCTGGCCGAGCACGGCCTGATGTTTCCCATCGACCTGGGCGCCGACCCCACCCTCGGGGGCATGATCGCCACCAACACCGGCGGCACGCGCCTGCTCAAGTACGGGGACGTGCGGCACAACCTCCTGGGCATCGAGGTGGCCCTGCCGGACGGCACCGTGCTGGACGCCATGAACCAGCTCCGCAAGAACAACACCGGCCTGGATGCCAAGCAGCTCTTCGTGGGCACCAGCGGGGTCCTGGGTGTCATCACCGGGGCCGTGGTCCAGGTGGTGCCGGTCCCTGGCCAGCGGGCCGTCGCGCTGGTGGGCTGCGCCTCCGGCGAGGCGGCCCTGGCGCTGCTGCGTGCCCTGGAGCGGGATCTGGCGGATGTGTTCACGGCCTTCGAGGCCATCAGCGCCGAGGCCATGGGACCCGTGTTCAAGCACCACGACCAGCTGCGGAACCCCTTCGGCGCCACGCCGCCGCCCGCCTATTCCGTGCTGGTGGAGCTGGCGTCTACGCTGCCCGCCGCGGCCCTGGACCTGTCCGCGCTGCTGGAGGAACGGCTCGGAGCCTTCCTGGAGACGGCGCCCGGCGAGGCCATCACCGACGTCTTCATGGGCAAGCCCGAGGACTTCTGGGCCATCCGCCACCACATCAGCGAGGGCCTGCGGGCCGAAGGGAAGGTGCTGGCCTTCGACATCAGCGTGCCCCGCAGCCGCATGGCGGCCTTCACCGCTTCCGCCCGGACCCTGCTGGCCGCGGAGTTCCCCTTCGTCCGCTGCTGCGACTTCGGCCACTGGGGCGACGGCGGCACCCACCTGAACCTGGTGTGGACCGAGGCCGGGGCGCCGATCCCCGCCGCGGAGCTGGTGCCGGCGCTGCAGTCCCGCATCTACGACCTGGCGGTGCGCGGCTTCGATGGCAGCTACAGCGCCGAGCACGGCGTGGGTCCCCACAACCAGCGGTTCTACGAAGCCTATACCCCCGCCGTGATCAAGACCGTCAGCGGCGCCCTCAAGGCCCACCTGGATCCCCAGGGCCTCCTGGGGACCACAAGGCTGTCCTGAAGAAGAGGGCCTCCACCGCAGTGCAAAGAAGGGCTGATTAACCACAAAGAACACAGAGGGCACAAAGTTCAATTCCTGGTCAGTCCTGCTTTTCTTTGTGTACTTTGTGTCCTTTGTGGTTCATTTTTCTCTTTTCAGCCCAGGGTCCACGGCCCCCGCCGGGTGTTACCGGAGAAGGCCGATTTGTGGTCAACTGTTTCGGAACTGGGGTGCGTGAATGAGAGCAGTCCGTCTGGCCCTGGTTGAAGTCGCTTCTGTGCTTGCGGCCCAGGCGCCTCCGGTGGCGGATGCCTTCGCGCCGCTGCGGTTTCTGGTGGGG
>Ga0194052_1000987_pt1 | contig 17137 bp, 13 predicted proteins | sample SepL226m_MetaG_FD_160117 | JGI IMG/M metagenome (GOLD analysis project Ga0194052, IMG submission 160117) | Anoxic zone freshwater microbial communities from boreal shield lake in IISD Experimental Lakes Area, Ontario, Canada - Sep2016-L227-6m | ecosystem: Environmental > Aquatic > Freshwater >... | reverse complement strand
ATTTCTTTGGGAAAGAAACAATTTTTTTCGATATTTTCAACGAAAAAACATGTTTAAAGAACTATTTTAGCACCAAATGTTTACGAAAGCAAAAAATATAAACCTATGAATTACGCCACTTCAGGATGCCTCCGGGAATTGCTGGTAGTACAGGAAGTCGAAACGTATCGAGAAAAAGTGTGCGTCAAACCCGGCTGGTTTTTCCGGAAGGCTGAATACCGGATGGAAACCAAAACAGGCATGGTGAAAAAGACAATATTGAAGAAATACTCCATTGCTGTCGAACGGCCCGAAATTCGTTCTTTTAATGGCCCGGTCATTGCAGGCATGGATTTTTGCCGCATACCAGCCGGAACTTTTCTCATGGGAGAGCAGGGGAAGCAGCAACAGGTGACCCTAACCAAAGATTTTTATATGGCGCGGTATCCCGTTACCCAGACATTGTGGCAAGCCATTATGGGAAACAATCCAAGCCATTTCAAGGGAGAAAACTATCCAGTTGAGCGGGTTTCTTGGGGAGACGCTCAGGAATTCATCACGAAATTGAATGAAAGAATAGGAGAAAACCGGTATCGGCTGCCCACAGAGGCAGAGTGGGAATATGCGTGTCGGTCCGGAAGTTCCGGAACCTATTGCTTTGGGGATGATGAACGCCTTTTGGGAGGATACGCGTGGTACTACAGCAATTCAGATTCTAAGACACATCCTGTGATGGAAAAAAAGCCAAATGCCTGGGGTTTGTACGATATGCACGGCAACGTGCGGGAGTGGTGCCAAGATTGGTATAAAGAATATTCGCCTGGTTCAGTGATCGATCCTGTTGGACCATCATCGGGTACCTCCCGTGTGAACCGCGGCGGCGGCTGGTACCTCGACGCTGGGTACTGCCGGTCAGCCTACCGCGACAGGAACTTCCCCGGCTACCGCAACGACCGCATCGGCCTGCGCCTCGCTGCCTTCCCAGTTCGGTGAGGCCAGTTCCGGCCTTCTTCCGAGCATTTAGCGCCGGATTGAGTGAAGGACGTTGAAGCGAGATGCGAAGCTCGAGCGGAAGCAACCGGAACGTACAGCGTATCGCTGGCTCATTTTTACGGTTCATGGCTTTGGCAAGCTTGCTGCCGCAACCTCCTGCAGTATTGCCGGAAACAATTGTGCTGGATGAGCCGGAATCGGGGTTGCATTCTGCCGCCATTGCTGAATTGGCAGGAATGATCCGTACAGCCTTGAAAAATGCCCGGATTGATGTTGCAACGCAATCCACTCTTCAACTCCATGAATTCGAAACGCTGATCCTGGCAGATCCGAAACAACTTGAATTGGAGAATGGGAATCAGTCTGAAAAACGATATCCCGTTAATCTTTGAAAACCTGACGGCCTGACGTGAATGCAGGAATTGTGGCATGGCGAAGATCATACCCTGAATTATTTGAAACTGCCAATTATGGCTTCTTTCAGAGCAGCATAACCACTTATTTTTTTAATATTTCCATCATTTCTATACAAGGATTTTTTCGCTTGACAGCCTGTGTTTTTTGTACAATGGTCACGAGACGATTTTTTGTCTCTTATCCGTTCTATTTGTATTTATGGTGAAAAGATAATGATCTTTTTTTATATTACATGGCAAACCCTTTGTTGTTATCAGATATCCGGTATCTTTCTGAATAATGACAAGCTCCAGCCTGTTTCGCCACCCTGTGTTGCTGGAAATAAACAAAGATGGTGACAAGGTATCCCCTGGAACCGACATCTCTTGGTATGTCCCGGCACTGCGGCGCTCGGTTAAATCAGAGCTAATCGGACTTGATGTCTCGACCGGACTTGAGGAAAAGAAGATAGTTCGACTACTTTCCTATCACATACAATATCAGGAACCCAAAATTTGAAAACAGTCGGTATTCTGAACAAACGCCCTGAAAAGACGATTTTAAAAAGGAGTTCACTTTCATGAAAACGCATCAACAAGAGCTGTTAAGTATCGCCCGGCAATTTGATCTGGAAATCCCACCTTTACAGGGCCAACTGGCCTGTGCTTTCGTGGGGGAGTGGAGTCATGGTAAAAGTGCTTTGATCAACAGCCTGGTCGGACTCCCATTGTTACCCAGTCAACCGACCCCAACCAACAAAACCGTGGTTCGGCTATCCCGAAGCAAAGACATGGCGCCTGTGGCCTGTGTGCATGACAATAATGGCGAGATTCTTCGATATACCGGCCAGGATGCAATTGATGCGTTGCAGAATGCCACCAAAAATATACCTGGAATTGAATATCAGGCTTCCAATCTTGATATTCCGGACCACACCCTGTTTATCGATACTCCCGGAATAAACGATACGGATCAAACCGCCAGCACTCGTGCGGAATCCGTGTCGGCGGATATCGTGGTATTTGTGGTCAGCGCCGATGCTTCGGCGATCAATCAGACACAGATCAATTTTATCCAGCAGGTCATTCTGGGCAAAGCCGATCTGAATGATATATTTTTTGTGCTAACGCACAGCGATTTGGTCAAGGACGTGCAGGAACGCGCAAGTCTGCTGCAACGTGTGGGCAGTCATATTGGCTCGAATCGCGTCTTTTTTCTATCGAACAAAGATCAAGACGGAGTTCAGGCATTCAGGCAGGCGTTTTACGCATACATCACCGAACGTCAGGTGTCATTATTGGAATATCGTCGTAACCGTCATTTCCGACAGATCAGCGATGAATTGGAGAAAAAGGTCAAAATAGAGCGCATGGCCCTGACGCAGTATAAAACGCAAACAGCCGATCAACGTGAACAGCTTCTGGTGCAAATCCGGGAGGCTCGCGGCAAGGAAACGGCCAAGAAAAGCGAATTGCGTGCGCGCAGCCGCCAACGCTTGAGTGAGGCATTGCAGGAAGTGCGTGATCTAATGAAGCAAAGCATTGACAACGTAGAAGATTTTATAGAATCCAGCCAGACATCCCAGCTTCAGCAGCGCGGTTATATCCAGCAGAAGATTCAAAGCATTATTGAGCAGCAAATACAGCCTGCGGTGCAGACCAAATTGGAAAATCTGCTGCGAACCATACAGGGAGAGGTTCAGGAAGGACAGAGGTATTCTTCTGACTTGCTGGTTGATATTATTCATCTGCCGGAATATACTTCTCCCCTGGCCCGTATTACTGCCGAGCAAATTATGCCCATCGCTGTTTTGGGAAGCATTGTCATGTTTGGCTGGTTGAGCATTCCAACTTTTCTTTTGGGCTACCTGACACTGAAGGCAAGAGAATTTGGGTTGACCCGTTATGGAGATAAAACTGGAATCCTGGATACAGCGATTGATAAGCTGAAAGACATCGCGGCCAAAAGCTATAAACAGGCTCTAAAAATGACTGTGGCACAAACCCTGAACAACTATTTGAATCAGATCACCGATTACTTCCGTGCAGAACTGGAAAAAGTCACTGAACAAGCGCTCAAGCAGGTGAACTATGTCGAGAGCCTTGAAAACACTCTGCATAGGTTGCGTGGCGAAGGTGACAAGGAGATAATTGAGAGGGAAATTTGTCTGGATAAAACTGAATCGCTATTGAATGCTGACCGTGCTGAGCGAATCCATGAAAATTGACACCCATCAAAACCGGAAAAGGAAATAGTGACATGGATTTATTTTCTCGAAAATCGGAAATTATAGAGTTCTATCAATGCCTGATAAATGATCCTGACAATCTTTTTTTAGAGGATAGAAAAACCCATTTAAAGCAGACATGTTTAGAACTGGAACAGGAACAGTTCAGTATAGTGGTGGCGGGTCGGTTCTCTGCGGGGAAATCATTACTGATTAATCGCGCTTTTTTACGAGCCGATATTTTGCCTTACAAGAATGAACCGGTTACATGTCATCCTGTACACATTGTTTTCGGTGAAAAAAATCAGCTTATTCTGCGCGATAATGAGGGAAATGCAGAGTTTGTGGCTGAGGATACTGCCGTTGGTGACGATCAATTCAAAGACATAGGGGATGCCCTAAAGAAGTATGGCGCACAATATGGTGATGATCATGACCGGTATCAGCATTTTGAACTGAAATGGAATGATCCGGAAATATTGAAAAAAGGCATAGTACTGGTTGATACCATCGGCACTGAGGATACCGAGGAGCGATATATCAAAAAAACGTTTGCAGAGATGGAACGGGGTAGCGCCATTTTGTTTCTGTTTAATATGAAACAGGCGGGTACAGGAAGTGAGCGGGATTTTATAGAAAAGTATCTGTCCAAAACCGGAAAAAAATTATTTATCATATTGAACCGTTCCGACCAGATGGATTCGGATGAGGACAGGGATGAAGTTTTGGTGGATTTTAAGAAGCGGTTTCAACCATTTTTTAAGGAACATGGTATCCGGGTTGAAGATCGAATTTTCATGGTTTCCGCCAAAACCGGACAAGGATTGGATGAATTGCGTCAGCGTCTGGTGGATTTTATCGCAGATGACCGCATCAAGGAGCTGTTACTGGTGCATACTCACCAGTTAAAGCAAACACTGAATGTGGTGGCCAACCAGGTAAAAAGCCATTTACAGGATTTGCAGAAGAAAAAGAATGGTGATGAACAGGCATTGCGGGAAAAGCAAAAAGAGATTGAACGTCTTGAAGAAGATTTAAATGTTCGTGAAGATGAAATTGAGACGATGAAGTACGATTTGATTGATCAGGGCAAAAATAACCTGAAGTATGAAATTGATGATCTCAAAAATCGCATGAGCCAGTCAATTCGGCCTGCTGATAAAGATGAGCTGCAAGACATGATAACCGATATGTTGGATCAGTTGGTCAGAATTTGTGAAAAAGTGGGTAAAAAATTGCAGGGTGAACTGCGTACTCATTTGGATAAAGCGGTGCGCAGATGGTTGCATAACATAGATATCGATGAAATGTCATCCAGAATCGAATCGTTGAATGTAAACTGGTCCGTTTACAATGCGGCAAAATTGACCGGTGGGGTCAGTGGGGTTGGTGGTAGTGTGTTGATGGGTTTGGGTGCTGTAAAAGCATTTACCGTTTATACAACGACTGCTGCTGCCCTTGCGGAACAGGGTGCTGTGCCGTTGTTCTGGACATGGGTTGCTGGCGGTGGTGCGGCTCCACCCATATTGGCAAGTGTGACTGTCGCTGCGCCGTTTATAGTAGGTGGCTTGATTCTTGCTGCACTTGGCTACAAAATTTACCAATCAATGGAAAAAAAAGGAATTCGGCATAATCGGGAACAATCATTGAAAGTTATCAAAGAGATGTTGAAAAATTCCGAAAAAGAGATACGGAGCAATATCCAGGTTTATGTGAATGAACAAATTGATACATACATGTATAAACTGAAAAATGAAGCCGGCCGACAGAAGCGCCAATTGGAATCGGTGATTGAGGAAAAGGATATCCGAATTCTGCAACGCCAAAACGATGACTATTCGGCCAGTGAAAATCACCTGAACGTTTATCTGGACAGATTGAACAAATTGATCCCGGCTTAACCACTGAAACACCAATTTCCACCATGGGCTATAAGCATGAACGACAATCAAATCGATCCCCGTTTTACAAACCGTCCGCACGGCGACAGAATTTTTATCAACCAAATGTACGGTTATGAAGAACAATTACGATTGAGATTCTTTTCGGATAAAAATCTTGAAGCAGAACGTCAACAGCTTTTGGATGAAGTTGACGTTCTAATCACCCAGCTTGATCAACCCATCAAGGTGGTGATTGCCGGGGGGTTCAATGCGGGAAAATCAATGTTTGTCAACGCACTCCTTAACCGCGATATCATGCCGGTGAAAGCAATCCGAGCTACTGCAACGGTTAACTGCCTGATAGCGGGAAAACGGAAAGAGTGTATGGTTTTCAGGAAAAATGGTAAGCGCGATGCGCCAACCCAGTATGCCAGTGACTTCGACATTAATCAAAAAATTCGTTCTCTCATGGAAAAGGAACATGAATCCATTGCCCATATCGAAATTGCCTGTCCTGATCAAGTTTTTCTGGACAGCTTCACCCTGATTGACACCCCTGGTTTGGATCATAGCAAACAAGACAGCGCTACCAGTTTGCATTGGGTGGCAAAGGCCGATGCCATCATCTGGCTATTACACAACGAAGGTTTACGCAAAGAAGATAAGGACAATATCAGCCGGTTTCATGCAGCAAATCCCGACAGCCCCCTGATTGTCATCATCAATCAGATAGATACGCTGGAGGCGGATGAAAAAGACGATGTTTTTAAATCGGTCAGCACCAAACTGCAGGGAATTGTTCAGCATGTGTTCCTGCTTTCGGCGAAATTAGCCTTCGACGGACGGCAACAGAAAGATGCATCAAAAATCGAGGAAAGTCGCTTCAACGAATTGAATAATTACCTGTATAACCATCTTTTTAATGCTTACCGCGATATCCAGGAACAGCGTATCCGCCAGCGCGGCCAGGCATTAGGGCAAAAACTTTCCACCTTTTTAAATCATCATTCAGGAGATTCAACCATGCTGCCAGTGTCCGACTTATCACCACAGATTGAGAAGTTGCACAAGTCCTATCTTGAGAAGAAAAGCGGTAATATCCAGGCCTTGGATGCCAGCCGGACCAAAGAGGATTTCGACCTGCTGAAACGGTTTTATGAATCCAGCGCCATCAAGGCAGGTTTGGTGAATATCTTGCGTTATACTCATCAACTGATTTCTTATGAAGAACAATTGTCGCAGCGAGAAAAAGACGAGCTGAGTACACTAACCGATAATATCGAGAATGCCGTATTTCGAGTAGGTGTTTTTGGAAGCTTCAGCTCGGGAAAGTCCACACTGATCAATCATCTGCTCGGAAATACAAATCTCTTACCCGTAGATGAGGACCGTTGCACCGCCGCCTATACCCTGATTCAGCGTGCAGACGACAAGAATCCTTCCGGCACAGTTCGGATTGAATGGAAGACGGTTGATCAATTGCTGCAAGATCTGCAGGACTGCGCGCAAAGTCTGGGCCTTGGGTTGGAAAATCTACCTACGATGACGGATGAGATAAAACTGCTGGATTGGGTCAAGCAGAATGATTCACAATTTAAAAAGATTGAAGAGGAGTTGGATAAAAGGGATGATTGGGACCTGACAGATGATCTAAACCGGAAAAAACAGGTTGCATTGGCGTTGTTGAAGGGGTTGCCACAATATCGTCAGCTTCAGCATAAATATAAAATCCTTGATGGCCGCAAATTGAAAACTTTGATGCAGGATGAACCGGCTGTTACCCTGGTACAGTGCCTGCAATTTTATCATGACCATCCCCTGCTGCGTCATGTTCAGATCATAGATTCACCAGGCTCTGGATCAGTGAATCTGCGTGATGCCTACCTGGCACATAGTTTGGTAAAACAATCCCATGCATTACTCTTTCTGACCGAGGCAACTGCTCCGATCAGTAAGCTTGATGAAACCAATTTGTTGGCAGTTATTGGCAAAAATGCACCTGGCGGGCAAATCAACAGCCTGTTTGTATTGGCTAATAAAACCGATTTGTCTGATAACAATCCGGAACGAATTGTCCAGAAAATCACAGAGCGGATGGAGAAGTATTTCAAGGGCAAGTGTCATGCACGAAAGATTTACCCCATCTCCTGTAAAACAGGATTGAATCTGGAGCAGTTTACCACTGATCTCAATCATTTTTTGCAGGCGGAGAAGGATGCCTTTTTTCTGGAAAATACCAACAAAATTGTGCAACGTGTTGTTGATGTATTGATACGCGGACTGGATAAACAGTTAAAAGAACGTGATGAAAGTCTAAGATGTATAGAAATGAAAATAGCAGAGTTTCAAAAGGATAAACAATATAAGCATGGAAGCATCGAAAGCCATCTCAACAATTATAAGCTTGTTTACTACGAAAGCGTAGAGGATGATATATTCGATATCACTAAAACGCTATGCGAGACATTTAATTCTGAAATTACTAACTTTAGTGACTCTTTAACTACTAATTTAGCAGAGGCAGGTGATAGTACTCTGGAATCAAAGGGAGATGAGAGTTTGTCGAAAGAGGTCAAAAATGATATTATTAAAAACTGCATCCAACTACATATTAAACAGGTTGTGAATAAAAGTTATATCATCATTGAAAAGGCTTTAAGAGCTAAGTTGAATGAAATTGACAAGCCGATCAAAGAGGAATTCTATGCAATCAAAGTTGAACTCGAAAAGAAATATCTTGTCATTGAGGATACTTCCTGGAATGATTCGTCAAAACTTATATATGCTGTTTTTATTGGGCAATTAGAAACGGATGAATTTAGACCTTTAGGAGGTGTTGGCGAAGCGATAAAGCAAATAGGAGTAAATTCTGTCGTTTGGGGTGCCATAGGGGCAGCAATTGGTATTTATGCCGGAGGGCTGAGCATGGCTTCCGTAATAGCTGGAGCTGCCGCCATGTTCACCCCCCTTGGTTTTGCTTGGTGGGCAGTTTTAGGTGCTATCCCCATTATTAAAGCGGCACGTCGAGAACTAACTATTAATGAGTTAGTCGATAATGTAAAAGCTAAGTTAGTCGATCATTTTAATAATGAATGGCATGATGAAGAAAAAAATATAATGATCCAAGTAAAAGATAAGGTAGTCGAGCGTTTTAATAAAAAAAGACCTGATGATAAAAAAGATATAAAAGAACCCATTGTAGCGTTTATAAAAAGTGAATTTGATAACCGCATTAAAGAATACGTGGAGAATGTTCACAATGTTAGTTTGGAATCATTCAACGATATACTTCAATCTATTGATGAAAAACTTCAGGCTCAGTACCATGAAAAGCAAAAGTCAGAAACTGAACGCCAAATGCTTCAACGCAACCGCGGTTTAATCAGTGAAGAACTAAAATTCTTAAAAAATGAACAAGCCTACTTCCAAAACCAACTCCAGAAACTTTATGCAAAGCAAGCGGTTAACTGAACGTGAGTGAAGGCTGGGAGGGGTAGCATGGGAGATTTTGCAGCAGAATTAAAGCAGCACCGGACGAATTACATAAACCAAAAAGAACAGAACACAGCCATTAAGATCGACTTATCTATTTACCTGCAGCAGGGGGTATATGATGCGGTCAATCCTTCCGCCGAAATTCCGGCCTATTTTCTACAAGCTGAATATCTAAAACAGAGTTTGCTGAACCTGCTAAGTTATGCACAGGCTCTGGTCAAGTTGCACAATCGCAGTAATGATGAGCCGCTGCCAGAGTTTTATCTTGCCGAATTGCAGATCCTTCATACGAATATTGAAAACACGGTATTTCGTATCGGTGTATTCGGTAATTTGAATGTTGGAAAATCCACGCTGATCAACAGGATGCTGGGGGAACAAAACCTGCTGCCGGTGGATGAGGATCGCTGTACAACAGCATACACCGTCATCCAACGACCGGATAAGCAAAACATGGCAGGCACTATACAAGTGGCATGGCATCCTTTGTCAGATTTGATTGATGCGTTACGAACCTGCCTTAAAGATTTTAATATCGTTCTGCCTGCACAAAACGGCCACAGCAAAAATAATTTGCCGAAATGGTTGGAAAAGAATGAGGGCAAATTCTCAGAAATCTTTCAGCATCTTGATGCTATCGACGAATATGAAATTCAGGATATGGAAAGACGGTATCGAAAACAAAAAGCACAGGCTTTACTCAAGGCATTGCCTATTCACTCTCAAATACAGCTTGCCTATCATACAGTTACCGTCAACATTGTTACCACCTTGATGCGCGATCCATTGGCCGTTCCGCTGATCCACTCGTTAACGTTCTATCACGATCATGAATTTCTGCGACATGTACAGATCATCGACTCGCCTGGTACCGGCTCTGTCAATCTGCAGGACACGTTTACCGCTCAGCAATTGCTGGAGCATACCGATGCTATCCTGTTCATGACCGATGCACGGGCGCCTTTCACCCATGCGGATGAAAAACGGCTACTGCAATGGCTTACACGGTTATATGACAAAAACGATATCGATAATCTCTTTATCATAATCAACAAAACGGATTTATCTCAAAAAACGATTAAAGAAATACAGACGATTGTACAAAATCGCCTGAAAAAAGACTTTAAAGATAAACTTAAACCCAAACAGGTTTACTATATTTCCGTTAAGACCGGAGAGCAGGTCGAATCTTTCCTAACGCATTTCTATCAGTTCCTGCAGCGTGACAAATATCAGATACTTTTGCAAAGTACGCTTGACAGAAGTAGCCGTGCATTTTTGGCATGTCTGGATGAATTGAATAAACAAGGCCAGGCAACAGATGGCGTGATAGATCATATCGTGCAGAACATTGATAAAACTGAAATGGATAAGACGCGATTATCAAACCAAATCGGCTCCTGGCTGATGGATTATGACCATATCCGGTACACTATCGACAGCAAAATTGAGACAGTTTTATTGAGGCAGTTTGGTAACGGCATCTTTTCTCAAGAATTTAAACTCAATTTGACATCCGCGCAAGTGTATATCAAGAAAGAACAACACCTAAACCAAAGGCTAATAACGATATGTGAAGGAAAAATACGGAATGTTATAGAGATTACCAGCGAACAATTAATGTTACAGTTCAAGGCTGACTTAGAAAATGCTGACAGACAACTAATGTCTCGCTTTGAAAAAGCATTACAAGACAACCTGAAAATACTGAAAATACCCGATTTACAGCATGTTAGCCTTTCCACAAAAAAATTATGCAGCAGCGATGGTACGATAAATTTTCTGAATAACCTGGATTTCACAAGCCTGATAAAAACGAGTCTCGTTAAGTTGGCAATCACTGGCCTATTTGCCGGCCTATCCTTTGCATGGATAGCCATGATCATTGGTGGAAAAAGTTTGGGTGATACCTGGTGTGCTCGTCTTTTTAAAAAATCACCTGAATCCGTAGCTGATAAAATTATCCAAACATTGGATTATGCCTTCAAACACGGAATTCAAAACAAAAATAAAAATGAGTCATCTATTTGTTCAATGCTGATAGCTAATTTTAGACAGGAAATGAAAATAAAAACTGAACAGATTAAGGAAGAACGTCAAAGCGCGCTGAACAATATTATCGATTCAATCGATAAAGATATTAGCAAACAATATTCGCAACGGGTTTTGGAGATATCAAAGAAGTCTGGTCTGAATGACAACGAAAAATTGCTACGGGCAGAGTTTGAATTCATAAAAAGTGAGTACAATGGACTGCGGGAAGTGTGTAATTGAAGTGATTTTCACACATCCACGGCAACGTCATGCATCATGCCTTCGCCGCCAACCCTTATTTGTATTGACGAACCAGCCACTTGAAGGAAAAATTAAAATTGAATCAGAAGTGTTACATTATAGCCGGACCGAATGGAGCGGGAAAAACAACTTTCGCCTACGAATTTCTTCCTGCTGAAGCAGGATGTCTTAATTTTATCAATGCTGACTTGATTGCTCAAGGTATTTCTCCCTTTCAGCCGGAAAAAATGGCAATCAAGGCTGGTAGATTTATGATTAGCCATATAGATGAATGTGTACGGAAGCACGAATCATTCGCTTTTGAAACAACGCTTAGCGGCAAAGGATACATTCACAAAATAATGAACTGGAAAAATGAGGGATATGAGGTGATCATTTATTTTCTGAAACTTCCTTCAGTAGAGTACGCAATTGAACGGGTGAAGTTGAGAGTTGTGATGGGCGGCCATGATGTTCCTGAACAGGATATTCGACGACGTTTCGAAAGAAGCTGGATAAACTTCAACCTGTTTTACAAACATCTGGCGGATTCGTGGATTATTTTTGATACTTCGGATAACCAGCCGGTCTTTCTTGATGAATCAGAGTGATGGATATGAAAAAACATAGTCAATATGCTATTATTGGATTACAAGCGTTGCAAAGAGCTGCCAGAAAAGTGGCTGATGATGCACGAAAGAATCAATACAAAATACCAGTCTGGAAAAATAATCGGATAGAGTATGAAATCCCTGGCATCGTCCACGAGCAACCGATGATTTGTGAAATGGCTAAAGATGTGCCAGAAAATTACCCCTCCGAAAAAGCCAGTGATAGTAACTGAAAGGAAAGTTGAACTGATAATTGAGTTTGTCGAACTGGATAATGGCAAAAAGCCGTTTGCGGAGTTTTTAGCAACGCTATAGGCTACACAGATTGTCCGGACAATCTTTTTGTTAGAACGGAGAGCAGCCATGTTGAAATCAATTGAATTATACAATGTTGGCCCATCACGACACATGAAGGTGGATTTTACACCCCGGCTCAATTTGCTGGCTGGAGACAATGGACTGGGGAAAACCTTCATCATGGATGTCGCTTGGTGGTGCCTATCCCGAAAATGGGCTGATCTGCAAGCTCTGCCCGACCCGGACAATCCGGAACACCCGGAAATTTCCTTTCAGTATAATGACGATTTGTTTTCTAATCCCGAGAAATCACGGTTTTCGTTTGAAAAACAGACCTGGGATTTACCTTCAAAGAGGTCACTTGATCCAGTTGCGGTTTTTTACATCCGGACAGATGGCGGTATATGCCTGTATGATCCCTTGAAAAGCAGTCAGCCCTATCTCTTCAGATCCCAGGATATCTGGGACGGCCTGAAACGTGGCAGAAAGCAGCTATGCAACGGCCTGATCGACGATTGGACCTCCTGGCAATTGCGGCATGATGAAAAAAGTGAAAATTTCGATGTTCTTGCAGATGTTTTGGAGTCGTTGTCTCCTTCGGATACCGAACGAATTGTTCCCGGCAAGCCGGTTCGGATTTCAATAGACGACTCGCGGGAGATTCCCACTATTAAAATGCCATACTATGGAAAGGTTCCTGTCACGCACGCATCCGCCGGATGCAGACGGATTTTGTCAATTGCCTACCTGCTGGTATGGATGTGGAGTGAAAACAAGGAGGCTGCAAAGCTAAAACAGAAAAAGCCTATCGATAGACTGACTGTTATTTTTGATGAGGTGGAATCCCATCTTCATCCGCAATGGCAACGGGTGTTGGTTCCTTCCCTGATGAAGGTGTTAATGAAGCTAAATTCATCCATAAAGGTTCAGTTCATTGGCAGCACCCACGCGCCGCTTGTTCTGGCATCCGTGGAGCCCATCTTTTCCGAAGAGTACGATTCGCTAACCGTGTTCAATATAGTTGATGGACAGGTAAAGATTGAGAAATCGTCCTGGCAGAACTTCGGAGACGTTTCATCATGGCTAACATCAGATGTATTCGGACTGATCGCTGCCCGTTCCATGGAAGCAGAAAAAGCCATTCAGAAGGCGCTTGATGCAATTGATCGTGCCGATATGGACCCGAAAATGATCATGTTGATTCATGGAGAATTGCGGGAGGTCTTGAAGGATTCGGATACTTTCTGGCCAAGGTGGTTGTATTATGCTGAAAAGAAGGGAGTGCTGCGATGATTCATGTTGTTCCGCAAAACGAACCCCCTGATTTCGATGAAAAAGTCCGGAAACCTGGTCTGATAGCAGTGGAAAGAGGAGACATCCCACTTCCTGAGTACTGGAGGCACTGTCTGGGCGATCTATATCGCCTGTACGATGGCATTTGCGCATACATCTGCATATATATTCCTCAAGTTACGGGAGGTCGGACTGTGGAACACTTTGCGCCAAAAAAGAAACACCGCAATGATGCATACGAGTGGAGCAACTACCGGCTTGTATGCAATGTCATGAATTCGAGGAAGCGGGACTTTGAGGACGTCCTGGACCCTTTCGAGATTCTTGATGGGTGGTTCCATCTGCAACTTACTACCATGAAAGTGGTGCCGAATTACGATCTGCCGTCGAATATCAAAGATAGAATCAATGATACAATAATGCGGCTGAAGCTAAACCATTCAGACTGTATCAAGGCCCGTTCCAATTATTATGACGAATATATCGCCCACGATGACCCATTACCCTTTCGCTTGCTCAAGAAATGGAATCCTTTTGTGGCCATGGAACTGGAGCGGCAAGGATTAAGAAGGGATAGCGATTAAATCAATATAAAATACCAGTCTGGAAAAATAATAAGGGGTCAAGCCTGCGAGTCACGGAAAGCGGGAATTTTTGAGCCATCTTGTTCATTATCTCAATGTCGATATTGTCCAGTTCCAGCTCATCCTCAACTGGCAGAGATTTTCTTAGATGCAGGGTATCCAATACCGCTTTTTCCGGAGTTGCGATGTAGAAATCATCAACCCGCATGAATCCGGAAAAAAGGACAGGTGAAATTTTTGAAAATTCAATGGTAACGCCCTTATACTGGATATTTCTGCACTTTCCAACCGCCGAACTTAATGTAATGATAGTGCAGACCACCGGGGATTGCAGGCTGACACCATGATAATTCAATGCCCATTCGCCTGATATATATGCCGGTGGACGGAGAAAGCAGCCGACGGTTTCCACCCTCGGAAAGCCATACAGAAACGAATTGATGTAATGGCCTCTCATCAACCGATGAATCAGTCCATTCTTTAGCGCTCGGGATAAAAACATGGCTGGATGAGGAACCAGTTTTTCCGCATCTTCCATTCGGAATAGTCGGGGAAGAAACTTTAGCCGCCTTAAAGTGGATTTTTCCATCGCCACTATTTCCAATAAATCTGGCAAAGATTCTGCGTCTGAAGCTGAGCGCATACCTGCTGCAACGTCACACTGAACCGCTTGAATCCTTCCGCCTGGTATGCAGAAAGAATATCCGGAGGAATGAAGCGGGGAAGATCGGTTTTCAGCGCATTTTCAATCTCTGGTAACGATTCTGCTCTCTGGAAAAAATCCAGTCCGCGGGCTGGATGAAAGGGAACCTGATACATCGACAATTTATTTTCAAGCATCCGCCAGTTGACGGAAGTCCCCAACTGATTGACGATCCACCAGAGATCGAAGATGTCCCGTCCCTTGATATATTGGCGCTCATACAGCGCTCTGATTTTATCCGTAAGAATTTCCTCCGGCGTCTCCACCAGAATAATGGTGCTGGAATAGGGTAAAAAGAGATGTCCCGATGTAATAAGCCGCGATACCTGCGGCAGATCCCTGAAAACATATTTCTGAAAACCGGGTGTTTGGTCCTGTTGAAGGGATTCGAATTCCAGCTTGACGGCAATTCGCTCCCGCTGTAAATCTGGCCTGTAGATGAAAAATGTTTTAAAAGCGGTTGTCCGGTTGCCCTTAATTTGCTGTTCAGACTGGCCTGCGCCAAACTGAGCCACACAAGCGCGAGATGCTTTGGTCGTTACTGCCTTCAGGATTGATTGAATTTTATCCGGCGGAAGATATGTCACAAAATCCAGGTCTTCTGAAAAGCGGGAACCGCCATAGACCCACCGTAGCGCGGTCCCACCCTGAAAAATGATGTGCTGAGACCCGGAATGCCCGTACAGCGCATCCAGCAGCAGCAATTGAAGCACTTCGGATTGCCTGACCCGCGTTTCGGTATATGAGATCGTCGTCATTGATAGACCTTGGATATTGAAAGGGTTAACACTTCAAGTGACAACCAATTGGTTACGTTAATTAACTTATTTGTATAGTATCGTCAACAAATCATTTGCTCCTCACTCTTTGCACCCTTCCTCTCGCCTTCATTCAGCTACCAACTTCTCGAACTGGTTAAACAGCTCTTCGCACATCACTGCCGGGTGAATCAGGACATCACTCCGTTGCTGAACCTCGTTTCCCCCATAAAGAATACCGCTGAAAACACGTCGCTGGTCTCCGACCGTCTTTTGAAAATTCCGCAGCCCCTTAAAAAAGTCCGGGTTGATGGTGGCTCCGGCCTTAATCTCTATTGCGGTAATGTTGCGACCATTTTCCATTATAAGATCAACTTCATTTCCATCGCTACTCCGATAAAAGAAGAGATTACTCCGCCTGCCAAGATTGTAGCGATATTTCAACGCCTCCATCACCACCATATTTTCAAACAGGTTTCCCCGCAACGGATCACGACTGGTATGAATTTCGGTTTCAAGTCCCAGAAGGAAGGCTGCCAACCCCACGTCGTAGAAGTACAGTTTGGGAGATTTGATGAGTCTCTTGGATATATTGGCATGCCATGGCCGGAGCAGAAAAACGATATAACTGGCTTCCAGGAGTGTTATCCATGATCTGGCGGTTGAATGAGAAATACCGACATCGTTTCCAAGGCTTTGCAGGTTCAGTATCTGCCCCACTCTTCCTGCGCACAATTTCACGAATCTTTCGAAAATGCTAATATCCTTCAGCGATATGAGTTGGCGCAAATCCCTTTCAACGTAAGTTTCAAAATAATCCCCCATTGCCTGTGTGGGGTCAAGGCTTTGATCATATATCCTTGGATAAAATCCGTTAAGAATCAGCCTGTCAAGACTTTCCGGAAAATAAGCCGGTTTCAGTTCGGAAATGGTCAATGGAAGAAGTTTCAGCAGGGCAGTCCTTCCAGCAAGAGACTGGCTGATCGTGTTCATTATTTCAAACTGCTGGCTTCCGGTAAGGATAAACTGATCCGGGATATTCCGCTCATCAACAATGGTCTGGATATACGAAACCAGATCTGGCGCTCGCTGAATTTCATCCAGAATTCCCCCGTCGGGGAAAGAAGCCAGAAAACCGCGAGGATCGTCAATGGCGAACCGGCGAACATCCGGTGCTTCAAGATTGGCGTAGCGCTTTGCCGGAAAAGCCTTCCGGCACAGGGTCGTTTTCCCGCTCTGACGAGGCCCGGTAAGCGTTACAACCGGATAGGATTTCGCCAGGCCGACAAGTATGGATTCAATATTTCTATTAATCATGGCAATGGGTTATCCTTTTTTATGCAATTTGAATATTGAACTTTCAAATTGCATATTATTATACTGGCCAGTGCAAATCAAGGCAATAACAAAGTCAAAGTCAAAGTATTTGACTTTGTTATTCAAAAAAGGATATGAGTTTTCATCTCCTGTTGGGCGGAAGCAGAGCTGATGCCGGTCATTGTTAGAATCATATTCGGAAATCTTTTCTTATTATTAATCACATATCCAGTAAAAAGTGAACATTTTAAAGGAGAACGCTATGAAAAAGGGTATTGTAATCTGTTGTGTATTTTTGTTCGGACTGCTGATGGCGGGATCGGGAAC
>Ga0194052_1000986_pt1 | contig 17141 bp, 25 predicted proteins | sample SepL226m_MetaG_FD_160117 | JGI IMG/M metagenome (GOLD analysis project Ga0194052, IMG submission 160117) | Anoxic zone freshwater microbial communities from boreal shield lake in IISD Experimental Lakes Area, Ontario, Canada - Sep2016-L227-6m | ecosystem: Environmental > Aquatic > Freshwater >... | reverse complement strand
GCCACCCGCCACGACCGCCATGAGATCTCTCGCGATGCCCGGCCCCAGTGCGTTATATATCAATGGAGCGGGACATTTAGTCCCGATACAAAACTATGATTGAAAAATTAAAAGATGGTGGCGCCATGGTGGTAGCCGCCTTCATAATGCTGGGCTCCCTCGTGGGCTTGGTGTTGTATTGTCTGCTCGGCGGTGTGGTCCACCTCAGCAAGAGGGAGGCGCGGCCCGATGAGTAGAAAACTTCCCGTAAAAGAGCTCAAGGCGGTCACCGCGAAAGTGGTGCCGGAGGGGCCGTGGAAATGGACCTTCGATGCCTGCGTGCTGCTCCTGGCCTGGCTGGCGCTGACCCTGGACCCGGTCGTTCCAGGCGGCATGGACTACGTCAAAATCAACGTCATCCTGTTCTGCATCCTGCTGCCGGCCGTTCTGGTCGGGAGCCTGGCGCTCAACGTCTACCTCCTGCTATGGCCACGGTAATCCGCATCATCATCCAATGGCTGATGCGGGTCTCCGGCATGGAGCATCTCACAATGATGAAGACCAAGCGAAAGCCGCGGGGCGGGTGGAAAGGCAAATGCAGACCATCGTGAGGCAGTTGCACAGGCTGATGCCGATCGCCACGCCGGATCCAAAAATCATCACGGCCAGGAAGGGCCAGACGGTGCTGCCGCTCCGGGGGTGGTGTCAGCTCGATGGCTGGAGCTGCGGTCTCACCGCCGCCTTCAGTATCCTCGACTACTTCCGCCCCGGAGAGTGTTCCATGCGGAAGCTTCGAAAATTCTGCGACCCCGATCCCGATGAGGGGCTGGGGCCGTCGGAGATCAGCAGTGCCCTGCGGAGGTTCGGGCTCAAATGCCGGATCACGCGGTATCTGACAAAGCGTGTCGTGGATACGGAAATCGGCAAGGGAAGCCCGATCCTGGTCGGCGTCGAGGGTGCGCTGCTTGATTTTGAGGAGGATCACTGGATGGTCATCCACGGCACGAGCAAAGGCGAGGTTCTCCTCGCGAACTGCCTCTACCCCGGCAGGTCATCTCAATGGGTAAGCTGGACCTGGCTGAAACCCGGCCTGGAGCCGGCCGGCTGGGGCATGGTTGTCTCCGCGTAAAAACATTCCCTGCACGCTGCGCCGGTGAGGTGTGGCATGCGGGGTTGTTTTTAGCTGCCGGGTGAGGCAGTGTTTCTATTGCCACCTGCCATTACCCAAGATGAAACCCACCCAGCCAGATGCCAAACCCGACAGTGGATCGGCAACACTCCCCGTCCGCGTCACACTGTCCCGCAAGGGAGGCTGGAGAAAGCCGCCGAACACGGTCCTCGTAAGCCGACCAGGAAAATGGGGAAATCCGTTCAGGGAAACCGAGCAGCGGGACCGCAGAACGGTTGTCGCGGACCACAAAGTCTGGCTCACCTCCGATTTGCTCGACCCTCAATACTCAGAGGAAAAACGCTACGTCTTGGAGAACATCCACACGCTTCGCGGAAAGAACCTTGCCTGCTGGTGCAGACAGGGTTCGCCATGCCACGCTGATACGCTTCTTGCCCTGGCCAACCCTGGGTGGAGATGCTCTGCCGCAGGGCAATGACCCAAGAATCAGCGACTGTGCCGCCGCGTGATCAGCGTGCCCACCACGGCGGCGAGGACGAGCCCGACCACCCCGGCGATGATGAGATGGCTCAGCGGGAGTTTCTTACAGCATTCGCAGCAACCGCCCTCCCATTTTCCGGTGGTGATGAGTGTCTTGACGGATTCGATGCAGGGGCAGGTGTTCATGGACGTGGGGACAATGTAGCCGTCATCATCAGGCATCGCACCTAAAAAATGGGGCGCAACCTGACGCCGACCCCATTTTCTCCTACGCCCGCTGTCCGATACGAGGCGAAACCGGGGATTCTATCTCGATATCAAACCCGGTGTGGGGTCCGCATGATATGGCCTGGATCTGCGCATGTGCGGATCTTGCTGCATCCAAAACCACAGCAGCCCCATGAGGGATAACCCGATCAGGAGGACCCACCGCATTTCGACGACCGTTTCGACGATGACTTCGACCACAAACCGGACAATCGCGAGGACGGCCTCACCGAGCTCTTTCAGTATGTTCAGGCAGATTTTGGCACACAAGGCCAAGAACGCCCGGCATACGGACAGAAGCACGTTCCCGATCTTTGCGCCGATGCCGTGCTTTGAGGTGCCCCTCGTCCCCAAGACGGGGGCATGGTCATGTGTTGTCATATTGGCCATGCCTTCACCCCCTCCGGGAGCTTCAACAGGGCCACGTCCTGCGTGGCGAAGTTGTAATACGTCACGTTGGCGGTTGCCTCGTTGCACACCGGCTCACCGAAGGCGACGGCTGCCTTGGCGGGATCCTTCAATTTCGGGAATCTCTTGATCTTGCGCCGCATCTGCTTCTCCCGTGCCTCGCTGAACTCGTAGCAGTCCTCGTCCATCAGGTCGTTGTAGTCCGTGTATTTCGTTGTCACGAAACTGTTGGCGCACACAGCCGCAAATTCCGTTGAGCCGTAGGCAACCTGCGGGTCCTTGCCTGGGTGGATGGATACGGTGGCGTGGTAGTCTCCGTTGCTGAGCACCAGAGACATGGACGACATCGGCTGGAACTTCTCCGCCTCCATCAGCCGCAGGATGCCAGTCACAGAGGACAGCAGCCGCGTCTTGTCCCCCCGTTGCCGCCTGAGCACGCGCTCGTAGAAGCGGCGAGCCCAGTAGGTCGCGGGGACGCCCCGCTTGTCGATGGACTCACACGGCATCTGGTTCATCGCGAAGCAGAGCTCGTCCGACACCGCCGTCACCAGACCGAATAATCCGGGGAACCCGATGGCCTGATACTTTTTCACCCCATACTCCCGGTCCTCAACCTGCGTGTATTCCCCCATGCCTTCCGGCACCGCCCAGTCGAGGTAGCGTACGAAGTGCTCCTTGTAGCTGCCGACCGTGCATGCTTGGGGGGCCTGCACCGAGGAGAGCTGCGCGAGGTCGTACATGTATTGAGCCGCGAATACCGTGTGCGGGCTTATGTCGTGTTCAGCGGCGTAGGCTTGGCACTCCTCCCACAGACGGTCGATTTCTTTCGAGGCGCAGAGCTTGCGCAGGGTGGCGCAGGCTGCCGCCTTCACAATCCCGAACTGGAAGAACGGGATCGACGAGACGAGCACCTCCATGACGACGTGCCAGGCAAACTGTTTTTCTTTATCCAAGTTGTTTTGTGCCACGCGGTTGCACCCGCCCCGGAATGGGACAGGTAAGGCGTAGCCCTTTCAAATTTGTATCAGCGTGCATCGTCGTTGCCTCCGGGAGGTGGGTCGGCGGGGCTCAAGGGCAGGTTTCCTTGAAACGCGGCGATTATCATAAGTGGAATGCAGACGACGAAAATCGCCAGAGCTGCACAGTAGGTAAGTATGGTCTTCACAAATTTATATAGCGCAGGGGCGGTCTGTATTGCGGGATCACGCCTTGCTGGCGCTCCATATTCCTTTTTGAGTTGATCCATCTGCCACTTGGACCCGGTAGGTTCCTCGGATGGTTTTGCCTTTGACGCGGCCGATCCATTTTATTTCGCCGAACTCCCAGACGGTGGTGAATGTCACCTGGTCCCCCTCCATGGTCCCTGTAATCGGCCCTCCCCCGCCGAGCTCGCTGGAGATGTCCAGTTGTCCAGAAACCGCGCCGTCCTGCTCGTGCATCACCAGATACAGGCGTGCCGTGATGCCGCAGGTCTGGTTCGTGCAGGTTCCCGAGTAGCCGCCGCCTTTGATGTTTATCGAGGAAGGGCCGAGGGAAATGGCCATGACATGACCCAGCACCAGCGCGGATGCGATAAAAGGGAGGGAAATCATATGGCCTCCCGTGGATGCAAAAAAGTGCCGGAGGCATCGTCGATCTTCGACAGGGTCTCAATGGCCTCGATCATCCCCTTGATCTGGGCCGTGATTTCCGGGCTGGGATCCTCCTGGTGCCAGCGGCAAGCCTGCCGGACCAACCACTCCAAGTGCGGCCTTGTGATCGGCCAGATCCTGAAATGCCAGCCATCCACCAGCATGAAAGCCTCTCGGACGATCACTCTCTTCGGGAGCGGGAGGTCGGGCAGCTCCTCGATGGCATTCACCAGGCTGCCGTCGGGCGAGATGCAAAAGGGTGTGGGCACCTGCCCCGTCTCCGGGAATTCGTCGCGCCCCTCAGAGCACGATTCGCCGGGGGAGCAGTTCGTATCTCTCGGCGTGCTGAGGAGTCTTTCGAAGGCCGCCACAAGCGCTCCCGACCGCTCCGCTCCCTGCGTGTCTTTGATGATTTCAAGCTGGTGCGCCAGCCACCGCAGGTCCGATTCGGGAATGTCAACGTCGGTGCGGACAACCCACCCGTCGAAGGAAACCCCATTATGCCCAATGATGATCACCTCCGGGCATTCGAAGTATTCGGATGTGCGGACGATCCTCCCCTCCGGGGAAACGAGGGTGATTTCGGGCAGCTTGGTGATGCGTGGGTTCATGGGCGCGTGGAAGAGAGCCTACTTCGCAAGTCGGTAGTAGTCGTCGGGATTGTAAAGGTAATAGCAATCCACGGGGTTGAGCCGTGGGAGAATGACGTGACGGTGGCCCTCCCCATCGGTCTGCGCCTGTAGGTATTCACCGCCGCCCTTCTTGGTGCCCTTGGGGTCGGTGTCGGGATTCTTGACGAGTGAGTCTTCGCGGATGGTCTCGGCGATTTTATCCACCCACTTCAGCTTTTGCGCCCGGTCGCCGAATTCCTTCCAATCTCCCGTGCTGCTGTTGAGATACATCTGCCTCGTGAATTCTTCGAGGGGGATGCCCATCTTTGCGGCAACTGGTGTGGCCAACCGCTTCCACCATTCCTCGAAGTCCTTGAGCTCCTCCTTTTTTTGCGTGAGGTTGCCGAAGCTGCCCATGAGGATCTCATGGTGGATGATGACGGCGTTCGGGTAGGCAAACGATTTCGGGGCCAGCGTGGCGATGCCTGCAGCCATGCTTGCCGCATAGGACTTCACGACGACATAGACCGGTGCCGCGCTCCCGCCCATGGCTTTGAGAATCTTGTAACCCGCCATGACGGAACCTCCGGGCGAGGAGTCGATCACGATAAAAATGGGAAATTCGGCGGACTGGTTGTTGAAGTAGTCAATCCTCTCCTGGATTTCGTTGGCGGTCTCCATGACGATGGGGCCGTTGAGAGCGATGCGGCGGTCGCTGATGGTCAGGACGCCATCCTTGAAAGGCTCCTTCGTGTAGGCGATGTCACGGTTCACGCGGTTGTTCCACTGGTCGCGTTTTTCCCGGAGGTCGAGCTCGGCGCTGAGCCGCGCCACCTGAAAGTCGAGTTCTGCCTTCTGGTTGAGAAGTTCCTTCGTGCGGAGCGACGCCTCCTGGTCCCTGATCAGAAGATCCCTCTGCTTGGCGGCGAGCCCGGCGGCGGCCGTTTCGTCCGCAAGCTTGGACCGCTCAAGCGCCTCGCGCTGGCCGGCCAGCTCGGCGTCGAGCTTGTTTTTGCGCTCCACCGCTTTGAGCGCGGCCTGCTTGGTGGCGAGATCGGTTTGCGCGGAAAGCCTCTGATTCTGCTCCTGGACCGAGGCGATTTCCGCCTGCAGCTTCTGCTGTGCGACAGCGGCTTCGAGCTCGCGGCGCTGCTTTTCCGCAGAGAGGGAGGCCAGCTCCTTCTTCAGTTCGAGGTCGCAGATGGCGGTTTCGATGGTGAGCTTGTCCTGCTGGTTTTTGAGGTTGGAAGTGGGGCTGACCTGCCCGGAGGGCTGCGGGGTGGCAGCGGCCGTTTGGGCTTCCGCGTGGAGCGAGAGGCCATCAAGTGCCAGGAAGATCGCAGCGAGCGCGGCCAGTGTTTTGGTTGGTTTCATCAGCCCGTATTCGCTACTGACCGGAAAATCTCTCGGCCGATTTCTCCCCATACGGCAGAAAATGTTCTGCGGAGTTCTTGGCAGGGCTGGTAGGTGGAGGCTACAACCTGTCCATGCTCCAACCCGGTGAATCCCTCGACGGCTACCGCGTCATCCGCCTGATCGGTTCCGGCGGGTTCGGTGCGGTCTGGCTCTGCCAGTCGGAGGCGCTGGGCGATTTCAGGGCACTGAAGTTCATACCGGACATTGATCCCGGACGGATCCAGAAGGAATTTGATGCGCTCTGCCGGTATCGCACGGCGGCCGGGCAGCTCCGCTCACCGTCCATCATGCCCATCGAGCATGTGAACCGCAGAAGCGACGGGCTGTTTTACATCATGCCCTTGGCGGACGGATATGGCTCGTCCGATCCCCTGGATGCCTCTTGGTGCCCTTTGACGCTGGCCGCCGTAATGGATCGGCGCCGGGGGGAGCCGACATGGTTCACGAGCGAGGACATCAAGGGATACATCACTCCCATTCTCCACGCGCTCCAGCTCCTTTCTGACGCCGGGCTTGTCCATCGGGATGTGAAGCCGGACAACATCCTCTTCCTTAATGGCACTCCCTGCCTCGGGGACATCAGCCTGCTGGGGGAGGATTCCCACAACATCACCCGTCGCGGCACCCCCGGCTATTCCGCGCCAAGCTGGTTTCTGGAGAGTGGGGGGCAGCCGGACATGTTCGGGGCGGCAACGACGCTCTATTCCCTGCTGACCGGCAACCCGCCTGACAAGATGGGGCGGGCGGCCTTCCGGTGGCCACCGCAGGGCGAAGAATCGCTCACTCCGGCCGAGAAGCAGAACTGGCAGAGAATCCACAACGTCATCCGCCGGGCGGTTGACGAGCGATCAGCGGAGCGGTTTCGCACCTTCGATGAGGTGGCCCAAGCCTTGAATGGACGGACTGAAGGGCCGAGAGCGGCTGCCAAGAAAAGACGGCTTCTGCTCGTGGCAGGTGTGCTGGTTCTGGTGGCCGGCGTGGCGGTCGCGCTGAAAAAACCGTTCCGCGATACCCCAAAACCTCCAGTTGCGGCCGCTCCCGCCGCTCCAAATTCCGATCCGAGCAATCCCGGCGGCCTCAACGACAAGGAGTTGGCCGATTACAGGGCCACCGCGTCTTTGGCGGCGATCTACTTCAACGAGAAAAACTACCAGGCCGCCCTGGAGATGCTCGGCCAGCTCAATACCACCTACCCGGTTTCAAACACGTTCCCCTATTACTCCACGCTGCGAGCACAGTGCCTGTATAAGCTTGGCCGCACCGAGGATGCCCATGCGGAACTGCGGCGCGGCCTTCTCGGCAAACGTCTCGATCTCGTCAGCTTCGGCGAACGGATGAAGCTTTGGGATGCGCTGGGCGATCTGCAGGGGGCCGAGGCCGAGGTCACCCGCATCATCGAAGAGTTCTCGCCGATCACCCTGCACTACACGGCCCGCGCCAGACTGCGGCTCCGGCGCGGGGACTTCGATGGGGCGGAGAAGGATATTCTCGCCGCCTCCACCCTCGACAACGACCCCGGAAGGGCGGGGCTCGCAGGCAAGCTCCGCACCGGATACGCGGAAGAGTTCCCCGACTATGCCCGCTACCTTGCTGAACGGGGAGTCGTGACGATAACGCCGCCAAAGCCGGAGGAGCAACCGAAGTCATCCCCGGAAGCGACGCCGCACGAAACGCCTGCCGCACAGGCTCCAGCCAAAGATATTGCCGCACTTCGCGAGCTGTTCGACAAAGATTTCGAGAGGGCCAAAGAAAAAATCCTTGGTCCGCGACAACAAATCGCTGATGGGATCTCCGAGGCGATAAAGTCTCTGGCGTCCATAGAAATTACTCCGGCAAGCAGTGCCCAGCACGTTATTGCGGAGGCGGATCGCATTCATGCCAAAATAGCCGAGAAGTCGCTCAAGCTGCCCGAAATCCTGACCGCAGAAGAGCGACGATCCTTGCTCGGTCCCCTCATGTCGGATCTCGCGGAAATGCAGGCCACCAAAAAAACTGTCGAGGAACATGTCCGGTTTGAACAGGAGGACACTCCCAAAATACAGGCCCAACTCAAAGAGCTGAACCAGGAGATGGATCAGGAACCGCAGTCCCGAATCAATGAGGTCCAGAAGCTGACTAAGGCGTTGACGGAACTGGATAAAAAATTCCGGGATCAAACCGGTAAGGAACTCGGGGTGCTCAACAGGTTTGTCACCCTCCCGGTGCCGACCGGAAAATAAATTGCAGTTTTTTCAAAAAGCCTGAGAGATTTCCCCGATCCCCACGAATCCGTGGTGTGAACGATCTCCGCTTACCAGGATTCCGGCCAGAGGCTTCTCCCTCCCTGCCGGGGCCATGACGCACTTGGGGTCAACCGCCCCGCTCGCGGCATGGTGCCACGGGCGTCTGTGACAAGGCAGAGACAAGCGGGAGTCAACTTCAACACAACACAAAATGAAAAAGTTCGTCATCACAGCCGTCGCGCTCGCCGCCATCACCACTGCGGTTTTTGCGGGCTCAAAATGCATAAATTGCAAAGGGACCGGGTGGAGCGGGCCTTTCCGTTGCGTCCCCTGCAAGGGAACCGGGGAATATCCGCCTCCCCGGTAATCGGGGAGGGTTCAGCGGGGTGCAGAGCAGTGGAAATGTCGGGCAGTGCAATACCTGCCCGGCATCTCCCAAAATTCAGCTTCCCCTCCGCGTCCACCGCGACTCCGCGTGAGTCAACTTCATTCCTCAATCACCATGTCTCCTTACCCGCAGCCTTCGAAGAGGTCTTCCCAGGAACACTCCAGAATGCCCTTGATCCGTGCCAGCGTGGCCAGCGGAGGGAAATACTCCCCGGCCTCAAGGCTCTGCCAATACCGGGTGCTGAGCCCCGTTTTCTCCGCCATCTGCTCCTGCGTGATCCCGGTCCCGACCCGCATCGCAGCCACGTTTTTACCAAGACGATCGCGGCGGCGGCAGGAGGCAGGTTTTTTCGATGGCATGCCCGCCATCGTTGCGAAAATGAAAAGCCTGCAACACGAGGCTTTACCTCGCTATGCGTTCGGGTGTAAATGGACACCAGCGACAGCCGAAAATACGTAGTGATTCTCTCGGCACACTCGACCAACCGAAACATGATGCCCCTCATTCGATGTCCCTCCCAATCACATCCCTGAGCCTGCTCTCGCGGCTGCGCGATGAAGGCGACCATGCCGGGTGGCAGATGTCGTGGAAGCGGTTTCTGGAGCTTTACCACGGCCCCCTCATGGCCATGGCAGCGGGCATCTACCGGCACCATACCGGCAACGCCGTGCCCTCGCAGGAGGCAATCGAGGATGTGGTCGCCTCGGTGGTGGTGGACTTTTTCAAGCGCGACCGCTTCGATCCCGAGCGCGGACGCCTGCGCACCTACCTGCGCGTCCTCACCAATGCCCGGATCGTGGATATGCTCCGGAAGGAAAAACCGCTGGATCACGAATCCATGACCGCCGGGGGTGACGCGCTGGCCGAGTCCCTACCTGCCGAATCCCCCGAGGAAGGGCGCTCGTTCCAGCAGGCGCTCCTTGCCACCCTGATCGAGGACCTGCGCGAACACATCCCGCTCCGGCAGTTCGAGATCTTCGAAATGGTCAAGCTCAAGGGGATGTCCCCCGACCAGGCCGCCGCCGAACTCGGTGTCCAGCGCGGCGTCATCGACAATTCGATCTACAAAGTGATGACCCGGCTGAGAGAAATCGCCGCGAGCCCCGAATACCAAGAGGAATATTACACATGAAAAACCCTCTTTTTAAGCCCACAGAAGACCCGCTCTCGTCACGCGAGGAGGCTGAGATCACCCAGGAACTAGCCGAGGCCTACCGGCAGAACGAAATCAGCGAGAAGCAGGCGACGTTCAAGCGGATCGTGGAAAAGGTGAGATCAACCATGTCCAAAAACAAACAGGCTGAGTAAGCAATAAATCAACTTCGACCCGAAACAGCTAGCCATACAACAAAATGAAAATAAATGCATTCCTCACGGTCCTCGTAACCAGTTTGATCCTCTGTTCATCAAATATCCCAGCCTCAGGAGGATGGTTTTTTAAGTCAGATGAGGAGAAATTACAGGACTCACTTTCAAAAATATCATCTCAGTTAAGCCCTGTAGATGGAAAGCTCTTTAAAAGCACAATCGATTTACAACAGGATTTTAAAAATATCTATACTTATTTATATGAAATGTCGGAAGCTAAGAAAGTTATGAACCAAGGCGGCCTAACCTCAAGTCGCTATAGAAATATGAGTATTGAACAGGCAAGGAGTGAATTACACCGCCAGACAGAAGCTATGGAGAGCGCGAGAAAAGCATCCGAGCCTTCCATAAGTAATGTATTCAGCTTAATGAAGAACCTGCCTGAATACTCGGCATCGTGGGATGGCCCGCCAGCGCGGAAAGAGAAGATCGACAAGATAACTGCAATACAGGCGAGAATTACGACCAAAAACGGACAGTTCTCAGGCGATGACTTAACGGACATACTCGACAATTTTGCAGCGATTCGCGAGTCCTATACAAAAAAATGACGATGAAACAACCTCTTTTCATAAACTTGATAGTCTCACTCGCTAAAATGAAAACACGCGCATTTTTCATAATCTTTACAGCTAGCCTCATCCTTTGTTCTTTTTGCCCATCAACATTAAGAGGGGAAGGCACGAAAGAGGAAGAGTTTAAGGAATACTCTGAGAAGTTTCAGAGTGGTATCGCGAGCTGGCTAAAGTGTAAAAAGCAAAATATCCTTGATAGTTATCTTCCTTATGCAACAGCAAGTGATGCAAAATTGCATGAATTCCTATACATAGATAGCGACTACAAGCCAAAGGAGAAACCACCTTTCGGAGGGTTTGTAATCTCATTCATTATATTTTGGAAAAGTGCAGAAGTGACAGATGGTTATCTGAAACTTTTTGCTATTTATGATAATTCTTTAAAGTCATTTAGCAAGATTGAAGTTTCCACCACGAATGGACGCCTAAATGAGAACTCTGGAAAGGGCATAGAAAATATACTCGGAGAGATGATGAAATAACAAGTCGGTCATTAATTGTCACAATTCCATAAAAACCTCATTATGAAAACACGCATTATCGCCACAATAGCAATCGTATCCTTTAGTGTTACATCATCATTCGCTAGCCCTGCCTCCGCCTTAGCCAAATGGGCTTTCGGCGGTTTGCTTGTCTGGGCAGGATGGACCACTTTTAAACCAGTTGATGTCGAAGCAAAACTCGCTGCAAAGATTCAGGCTGACCTTGACAAGAATAAGGATGCGTTCTTCCACAAAATTCACCCAGTCGGCACTGCTACCTCGGTTAAAGTTCACAACGTCAAAAGTTACTGGAGAAAGGACAAGCCCGAAAGCTTAAATGATCTTCAAGGTTTTGACGTTTGTTACACGATTTATTGGAGAGGGCCGATAATACGTGATGGCTATACTAAGCTGGTTTCGAGATATGACGGTGACATTGGGCGGTACACAAAGAGTAAAGTTATCGAAACAAATGGGATAACTAATGACGACGCCATGCAGGGCGTGCTTGCTTTCTTAGATGGCTTTTTATGCAACTAATTTTCTGACTAGTCCAAAGCCTCCGGCAAAGCAGGAAGCTTAGAAAAGGTTGAGCGAAGCCAAGCCGCACAGCCCTAAAAGAAACCCACCCCGGCGGGCAGGTGGGTTTCTTGGGACCACGCACGGTTCAGTGCATGGTCTGGCACATCTGTTCGATGTGCTCGATGGCAGGAACAGCCTCCCGCTTGGCATCTCCGGTGCCGCTGGAGAACCAGAACCGGTCGCCTGCAACCTCCAACCACTCGACGCGCACGATTCCGTGGCGGGTCACGACCACAGCACGGGCAGGGCGCTCATGGCGGTCGAATTGCAGGCTGCGGATGCGCGGGTAGTCCGCGCTCATAGCGAGTGCTCCAGGTGGCCGGGGGCGTTGCCCTCGGGGTCGCACAGGACGGCGGCCTTGGCTGGATAGCCGTCATGGTCTTTCCCGCTGAGGATGAGGACGGGCAGGGGGCGCAACTCCAGTTCCTCCCATCGGATGCCCGTGATCCGGCGGCCGACGAGCTTTTCGTAGTGCGCCCGCTCAATGGGTGTCGGTCTCGCCATCATGACGCGAGGGCCACTTCGGCATCGAAGAGCCCGTGCAGCGCCTCTCCCCTCCGCAGTGCCGTGTGAGGGGTTACCGTCTTGAATACCTCTGTGAACGCGTTGAACAGGCTCCAGGCATTGCGGGGCTCGAACGCTTCATGCTCCGGCTTGCGCCACTGCATGAGCACGTCCGGGATCTGGGCAGGCGTGATCGCTGCACAATCCACAGCCCGGATGACGATGTCATGGGCGCGGGCGTTGTTGATGCGCTCGGCCTTGTAGGCGATCACCCGCTGATCCAGTCCACGGAACTTGTCCCCAAGCTGGCCAACGGCGCGGGCCGTCAGATGTCGGAGATCACGCTCCGCGAACCGCGTGTGCTTGCGGCTGATCCGCACCTCCCCGCTGAAGCACAAATTGTCGCAGACTGTTACTTTTGTTCCTGCCACAAGACCGGCGGGATACGACTGGTCGTGGCTGTTGCGGATGCCCACGATCCAACCGAAATCCGCTTCCGCACGATTCGGCAGGGTGACGGACATCACCCCGAAGTATCTGGCTCCTTCGTGGCTGAGTGCGTGGGTTTCCTCAAGGATGGCGAACCCGCTGGATTCCAGTTGGCCGACAACCTCTCGGAGGATTGTTTCGTGGCTGAGCGGATACCATGTCTGGGTTCCGCGTGGTGTCGGCACGGCAAGGAGATCCTCGCGGCTGACGATTTGGGCTCCGCAATGAAGAAGCATTCCTCGCGTCGGAGCCTGTGCGCGTGGTGCTGGTGGTTCGATGATGTTCATGGTGTATTTTCCTTTTTTGTTGTTGGTTGGGTTTCCCAGTCGCAGTGGTGCGGCACGGGTTCATTGGACGGAACTCGGGCTTGAAAAACCCGGTTGAACGGGTATTTTCACGCCATGAGTACGCTCGCAGAAATTGAAGAGGCCATAGTCCGACTGCCTACCCCGCAAGTGGAGGAACTGGAGGTATGGTTGGAACGGCGACGGTTCAAAACGTCGGTGGCTGAAGTGCCGGAGCCGGATTTTCTGGCTCGCGCGAAAGCGGTATGGGGGGATCACCCGGTCGGCAAGCCGCTGAGTGAGTTGGTGGCCGAAGGGAGAGAATAACCCGTGCTGTATCTCGACACGGGCTGTCTGGTGAAACTCTATTATCCTGAGCCGGAGAGTGCGGCTGTGGCAAAAATTGTGTTCGGGAAGGCGATCATCTTTACCGACCTCCACGAACTGGAAATGGCAACCGCCATGCAGCTCAAAGTGTTTCGTGGCGAGGCGAATCGGGAACGTGTAATGGCCGCGCTCGATCTTGTGCGGGAGGATCTGTCCACCGGGAAACTTTCGAGGGGGAACATTGGGGTGCAGTCTGCGATGAGGGACGCGGTCGCAATGTCATTGGCACACGCGGCATCCATTGGATGCAGATCGCTGGACATCCTGCATTGTGCTCTGGCAAAGGCGACACGGGCGGAGGCATTTGTCTCTACCGATGCCCGGCAACTCGCTGTCGCCCGCGCTGAGTCCCTGCGCGTGCTGACGCCCTGAGATTTTCCCTGATCTCTCCGGGAATCCCGTCACAAAGGCGAAGCGAATGTTCTCTGTAAATTGTACAAAGGCCGGGGACATCGCTGCCCCCGGCCCCTGACTGGTGTGCCCGTTCAGATCCGCACGCTCTGGAGAGAGCGCAGGGTCTGGCGGACGGATTGGACTTCCTTCTCCCCGGCCTTCTGATCCCTGACGGCCTGCCGGAGCAGGGTCGAGAGTTCAGTGACGCCGATGAGGGCTTCGCGGAACGTGGCCTTGAAGGCATCGAGTTTATCGATGGCGACTTCAATGGCCGGTTTGTCCGCAGTGACCGGCGTTGTGGAGCGCGGGGCTCCGTTGAGGTGGGGCGTTGCCGCCCCGTTTGTATGTGCGTTTGTTTCGGTCATGGTTCTTTCTGGTTGTGGCTCGCTGGGAGCCGTGTTTTCTGGCTCTGCTGGAGCCGGTGTTTCTGCTGCTGGCTCTGCCGGTTCTTTTGCCGGTGCGACATCCGCCACGCGCAAGGGCATGACGACCATCTGCCTGCCCTCGCGGGTGAACAGCAGGGGCGACATGGCATCAATGAGCCCGATGTTGGTGAGCCCGTAGTCGAATGCCTTCACGAGGTAGTCCCGGTTGACGCGGATCGTGATGTCCGCCCCTTTGGCCGTGGCTCCTGCGAGCGCGATGCTGCTTCCTCCGGTGGTGTCCCGCACCGAGACGGTGCCGTTTTCGATCACGAGATCGACAGGCTTGTTGGTGATGTCCGCACCGGACAGGCAGGTCACGATTGTCTTGAACTCGTGTTCCTCCGGCAGCGTGACCGTGGTGCGCTGGTCTTGCGTGTTCGGCACGACCTGCCGCCAGTTGGGATAGTTGCCTTCGATGGTTTTCATCGTGAGCGACCAGTCCCCGGCGACGATGCGCACGAGAACGCTGTCGCGTTTCTTTTGCCCTGCCAATGCCCACGGCAGATCCGCCAGTCCCCGCCACAGCAGAAGCTTGTAGCTGGGGATCGTGGCCGAGAGCGGCAAGGTGAAGCTGTTCGCACTGTAGAGATGCCTGCCATCGGTGCCGATCAGGTAGTGACCGGCCGGATCGCTGGCATCCAGTTGAATGCCGTTGAGGATGTAGCGGGTCGCATCCGTTGAGGAGCAACCCATGGCCTCGGTGAACCTCCGCGCGAACGACTCCGGCATCGGAACGGGATCGCCTTCGACCGCCAGCTCCTCCGGGAACTCCTCAACCTTGAGGCATTCGTAGTCTTCGCTCACCCGGCCTGTGCCGAGATCGCAGGAGATCCTGCCGGGTTCGATGTTGATGACCGTGCGGGCATTGAACCGCTTGATCATGGATTGAAGGCGCTCGAACGGGAGCAGGAAGCTCGCCGTCGTGTCGCACTTGGCTTCGGGCAACGCGACTCTGGCGAAGATTTCCAGGTCGGTGCCCATGAGGGTTGTGCGCTCGGGGGTGGCATCCACCCGGATGCAGCGCAGGCATTCGAGGGTGGCTTTGTTGCTGACGACTTTGGCGAGGCCCGTGAGTGCGGGCTTCAATTCGTTGATTGGGATACTGATCATATTTTTTCTTTCTTGGTTGTTGAAACGGAAACGGCCTGCGTGTCGTAGTGACAGGCGGGCCGCTTTCGCAGGTTGTTCTTACGGGAGGTCGAAGCCGTGTTCGGTCATCTCCTCGCGGAGAAGCTTGAACTCGGCCGCGTCCGTCCGGGAAGGATCGGGGTCGTCAAGCCGGAGCTCGACCACCTCGAAGTTGAGTGTTTTTGGAAGGAGCAGATGAACCGCCCCGTTGGTGCCATTTGTGCAGAGGTAAATGCGGTTGGTGTCGAGGTGCATGTTGTGTCCTGAGCCGGGGATCCATCCCGGCGCTTGTTTGAAAATCCCGATGGTCCGGGTTTGTTGTCACAGGATCGTCTTTCCCTTCGAGGGCAGACGCTTGACGTATTGGCGGATGAATTCCTTCAAGTTGGCTTCGCACCGGATCAGGAATTCCTCGCCGACTCTGGTGAACCGGTGGGCGCGTTTCTCCGCAACCGCCAGGGCGAACTGTTTCACCCTGGAGCGGTTGATGAGCCGGGTTGCCCCCGCATGGGAGTCAGTAGCCATTGACCCTCTTGGTGCCGATGAGGTTGCCCCCGGCGTTGAATGCACGGAACACGCAGTAGTCGCGACCTGGATCGTTGACTCCCGAACAGCGGACTTCGAGCGTTTCCGTCTCCGCCACGATCTTGGCACAGAACCCGGCACCGAATGGCGGCTTGGCGGCTGCCTCTTTGCGGGCACGAACTCCCGTGAACTTCTCGTAGGGGTTCATGCCGCCGCCGCCTCCCTGCGGAACTTGAGCTGATCGCGGGTGCATTCGGCGGCCATGATGTCGTCGCGCACACCGAGATAAACCGGCTGGAACAGGCTTCCGCTGCCTTCCATCGCATAGAGGTAGCGAGTCTCGATGACATCCCCGACCTGCGGGATGAGTTGGTTCGCCGGGACCGTGACGTTGCCGCAGAGAACGAGTTTTGCGTTTTCCCACACCGCCATCTGGACGCTGCGCTTGGCGTTGATCGCGTTCACGATCACCGAGGCGGTCTCGACGAACTTGTATTTGAGCTGGTCGCCGCCAGAGTTCGGACGCCCCGGCGAATACGGCGCCCCGATCCGCTTGAAGACCACGCCCTCGGCATTCTCCTCGCGGAGGTGGTCGAATGAACGTGTCTTCGCTTCGTGTCCGCTGATCGTGGCAACCCCCTGGATTCCTGTCTGCTGCCCGCTGGCGAGGAGGTTCAAGAGCTTGACGAGCCGATCACGATACGGGATGGCCCGGATGTCTGAACCGTCGATTTCCAAGATGTCGAAGACATGGAGGGTGTCCCCCACGGCCTCGCCATCCACGAGAAAGTCTCCGGGCAGGATCATTGCCGCCGCACGGATGCTTTCAGGGATTCCGCATTCGATGCCGCGCCGGTTGATGCCGGTCACGTCCTCGCCTTTTTTGTGGATGAGCAGGCGTTTGCCGTCGTGCTTGGGCTGGAGGAAGACCCCATTGTCCTTGAGCAGCGGCCCCGGATCGTCAACCGCATTGAGGAGTTGCGGGCGGATGTCCGTCACTTTCTTGCTGCCGTCCGTGTAGGCCGGGCTGTCGGCCCCGAGGGTGTATCCCTTGGCCAGCTTTTCCCGGACGAGCTTGTCGTAGATCATCCGGGCGGCGTCGTAATACACCGGGCAGGATGTTTTCGTGCCGGTGTTGAGCGTGGATCCCCTGCGCCCGTAGGCGAAGTTGACCACGTATCCGCCGTCACGCGGTTCGATGGCGGCACGGTAAACTTTGTCCGAGCTGCCTTCTCTGAAATAGAGCGTTGTGCTCCCCATAGATTTTTTCCTTTCGTTGTTGAAATGCAAAAGGCCGGGAGCGTCCCCGGCCTTCGATTTTTGGGGCTTGGCCCCGGTTTGTTATTGGCGTCTGCCGTGGATTCCATGTCGCCAAGGGCGAGTTGGTTCACCCCCGCCGACGATCTGCCCGGCACGCTGCCTTCTCGTGATCCACCATGATGTTGCCGCGCCACGAGGGCACCTGCAT